>Ga0126370_10000350_pt1 | contig 18526 bp, 13 predicted proteins | sample PanSoiMetaPlot_3_FD_92586 | JGI IMG/M metagenome (GOLD analysis project Ga0126370, IMG submission 92586) | Tropical forest soil microbial communities from Panama - MetaG Plot_3 | ecosystem: Environmental > Terrestrial > Soil > Tropical forest > Bulk soil | place: Panama | collected 2016-02-17 | reverse complement strand
GCTGCAAGGCTGGGATTGTGGCCTGATTATGTTCTGGGTGTGGCCAACATGATGAAGCAGGCAAGGTGTCCGCTTGTCGGAGCCAACCTGCTTATTGCCGGCGAGGTTCCCATGGGCGCGGGACTGAGTTCCTCGGCAGCCCTGGAGGTGGCAAGCGCGCTGGCGTTGTCGAGCTTGAGTGGAGTTCGCCATCCCTTGCGAGAGTTGGCGCGGCTCTGTCAGCGGGCCGAGAACCAGTTTGTCGGGGCCCGCGTCGGCATCATGGATCATTTTGCCGCCTGCTTCGGGAGGGCCGGTTGTGCGTTGCTGCTCGATTGCCGGTCCCTCGACTTCAAGTTAATCACTTTGCCGATGAACATCCGGCTGATCGTTTGCAACACCATGGTCAAGCATGAGCACGCTAGTGGAGAATACAATCGCCGGCGCTCGGAATGCGAAGCCGGGGTGAAGATTCTGGCAGAGCGGTATCCGGAAGTCCGCGCCTTGCGCGACGTTTCCGTTCAGCAGCTCGAGTCCCATTCAAAAGAAATACCGACAGACATCTACAAGCGATGTTGGCACGTGGTCGAGGAGAACGAACGTGTGCTGGACGGCAGCCGTTTGCTTGCGAAGGGGAATTTGGACCGCTTCGGTGAAGCGATGCGCGAGTCGCATCGCAGCCTGCGCGAACTGTATCAAGTCAGTTGCCGCGAGCTGGACCTTATGGTGGAACTCGCGGAAGACCTGCCCGGATATTATGGGGGACGCATGACCGGCGGTGGCTTTGGCGGCTGCACTGTAAACCTGGTCGAGGCGGAGCACAGCGAAGCTTTTGCCAGCCAGATTTGGGAACACTACTCGAAGGCCACCGGAATTCAGCCAGATATCTATATCTGCTCTGCCGCTGACGGTGCAGCGGCGGACATCAGCGAAACCAGCGAGTGATAGGAGCCACGTTTTGCAGCTTACTGTCCTCGATTGGACGATCGCGTTCCGCACTTAGTTTTTATGCTTGGCCTCAATATTGCGATCAAAGCGTAACAGGAGACGAGCACGGACTCCTTCCTAGTTGTTCGTGCTGACTGCCGCGATGGGTCTGCGGCCTGGCCCTAATCTCCGCTAATTTGGGTGCCTAGGAAGCGATCCGCATGGTTGCCTCGGTACGGTTACGCGCGAAACGAACCCCAAAATTTCTGGCCCGGCAGTTGGGCATGGCCTTGTTTGTTTTGTCGGACAGCGCTTGTGAGTCTTTCAGGAAGGCATAAAAGGAGGAAATGGTCGGCCCGGCGTATTGGCTGACAAATGGCGCCGGGGAAGAGCACGATCGCCTGTACCGGCGGCCGGTCTGTTTGGGTTGCCGTGGTTTTATTGCTCGCGATCCCGCTCAATGTCGTTTTCTGGTACATCTGCCGGTCGGACTGTTTTTTCACTGCGCTCGGTCTGTTGCTAACGATGTTCGGGATGTTCGGGATCGAGGGCGAACTACGCCCGTTCGCTCGGGGTCAATGCGATCTTGCTTGGGGAATCCGTCTGCTGACGTTTAGACTTGCGATGATCATGCCGGCAAAAAAAACAAGAAAAGAGGTACCCGACTCTCCTTCACGGCAGAACCTGTGAATCTAATCGAAAAGCCGCATCGCAGGCTGAACCCCCTCACAGGCGAGTGGGTGCTGGTGTCTCCGCAGCGGATCGAGCGGCCCTGGCAGGGGCAGGTCGAGCACAGCCAAGTGACACACCCGGTACCCTATGACCCGGCATGCTATCTCTGTCCGGGAAACGAGCGCGTCGGCGGAAGCCGCAACCCGAACTACGTCTCGACCTACGTGTTCACGAACGACTTTGCCGCGCTCGTTCCCGACGGAGACAATGTGCGGTCCGATGAGGGACAGCGTGGTTTGTTGGTGGCGGAAAGTGACGCGGGGACATGTCGGGTGATCTGCTTTTCGCCGCGACATGACCTGACGCTGTCGCGGATGGATGTCCGCGACATCGTTTCGGTGGTGGATCTGTGGGCGTCGGAGTGCGCTGAACTGGGTGCGCGTCCGGGGATCAGATACGTACAGATTTTTGAAAACCGTGGCGAAATCATGGGGTGCAGCAACCCCCATCCGCACGGACAGATATGGGCGACAGAAAAGATTCCGAATGAGCCGGGCAAAGAACAGAGATCCCAACTTGAGTACTTCAAAGAAAAACGAACCTGCCTATTGTGTGATTATCTTGCTTTAGAGCAGCAGCAACGGCAGGGCTTCGTTGGTGAGAACGATCACTTTGCTGCCCTCGTGCCGTTCTGGGCGGTGTGGCCGTTCGAGACCATGCTCATTTCCAAAACCCACCAGCGCGATATCGGAACCCTCGATTCTGCCGGACGATCCGGTTTGGCAGACATTCTCAAAGCGATTACTGTGCGATACGACAACCTGTTTGAGACTCCGTTCCCATATTCTATGGGATTTCACCAGGCTCCCATGGACGGCCAACCCCACCCCGAATGGCACTTCCATGCACATTTTTATCCGCCGCTGCTGCGCTCCGACAGGATTCGGAAATTTATGGTGGGCTATGAGATGCTTGCCGAGCCGCAGCGTGATCTGACTCGAGAGCTTGCGGCCAAATACCTGCGGAGTGTAGATTCGCGGCATTACCTGGACCGTCGATAGCAGTGGTGGCCCATCCCTGTGTAAACTTATTCGGAATGATCAACGGCAAACGAGTCGCAGTAGTCATGCCCGCCTACAATGCGGAAAAGACGATTGAGGCTACCGTGGGCGAAATTCCGGACCTGGTGGATACAAAGATTCTTGTCGACGACAGCAGTTCGGATCAAACGGTCGCATTGGCACAGCGTCTGGGCCTGCACACCTTTGTTCACGATAAGAATTACGGCTACGGCCGCAATCAGCAGACCTGTTATCGCGAAGCGTTGGGTGCGGGGGCTGATGTCATTATCATGGTGCATCCCGACTATCAATACACTCCGCTGTTGATAACCGCCATGGCCAGTATGGTGGCATACGACGTGTACGATGTGGTGCTGGGATCGCGTATTCTGGGCGGCCAAGCACGGCAGGGGGGGATGCCCCTCTATAAGTACGTTGCCAACCGCCTTCTTACCGCGCTCGAGAATTTCTGTTTGCATGCCAAACTTTCCGAATATCACACCGGATATCGAGCATTCAGCCGCCGCGTGCTCAATGAGCTACCCCTGCTGGAGAACTCCGACGACTTTGTATTCGACAATCAAATGCTTGCGCAGTGTCTTTACTTTGGATTCCGCATCGGCGAGGTCTCCTGCCCCACCAAATATTTCGAAGAAGCCTCTTCCATCAACTTCCGGCGAAGTATCCAATACGGCTTTGGAGTCCTCGGCACCTCGCTCCAGTTCGTTCTACAGAAGCGAGGCGTTCTGCGCCTGCCGAGATTCAGCAACCGAGGCAAAAAGCTGGGAGTCGAACCGGGTTACTATATTCGTCGCGACGTGCCCGAGCACAGGGCCTAGGGCTGCGATCTGCGGTTGTGCGCGGCCGAACTTGCGAGGCGGTTCGCTTCGGCGTTGTTCGAACGCGGAATGTGGGAGATGGAAAATAGCAAGGAGCGGGCTAATTTTCGGCAGATCCAGTTCAGCGAATATAGGCGAGAACTGCGACAGTTATATTCGCCCTTCATTTGGCGAACCACCACCTCAGAGTCGGAGTAGACATGCAGCGTGCGAGCCTTTAGCGCCACGGCGCACTGCAGAGCTTCGAGGAGGGCGATGTACTCGGCAACATTGTTATCCTGGCTCCCAATCCAACGGGCGATCTGAATGACGGTTCCGTCACCGCGGTCGATGACTACGCCAATTCCGGATGGCCCGGGATTCCCCAGCGAACCACCGTCTACATAGGCTACCAAATCCAATATTCCACCCCTTCATCTCACCATGCAGCAGGATTGTAGCTGCCGTCAAGAGATTTATCTGGTTCGACCGCAGCACTGGTCGCAATACGTCTGTGGAATATCGGTGGAAATGGCATGGAAAATTTTCTCGGCACCCATCTAAGCTGCGCGAGCATAAGCGCCTTCCTCAGAGACACTATTCATGCCAAGAAAAGTGCGATTGCACCAATATGCGGCATTGACAGTGATCGGGTTAGCGTTTAAGGTGGGCACCGTCGACGGCCGAAAGGCTTGGCTTAAATTAAAATTTAGCCAGTCCGAAGTAGGCTGGGCGATCTCGTCCGGCGAGGTAACTCGTCGAAGAGCCAGACCCGAAAAAACCGACTGACTCTGCGAGGAGCAGTTGGGGTCTGGAACTGCGAAAGCAGTGATCGCATCAAGGGCTGTGACGGTGCACGTCTCCACGCTGTCAGCTTCCTCGCAGGAGCTGGCGGTTAGAGCGTAACCAATGTCACGGCCCTTTCAATTTTTGCCGCCATCCTTTTATCAATCTTCTCTTTACTGTGCCATTTACGCGACGCAAGCATTTTGAGCCCCGAGCTTTCACTTATTTTGAATTCTCACCTGCGTCCGATCACCGCGAACAGGTTGGGAGGCGGAAAAGGAATCAATGTTGAGTCCGAAGCAGTCTCCCCGAGTTCTGGAATGCTCAAGCCAACCGCGGTCACGCGTGAAGTGGTCCACTACAGGTGCTTCTCCATTCGAAACACAATGTCTGAGCCGTCCAGGGATTTAGGTGGAAGGATGATTTAGGCGCGGCGCGCAACCCCGAATGGCGATAGCAAGCGCCAAACTCGTCCGAGAATCGCGAAATAGGCTTCGTGCGGCCCCTGGTAGAGGAGGCAATGAATCCAGACGAAGTGGCCGTGTGCGCATTTCCAGAGCGACCCAAGAAGCATGATTTTGCCGAGAGTGGACCTTGGGAACTAACTTTTCGTCGGTCCTTCTTGCCTATTAGTGCCTTGGACCGCAGGCGTGCGTCTGCGCGTTGGGGAAGATACACGGGTGATTGCTCTACATCGATCAGATTTCCGTTTGCTGTCCGGAAAGATCGCAGCACAAAGGAGAGAAATGGCACGAAGGACCATGAAGCGCGGAATCACGGAAGCATTTCGCTCAGGTAAGATGTTGAATTCGCCATGATTCAACTCCCGGATATACAGGCCGCCCTAGGACGAGTTCGGGAATCCATCTACCTGTCGCCTTGTGCGCGATCGGAGACCTTCTCGAAGAGTACGGGAAGTACCGTTTATCTGAAGCTCGATAACCTGCAAAGAACAGGGGCGTTCAAGGAGCGCGGCGCCCTCAACAAGCTGCTGACGATGAGCGCTGAGGAACGCAGGCGAGGCGTGATAGCCGCGTCGGCGGGAAACCATGCCCAGGGTGTTGCCTACCACGCGGGCCGGCATGGCGTCCGGGCAGAGATTTGCATGCCATTGACCACGCCCCTGATCAAGGTGTCGGCGACCAAAAGCTATGGAGCGGAAGTCATCCTGGTAGGCGCCAATTATGACGAAGCCTGCGAACAGGCGCTGATTCGAGCCAGCGAGCAAGGGTTGACTTTTGTGCATGCCTTTGATGATGACGCCATCATCGCGGGGCAGGGAACACTCGGCCTTGAATTGCTGCAGCAGCAGCCGGATATTGCGGCCGTAGTGGTGCCCATCGGAGGAGGCGGCTTGATCGGCGGCATTTCCTGCGCCATCAAACAGACAAATGCGCGGATTCAGGTGTTTGGGGTGCAGCCTGCGCGTTTGCCTTCGATGAAAGTCGCCGTCGCCGAAGGAAAACCGGTCACTATTCATGCCGCTGCGACTATCGCCGATGGAATTGCCGTCCGGAGGGCAGGAGAGCGCACGTTACCCCTGGTCCAGAAGTATGTCGATGAAATTGTCACGGTGGATGAGGAGGAGATTGCCAATGCAATTCTCCTTCTGCTCGAACGTGAGAAGACTCTGGCTGAGGGTGCCGGAGCTGCAGCCTTGGCTGCCGTCTTAAATCGTAAGCTGCCTCTGGTGAACAAGAAAGTTGCCGTTCTGGTATGCGGGGGAAACATCGACGTGACGCTGCTCTCAAGAATCATCGAACGGGGGTTAGTGAAGGACGGCAGGCTGGTGCGTCTGAGAGTTCATCTCCCCGATTACCCTGGAGCGCTGCATCGGCTGACCGGAATTCTTGCTCAGCACCGTGCCAATATTGTGGAAACCTCGTACGACCGCGCCTACTACGGAGTGAACTTGGGGGAAACCGCCATCGACATCACGATGGAAACCAAAGGCCCGGATCACATTGCGGAACTGCTTGCCGCTGTCGATGTGGCAGGATATTCCAGCGAAAGAGTACTTTGATCCCTCTCCCTGATACCGATTGCGCCAAAGCTTGGCTCGGCTTCGACTAAATCCCGCCGGTTCGGACATTAAATGATTTTCCGTCTGGATAGCGATCGGTTCATAGATATCGGAATCCGGCATGTTGCGGCCCCTCAATCTATTAAGCTATTGTCTATGGTCGCGCTGAGTCGTGCGGGGAAATCCGACCCGCCTTCAAGTACAATGCGGGGCACGCCGTTTAAAGATTCTTGGTACTCCGAGTGAGCCATGCTGCAGGGATTTTTCTTGACACAGTTTTGCTAAAGGTGGTATGGCTGTCGGACCACAAGTGGAGGTATTCATGTCGAGCCCCAAGGCGGGACAGGCCGCAGCCTGCGGTCGCACTCTAGCTGTGTCTGCTCTGTTGCTTGTCATCGCGATCGCCATCTTTGGGTTACGCATCCCAGTCGAGGCGCAGTCCACCACCGGACGCATTCTCGGAACAATCACGGACCCAAGCGGCGCCGCAGTGGCCGGCGCCAACGTGACTATCACGGACGTGCAGCGCGGGATCTCCCGCTCCTTCACCACGGACGAATCCGGAGCGTATGCGGCTCCAAACCTGGAGCCCGGGACCTATAGGGTTCGCGCGGAGGGCAAGGGGTTCAAGACACTGGAGCGACCCAACGTACAGCTCGAAGTCGCGACCGATGTCCGGTTAGACTTCGCCTTGCAACCGGGCCAGGTGAATGAAACCGTTGTTGTTTACGAAGATATCCCGCTGGTCAATACGACCTCGGCCACCTTGGGCGGAACCTTGAGCAACCAGGAAATCAATGATCTGCCGCTGAATGGCCGCAACTATGAAAACCTGTTGCAACTCCGTCCCGGCGTGATGCGTTATCCGGGAGGCGGATTTTCCACCACAAGCGCCAACGGCCTTCGTGCCGAGGACAACGCCTACCTGATTGATGGCCTGTTCAACAGCGAGCCCTACTCGGGGCAGGCAATTGTCAATGGCGCCGGCATCGCCGGGGACTCGGCCACCATTCTTCCCATCGACTCTATACAAGAATTCAATCTGCAGCAGAATCCTCCTGCCGAGTACGGATGGAAGCCGGGAGCGGTCGTGAACGTCGGCTTGAAATCGGGGACAAACAATCTACATGGCACGGCATTCGCCTTTGGACGCGACGGGGTTATGGACGCGCGCAACTTTTTCAACACAGCGCCGAACCCAAAATTACCAAGGACCTTGGAGCAGTTCGGAGGCAGCCTGGGTGGAGCCATTGTCAAAGACAAGCTCTTTTTCTTTGGGTCCTACGAAGGGCAACGTTATGACGTGGGTAATTCGTTCGGTGGCGTAACCAGCCCGTCGATGGTTCCAATGCCCACGAATGGCACTTGCCTGTTCACCGGCGGTGATTGCGCCGACAGCATTCCCAACGCTATTGCCGATCTTCAGGCAGCCGGGATCACAATAAGTCCGGCCAGCCTACAGGTTGCAGGCTGCGCTCTCTCGGGCTCTGCGGTCACCTGCAACGGAAAAGGTTTCCCCATCAACAACACTCCGAGCATTGCCATCATCAACGGATTTAATAACAACGTGCACGCGGACGACGTCGTTGGCAAGGTGGATTACAAGTTGAACGATCGCCACAGCATCAGCGGTAAGTACTTCTTCGGAAACAACCGGGGCACCGTGGAAGATTTCCCGGAGCTGCAGCAGAACTGGCTGTCGGACATTCATACGCGGGCGCAAGTGGCGGGCGGTAACTGGATCTGGACTCCCGGCGCGCGTTGGGTGAATGAGGTGCGCTTCGGCTATAACCGCCTGTACCAGCCGACTCTGCCCGGTGACATCAACACCCCGGCCTCCTCCTACGGCCTCAATACCGGACAGACCGGGCCCTTCACGGGCGGTCTTCCCCGTATTGGCTTTGGCGGTTACTTTTTCCCCGGGTTGGGGGGGTTCAAGTGGCCGAAATTTCAAGGCCCCGACAGCATCAAGCAGTTCGTCGATCACATCTCCTACACGGCGGGCAAGCACGCAATGATTTTTGGTGGCGAACTGCATCGCAACGATGTGACCAATGCGGCTTTCGGCAACGCCCGCGGCAGTATCACGTTCCTCGGCGGAAACACCCCGGATCCCGCGAACCCGGCAACTACCTTGAACACGACCACGCTGGAAGATTTCTTTGCCGGTGCCCCGCTGAAGGCCTCTGTTGAGGTAGGTAATCCGAGATTGCAGCTGCACAATTGGGATTATGCGGCGTTTTTCCAGGATGACTGGCGAGTGGCAAAGACCCTTACTGTCAACCTTGGCTTGCGCTACGAATACAGCACGGTTGTTCAAGAAGCGCATAATCTACTGGGCAACTTCGATCCGAATCTGGGGCTGGTGCAAGTGGGGAGACAGCTCCATAACGTCTACAATCCCGACCACAAGAACTTCGGTCCGCGAGTTGGATTCGCATGGGATGTAAGGGGAAATGGAAGTACAGTGCTGCGTGGCGGCGGCGGGTTGATGTACGAGACCGTGAACTGGCAGTCGTTTATTGCGTTCAACAATGCGTTCGGTCTCGGCAGCGTTCCAACCGGAGCTACTCTGGATGGGACGACAGGGGGCGGCACGATCACAACTGGCAATATTATCGTCTTTCCCACCTTCCCTTGGGACAACGGTCCGATCTATGGCAATGTCAGCTCAGGAAATCTTCAGTGCAACTCACCAGCTCTTGGAAATCCTTGCGCGATCATGACTGTGGCTCGCAATCTCACCACTCCGTATGTTGCGTTGTGGAACCTGAGCTTACAGCATGCATTCACCCCGAATCTGTCGCTGGAAGTCGCTTATGTTGGGAATCACGGCAGCAATCTGACTGGCATTCGGGATATCAATCAGCCTCCCGTAGGATCAGGTTGGGATTCAGCGACGATTAGCGGCTGCGTGGCTTCCGGATTCAATGCCAACTCATGTGGTCCCAACGGCGCAGCGGAACAGGCGAATCGGCCGTACGCAACGAAATTCCCTTATCTGAGCAATATCTTCCAGATGGGAAACGTCTACCGGTCCAACTACAGCGGACTCCAAGTCACGCTGAACTCTCGTAACTACCATGGGCTGGGCATGGTGATCGGCTACAGTTACTCGCACGCGTCCGATGATGTGGGAGCGAACTGGGACTTCGGCTACGGTTCTGGGTTGCCACAGAATTCCTTCAATCTGGGCCAAGAGTATGCCAACAGCGATTTCGATATTCGGCACCGTCTGACCGTCTCGCTCACCTATGCGATTCCTGGCCGCAAGGGATTCGGGCAACTGCTGGAAGGCTGGGAGATCAATTCGATCGCTACGATTCAAAGCCCGCAGTATTGGGGCCCAATCGACCTGGGAACCGACGCGGCAGGTTTGGGGCCGTTGCCGGTGAGTCCGCCAGCTAATGAACCGATCCGCTGGAACTTCTTCGGTAGTCGGTCAGATTTCAAGGCGCAACCGGTTCCCATACCGTTTTTCCCAGGTCAGCAGAGCCAGGCTGCTCCCACCGCTAACGCGACGTGTAACGCAAAGGCATTGGCGCTGGACGGTGGAACGGCAGGGCCCGCTACCGATGCCCTCGCATTGTATGGGTGCTATCAAGAAGCGAATTCCATCATGATTCCTCCGGCACTCGGCCAATTGGGAAACATGGGACGCAACATGTTCCCCGACGCCGGCTTCAGAAATCTGGATTTCTCGTTGGCTAAGAACTGGCATTTTGGAGAGCGTCTGCGGGCGCAATTCCGCGCCGAATTCTTCAACATTTTTAATCATCCAAACTTTGCCAATCCGTATGGCGGGCAGAACGGATATGGGCAAAATGATCCCTCCGCATCCGGTTTCGGCTGTTCGTGTGCTACGCCGGACGTAGCAGCCGCCAACCCGGTCATCGGATCTGGCGGAAGCCGGGCAGTTCAGCTCGGACTGAAGTTCATCTTTTAAATGGCTCCAGCAAAACGAGTCGGCGACGACTCGTTTTGCATCCTCCAGCACCGGTGGCGTCACGTAGATGTGGACCACACTCGGTTATTGGGAAATGTCTCAATCGACTTTGTGTTCAAGCTCGGTTCACGCATGGGTGGCGGGTTTCTCCGGCAACCAGACCTAACGCGGAAAGTACGGGCCGAAAAGGATAGAGGGTGCCGCCACGCTACCATGCCGTTGTTGTTTTGTGGCTATTGTACGACGCATGACCTGGAATGTTGCCGGCGCTAAAATGTGCGCTTGTTCAGCGGCCGGTCGGATCATGTAGACCGCTCCTCTACCCGCGGGGTTGCCCCAGCAAGTTATGGTTTCGGAGTTCGGCCGCCTTTCTCTCTTTTGTAAAACAAGAGAGCTCGAATCCAGCCGCGCCTCGTCTGTTCTTTAATGCGCGAGATCGGCATGAAAACTGCAACGTTGCGTTCGCATCATCGTGGTCGATTTTGCTAGGTCGCGAAATTACCAAAAAGAGATGGTCATTTCCCCCATATAGAGCTCGAGGAGGCAGCAATCGTGTCTGCAGTTGTTGGCTCGGAATTGTTGGCGGTCGATGAGGCGCTGAAGGAACAGGCGATACTATACCTTTGCGTTGAACGACCAGTTATACTCATCTCGACTCCCTAAGGTAGGTACCATCGGACAACTCCCCGCCAGTGCCGTGCGTTACGTGGGCATGGCATCCGGTCTCGAAGGAGGCCCAAACTTTTTTCCGTCCTAACCCAGCGCACCTCACTACAAGCAGACTGGGTAAAGGGTAAAATCGGCCTATGAATCTCACCAAAGATAATCTCGAGAAATTATTAAGAGAGGCGGAAAAGGCTCACGGCGAGTACGAGCAAAAGCTCGGTCGCAGAGACGACAATTGGCCGTCGTGGTACGCCGAATTTATCGTGGAAAAGCTCCAGGAGCACGAGAAGGAAGAATAGACGGTGGTGCGATTTATTCGACTTATTGCGGTGGCCCTTGAAGCGCGGTCAATTGCGCGATGAGCGCTGTTAAGTCGCCTCATTGCCGCCTGACCGGAGCTAACGTGTGGGCGTTGAAAAAAAGCCCAATCAGTACCTCGATCGGTCTATTCTGGAACTGGAACATCCGCAATGCCGGAAAACACAAACGAGAACGGAACATTGCCGAAACTTATGGACCTTGTCGTGTTCGACATCCTGCGCGGTTCTGAATGTGCCGAGTGTCGAAAGGAACTGTTGGCTGAGGACTTTCTGTTCATGGAAGGTGGCCGCCCGCTGTGCCTCATGTGTGCCGACCTCGACCACTTGGCTTATCTGCCCAGAGGTGACACTGCTCTGACTCGGCGTGCGCGGAAATACAGTTCCCTTTCGGCCGTCGTGGTTCGTTTCAGCAGAGCCCGCAAGCGCTATGAACGCCAGGGCGTACTGGTGGAGGAAGCTGCCCTAGATCGCGCCGAGGAAGAATGCGTAGCCGATGCCGCTGATCGATTTAGCAAGCGTGAGAGGGCCTCACGGCGTCGAGTTGAACAGGATCGCGATCTCGCGGTTCGCATGACGGAAGCAATTCTCGCGCTTTATCCTGTCTGCCCTCCGGCGGAGGCGCGGGCGATTGCTGTTCACACTTCGCACCGCGGCAGCGGCCGTGTCGGACGCACAGCAGCGGGCCGAGCGCTTGAAACCGAGGCGCTCAACGCCGCGGTTATAGCGGCAGTCCGCCATCGACATACGCGATATGACCAGCTGCTGATGCATGGGTACAGCCGCAGAGATGCACGGGATGCTGTCCACGAAGCGATCAATCATGTTCTCGAACGCTGGCGTTCCGATGGTCAGTCTCCGGAGCACCTGGTGATCGACATCGGCCCTTTACGCTAAGACATGTGTGAGGTCTCCATCGCTTCGTTGGCCGTGTTCAAAATCTGTAAAAGCATGGTTAGGTCAACTCTCGAATCCCCAGACAGGTACCGACGATCTGAAGACTATTTCTTCGTGCCCTTCAAATCGTGCCTTCCCTGGTGGAGAATAATGTGCTTTACATCGCCCTTCTCATACCTAAAGAACTCCACTTCGTCCACTTCCGCATGGAATCGTATTGGAAGGGGTGGTCCCAGGAATTCTTCAGGTTTGTTTCAGCTTAAAGCTGTTAGATTTTTGCTTATCTTTTAATGCCAGTCACGGAGGGGACCATGAGAAGCACCGATTCGCGTCGAACATACCTATGCTTGCTCGCAGCTCTCTTCTTTACCGCGATTGCCATCCCTTGCATAGGGTGGGCACAGGGCTCTCGTACCGCGCAATATCACTTGGTGAAGAAAGTCGTGCTCGGCGGCGAGGGTGGATGGGATTACTTCACCGCTGATCCCGCGACGCACAAGATTTTCATTGCGCGTGGATCGTATGTCACGGTGCTCGATCCGGACGGGAAAGTAACCGCGCAGATGGACGTTGGGAAAGACAACGAAGCGCATGCCGTCGCCGTCGCACCCGATCTTCATCGTGCCTTCACGAGCAATGGCGGTGGGAGTTCAGTCACGATTTTTGATCCCGAGAGTCTAAAGGCGGTCAGCGAGGTAAAGATTCAGGGCCGCGACACCGACGACATCATGTACGAGCCAGCCACGAAGCGCGTGTTCACCTTCAATGGCGGGAAAGGACACGATTCGACGGCAATCGATGCCGTCAAGGGAGTCGTCGTAGGAAGTATTCCGCTTGCGGGCAAGCCCGAAACCGCCCAACCCGACGGCCAGGGCCACATCTACGTGAACATTGAAGACAAGAGCGAGTTGAGTGAAATCGACGCCAAAACGCTGCAGGTGACGCATACTTGGCCGCTCGCTCCGTGCAAGAGTCCATCTGGCCAGGCGATCGATGTGGCGCATTCGCTGCTGATTATCGGCTGCCACAACGGGCTGATGGAGTTCTGGGATTACGCCAACGGCAAGGTCGCCGGGACGGTGCCGATCGGGCAGGGGGTCGACTCCAACCGGTTCGATCCGGGGACGGCGCTGGCCTTCGCGTCGTGCGGCGATGGAACCATAACGGTCGCCCACGAAGATGCACCCGACAAATTCAGCGTTGTGCAGACGATTAACACGATGCGGGGAGCGCGGACCATGGCGCTCGATACAGGGAATCACAATGTTTATACGGTCAGTGCTGACTTCGGGCCACCTCCGGCGCCGACTCCGAAGAACCCCCATCCGTGGCCGACCATCAAGTCGGGGACATTTACGTTGATGATTTACAGTCAGTAGAGGGTGGATGGCGACTTCGATCACATCCCGACTACAGAACGTGATAAGCACGTCACGATGAATGCACTCAAAAGCTCCCCAGCACTTATCTGAGGGACAGCCAAGTTCATGCGAGGGATGTTACCCCGAAAATCCCTGCTGCACCGGCCTACCGGTGTTTGCCACGATCGTAGGAACGCTAGCGGGAGAGAAGAATGCAGTCCGACTAGTGCTCTCCATCGAAGATGAGGGCTACAGTGCGTTGTTCATAACGGTGTCCGGGTTAAACTTAGACCGCGGGTTCTTCTGACTCCGCTGCTAGACAGCCTCTCCAACCGCATGCTGCGGTTCCCAACGATACCGGGGCCACGGTCAGGAGCACAAGCTCCGATCCAGGAACCGTTTCATGGTTCGTTGTGCCCGAAGGCATGAAAAACTTAGCTAGGCCGAAGCAACTGCAGTACGTTTGCGTGCAGCGTCGGATTAGCCGACGCGACCAGGTCCGATTGCCAAACGACGTCTTGGTCGCCATCAAGGGAACTGAGGACTCCTCCAGCTTCGCGCACGCAAGGTGCCGCTGCTGCAATATCCCACGGGTTCATTCGTGGGTCGATCGCGACGTCAATGCGACCCAGGCACAAGAGAGCGTAATTAATGCAATCTCCTGACCAGCGGAAGCGCCGTGCCTCACGGTATAGTCGCGATAGACAGGCTGAGGCCTTGGGGTGACGCGGGTCGAGGTCAGTGTTTTCGATTGAAGTGGATACCACAAACGCTGCGGCTGGTTCCGTCACAGCCGAAGTCCGCACTTGTTGGACGTCGCCACCGGCGCGCTGGTACCAGCAGCCTTGGCCGGCTGCAGCGTAGACCGTCTCGCCGAGAGCATGCGCCCCGATTACGCCGACTTGTGGCTCACCTCTGCGGAGGTACCCAATGAGAGTCCCAAACAGTGGCAAGCCAATGGCAAAAGAGGCTGTCCCATCTACTGGATCCAGCAGCCACAGATGCTCCGCGTCACGGGCATAATCCCCGCCAAATTCTTCGCCCAAGACGGCGTGATCAGGGTATCGCTCGGCGATGCGTCGCCGCAGCAACTGCTCCGCGCCTCTGTCCGCCTCCGTGACTTCTGATCCGTCCACCTTGTTTTCCACAGCCACATTTTTCCAGAGCGGAAGAATAAATTGGCCCGCTTCGCGCGACAGAGCGAGCGCAAAGTCCAGGATCTCGTTCAGGAACACATCGGCCGTCATTTCCATCCTTCGTTTATTATCCAAGGCGCTGGGCCCGCAGTAGCTCGGGCTCCGAGTTGCCTATCCACCCTGCAGCCACTAAATCGCAATGGGGCCCCGGCTTCGTGCAAGACTTGCCAGAAGATACTTCGCGCTTTTCGTCAGCCTGATCACGACTTGGTGCTGGAGACTGAAGCGACATGATGCGACCCGACCGCTTTCTCAGGCCTTGGTTTCCGTTCGCAGCCTGGTGATCCAAGTTTAGACGCGGTCGCGTGGTTCGGAATCAAGCGCCACATTTTTTAAGCTACGGGCCGGCTGAAAGTAGCTCATCCCATCAACCCCTTTTCGAGTACTCCCAAGACCGCAAAGTGTCGTTGTGAAACGAAGCATTGACCGGCATCAAGGCCATTTTATGGTGTCAAATTATGAAAAGCGTAAACAAAGGCGTTCTCATCGGTTTGGTGGGAAATGACCTGAAGTCAAATACACCGCAAGTGGTAGTCTGGTTCGAAGATTCAGCCTGGCTACCACCGAACGATTCAAGGACAAGAGCGGCAAAATCCCAGGACCGCACCGAATGGCGCAACATTGTAGTCTGATAGAAACTTGCCGAGATCGTGGGCGAGTTTGTATCCAAAGGCTCGCACCTGTATATCGTGCTCCTGGGCTCGCGAGAGAGGGGAATGGAGCCCAGGCAGCTGTTTCAGGTAAGACCAAGAAGGCCAAGCCAACTGCCGGGCAGCTGGCGCTCCTGAGATCTCGGACGATGATCTTTCGTTTTGACTCCGCTCTTTGAGGTTCTCTGCACCTCCACTGCGACTCAATGGCAGACCGATTTGAAGAGACCGAAGTGCTCGCATTGCCATAGTAGGCCTGGATTCTGCCAGGCGACAAACGACTACAGCACTCAGCCCGCTGATATGCCAGGGAAGATCGCGACGCCCCGGGCGACAAGTGAAAATCTATCCTGCGTTTGACAATAGTCCGCAGGAAGGTTACTCGGGACTTGCTGACGACCAGCACGGGAATCGCCTTTGACGTCCTCCACTCTAATTGAGACAGCATTCCAGCTGAGCGTCCCAAATTGCAAGCTCGCGAGTCTCTGCGAATTTTTGAAGACGATCTGAATGCGGCAGCTGTCGGCACAAGCCTGCAGTACTTTCTGTCCGCTTGTACTCTTTAACCGACCCTGCCCTTTACCACGGGGTCAGCTGCCCAATAGTTGAGGATTTCCACGTTGGCTAGGCATTGATTGACTCATCAGTTCTGCATGTTCCCGCCTGCTGGCGATGCTCGTTTGACACTTGCTGACGGGAGTAAAAACAAACCTTTTTCACAAGTGGCTGGCGCGTATTGGCGCTTAGTCTGACGTCCTCATTTGGGATAAAATACAGAGCGCAATAGCGGCCAACCGGGGAATGTTTATGGAGGCTGGAAACAGATCACAGCAAGATGGTCGAGCGGATCGCTGAAGCAGAGCGCGCACTTATGGACCGCATGGAGATCTGAACCGTTGCGACGGTTCTGAGAGTGAAGCCTGATGAACGCCGCTAACGGCACTATGCGATCTTCGCAAGATGACAACAGTGACGGCAGACCGCAAGGGTATTCTTAAATGAATAGCTGAGAGAGAGAGACTATAACTCTGCCTAGCAAATTCAGATGCTGGGAGTTACACCGAGCCCACTGGCAAGCTGGAACGGTTTCCAGGCAATCGCCGAAGGCGTCGATCAGGTGGGCGAGTGTCCAACAAGAGATTTACGCAGCATGGTTGTCCTCCGTATCCGGGAACGCCCATTCGCAGCCGTTGCAGGTCACGTTGGGCCATCCGCGATGCGCCACTTTGGGAAAGCTGTGTAATTGTGTCTCGCTCCATGCAAAAGATAGGTCATCCGAATCATTTCGATGTTGGTTTGGGGCAACCTCATGGCGCTTGTTGGCGTATCGAGACCCGAAAGGGTCGTTATAGAGTCGCGGTACATTTTGCAGGACAAGTTTCACGCACAGGCAAAGTAGGCTGAATTATGTCGAAACCTTGTGGTGAGGGAGACTCTCTATGGGTACGGTTTCGACCCGGATCCTCGTCGTCGACGATTACGAGCCGTGGCATGCTTTCGTGTCGACCGCTCTTAAGACGCAGCCGCAGTTAGAGATCGTCGCGCGAGCATGTGACGGGTTGGAAGCAGTTCAGCGAGCCGAACAACTGAAACCCGACCTGATCCTCCTAGACATTGGCCTTCCGACGCTGAATGGGATTGAAGCCGCTCGCAGAATTCGAGAGGTTTCTCCCACATCCAAAATCCTCTTCGTGAGTGAAAACCGTTCTCCCGACATAGCTGAAGCAGCTTTGAGCAACGGTGCGGGTGGGTACGTCCTGAAATCGGACGCTGCAAACGAATTATTGCCTGCGGTAAAAGCGGTTCTCGAAGGCAAGCGGTTTATAAGCGCGAGCTTGGCAGGTCACTTCCTCGTAGCAACGGTGTTGAGTGCGACCCACACGATATATCTTTCGTGGATTCTCACAGCCATCTCAGGAATTGGTTGAGCGTGCCGAGATGCCGTTCTCGGTAACTACTCAGCCGTCCGTTGCGAACTATGCTCTGGCTCGCGTGGCACAAGAACTTGAATTGTCGTTCCACACATCGGATGCGATTCAATCTCAATCGTGCCATTCACCAATCGAACGCGTTCACGCATGCTGGTGAGACCCAGACCCTTACCCTGGAAAGCTGGTTTAACCTGGAAACCCCTGCCCAGATCACGAACGACCAAATGAATCTCACTAGACTCTTCTCGCAGTAGCACCTCAACGCGTTTTACTCCGCTGTGTTTGCTGGAATTGTGCACGGCTTCCTGCAAAACTCGAAACAGGGTACGCCCGACTTCGAGTGGGAGCGGTTTGGCGACATCACTGTTGAAGTTGATCTCCATTTTGTGCCGCTCGCCGAATTCTTTGCACCAGCTTTTCATGCCCGCAACGACACCCAGGTATTCCAATTTTGAAGAATGCAAGTCGTGTGACAAGGCTTGCACGTCATTTGAAATCTCGGTCGTACGTTTTCGGAGTTCTTGTACACGTGCCTGAATCTCGGAAGGATTCTCTTTCAGTTGTTCGAGTTCAAGCGCCAACATAGCCAGTCTCTGGTTGATGTCGTCGTGAAGCTCTCTCCCAATACGGGCACGTTCTTGTTCCTGCGATTCAATGAGCTTCCGCGTCATGCCCGCAAGAGCCTCGTCTGCGTGCTTGCGATCAGTAATGTCCTGCACAATACAAGCGACTCGATCAATGCCGTTAACACCTTCGATGGGGAAGTATGAGATCAACACGTCTCTCTCACCAAGTTCAGGATAGGTGTATTTCAACTCATATCTGACGACCTTGCCTTGGAAACTCTCATCCAATTTTGGCTTGATGCTAGCCTCGAAAACTCCTTTGTTCAAAACCTCATGGGCGAAATGCCCGACAACCTGCTCCCTTGTCATATTCCGCATCTGCAAAAACTGACGATTCGCGATCAGATAGCGGTAATCTCGATCAACTACACAGATCATCTCTCCCGAACCTTCGACGGCTCTTTCATATTCACGCAACTTGTCCTCGGCGAGCAGTCGTTCAGTGACATCTATATTGACGCCGATCATACGTGAAGGCTCTCCAGATTCGTTCATGAATACCTGCCAACATCCGGATATCCAATGAACGCTTCCATCAGCCCAGATGACGCGCCATCTTCCATGCCCCGGTTGCCCTGTTTCTAATGACGTGGTAACCAACTCCACGACTCCTGCCCGGTCATCGGGGTGCACTAAATTCTCGAAAGAGGTCGGTGTTTTGCCAAACCCG
>Ga0126370_10000349_pt1 | contig 18539 bp, 14 predicted proteins | sample PanSoiMetaPlot_3_FD_92586 | JGI IMG/M metagenome (GOLD analysis project Ga0126370, IMG submission 92586) | Tropical forest soil microbial communities from Panama - MetaG Plot_3 | ecosystem: Environmental > Terrestrial > Soil > Tropical forest > Bulk soil | place: Panama | collected 2016-02-17 | reverse complement strand
TTAACGAACATTTTGTGCCCGTGAAGGTGGACCGCGACGAGCGTCCCGATGTCGACTCGCGCTACCAATCCGCCATCAGCACCATCTCCGGACAGGGAGGCTGGCCGCTCACTGGCTTTCTGTTGCCGGACGGCAAGCCGTTTTTCGGTGGGACGTATTTCCCTCCCGAAGATCAGATGGGCCGTCCCGGCTTTCGCCGCGTGCTTCTCGCGGTGGCAGATTCCTACCGCAACAAGCGCAGTGACCTCGAACGCGCCGCCAATTCGCTCTCCGAGGCCGTTGAACATGCCGAAGCTTTCACCGGCGCTCGCGCGGACTTTGATCTCGGCATTGTAGACGCGCAAATCCAATCCATCACCCAACTTTTCGACATCAAAAATGGCGGCTTTGGCCGCGCCCCAAAATTCCCGCATCCCTCCGCCATTGACCTGCTTCTCGAGCGCTACCAGCAAACAAAAGAAAAGCATCTTCTCGCCATGGTCGAAACCACACTCGAAAAAATGGCCCGCGGCGGCGTTTACGACCAACTCGCTGGCGGCTTCCACCGCTATTCCGTGGACGAACGCTGGCTCGTCCCCCACTTCGAAAAAATGTCCTACGACAACTCCGAACTCCTTAAGAACTATCTCCACGCCTATCAGGCCGTTTCTGCTGCAAGCGAATCGAGCTACGAGGGAAACCTTGGCGCCATAGCGGAGCACATGACTCGTTGGATTGAGAAGGACCTCTCTGACAAGGAAAATGGCGGCTTCTACGCGAGCCAAGACGCTGATTATTCACTTGAAGATGACGGAGATTACTTCACTTGGACACTGGATGAGGTTCGCGCTGCTCTTACTCCGGAGGAGTCTCGAATTATTGAGCTCTACTTTGACGTCGAGTCGCACGGCGAAATGCATCACAACCCAGCCAAGAATGTTCTCTGGGTTGCGCGAGGTTTTAAGGAGGTTAGCGATCAGCTCGGGCTCGAAAAGAAAGATGTAGTCCGACTGTGGCTTTGGGGTGTCGACAAACTATTGCAAGCAAGATCCGTGCGCCCCACGCCGTACATTGACAGAACGATGTACGTAAGTTGGAACGCGATGTTCGTTTCGGCATATCTTGAAGCCGGACGAGTACTCGGTCAGCCCTTAAGCGTTCGCTGCCGCGCCTTCGCTCTGAAAACAATGGACCGCATGCTCAGCGAAGCTTGGACGGAAACCCGTGGCTTTGCTCATCGCATGGGGGGACCAGCCCTCGAAGGCTCTCTCGACGACCAAGTGTTCAGCGTCATTGCTCTTCTCGACGCTTATGAAGCTACACTCGAACCGGGCTATTTCACCGCTGCGCAAAAAACCATGGACCTCGCCATCGCTCGCTATGGTGACGCCGAAAACGGCGGTTTCTTCGATTGCCCCTCCGACGCTGCTCCCATAGGTGGCCTCGAAGTGCGCCGCAAACCGTTTCAGGATTCACCAACCCCCGGCGCGAATTGCGTCGCCGCCATCACGCTGATTCGCATGCACGGTTTCACCGGCGACGAGCGTTACCATGCTTTCGCGAAGAAAACGTTGGAAGCCTTTGCCGGCGTCGCCCCTCAGTACGGCCTCTTCGCCGCAACTTACGGTCTCGCTGCCACGCTTTTTGCCCGCCATCCCATGCACGTCGTCATCACCGGCAACGCGGATGACCCTGTCGCCCAAGCCCTCGAAGAAGCCGCCCACCGCGTCTATCGCTTCGGCAAGTCTGTTCTGCGCGTCACTCCCGGGACGCAACTCGCCGCTCTCGCGGGCGCCCTCAAAGAAACTCTGCCCCATCTTCCGCTCGATAAACCCATCGCCCTGGTCTGTTCTGGTAGAACTTGCCTTCCCCCCACCGGCGATCCCGCGCAACTTACGGCTCTTCTCGAGAACGGCGCAGCCGGGTCTGCAACGAGAAACTGACCTGACTAAACTTCATCTGAACAAAATCTCTTTGCCTTTCAATTTACGGTCATTTGATTTAACTTACTGTCAAATTTCTCGGAACTCCAGAATGGCTGCCGGCTCAGTCGAATTCCATCACCGTGAACGTTCGCTAGGTGATTTGGCGTTCTCACAAAACCAAGCAGGCGGGCCACGATGCTCAGCAACACCGTGGCCGAGAGGGGATTTTTTCGGTTATTCGCCGCCGCTCTTTGCCAGAGCCAAGGACTCTCGAAATGGGCTACCACGACTCGAATGATAAGGGGAAAATGGACGAAGGGAGCAGCTATTCTACCTTCCTGGAACTAGCAGAAGCCCCAAACAGAAGCCCTCAGAAAATGAGTGAAGTTCGCTAGGCAAAGTTGTTGACCTTTTTGGTCATGGACACTGTCGAAGAAACTGGCTAAACGTCAGTACTAGTAGACAGTCCTTCCTTTACCATCGACGCCCGCGCCCGCCTGTCCTAAAACTGTTCCATTCTGAATGCACCACCGCTCGTCAGAATGCACGGTTTGACCAGATCGCCCACGGCCCCTAGTTCACGCTCAAGCTCTAGCGCTCACGTAGAGAGGTCGATAAATGGACGCCACCGGCCAGCCCAACCGTACGAAGAACGGCGATAACCTTCTGAAGACCACTACCTGGGGTGCCCTGATCACCCTGTCGCTGTTAGCTGCTGCTGTCGGATTCAAGGGCAGCTTCACCAGTTCACCTGGCGACTCGACGTTGCAGGCCGAAGCCCGTCCGGAATCAGCCCCTTCACAATCAGCTCAAAGCGTTGCGGAGCCTTCTTCTAAAGTTAGCCCCTTCGAAAAAACATCCGGATTCAGCGCTGCGCCCTCCGGTCAATATCGCCCGAACTATTCGACTTCGACTAACTCCCAGTCGGCACCGGCAGCCTCCTCTGCCTTGTTGAATGTGCCTGTCAAGCAGGATGCGCAAACTCAATCTCTTGGCAGCACTCCTGCTAGCGATAATCAGGATCCTCAATCTCTGATCGCCGCGAAGATCGCGCCAGACCTGAAAGGCCTCGACCCTCAGAAGCCGGTCAATGTCATCGTCCAATATCGCCAAGCGCCCTCTTCAGAACTCGCCAGTGAGGGGCTCTCTGCTAGGGCCGAGCTACCCCTGATTCGCGCTCAGGTGGTTACGGCGAGTACCGCAAGTCTTGCGAACCTGGCCTCTCACTCCAACGTGGCCTACATTTCGCCGGATCGCCCAGTAAAGGGCGCTTCCAGCCAGTTAGCTTCGGCGGTGAACGCGGATCTGGCAATCGCCGCTGGATGGGATGGCAGCGGCATCGGCGTTGCAGTTGTGGACAGTGGAATTAACAGCGTCGATGATTTGAACAATTCCAGTGGCTACCAGTCCCGCATCGTCTACAGCAAGAGCTTCGTGTCTGACAATTACGGCACAAGCGACCCCTATGGACACGGAACGCACGTCGCCGGGATCATCGCAGGGAACGGCTTTGACTCAACGAACGCCAGCTACCCTGGCGTTTATGGCGGAATTGCCCCTCAAGCGAAAATCGTCAATCTTCGCGCTTTGGATGCTAACGGCAACGGTACTGATAGTACAGTAATCAACGCTATCCAAAAGGCCGTCTCACTTAAGAGCACTTACAACATCCGAGTCTTAAACCTTTCTCTAGGCCGCGCTGTCTACGAAACTTACTCCCAGGATCCCCTGTGCCAGGCCGTGGAATCCGCGTGGCAAGCTGGGATCGTCGTCGTGGTCTCTGCTGGCAATCAGGGAGAAAATGACTGGCCCAACACAGACGGATACGCCACTATCAACGCGCCTGGAAACGACCCGTATGTAATCACGGTAGGCGCAACTAATACTCACAGTTCCGGGTCGCAATCAGCACAAACGGTAACCAGCTACAGCTCCAAGGGCCCCACGGCTATCGATCACATTGTTAAGCCGGACCTCGTTGCGCCCGGCAACAGCGTGGTTTCAACGGAGGCTCCTGGAAGCGCGCTTGCCAGTTCCTATCCCAATTTGTCGGTATACCCGTGCAACAGTTCGCTGAACAATTGCGGCTCGCAATTCGGCAGCCCGCAATACATGCGGTTGAGCGGTTCGAGCATGGGAGCTGCGGTAGTCAGCGGCGTCGCGGCGATTATGTTGGAAAAGAGTCCTTCGCTGACTCCCGACCAACTGAAGGCCCGCCTGATGAAGACGGCCTGGAAGAATTTCCCTTCCTACACGACGGCGATAAACCAACTGACGGGCATTTCCTTTAACGTGGAAGCGGACATCTTCGCGGTAGGGGCCGGTGCAGTTGACGCGTCGGCAGCCCTTGCGAATACCGACTTGGCTTCGTCGAGTTATGGCGTGGCTAAGTCTCCGACCGCCACCTATAACGCCCTCACGAACACAGTTTCGATTGTCGCGAATTCTTCTACCATCTGGAATAACTCGGTGGTTTGGGGCAATTCGGTGGTATGGGGCAACTCCGTCGTTTGGGGTAACTCTGTGGTTTGGGGGAATTCGGTAGTGTGGGGCAACTCCGTCGTTTGGGGCAATTCCGTAATCTGGGGTAACTCAAACTGCGGCAGTAACGCCGTCGTTTGGGGCAACGCCAGTCCTTTCGGGGACAAGCAGTAGTTCGTCCGGCTGCATTTAGGGAGGAACTACTAGGGTGAGCAAAATCGCTAGAACCTACATCGCTCCCGTGATCGCGTCCGGCATGTCTCTTCTGCTGCTCGCCGCAGGATCCTGGTCCTCCGCAAATATGCGGCAGTTCGCCGTCGATCTAAATCTGGCCTTCTTAGCTTCCGTTTGGGGTGGCGCCACAACCCTCACGAAATCCGCAGCGCAGAGCGCCATGATTAAAGGTGAGTGAGGAAGCTGAACATGCTAACCACTCGCGGACAAAAATCTTCGAGGAAAGCCACACTCTACATTTCCTGGGTCGCGGCTACCGGCCTCACTGTCTTTGCTACTGGCGTGACCCCCTGGCAATCCACTGGTATGGGACGCTTCGTGGCGTTCTTGTTCGTGGCGCAGCTTGTCTCGACTCAGAAAATCAGCTTACCCGGTATGCGTGGGACGATATCGCCGAGTTTCCTGTTCATGCTAATCGGCATCGCGGACTTCAGTCTCGCAGAAACGCTGGTGCTGGGCTGCACCGCTGCCTTCGTTCAAACGATGTGGAGAGCCAAGCAGCCGCCGCATTTCGAACAAGTGATCTTCAACATCTCTACGCTGGTGATGTGCGCAGCGTTCTCTGGCTGGCTAAGCCACAAGATCCTCTTTCTCGCGCACACCAGTTCTCCCTTTGTGCTTGTCGCGATGGCCGCTTTCCTGTTTCTCCTTCTAAACACGGCACTGGTCTCGGTGGTCGTTTCTTTGACCGAAGAGAAGCCACTTCGGAGGGAGTGGGTGCAGTGCTTCTACTGGTCTTTCCCCTATTTCTTCGCTGGCACGTTGGCAGCGACGGCAGTAAGTGCGCTAAGCCATTCCAGCGGGTGGCCTAGTGGTCTCTTGGTGCTGCCGCTAATTTATCTTTGCCACTTCTGGTACAAAGTTCACGTTGCAAATTCCGCCCGCACCGAGGCATTCCTCGACCGCGTCGGCGACAATACTGGCGTGCCGATGCCCGAACCAGAGGCGGTCCTAGCCGAGCGCTAATCGCCGGATGCTCCAGAGTTTTCCAGTCACGGCTCCTTCCTGAACCGCGCGCCGCGCGCTCCCGGCCATGATGCTACCCTCTGCCTCCGAAGAGGAGCATCCCGCAGAAGTTCGAATGTAAGTTCAAGGGCTTGCAAGCTCTGCCCTTTCAGCATCTTAGTGCCTGCTTGCCCTAACTGTCGGCAAAAACTGACTAAACCTTCGTACTAGCTGACTGTCCCCCCTGTACCATCGACCCGGCCAGGTACACCTTCTAAAACTGTTCCATTCTGAATTGCATGACCGTTGGACCAGATTCGTATAGGCCCAATTCAAGTACGAAGCACGAAAGGTCAAAAATGAACGTCGCTGGTCAGATCCACAGCGCTCAGGATGGCAAAGGTGCTCTAAAGACCACCACCTGGGGTAGGCGCCTCACCCTCTTAGCTTTGTTCGCCCTTCTGGTTACCAGCACCGCCTTTGCCGACGGCAAAAGGCACAAAGTCTCCAAAGATCTTGACGCCCTCAAGGGCGGCCATAACGGGGCTACGGTGGACGTCATCATCCAATTCACCCAGACGCCCACGGCTGCCCACCATCAGAAAGTGCGTAATAAGGGCGGCGTCCTGAAGACGAAGCTGGATTTCATCAAGGCTGCCCACTATTCCGTTCCCCTTGAAGCGTTGGATGCTCTGGGGGACGACCCCGACGTTGCGTATATCTCCCCCAACCGCAAGCTTCGCGGGGCGATGAACAGTACCGTGACCTCGGTGAATGCCGACTTGGCCAACGCCAGCGGCTGGAATGGCGCAGGCATCGGAGTCGCGGTTCTGGACAGCGGCGTGACTGTAGTCGATGACTTGAATTCCGATGGCAATGCAACTCCGAGCCGCGTCGTTTACAGTCAAAGCTTTGTCCCCGGCGATACGAGCGTCAATGACGCTTTTGGCCACGGAACTCACGTTGCCGGCATCATTGCCGGAAATGGCTACGATTCTTCTGTGGCTTCGTACGCGAACCTTTATCAGGGCATAGCGCCGGAAGCGAATATCATCAATCTTCGTGTGCTGGACGCCAACGGAGCCAGCGTAGACAGCTCTGTGATTGCTGCTATCCAGCAGGCCATCGCGCTCAAGGACACCTATAACATTCGCGTGATGAATCTGTCGCTGTCCCGTGGAGTCTATGAGAGTTACACGCTCGACCCTCTTTGTCAGGCCGTGGAATCCGCGTGGAACGCCGGCATTGTCGTCGTGTCCGCTGCTGGCAACATGGGCGAATACTATGACAGCGGCACTGAAGGCTACGCCACGATCGGTTCTCCCGGAAACGACCCCTACGTCATCACCGTGGGCGCAACGAATAACCACGGCTCCGGCTTGCAAGCCGCGCAGACTATGACGAGTTACAGCTCCAAAGGCCCGACGGCTTTGGATCACATCGTCAAGCCGGACCTGGTTGCCCCCGGAAACGCGGTGGTTTCGCTGATGGCTTCGCCGAACACCACTTTAATCACCGAATACCCGGGTTTGGCAATCTATCCCTGCGATACGACTCTTACGAATTGCGGTCCTGCTTACGGCCAATCCCAGTACCTTAGGTTGAGCGGCACGAGCATGGCCACCCCCGTCGTTTGCGGGGTCGCCGCGCTCGTCTTGCAACAGACACCTTCGCTTACGCCAGACCAAGTGAAGGCACGGTTGATGAAAACCGCTTGGAAGGGTTTTGGGTCGGCCACGACCGCCACAAACTTAACAACTGGAACGACGTTTCAGATTGATCAGGACATCTTTTCCATTGGCGCCGGTGCGGTGGATGCTTCGGCAGCTCTGGCCGACACCAGCCTCGCGCCAGCAACGATAGGCTCCGCACTGTCGCCCACCGCGGTCTTCGACCCAACCACGAACAGTGTCAGCATCTCGGGAGCGCCTGGAACAATTTGGAACAACTCGACAGTTTGGGCCAACAGTGTCGTTTGGGGCAACTCGGTGGTCTGGGGTAACTCGGTAGTTTGGGGCAATTCGGTGGTCTGGGGTAACTCCGTGGTTTGGGGGAACTCCGTCGTTTGGGGCAATTCCGTAGTCTGGGGTAACAGCATCGGCCTTGGAGATGGCAACTAATGCGCCCCGCCATGAATGAGACGCCAACCATGCCCCGAAACGCCAAAGCCTACATCGCCCTAGTGATTGCCTCTGGCATGGCTCTCCTGCTGCTTGCCGCTGGATCCTGGTCATCCACAAACATGCGGCAGTTCGTCATCTATCTTGGCCTCGTCGCGCTGGCCTCGGCTCTGAAAGTCCGCATTCCAGGAATGGAAACCACCATTTCCCCCAATTTTGTCTTCCTGCTCTTGGCGATGATCACGCTGCCTTTTTCACAGGTTGCAGTCATCAGCTTCGCGGCTGCCCTGGTGCAATCTCTCTGGTTCGCCGCCAAGCGTCCGCGTCTGGTGCAGCTTGCTTTTAACGCCGCGGCCCTCGTGCTCACGAGCGCTTTGGCTTATGTATTTGCTCATCTGGTCCTAACGGGAAGCGGTTCACAATCTCCCGTAGTTCTCGTGATTCTCGCCGGCAGCATCTATTTGCCGTTCAACTCTGCTCTCGTCTCAATCGTTGTTGGCCTCGTGGAAGGCCAGCCGCTCAAGCTCGTTTGCGCCCACTGTTATGAGTGGGTTTTCCCGTATTTCATGGTTGGCATTGCTTTCGCCGGCTTGGTCAGCGGGGTCTACACACCCTCGGCCATCTGGAAGGGAGCGTTGGTCCTTCTTCCTGCGATGGTTCTCACTTACGCCTATTTTCTGAATCGCGCACACCGCGCGCTGCCAGCCATGATGCTGCCTTCTGCCTCCGAAGAGGAATATCCGGCAGAAGTCCACTCCTAAACTCGTCAAGTAACCGGGCAAGGAATTACTGGGAAGCGTTCAGGTGAGGCCCGCCCAGGAGCTTGACATTCAACGAACCGCCGGAAAACAGCATTTCATCCAATGCAGAATCGAGATCGCCTTGAGTGAGTCGCCCAGCGTGGCCGTCTTGGAGACAAAACTGGGCGGAGCGCCGCATCAGCTCTTTGATAAAGGCGCCGCTGGCGTTCTCCGTGCGACGGACAATCGCCTCCACGACGGAGTCCGGAAGCTCCAGACCGCACGCATACAGGCGAACCAACCGCCTGCGCCCTTCTGCGTCCGGAAGCGGGAACTCGATCGCCTGGTCGACGCGACCCGGACGGGAGGAAATCGCCGCTTCTAGTTGCTGGGGACGGTTTGTGGTCAGCACAAAAATCACTTCCGCATCTTCGCGCAAGCCGTCCATTTCGTTCAGAAGCTTGTTCAGGAGACTTTCTTCACACGGCCCATTCATGGATTCGCGTGCGCGGGCGATGAGGTCGACGTCCTCGATGACCACCATCGAAGGCTGGAGGAAACGAGCGAGTTGAAAGTAGTGGTCGAGCAATGCCACCTGCTCGGATGTAATCAGAAGTGTCGTGTGGTCGGGAAGCTGGCTCGCGAGATGGTGAATCGTATAGGTCTTCCCAGTGCCAGGCGGGCCATAAAAGAGCAGGCCTTTCTTGACCGGCATACCGAGCTTCTTAAGCTGTGAGCGCTGTTTGATGAACCCTGACACGTTGCGCTCCAGCAGTTGCAATGTCTTCGAAGGCAGAATCAATTCATCCCGGCTAACTTTGCGAAGCTTGTGGACGCGGACACTTCCCGCATGGCCGTGGCCGCCGTAGTGATCAGCCTCTTCCAACGAAATTACCTTTCCTCGGTACGAAGAAGCACGTTTTACAAGCTTCTCCAGGTCGTCAAGCACTTTGCGGGAAAGCAATGCGCCCTCTTCACCAGGCGGCACAGCAACTTCCACATGCATGCCGGTGTGCCGGCCATAATTCATTCCGGAACTGAGGAGCACCGCGAATCGAATTGAATCTGCAGTCCCCAGCCAAAGACCTTGCGTCAAGCATGCCGCGGGAGTTCCTTCCCCGATATCCACTTCCAGATGCTGGAGAGGCGCGATCACCGGAGCGTAGTTTTCGGTGGCCAGAAGCTCTGAAAATGTCAGTGTTTCGTGGCCGTAACGGCGGTGCACGCCGACCAACTCGGCTCGAAGCTGTTTTGAGAAGATTTCGTTCAGCGCGATCTGAAGATCTACGCGGGCGGAAATCGGAAAAGAACGCGTCGCCGTGACAAGCTGCTCCAAGATTTGCTCTGCAAAATGGCCCGCGAGCTTTACAGCCACTAGCGGAGAGCTTTTGATGGCTTCCTCACGCCTCTTTTTCATAGAACTATTTTGATGCACGGACGCACGATAGAAATAGCCTGGGTCTTTGAGGTTTCCGATGAGGAACTACTTCGCAGCGAGTGCCCTGCCGTCGGCTAGGTCTTCCCTTGCACCCAACGCTGGCGGATTTGGTCAATAAATTTCTGTTTGTCCTTTTGCATCAGCCGGATGAGCGGCCGGTTTCTGGTTTTTTCGTGCTTCCCTGCCCAGAGCACCATCTCTGTCAAAACTGGCGCAAGATCCATTCCCTTTGGCGTGAGCAGATAGATCAGCTTGCGTCCGTCGGCGGGATCGTGTTCCGCGCGGACGATCCCGTACGCTTCCAGCCTGCGCAACCGGTCGGTCAGGATGTTGGTCGCCGGCCGTTCATAAGAGTCCAGGAATTCCTTAAACGTGCGGTGGCCCAGCAGCATCATGTCGCGGACAATGAGCAGCGACCACCGGTCCCCGAGCATTTCCACAGAGGCATTCAGCGGGCAGCCCGACCGGCGTTTCGGATTTGCAGCCTTCCTGGGCACATACTCACGCTAGCATTTTTAACTTGCATTGTGCAAGTGATTTGGGCACACTGACCCAGCTAATTTCTTGTTGCCGCAAACTGGAGGCCGCAAATGAGTCACGCAGCAGCAAAACAATCGCCCGCAACCGCACTCGCTCCGCCGCGCTTTGAAAACGGCAAAGCTCTGCTCATCGCCGGCTTGCGTAAGCTCTACACTGCCGAAACCATGAAAGACCTTCCCGCTCAATGGCAGCTTTTTGTTCCCTACCTGGGCACAATTCCCGGCCAGGTAGGCAGGGCCGTCTACGGTGTGTGCTGGCAGCCCGCCGATGGCGCAGGAATCGAATATTTGACTGGCATCGAGGTCTCCGGCTTCGCAGGTCTTCCTGGCGATTTCACCGTGGTGAGCCTCGCCGCCATGAATTATGCAGTATTTTCTCATCGCGACCACGTTTCCAAACTCTACGAAACCTGCAATGCCATCTCGCAATGGCTCCCGGAATCCGGCTATCAGCACGCGGACGACCCTGAAACACCGGCCTTCTTCGAGCGTTACACAGAAGAGTTCGACCCACACACCGGAATGGGCGGCATGGAAGTTTGGGTTCCGATCAAATCCTGAGGAGAATCTCATGGGTACAAATACTCCAACTGCCTTGCAAGCCGCTTCTTCAACGGGACAAATATCAAAAGGCGCATTGTGGACAAGCCGCATCATCACTGCTCTAATAGTCCTGTTCCTGCTCTTCGACGGCATCACCAAAGTGATGAAACTTCCCGTCGTCCTCGCAGCATGCGCTCAGATAGGCCTTCCGCAAAGTCTTGTTGTCGGGATTGGGATCACTCTGCTCGCGTGCACCGTCCTCTACGTGATTCCGCAAACGTCGATTCTCGGAGCCATCCTGCTGACCGGTTACCTCGGCGGCGCGGTTTGCATTCAGCTTCGCGTCGGAAATCCGCTCTTCAGCCAAACGCTGTTCCCAGTTTATTTCGGCGTGCTGGTGTGGCTTGGGCTGTATCTACGTGAACCCCGTTTGCGTTCTCTAGTTCCATTTCGAAGTTGATTTGATTCCGGATTGCGCCTTTAACAAGAAACTTGGTAAAAAAATAGGGCCTGAAAAAGGAGGTTTTCATGAGCAACGTGCGCGTGTTAGTGGGAACCAGGAAGGGCGCATTTATTCTGTTCTCGGACGGCAAGCGCGAGAAATGGGACGTCACTGGTCCGCATTTTGCTGGCTGGGAGATTTATCACGTTAAGGGATCGCCCAAGAGTCCCAACCGCATTTACGCATCGCAAACCAGTGGCTGGTTCGGGCAAATCATTCAGCGCTCCGATGACGGCGGCAAAACCTGGATCCAGCCAGGCACGCCTCCGGGCGAACCCACCACCGGTCCCGGCGGCATGCCCAAGGGCGAAAGCAATAAATTTGTCTACGACACTTCCGCCGAAACCGGTGCGCCGCTCACAACGCATCAGTTTTACGATGGCACGCAGCATCCCTGGGAATTCAAGCGCGTCTGGCATCTTGAGCCTTCGCTGACCGAAGCCGACACAGTCTACGCCGGTGTTGAAGACGCCGCGATTTTCCGCTCCAAAGACGGCGGCAAGTCCTGGCAAGAACTTTCCGGACTACGCGGTCACGGCACCGGCCCGAAATGGCAGCCTGGCGCGGGCGGCATGTGCCTGCACACGCTGATTCTCGATTCAACCAACCCGCAGCGGATTTACATCGCAATTTCTGCCGCTGGCGCATTTCGAACTGACGACGGCGGCAAAACCTGGAAGCCCATCAACAAAGGGCTGCACTCCCAATACATCCCCGACCCCAACGCCGAAGTCGGCCACTGCGTCCACCACATCGCCATGAACGGCAAGCGTCCCCATGTTCTCTTCATGCAAAAACATTGGGACGTGATGCGCAGCGACGACGCCGGTGACAACTGGAAAGAAATCAGCGGCAATTTGCCCACCGACTTCGGCTTCGTTATTGACGTCCACGCGCACGAACCCGAAACCATTTACGTCGTCCCCATCAAAAGCGACGGCGAGCACTATGTCCACGAAGGAAAACTTCGTGTTTACCGCAGCAAGACCGGCGGAAACGAGTGGGAAGCGCTCACGAAGGGCCTTCCGCAAAGCAATTGCTATGTCAACGTGCTGCGCGACGCCATGGCCGTGGACTCGCTCGACAAATGCGGTATCTATTTCGGCACCACCGGCGGCCAGGTTTACTGCTCCAATGACGCGGGTGACAACTGGGCGCCCATCGTTCGCGATCTACCGGCCGTCTTGTCTGTCGAAGTGCAGACGCTCTCATGACCGCTGGCTCCACAGCCAGGATTCGCGTCATCCTCCCGCCGCATTTGCGGACGCTGGCGCACGCGGGACGCGAACTCACCCTTGAAATTGCCGGCCAAGTCACCGTTCGTTCGGTACTTGACGCACTCGAAGCAAGTTATCCTATGCTCACGGGAACCATTCGCGACCACGTCACGCAACAACGCCGTCCATTCTTGCGCTTCTTCGCCTGCGAGGAGGACCTCTCTCACGACTCGGTGGACACTCCTTTGCCGGAAGCTGTCGTCTCGGGGAAAGAGCCATTGCTTATCCTCGGTGCCATCGCCGGAGGTTAAACGGTTTGAGCCCCGATGAAGAGTTTCTTGGATGCTTTGTCGAATTCCGGTCCGGCCGTTCGTCGATATGGTGAGGCGGCCCTTGTGACCAAAGGAAACCATGTTCGCTTGCAGGACGGGGGCGTCCCACAAACGGACACTGCGATTATGGGGTTGATTTCAAAGGCATCTAAGGCTCTGTCTTTTCAACAATTTAGAAACCATCTCCTGCGGCATCGGCCGTGCGACGACAACGGTATGTCAGGAGAATTAGGGAGGCGGGAACCATGGTTAAGCCGCAATTGCTGCTACAAGACCTCAGAATTGCAGTGCGCTCGCTCGGCCGCTCGAAAGGCTTGGCCTTTACCGTTATCGCGACCCTTGCGCTGGGTATTGGCGCCAACGCCGCCATTTTCAGCCTCGTGCGCGGCGTCCTCCTCCGTCCGCTGGTTAACGCCGACGAAAACCGGCTCATCTACATTCAGCAGAGCGCCAAAGGCATGGGGATGGATGAAGCCTTCTGGTCCGTTCCCGAAATCCAAGACTTCAAAGCCAGTATCCATTCCGTAAGCGAATTTGGCGATTTCTCGTCCGTTCCGATGACTATGGTTGGCTTGGGTGAGCCTCGCGAAATTACAGCTGCCGTCGTCGGCGGCTCTTACTTTGAAGTTGTCGGCCTCCACCCGGTCCTTGGCCGACTCATCGGCCCTCAGGATGACGGTCCGAAAGCCGCGGGTGTAGTCGTTTTGACGTATCCCTTCTGGACGACGGCTCTCAAGAAAGATCCTAACGTCCTCGGCAAACAGATCCGCCTCGAGAGCTTTGACGCCCGCACCGCCACGGTCATTGGCGTCCTCGAACCCTCCCTTCCTTATCCCACGGACACAGCGATCATCGCCAATGTGGTTACGAGCGCCCACCACCTCGATGCCACCATGGTCACTGGCCGCGTGCATCGCATGACCGAACTCTTTGGTCGCCTCGCTCCGGGCATCACACTCGACCAGGCTCGCGCCGAGCTGCAGTCCGCCTACGCCACGATGAAGAAAGATCACCATGAAGCTTACCCCACCAACGCGGATTTCCAGGTTAACGCAAAGCTCTTTCGCGACCAGGTCACGGCCGATGCCCGGCCAATCTTGCTCGTTCTTCTCGGGGCTTCTGCCCTCGTCTTCATCATTGCTTGCTCAAACGCCGCCAACCTCATCCTCGCCCGGACCGTGCGCCGCGAAGGCGAACTGACCATTCGCGCGGCTCTCGGCGCAAGCAGCAACGCGCTACGCCGGACGCTACTGGCAGAAAGCCTGGTGCTCTGCGTTGCCGGAGCCACAATTGGCGTAATGATCGCACGCCCACTACTCGAAGTCCTTGTGCTCTACACCAAGCGCTTCTCCGTTCGAGCGCTTAGTGTCACCGTAGACTCGAGTATGCTCTGGGTCGGCGCCGGACTTGCGATAATTGCCGCGGTGCTCCTTGCCTATGTTCCCCGCCTGCCAAGCGCCAACGTTTCGCAATCGCCCGGTCTTGCAACGAGCGGCGGCCTTCGCATCACCGGCAGCACCAACCGCCGCCTGCGCGCCTTTGCTGTTGTCCAGATTGCGGCTTCTTTTATGCTCCTCGCAGGCGCTAGCATGCTTCTCAAAACACTCATCGCCATGCAGACAGCGCAAACGGGCATGGACACGCGTCACGTCCTCGCCGTTAACGTACCAGTGATGCAATACCAAAAAACGCCGCAGCAAGTCGTGGATTTCTACAAGGAAACCATCCGCCGCATTGAAGCCCTGCCGGGCGTGACCAAGACCGCCTACGGCATGTCCACTCCGTGGCGAGACGCCGGCAACTTCGGGCCCGGCTTGCAATTTTCCGCCGATGGCCACAGCCACAGCATCGAGAATGATCCGCGCGCCAACTTCCGCGTAATCTCTCCCGGGTTCTTTGCTGCCCTCGGCGTACCTATTCTTGCCGGTCGCGATTTCAACGATCTCGACTCGCAAACGAAAGAGCCGACCGTCGTCGTCAGCGAGAGTCTTGCCAAACGCATGTTCCCCGGCCAGGATGCCATCGGTCGGCATGTCTATTGGACCGACCCCGTCTTGCAATTCCTCCCCGGCTTCAAGAGCGAACAAGAACGCATCATCGGTGTCACTGGCGATATTGACGATGAGCATGTCGTTCCGCAGCCCACTCTCACGATTTACAGCACTTTTAACCATGGCCCAATGTTTAACGGGCGGCTCTTCATCCACACCAGCCTAAATCCCTATTTGCTGGTAACGCCGGCTACACAAATCATTCGAGGCATGTCCGCTGAACAGCCCGTCGAGAAGGCGGCCACTCTCGAAGACATTCGCGCGGAAGTCCTGAAGCCGGATAAGCTGAACACCGTGGTCTTCGGCATCTTCGCCACGGTAGCGCTCACGATCGCGCTAGTTGGCGTCGCCGGCGTTCTCGCTTTTTCTGTCAGCGCGCGCATTCGCGAATTCGGCATTCGCCTCGCTCTCGGCTCGCCGCCGCAGCGCCTCCTCGCTGGCGTCATCGCCGAAGGCGCAGTCATGGCAACTTTCGGTTTGATTGCCGGCTCTGTCGGCGGTTTCTGGCTCGCCCGAATCGCGGCGGGCTACATCCCCGACCTGAAAATGCCCAGTGTTTTGCCCGTTGTCGCTTCGGCCTTTGTGCTGTTGGCCGCAGCGATCATCGCGTCTGCTATGCCGGCCGCACGCGCGGCGCGCGTGGACGTGATGCAGGCACTGCACTCCGACTAACTTCAGGTCACAATAGCCGCCATCGGCGGCTTTTTGCGGCCAATGTGCTTAGGAAAAAGGCTCCAACCTCGCCGCTATACTTTTTTGAGTAGTACCTTCCCTTATTAGAAGAGGACAGGCGCGCTCAGGCTCACAGGGCACTTGGTGAGTCTAGCCCGATCAAAGACTCGCCTGGCGAAGCTGACAGCGCGCCGTCCCAATTTGACGGCCTCCGAGCAAGGCCGCTATGGGGGATCCGCCGCGTTTGGTGCCTCCTGCGTGGTCACCAGCCCTGACCGGCGCTGCAGAATCCCGTGCTGCCTGCGAACTTTGCGCCTCCATCTTGAGGGAATCCCCTTTGGTCTAGGAGGATTTGAGTATTGGTGCGGCTCGGATTGGCTCGTTTTTCGGAAGCGGGGACCCACCGCCGCTACCTCGAGCACTCCGCAGCGTTTCGTTGACTTGCAAATCGGCAAACGCCAGGGTTGATGGGAACAAAACTAGCGGCGGATGCTAAGGTCGGCTACGTCTGGCTCGTAGCCTTCTTCTTGAATAGTCTTCTTGGCTACGGACCGCAGGGTCTGTTCGTCCGCGTCCTTCGGCGCCTTGCAATGACGGCGAATGACTTCTTCGCCGGATACAATCCGCAATAGCCAGTTGGACTTGGTCTGGTCCCAGGAAACTTCCACTCGGTCGGCGCGCATAGCTTCCTCCATGCCAGTTGAAGGGGATTCTACTCCTGGAAGAGGGCGGGGGGGTAGATTTCTTGGTGCTTGGTGCGGAGTACAGTCCAATTGGAAAGCAGCTGCTGGCTGTCGCACGCCTTATGCCGCCGGTTAGAAACCGGCGTTACAAAATGGGAACCAGGGCGACTCAAGCCAGCTTGTGGTGGCGAGGCTTTGGCTATAATTCGCCCGGGGGTGTAACCCATGAGACGTTTCTCGTGCTCGGTTGCGCTTGCCTGCTTGCTGGCAGGTATGCTGTGGGCGTCGGACGATCCTTTTTGCGGCAAATGGAAACTCAACGTCGAGAAAAGCAATTTTGCCGGCGAGCAAATCAAGATTCAGCACCTCAGTGGTAACGAATATAAGTGGGGCTCCGGCGGCGGGTCGGACACAGTTAGCAACGATGGCACCTACCAGACGGTACGCTTCGGGCGAACCATATCCATGTTCCCGGAGGGCACGAACAGGTGGCGGAGGGTGATCAAGAAGGACGGGCGGGTCATCAGTTCCATGACGCACACGCTTTCCGCTGACGGGAAAATGCAGACGATCCAGGGAACGGAAACCAAGCCCGACGGCACGACCTCGGATTTCACCACCGTCTGGAAGAAAGTAAGCGGTGGCGCCGGGTGGGCCGGCACATGGGAGACTACGGACCTCAAATTCACTTCCCCGGATGAATACGATATCGAAGCTTACGAGGGCGATGGATTGAGTTTCAATACGCCGGCGTATCGAGACATGCTTCGTATGAAATTTGACGGGAAGGATTACGAGGAGAAAGGGCCTAACGTGATGCCCGGCTCTATGTCCTCCGGCAAACGCGTAGACGGGCGCACTTTGGAGATTACCAACAAAGTGAAAGGCAAAGTCACAGACAACACAAGATATGAAGTCTCTTCGGATGGAAAGACGCTCACCCTCACCATTCGGGAAACCGGCCAGCCGAAAACGCTAACCATGGTGTACGACAAGATGTAGTTGCAAGCCCCAGGCCTCGAAGACAGATGGCGACGTAAAGTCGCCGCTACTACAAAGCGCACCAGGCAGGAGTGCCTGTGCTACCAAGAAGGGCGCCATGTATCGTGCCCGTACAGAAAAAGAAGACTAGGCGAGGTTTCTCACCGTGCTCGAAAATGGCCCGCCGCCGAGGTGCCTCAAGAGGCGGAGCGCTCGGAGGCGAGGAGTTGCTCCTTACGAGATAGGCCCCAGCGGTAGCCGGCGAGAGCGCCGCCTTCGCGAATCACGCGATGACAGGGCACGACGACGGAGATGGGGTTGGTAGCGCAAGCGCGAGCGACGGCGCGGACTGCTTTGGGCTGGCCGAGCGAACGGGCAACTTGCGAATAGGTGCGCGTGCGGCCGCGCGGGATGCGTTGCAATTCTTTCCAGACGCGGCGCTGAAAGGCGGTGGCTTGTAGATCGAGCGGAAGCTCGAAATACGGCGGGCGCCCCTCTATGCGCGACAAGATTTCTTTCACCCAACGCCTAAACTTGTCCGCGGCAAGGGCAATTGCCGCGTGGGGATATTCTTCGCGAAGGTCGGAGACGAGTTTGGTTTCGTCATCGCCGAGATAGACGGCTGAAACGCCGCGTTCCGTGGCGGCGACAAGAACTTTTCCGAGGGGCGACTTGGCGATGGTGTAACCGAGCTTCATGCCGAGGCCTCCCTTGCGGTAGGTTGCGGGAGTCATGCCGAGTTGCGCATTGCTGCGTTCGTAGACGCGACTGGAGGAGCCGTAGCCCGTTTCGTAAAGAGCCTGAGTGATGCTTTTGCCCGCGCGCATCAGCGCTTTGAAGCGCTGGAGGCGCAGCGCCTCGGCAAGTTCGCGGGGCTTGAGCCCGGTGACTTGCAGAAACGCGCGACGCAAGGTGGATTGCGTGGCTCCGAGAGTTTGGGAGATTTGGCGGAGGTTCAAGCTTTCATCGGTGGATTGCGCGAGGAGGTCGCCGGCGCGCTGAACCAACGCGACGGGGCCAGAGATCTCGTTGGGTCGGCAACGCAGGCAAGGACGGTAGCCTTGGCGCTCGGCTTCTTCGCGCGTGCGGAAGAAGGTTACGTTGCGGCGCAAGGGCCGGCGCGCCGGGCAGGATGGGCGGCAATAGATGCGCGTCGA
>Ga0126370_10000348_pt1 | contig 18557 bp, 18 predicted proteins | sample PanSoiMetaPlot_3_FD_92586 | JGI IMG/M metagenome (GOLD analysis project Ga0126370, IMG submission 92586) | Tropical forest soil microbial communities from Panama - MetaG Plot_3 | ecosystem: Environmental > Terrestrial > Soil > Tropical forest > Bulk soil | place: Panama | collected 2016-02-17 | reverse complement strand
TGACTTTTCGTAGATGGGTCACAGGGACCTCCTTGTGACCCACACTTTATCTGAAGCTGAGTACCACGGCTGCCGACCTCACCCACGCCGCAGCGTCCGCCGCGCGAGCGGCTTCGTTCTGACCGGCTATTCGGGACCTAACGAACGGAAAAACCGTGACATAATCACCTCAAATCCTCAAATGCGCATGAATGTTGATCAGTATCGCGGTACAAGAACTCTACAAGTTCCTCGGCTTTCTTTGCTTTTCTATTGCTTCCTTAGACGACTTTGCAGTGCGATTGTTCGAGTTGCTCCCCGATTTCTGGCACATTACCGAGTCTTATTTTTTGGGGAAGTCAGCATCAGCAATTCTCTTTAGCCGCGCGGTAAATTCTCTCGACCAGCGCAACACTCCGGCGACCCTCGTGACCGTCGCAGACGGGAATCCCGTCTTGCTGAATAGCACGGATGAAATCTTCAAGAATCAGTCGGTGGCCCGTGAAGTCAGTAACCGTCGGCGATGCTGTGTTTTGCATGTCGTGTGAAGGTCCATCGGCTGTAACTCCGTCCGGAGGATTTCTGAGATTCACCTCCAAGATTCGATCCTGCTCTAAAATGACCGTACCCTCCGTACCGGTGATTTCGAGTCGCCTCGGATAACCGGGGAATGCGGTTGTCGTCGCTTGTAGACTGCCAAGTGCTCCGCTGGTGAATTCGGAAGAGATGATGGCGGTGTCCTCGGCTTCAATGGCGTGGAGCGTGGTTGCAATTCGGGCCTGCACTCTCGCGACATCCCCCATCAGCCAGAGCATCAAATCAACGGTGTGAATGGCCTGATTGATGAGTACTCCTCCTCCATCAAGCTGGAATGTTCCGCGCCACTTGGATTGACTGTAGTATTCGGGAGGGCGATACCACCTCACTTTGGCATCCACCAGCAGAAGTCTTCCCAGAACTCCTTGGTCAATCCATTCCTTCAAGCGACGAATACCCGGTTTGCAGCGATCCTGGAAGAAAACCCCAAGTTTTACGCCAGCGTTTGTCGTCGCCTCAATAAGGTCGTCGGCACGGGATGTTGAGATGTCGATTGGTTTCTCTGTAAGTACATGCAGACCGTGACGTGCAGCGGCAATTCCGTGAGCTGCATGCAGACCAGAAGGAGTGCCGATCGCGACCAAATCCATAGGCCGATGCTGGAGGAATGCGTCAAAGTCCCGATAAGCTTTGCAACCATGCTCGCGAGACAAGATTTCGACTCTCTTCGGGTTTGTTCCGTAAATGGCAGCAAGAGCTACGCCTGGCACGGCGTGGGCTGCACGTGCATGTGTCTCGCTGATATTTCCGCCGCCGATCAGTCCAATGTACACAGCCCCGATCTATGCTGAAAGCAATGCGGATATGGCTAACTACGTGAATATACCACTCAGAAACTTGAAAGTCCCGCCGAGCGGTGATTAGCGACATTGAATAGAAAAGTTAAACTTGCAATATACACTGGGAAGATAACCTTCTCAACTCCTTCCGATCCCAGCAGCTGTCAAACGAGAACCTTGACGGAGCGCAGCCATTGGAAATACTTCCGCCCCAGCGAAATGCCTACGTTTCGAGAGAGGCTGTCATGCCTGAACTGTCCACGATTTACGATTACATGCGCGCCAACGCCGGCGTCTTGGGAACGCGCATCCTTGAGCAGTACCCCGCGCTTGCAGCGCTTCCATGACCCGGTTTCGCCACGGATCGAGAGTCTGTTGCGGAGACCCTTCCCGGCTCCAATCATTGCCATCATGGGGCTCGGCAACGCTGGCAACAAGCGCGGACCGTATGGTGGTGGCGGAGTGCGGCCACGGGCAAGACACTGATCTCCCTTGGAGCACTCATGCTCCTGATCGGGAAGTGTGGCTGTGTGTATGAGAGCGAGAAGTTGAGATCGCGCTACGGGAAGCCCTCGCCAACGCGATCATCCACGGAAATCATGAGAATCCCCGAAAAGAGGTCTATGTTCGTGACCGCTGTAGACTGGATGAAAGTCTCAATCGCGGTAAAGGACGAAAAGCGAGGATTTGACGTTAAAAAGAAAGCGGATCCTACTACTCCCGAAAATACCGGATTCGGTCATGGTCGTGGGATTTACCTGATGAGAGCGCTGATGGATGAAGTGCGATTCGAGGAAGGTGGAGTTGTCATTCCATATGCGAGAGAGCAACGGCGGATCTGCAGCCCACAATGCACACAAAAACTCGCTGGAGTAGAGCAGGTTCCGATTAGGATTCGAAAGTGACATCGAGAGCATCTATATAGAGAAAATTTATGTCTGCAATTATTCAAGCCAGTCCACTCGAAAAATGGTCTCCAGAACCACTGCCCACCGGAGATTCGTGCGTCCTGATCATCTTTGGAGCTTCAGGCGATCTGACCAAGCGAAAGCTGATTCCCGGCCTCTACAACCTGGCGTGTGTGGGCTGCATGAACCCTCAGTTCGAAGTTCTCGGGATTGGCCGCACGCCGATGAGTACCGATGAGTTTCGCAAGAAGAGCGGGGAGGCAGCCGGCAAGTCGAAAGACACACGCGACTTCAGCGAGTCCGGTTGGGAGGACTTCGAACAGCGGTTGCACTACATGATAGGTGACATCAACGATCCGAGGTTTTATTCGCAGTTGCGCGGCCGCCTGGAGGAGATGGAGAAGAACGGATCGAGCCCAAATCATTTGTTCTATGTGTCGACCCCCGCGTCAGTAGCGGCGCCTATCATTAAGGGTTTGGGAGCAGTTGGACTGAACCGGCGCGACCATGGATGGACGCGAATTGTTCTGGAAAAACCCTTCGGGCGAGACCTGAAATCTGCGAACGTACTCAATGACGTGGTGCACGGCGTATTTGAGGAGAAAGCGGTATACCGGATTGACCACTACCTTGGCAAAGAGACCGTCCAGAATATCCTCGTTTTCCGCTTCAGCAATTCGCTGTTCGAACCGGTATGGAATAGGAACTACATCGAGTATGTAGAGATCGCCGCGGCTGAAACGGTAGGCGTCGAGAGCCGCGCCGCGTTTTATGAAGAGACCGGTGCCCTCCGCGATATGGTGGCGAACCATCTGCTTCAGTTACTGGCGCTGACTGCTATGGAACCGCCAGTAGCCTTTGATGCGGATTCGGTGCGTGAACAGAAGGTGCAGGTTTTTCGATCGATTCGACCGATGAGTGTCGAGGCCGTCGCACGATTTACCGTCCGGGGGCAGTACGGTTCCGGCGTGATTGACGGCAAACGAGTGCCTGGGTATCGCGGAGAGCCCGGAGTGAATCCCGACTCTACCACCGAGACCTACGCAGCGGTGAAGTTTCACATTGAGAACTGGCGCTGGGCCGGAGTTCCTTTCTACGTCCGAACTGGCAAACGTCTTCGCCGAAATCTGACCGAGATTCGCGTGCATCTCAAACCGACACCCCAGGCATTGTTTGCGAGCACGTCGTCGGCCATTGATCCGAATGTCATCACCATTAGCATTCAGCCGGACGAGGGAATTTCGATCGCATTCGGCGCGAAGCGACCCGGAACGCAGATGCGGGCGGTGACGGTTCAGGCCGACTTCTCTTATCAAGCGAGCTTTGGATCGAACGGGCCGGTGGCATACGAAACCCTGCTGCTTGACTCGATGCGCGGCGATGCAACGCTATTTACCCGCCGAGACGAAGTAGAAGCCGAGTGGCGAATCATTACTCCCATTGAAGAAGCGTGGGCACAGATACCGCCGCCGGACTTCCCCAACTATGCCGCGGGCAACGAAGGACCAGCCTCGTGGAATGAACTGCTCAAACTCCGTGGCAATACTCCCGATCAGACGGTCGGCCGCGGCGAGTAGCGTCACGCTGGGCGATAGCGCAACTTCGGAGGAGAATGCTTTCTCTTATCACCAAAACAACCCTCGACTGAGTGTCGCGGCTATGATCTTCAGGAATCCGCGTAGAGAAGGTGCCGTACCTTCGGCTCGCCAGCAACGTAAGCATAAACCCGTTGCTCCAGTTCACGATCCGCTTTTGTGTGCCGCTGGTGTTGGCGTAGATGTTCTGCCCAGGAGTGCACCAGGAATATCTCCACAAACCGATCAGCAGCTTCGGTATCCCGGTAGATGCCCCATCGATACGCGCCGGCGACTAGCGGAACTCGTAGCAGAGGAAGATCCAAAGCACCGGACAACCGAGCAGCGAAAGAGCGAACGTCGCGCACGCATCTTTCTGGATACAAACCGGAATGCTTATGCGCAAACCGCCGTGGCACCCTATGCGGTTCGCGCCCGGAACAGGCGCTCCGGTCGCGGTTCCGGTCAGCTGGCGTGAACTAGATAAACCCGAATTTCGGCCCGACGGCGTGACGCTTCGCACGATCTTCGATCGACTGAAGAAAAAGGACGACCCCTGGAAAGATTTCTGGCGAAGCGCGGTTTCGCTTCGCCGGGCACAGCCAAAACTGGAGCATCCTCATGCCGCTTGACAGCTAGCGTGAGAAAAGAAAATTCGAAGAAACACCCGAGAGAAAAGGACGGATTCACCGCTCAGGCGAAATAAGATTTTTGTTGTGCAAAAGCATGACGCGAGCCATCTACATTATGACTTCCGCTTGGAAATCGGCGGGATTTTGGTTTCGTGGGCCGTACCGAAGGGTCGTCTTTCGACCCATCGAGCAAACGGTCGCAACCATGAAGGACCACCCGATTGAGTACGCCGAGTTCGAAGGGATCATTCCAGAGGGCCATTACGGTGCGGGCACGGTCATGGTCTGGGATGGGGGTACGTACGAGACCCAAGGCGATCTTCTGCGTGAGCAGCAATTGGCCGGAGGCGAGCTCAAAATCGAACTACACGGTAAAAAGCCTCGCGGTCCATTAGTTTTGATCCAAATTTGGCAGCGATCGGGTACGCCCCGCGAAAAAAGCTGGTTACTCATCAAGCGAAAGGACAAATGGGCAGACCATAAGTGGAAAGCCGAGGCGCCAGAAATGAGTCGTTCGGCGATCAGCGGTCGAACATTGGACGAAATTGCGCACCGACCGTTGGATATCGGGCCACTGATCGCGGTGCCTCGATCGTCTACGCCCCCGATGTAGCGAAGATCCTCGCGGGCTTAGAGCTTTATCTGGAGCATTCCGATACATTGGCGATGGGGCGTCGATCTAAGGCACTGACGCGACGCAGAGGTGATGCTGTCATTGGTCACGCATCAGTACGCGACCAATTGGACTGATGCCGTGAAGAGGAGGTCACGAAAGTGGCGATTACTCATTGCCGTTCGCAGATAGTCCGATCCGATTTTGAGGCAATGGACCGGCTCAAAGTCCTCGGAAACCAACGTGGAGTCGATGTATTGCTCGCACGCGATGGCATGAAGATGGTTGTAGGCAAGAAAAGAATTCGTGTCGGCGACTGAATGCTTCCTTGTGCCGCTCGGTATGTGCGGGCTTTCACTCTCATTCCTCGGAGACAAACAGACACAACCAGTTTTTGTAAACGAAAGCTGAACGCAATACGGTGAAGTGCTGGTAATGGTGTAGGTGAGAAGCAATATCGTTAACGAAATGGCCGTCTCTTCTCACAATCGGTTTCGGGGCAATAGTGGAAAGAGACCTAAGACGCGCGTTGGGAAACTCCGGAGTTGGCCAATAGCTCCAAGACCCTGCGCAAGAATTGGAAATCGGTTACGACATACGAGGCGCGTGTGGGCCCGGCACCGACATGTACCGTCCATGCGTCAGCTGGCAAGCGCTCGAAAAGATCTTCGTCGGTGCGGTCGTCGCCCGCCGCAAGTAGAAAGTCAGGATCCGAAAATTCTTTGAGCAGCCGTTTGAACGGCTCGCCCTTATTGGCCCAGACCGGCCTAACCTCCACGCTCTTTTCTCCGCGAAACGCCCTGAGCTCAGTCTCGGCAAGCATGGCTTCGAGCATCGATACCAGCTCGTTGGCGAGCCACTCACCAAATTCCGGCTCGGCCATGCGATAGTGCCACACCAGAGCATATTTCTTTGCTTCGACGAAGCTGCCCGGAGTGCGATCTACGAAGTGCTCGAGAATGGGCATGACTGTCGCCTTCCAATCGCTGGGCGGTTGCGGGCGCAGAGATTCCCAAGTGGAAGCTGAGGGAGTTTTCAGCTCAGCGCCGTGTTCGGCTACCAAGTACAGTTGCAGAATGTTCCCGAACCATCTCTCGAGGTTTTGCGCGGATCTTCCCGACATCAGTGCTACGCAATTGCCCGACTCGGATGCTAAGGCCTTAAGGAGCTCAAGCACAGTCGGGGGAGGAACCGCCAGTTGCGGCCGTTTCACAAATGGCACCAGAGTGCCGTCGTAATCGAGAATCAGAAGACGGCGCCTCGCCTGGAGGTAAGCATCCCGGATATCGCTAACTCGTAATCTCTGCGGCTGCGTGTCGATATAACGGCCGCGCTCGGAGACCGCATCTTCAAGCGAACCCAGAAACCGCTCTCCCCAATGGAAGACGTCGTTTCGCAGAACTCGGTTGTGAAGGGCCGTCATGCGCAGCCGTCGCTCCTGCTCATCGAGCGAAAGAGCGCGTTTGATGGTGGCCGCAGTCCGTTCCTCGTCGTAGGGATTAATCAGCAGCGCCTCGCCCATTTCGGCGGCAGCGCCGGCAAATTCACTCAACACCAGTACGCCATCTCCGTTGGGTTTCGAGGCAACGTATTCCTTGGCAACCAAGTTCATCCCATCGCGAAGTGAACCGACCCAGCAAACATCTGCCAACTTGTAGAGCCCCACGAGCTCGCTCCGCTCAATGGAACGGTTGATGTAAACAAGAGGAGTCCATTCGGGTGTTCCCAGTTGACCGTTGATTTCTCCGACAAGCCGATTCACTTCGGTTCGCAGGTCCTGATATGTATCGATCCCCTCACGCGTAGGTACAGCGACCTGGATGAGAATGATTTCCTCCTTGAGCTCGGGAGAGGAGCGGAGCAAATATGCGTAGGCACGCAGACGTTCGGGGACGCCCTTCGTGTAATCTAAGCGATCCACGGCGAGCAGAACCTTCCGCCCGCGGTATCGCTCCACCCATTCCCCATATTGCTGACCCGCTTTCTCGTTGGTCGTCAGCAGACTCGTATACTCCTCGGGCGCTATGCCGATGGGGAGGGCTTCGAGACGAACCGGACGGCTTCCCAGCGAAACCTCAGCGATTTTGCTTTCCATGCCCAACACACGAAGCAGCGCCGCCCGAAACTGCTGCACATGGCCGTGAGTCTGAAAAGCCAGCAAGTCAGCTCCGAGAAGGCCTTCCAGGAGCTCCTCGCGCCTGGGTAAGACCGGGAAGATCTCGGAAGAAGGAAAAGGTATGTGCAGAAAAAAGCCTATCGCAGCATCGGGCGACTTTTCGCGCAACATCTGGGGCAGAAGCATCAAGTGATAGTCGTGGACCCAGATAAGGTCATTTGGTCGATAACGATTGACGACAGCATCACAGAAGATCCGGTTCGCTTCGACATAGGCCTGCCAATCCTTGGCGTCAAATTTCAACTGCGAGGGAAAGTTGTGAAATACCGGCCAGAGCGTCTGGTTGGCGAAGCCTTCATAGAAACCTGCGGCCACATCTGGCGGCAGATTTACTGCGAAACAGTGCTCGTTTTCAGCCCACTCGGCGAGAATTGTCTGGCGCTCTTCGTTGTCTTCTCCTCCCCCGCTATCCCCAGCCCAACCAATCCAGTCCCCACCGGTTTTCTCAAGCAACGGGCTCATCGCGCTCGCCAGGCCACCAGAGCTTCGCGCGCTCTTCCAACCTTGTTCTGTTTTTTGCAGTGTCAGAGGAAGCCGGTTCGAAACCACAATGATCCGTGTACCGGTGGTAGGTTTGCTGCCTTTGAGACTGGGCACCGGTCGCAAAATCATGCTTCTCTCACCATCTGCTCTCGACGGTAGCCCACGACACGTCTGCAATCTGGGCACCTCGTACCTCCCTGAATGCAGCCCTAGCTTGGATGCCGACGGATCAATGTGGGGAGGAGCCACGAACATACAGTGTTCCCAGTAGGTTGCAGGATACGCGTCCGCCAACGAAATCGGAGAAACAGAAAACGCCAAAGTCGCCGAACAGCAAAGCCAAACCGAGTCATGAAGAAGCCATGTTTTTCGGAAGCGATGCGTCGATCCGGTTCAGCTTGCTATGCCCGTGTGTCTGACGCTGCGATCGTTGAAACAGCTACATTCGAAGACTGTGTTATCGGCAGTCGGGCTCCACTTTCCTGCTGCTTTCACTGATACAAGCTCTATAGAACCGCTGAGTTTGTCCACCGGAGATGACAAGTTGCCCGCATGTGCAAGCAACAATAAGGGCAGCACCGGCATCTACTAATAATCATATCCGTGGATAACGGACGCGTGGGGTTCACTGTGCCGCCGCATTGCAGCCGAGCCTCTATTCGTTCATAACAGCCAGCAGAGTTCCTGATTTCAGCATCGGCCCTCCAGCCAGCGCAATCCCATGACGAAGAGCAAAGAGAGAAGGCGTTGCCGGTGACTCTTTTCCCGCGGGTAAGCAACACGCCCAACATCCGAAACAGCCGAACCCAACATCGAAAGAAGCGGCAGCATCAACGCAGTGGCGATTGACTCTGTTTTTTCTGGCGGCGGCGAGATGGGCGCATTGATGCGCGCGCTCGACTGGTCGCAAACCGCCTTGGGCCCTGTTTCAAAGTGGCCGCAGAGTTTGAAAACCGCAGTGAAGCGAGGAACTGAAACAGCGCGTTTGCGAAGTCTACCAAAACTTAGGCGACTGGCTCTTAGACAAGCAGGCGTGTGAGATCAAGGTCCGTTATAAGGAGAGAGGCGCCCGACGTGCCGCTCAACACGTCCCTCTGTGCCAGCTAATCTGGGCAATCGTGCTCACGAAAGAGAATCTGTGGGAGTTTCTCGAACTGGAAGCGGCGCTGGACCGGCCAGTCGAAGTCTTTGCTGAACAAGAGATACTGAGATTATTGGATCAGTTCTTTGATCGTGCTCAATACTACGCGGCGCTGGGGTATGAACAGGTGCGCAACGAACAGCACGCGTGGAAGGCGGCTCGCGCGGGATAAGACTTACGGAGAAGCAGGAAAGAACTGGGAGATGAGTACACCGGCAAGCTAGATACGTCCGACGAGGCGCTACGATCCGTCCAATCGGGGATCAGAGTGTACGTCCGTCCAGCCCGGCTGCGCGGAGCTTTCGAGGGTACACAATTGCTGCATCATCGGCCCTGGCCGCTCATGCAGATCGTCGCCGTGTTCCTCAATCACAGGCAGGAGAGTCAGAGCTGACCGAAACTCCTGCCAGTGAAAATGCATATGACGGACACTCCGAATGCTTGGCTACCGAGTAGAACCGCCAGGAAATCCGGCATGAGGAACATGATTTTCGACCCTGTGAAGCGCTGGGCACCATCTGGTCAGTGCGGCACACTTCACGCTCCTGGGGAGCGTCACTCCCTTACCGGTCATCCCGTCTATTGTCACCATGAGCGAACTATTAAGTATTAAAGTGAAGAAGCCAAACGCAACCTTATTCCTCACCGCAGGCTGGGAGGCAAGCTATTGCCAATCCACCGAACGCAATACTTCGAAGTGGGAATGGTTACGTAACACTTTTTGAGAGTTGGCCATTTCGTCGAAGGAACCTGGAGGGGTCATGGTTTTGCCTTCCCCGGAAAGGGTGGACAGTTTTACATTCCGGCGCATAGACCAAAACGCTCCGCTTGGCCGTTGTCCCTCGATAAGCGCATCGCGGTTTCCGGGTAAGTCGCTGTGAACTTGATCTCATTCTCATTCAGCCTGTAGACTGCGGCCGGGACAAATTGGAGAACAGGTGCTCCGTACCGACCGGATAGGTAATGCAGTTCTCGATGGTGTTAGGTTCATCAGGAGTACATCGAACACCAACCCTCGAAGAAATTCCACTACTTGCCTTAAAATTGAGATCACGGAAATCGGTGACTTTACGCATCGCACGGCTCTCTCCGGGTCCAAGAGAATCTGGTAGGAACCCCAGGTAATCAAGTAGCGCTCCTGAATGCCTGAATTCCGGACCCCCGCATTGGGAATGGTGACGCACCTGGCTAGCACAACAGCTCAGATCCTGACATTAGCCACGTCCCCGGTGCTTACGGCGCGCGGTTGATGCGACACGCAGTGGTGCTGGTTGTAGCTTTCCCTTAACCAGCTGCTTACGTCTGACACAGAAGTGGAGTGTTGTGATGCTTTCGAGTCCTGAGGAGCAAACGTCAAAGACGCGCGAGTCTACAGCAAAGTCCGGCTTGGATGCTTTGCTCCTCCCAACGTCAGTGGCAGTCATTGGCGCAACACCACGTCCCGGCAGTGTTGGCCGGGCGGTTCTGGAAAACCTGCTGCGCAGTGTCTCTGGGCTAAGAGTGTATGCAGTCAATCCCCGGCACTCCGAGATTCTTGGACTCAAGGCTTACGCAAGCATTCGCGATGTCCAGGAGCCGGTAGACTTGGCTATTGTTGTTACCCCTGCACGGACAGTTCCGCACGTCATTGGCGAATGTGTGGACGCAGGTTCCAGGTCGGCGGCCGTGATTTCCGCCGGGTTCAAGGAATGCGGTTTGGAAGGCGCGACATTGGAGCGACAAATTCAGGATCACCTGCGCCGTAGCACCATGCGGCTGATTGGTCCAAACTGCCTAGGGATCATGAATCCGACTTTGGGGTTAAACGCTACCTTCGCCAGAGAACTACCGAAGCCCGGTACCGTCGCTTTTCTAAGCCAGAGCGGCGCATTGTTGACCACCATTCTCGATTGGAGCCATCGGCAAGATGTGGGCTTTAGCACGATTGTTTCGACCGGGTCGATGTTAGATGTGGGCTGGGGCGATCTGATCGATTACTTTGGCGATGACCCGCATACGAAGAGCATCCTGCTCTATATGGAATCGGTGGGCGATGCGCGGTCATTTCTCTCGGCTGCACGCGAAGTCGCTTTAACAAAACCCATCATCGTAATTAAAGCTGGTCGCTCAGAAGCTGCCTCGAGAGCCGCGGCATCGCATACAGGAGCACTAACCGGGAGCGATGAGGTTCTCGACGCAGCCTTCCGCCGGTCAGGTGTCCTCCGCGTTCACAACATAGCTGACCTCTTCTACATGGCTGAAGTCCTCAGCAAACAGCCTCTCCCAAAGGGTCGACGCCTCACGATCGTGACCAATGCAGGCGGCCCCGGTGTTCTTGCCACCGATGCGCTCATCGCCGATGGGGGGGAACTCGCAGTGCTGACCCAAAACACTCTTGAGGTCTTGAATGAGATTCTCCCTGCGCATTGGAGTCATAACAATCCCATCGATGTTCTCGGTGATGCAGATTCCGACCGCTATGAGAAGGCCATCCAAGTTGTGTCCGTCGATCCCAACAGCGATGGCCTGTTGGTGATCCTGGCACCACAAGGCATGACCGATCCCGCTGAGATAGCGGAGCGTTTGACGCAACATCGCGCCTGTGGCAAACCCTTGCTTGCAGACTGGATGGGAGGAGCCAGCGTCGCTCGAGGGGAGGCCATCCTAAATACAGCGGGAATCCCCACATTCACTTTTCCTGACACCGCTGTGCGGATCTTCACTTACCTGTGGCGTTACCAGTACAACCTGCGCGGGCTCTATGAAACACCAATGATGCCTGCCGGCACGGAGATTAACCGCGTTTCTCGCGGCGAGGTGGAAACGCTTATCGATAACGCTCGCAAAGGTGGCCGCGTCTTGCTCAACGAGTTCGAATCCAAGCAGGTCCTGTCGTTATGCGGCATTCCTGCGGTTGAAACCCGGACCGCGCGAAAGGAAGACCAGGCCGTTCAGTGTGCGTCCGAAATGGGTTATCCGGTAGTGCTCAAGGTTCTCTCGCAAACAATCACGCATAAGACCGACGTGGGCGGCGTCAGGCTGAACTTGCAAGATGAGCAGTCGGTCCGGCAAGCCTATCGATCGATCAGGTCTTCTGCCGCGGAAAGAGCTCCGCTGGAGGAATTCTGCGGTGTCACGGTGCAACCTATGGTTTGTCTTGAGGGTTACGAGTTGATTCTGGGTAGCAGCGTGGACGCCCAGTTCGGGCCGGTCATAATGTTCGGTTCTGGCGGTCAGTTGGTGGAGGTTTATCGGGACCGCGCGTTTGCCCTTCCTCCGCTGAATACCACGCTGGCACAGCGCATGATGGAGCAAACCCTAATCTGGTCGGCGCTCAAGGGGATCCGCGGCCGTCGAGCTGTTGACTTGGTAGCGCTCGAAAATCTCCTTGTCCGCTTCAGTCATCTTGTTGTCGAGCAGCCTTGGATCGCTGAGATCGATATCAATCCGCTCCTGGCCTCTCCCGAGCGTCTGCTGGCACTTGACGCACGTGTTATCTTGCACAGCCCCACGATGCAGGCCGAACAACTGCCGAAGACCGCCATCCGGCCATATCCTTCTCAATATGTCTCGCCATGGGTCATGAAGAACGGTACCGAGGTCACAGTGCGCCCGATCCGCCCTGAGGATGAGCCACTCATGGTGAAATTTCATGAGACCCTCTCCGACCGCAGCGTGTACCTACGTTACTTCGGCTCGCTGAGCCTACGTTCCCGGGTGGCACATGAGCGCCTCATTCGCATTTGCTTTGTAGACTACGATCGCCAGATGGCTCTGGTAGCAGAAAACAAGGATTTGAAAACAGGACTCCGGCAAATCTTAGGAGTGGGTCGGCTAATTAAGCTACACACCGGAAACGAAGCGGAAGTGGCCGTCCTGGTATGCGATCGATATCAGAACCTAGGTTTGGGAACCGAGCTGCTCCGCCGAGTTATGCAGGTTGCACGAGATGAGAAGCTAAGCCGCGTCTCGGGTGAAGTTTTGGATGACAATCTACCCATGCAGAGGATTGTCAAGACACTTGGATTCAGTCTGCGCAGACTGGAGAAGTCCGCCTCGATCAGTGCCATCATTGATCTGTGATGCAGCCTGCGCCTTCCCGGTGCTTTATTCTTCGATTCTTCGACCCTTCGATCCAGGGCGTGCCCTGCCGAGGGTAGTCAGCGCCTTTTCGCTTTTGCGGAGTCGTTCACTTCTTGGCCCCTGCGCTCAGAGGGACGCCTGTGACTGACAATCGGGGCACAGTGCGGCTTCTTTGAGGTCGATCCCTTCCACAGCATGGGAGGAAGCCATGGCACAAGAGTAGTTGTCGCAATGTGTTAATTCACAACTGTGTCCCAGCTCATGGATGGATTGCTTCAACAAGCGCTGACACAGTAATTCTTTGGTAGGTGCTAGGCCATAGAACTCCTGTCGCAAGCGGTGGAGCGAAACCACGGCCGGGGACCACTCACTTTAACAGAAAAGTCCAACCGATCGAGCCTAGACGTATCTTATAGTCCGAGAAGTGGCGTACGCACCAAGCCTCGCCTTCTGGCCGATCGGGTTAAATGTCGCAGCAACGACTGCATCGAAGACCGTGCATATGGACGTGTTAGTGCAGCTACTCTGCGAAAACGCCGCAAGGTCGATAGGCAAAGAAATGAAACAACTGGCCCGGGATAAGAGAAAAGTGAGCAAATGATGCTCGTTCGATTTCCCCCAATCTGATCCCGCTGCCGGAGTGTGCACTTACCTGCCAACTCACGTCTCTACTTAAGCATCGAAGGCCTGAAAGTAGCTGAATCCTCGTAATTATCGGGGTGGCCCTCATAGTGGTTTCGAGTTGAGGTGAAGCAGCGACCGTATTGTTGAGGGGAAGGTGCTGACCCGGACAAGAAATGACAAACAATGATAAACAATAGGATCAGGCGCAAGGCGGCAGGCTTTCTAAGCGTCCGTGTTCGCCAATTTAGTCTATATATTCCATTCAGCCTTTGCCTCACAATTGCGTTGTTGTGGCAAACAGTTCGCAGCCAATCTTCGCAAGACGCACCTACCCGCAAACCAACGCCTCAAGGCAAAGTGGAAAAACTAACATCTGTTGAGGTAAGCCCCGTACAGGGAGCGAGTTGGCTTCAACATCTCGGGCGGCCTATGAACGAATCGAGTATGGGCGAAACTGGGTTGTTGGGACCTAGTCCGGTTCAAGAGCAGGGAGCCGCGCAAGTGGATGTAAGCTTGCCCACAGGGCCACTTTCCATCACGGGGAAAGACCTATTTGAGCTGAGTTGTCGCGGTTGTCACGGAGAACGGGGAGAAGGCGCTCCCCCGGAGATCAACTCAATGATCGACCCCGTGCGGGCCACTTCGATAGAGTTGATCGTGGAGAGAATGAAAAAAGTGGGTGCCCCCGTCAGCACCACCGTTGCCCGACAACTGGCGTCTCAGGCGGAAAACCTATTGCTGCAGCGCATCCACAACGGGGGGCACGACATGCCTGCCTTCCCCCAATTTGCTCCCCAAGAAGTAAAGGCCTTGGTCTCCTACTTGCACCTTCTGGTCGGAATCCCCAACGCCGAGAAAAAACAGGTTACACTCGAAGAATCTGTTACGCATGTAGGTGAGAACCTCGTAAAAGGCACATGCCACATATGCCACGCGGCAATGGGTCCTAACCCAAGTCCTGAAGAAATCGCCGGCGGCGCAATTCCACCCTTGGAGATCCTTCCTAAACGCGTTAACCTGCAACAATTTGTTGAGAAAGTTATAGTAGGACGACCCATCTATATGGGTAATCTAGATCTACGTTATCGGGGTAGGATGCCGGTGTTCTATTACTTGCGGCCCGAAAACGTCGCCGCAGCCTACGAATACCTCAAGCACTACCCGCCAATCGGTATGGCGGAAAAATGACAAGCAAGAACATCCCACACCTCGTCAGTGGCGTCGCAATTACTTAAACAGTACTAATTCAGATTCGTAGTGTTTGAGGCAGCGAATCGCCTATGAATCAGTCTGGTACCAACGAACGGCCGCGGAGACTACTTGAAAACAGGTGACATGCGGACAGGTTCGACACTTGCTTCGGTGATCAGTGCCAGCATCATGGCCTAACGATTTGCGAGAATGCAGCCGCGAGACGTGCTTTGCCTGCCAGCACCCAAAGATCGTTTTAGGGATGTGAACTGCGCATAGCGCCCGCCTTCCGGTTTTTTCCCAGTTGCGGAGCTTGCTCTACACAGTCACCCCCAGGCCTAGGAGGCACTCGTCGTGATTAATTTTGAGCACTCGGATTGGCGGTGGGCAGCCATGTAAGGTGAATGTCGCGTCGTAATTTCAGATTAAATCGCGCAACTGTTAAGCCGACTTGGGAGTGCCGTTCGGTTAACATCCCCACTATGGCCGGCTTAGGCAACTCATCGATGACGCGGCCAACTACTTCGCGGTGCCAGCCAACCCTCGATGTGAGGCCACGTCTGCTTGTGCGCGGCACTGCCGGCCATGATTCCGATGTGTCCGCCGGGTATCGTGAACAGTTCTTTATCCTTGCTGCTGGCCTTTGCCATGATGGCCTGCGACTGACATGGTGGCGTGATGTGGTCCCCTTCGGCGATGACCGTGAGAAGCCTGGCCCGGATGCGACCTAGGTCGACGCGCTCGCCGCGTAAGATCCACTCGTTGCGCATCAGGCGATTGTTTCGGTAGAGGTCAACGATCAGCTGGCGAAAGGCGCCGCCCGCGATAGGAATGTTATCAGTGACCCAGGTGTTCATTGCCTGCCAGGCCTCGACGACCTGGGGATTTTCGAGGTTGTCCCAAAGCTTCAGGTAGTTGACAACATAGTTTTCTACCGGTTTCAGGGCTTTGGCGCCATAGTCGATGAGTTCGCCTGGCATGTTGCCGAATGCTGTGAGCACTTTCTCCACATCGAAGTATCGTTCGTTAGCTGATCTGTCACAGCGGCAGCCTGTTCCATGTCTACTTCGCCCCTTTCTTTTTGCTCCGTTTGACCGGCGCCGGCTTTCTCGGTCGCGCGTCCGAATTTAGTACGTTTTCTATTCGATCAAGCTTGGCATCCATGTCATCGAGCTTCATCTCGATGTTGGTGACACGGTCGGCAAGCGCGACGACATCGGCTCGCGACGGCATGCTGAGCTGCTCTAGTGTCTGCAGCATCGCCTTCTCGACTGCCTGACGAAAAGGAGATGAAACCGAAAGATATGCGTCCAACATCATTCCAGTAGCTTTGGCGTAGGCATCGGTATTAACTGCATCCACCATGGTTTTCGCCCAAGCGTTGAGGTAACTGTCGCGCATGTCGCGGAATGCGGCAGTGGGATCGTACTCCTTACCGTTGGTGGTTTGTTTATCGGCCATTTGACAGCTCCTTCTGTTGAATCGTTCTGCAGCTTGAGACAGCCACGAAGCAGTTCTGCGGAGAAACTCCCCGCAGCTGTCTACGAAATTGCAGTATAGCGCGGCTACGCCGCGGCGACGTGGCGCAGCGGTTTGGAGGCAATGTCGAGCATCGCCTTCTGAGTTTCGAACAGTGCATCGAGGCCGCTCTGAAAAGCCTCAGCCCCGGGAGTAGCCATACGGAACTGCTTTTTGGCTGTATCGTAGGCGGACCTGTGCTGCTCCGAATAGTGGTCCAGAGTCTTTTTTTGCAGGGCAACGGAGTGTTGCACAGCCTGCTGGAACATGCTGGTTACACCCTCGAGCATCTTGGCGGCTGAGCTTCCACGCTCCTGCACTAGATTGGCGAGGACATGGGTCTGTTACACTCCCAGGTCAATGACACCCTTTTGGGTCTCAACATAGCGATCGACATTCTGCGCAAAGAGCTCGAACCAGAACAGTGCAGGAGTGTTGGGAACGGCACGGAAGGCTTTTTTCCAGGCCTCGATCAGTTCCGTGCTCTGCTCGGCCACAATGTCCAGCGCATTCTTCTCGAGTTCCGCTACCCGTTCCACGTTTTTGGTGTACAAGGGGATGAAGGTGTCCACAATTCCGGTTTTTTCAGCCGGCCCAGCGGTCCGGGTTGACTTACGATTGGTGGTCATGATCTGCTCCTTTCTGGAACGATGTGCTTGCTGCGTATTATGCTGCATTGCAGCATAATTTCATGTTACCCTGTTACCCTTATGTGTCAAGTTAAAAATAAGCGAAAATCATGAATCGACACTTGCTCATCAAAAAATACGAGAACCGGCGGCTTTACGACACCACGCACAGCCGGTACATCAATCTGGACGAGGTGGCGCAGATGGTCAAGGAGGGGCGAAACGTTCAGGTGGTCGACGCAGCCACGGGTGAGGATCTCACCCGATTGGTACTAACGCAGATCATCATGGATAACGCCAAAGAACCTGAGTCAGCATTCCCTCTGGATGTGCTGCGACAGATGGTGGTCGCTTCCGGCAGAGCCACCCAGGAAAACACACTGAAGTACATGAAAGCAATGCTCGACATGTACCAGAATGCGTATCGCGTCATGGCACCGCCGATGAGTCCTTTCGACTTTATGGGCGGCGCGACCGGTCCCCGAGGAGCAAGCCCCGGAGCCCACCCTGAGGCCGATTCCGCCAAGGACAGTGTGGAAGTAGACGAACTGAAGCGTCGGGTAAAGGAACTCGAACTTCTGGTCTCCCGGATGGGTGTAACACGGAAGGTGGACAGGGCGAAGGCTGGTTCCCGCCGCAAATCAGCCCGCCGTCGCAGTTAGTTCCCTCTCAACTACCGCTCAACGCTTGTGAGCCTAATCACGAAATTCTGTGACGCCAGATACAAATGCAAAACCGCCTTCAGCCATAGCATAGGGGGTAGTTAGATCAGAGGTCCGCACAAGCTTCCTGGCGAATGCGACCTGTGGAATTGAGGAGTGCCCCATGACTTACGAAAATGCAAGGCCTCCAATCAAAGCGAACAACCGGCCACTCATTACTTCTTATGACACGGGCAACGAGCACAGCCTAGAGCACTATGTTTACGTGCGGAGCTTGGTAAACGAGGATGATGAGATTTCACCAGAACTTTTTGCTACCTTCGCAGGTACCGCCCCGCACCTGATCATCAGGCAGTTGAACTCTAAAAGTGGAAGCCTCCGCCACAAATCAGAACTTCGCCGGTGACATAGTCCGACAGGGGTGAGCAGAAGAAGAGCACTGCGCCCGCGGCTTCATCCGGTGTACCGAGCCTTCCCAAGGGACATGCCTGTTTAACGGCGTCGAGCATAGTAGGCTGCACCCCAATTTTTATCTCATGACCGTGCATTTCCAAGCTTGCATCCTTCACCGTCAGCGCCTTGGTAAGGCGCGTCTCGATGAGACCAAACCCGACGGCATTGACGTTGACGTTGTAGCGGCCCCACTCTTTCGCCATAGTCTTGGTTAGACCAATCACGCCAGCTTTTCCTGAGCCGTAACCGGCTTGTCCGGCGTTGCCATCGGTACCCGCGATGGAAGTGATGTTGACCACCTTGCGCATAACCCGCTTACCGGCAGCAATCTCAGCTTTGGCCGTGTCCCTAATATAGGAGGATGCTGCTCGGAGCACACGGAACGGCACGACCACGTGGATCTCAAGCATTGCTTGGAATTGCTCGTCGGTGGTTTTTTGAATTACGTTGTCCCAGCTATAGCCAGCGTTGTTCACAATGATGTCGAGGCTGCCGAGAGCATCCAGTGTCCCCGCAATCAGTTTGTCAGGAAATGC
>Ga0126370_10000347_pt1 | contig 18560 bp, 21 predicted proteins | sample PanSoiMetaPlot_3_FD_92586 | JGI IMG/M metagenome (GOLD analysis project Ga0126370, IMG submission 92586) | Tropical forest soil microbial communities from Panama - MetaG Plot_3 | ecosystem: Environmental > Terrestrial > Soil > Tropical forest > Bulk soil | place: Panama | collected 2016-02-17 | reverse complement strand
GGTACGGCCTGACGGTCGCCAAGGATCAACAGTTCCGGGCCGAGCTGCCGGAGCTCGGCGACGGCCCCGTCCCACCGTTCGGACGCATGGTCGCGATTCCGGTCTACCTCGACCGGGCGCTCGCCGGCGAGGCCGTGATGCGATTCGAGGGCGACGCCGACCGTGAGACGGTCAGTCTGCCGATGAGGGACTACGTTCGAGTCGAGCGCCCGGCCATCGCGCCGTTGACGCAGGCGCTGCGCGCGGCGTGAGGGATCGGCACCGGAGGAAGAGCCATGGGCAAGAGTACGCTGACGATCACCGACAACCGCACCGGCAAGTCGCGCGAGGTCGCGATCACCGACGGCGCCATTCGCGCCATGGACCTGCGCGAGCTCAAGAGCGGGCCCGAGGATTTCGGGCTGCTCACGTACGACCCCGCCTTCATGAACACGGCCTCGACGCGCAGCGCGATCACCTACATCGACGGCGACAAGGGCATCCTGTGGTATCGCGGATACCCGATCGAGCAGCTCGCCGAGCAGGCGACGTTCATGGAGGTCGCGTACCTCCTGTTACACGGGGAGCTGCCGACGCAGAAGGCACTCGACGAGTGGACCTGGCAGATCACACACCACACGTGGGTTCACGAAAACGTCAAGCGCTTCATGGGTGGCTTCCATCACGACGCGCATCCGATGGGCATGTTCATCTCGACGGTGGCGGCGCTCTCAACCTTCTATCCCGACGCGAAGGTGAATCACGACCCGGGCCACCGTGAGCTGCAGATCTATCGGCTGATCGCAAAGGTGCCGACCGTGGCGGCGTTCGCCTATCGCCACATCCTGGGCCAGCCGTACGCGTATCCCGACAACGACCTCACGTACGTCGGCAACTTCCTCAACATGCTCTTCAAGACGACCGAGCTGAAGTACAAGCCCGATCCGGCCATCGAGCGCGCGCTCGACGTGCTGTTCATCTTGCACGCCGATCACGAGCAGAACTGCTCGGCGAACGCGATGCGCGCGGTCGGCTCCTCAGGGGTCGATCCTTATTCGGCGCTCGCGGCGGCGGCCGCGGCGCTCTACGGGCCGCTGCACGGCGGCGCCAACGAGGCGGTGCTGCGGATGCTCCGGTCGGTTGGCTCGACATCCCGGATCCCCGAGTTCATCCGTCAGGTCAAGGCGGGCGAGGCCAAGCTGATGGGGTTCGGGCACCGGGTCTACAAGAACTACGATCCGCGCGCCCGGATCATCAAGCGGATGGCCGACGAGGTCTTCGCCGTCACGCGCCCGAGCCCGCTCCTGCCGATCGCCCGGGAGCTCGAGCGGATCGCGCTCCAGGACGACTACTTCGTCACGCGCAAGCTCTACCCGAACGTCGATTTCTACTCCGGGATGATCTACGAGGCGCTCGGCTTTCCCGTGGAGATGTTCCCGGTGCTCTTCGCGATTCCGCGAACTGCCGGCTGGCTCGCGCAGTGGCAGGAAATGGTCGGCGACCCCGAGCAGAAGATCGCTCGCCCGCGGCAGATCTACACGGGACCGGGGCGCCGCGACTTCGTGCCGATGGGAAGACGCTGAGCCGACGTTCGCCGCCGCCGGTATCCGGCTCTTGCCGAACGCCTTTGCGCAAAAGGCGTTCGGCAAATTGACGGCACGGCTGCTACAGTACGGAGCGCAGACGATGGCACTACGCTAGGAGATCTCCCGAATGCCTCGACCGAAGCGGCGCGCGCGCCACGCGGCAACGTTAGGTGCCTTCCTCCTCCTCGTCTCGCTCGGGTCTGCGTCGGCACAGCAACCGCCGGCGCAGCCGCCGTTGCCGTTCGCGCCCGACTGGGCGCTGCTGGCCGGCTGGGACGTCTACGCGAAGAAAGGGTGCGGCCAGTGCCACGGTATCCGTAGCGGGAGCGAAGGCCGAGCCGCACCGGACCTGGCGCGCATCCCGAGTGGGACGGGCTTTTACGAGCTGGGCGCCGCGATGTGGAACCATCTGCCGCTGATGGGCGCGAAGATGCGCGAGAAAGGGATCGAGCGGCCGACCCTCACGCCGCTCGAGCTCTCGAACGTGCTCGCGTTCATCTTCACGGCGCAGTACCGCGACGAGACCGGCAACGCCAAGACGGGCGAGCAATTGTTCGCGTCGAAGCGCTGCGCGCAATGCCACGCCGTGGGCGGCAAGGGCGGCACCGTCGGGCCCGCGCTCGACTCCCTCAAGCGCACGAACTCACCGGTCTTGATCGCGGCCCGGATGTGGAGCCACGGCCCCCGCATGGCCGAGACGATGAAGGCGCAGGGAATCGAGCGTCCGACCTTCAAGGGCAACGAGCTGGTCGACATCATCGCGTACGTCACGAGCGCTGCCAAGGATCCAGGCGGCGACACCGCTCAGGTCGTCCCGGGTACTCCCGAGCGCGGCGAAGCGCTGTTCCGTGACAAGCAGTGCGCGTCATGCCACACGATCGCGGGCAAGGGCGGCAAGGTCGGCCCGGAGCTCGGTCGCGCTCACCACGTGAGCCTCACGCAGTTCGCCGGCCTCATGTGGAACCATGGCCCGGCGATGTGGGCCAAGATGAAGGAGCGTGGCATCGAAGCGCCGCAGCTCAGCGGCCAGGAGATGGCCGACATCGTCGCTTATCTCTACACCACCCATTACTTCGACCCCGCCGCCGGGAACGGCGACCGCGGCCGACAGCTCGTGCAGGCCAAGGGCTGCGTCGCCTGCCACTCCGTTGGCGGCAAGGGCGGAAAGACCGCCGGCGATTTTGCGAAGTCCAACGTCGTCGGCGCGCCGGCTCCGCTGATCGCCGCCCTGTGGAACCACAGCCGCGAGATGGAGGACCAGGCGCAGAAGGCAGGCATCAAACTGCCCACGCTCAAGGGCCAGGAACTCGCGGACATGTCGGCGTACTTTCGCACGCTGACGAAGAGCCAATCGACGCCGTCGCCGAAGTAGTCGGTTGATCCGAGTGAGGCGCCCGCCTCCCACACGGGGAGCCGGCGCCTCACTATCACGTCATCCGCACGAATAGAATCCCGCGTTTTTCAATCTGCTCGTCTGTATCGCCTCGTGGCACGGCGTTTGCCATTCTTGCCGGCATGTCGGTTGTATTCCGCCGATTGCCCCTACACGCAGAGCGCCGGTCGAGACGAAGGAGGCGAGGATGAAGTACGTGGTGGCCGTGGTGGGTGTGTGGATCTTCCTGGCGATCGTCCCCGGAGCGCTCGTTGCGCAACAGAACGTCCTCGTCTCCAGGAAGGTGGCCGCTCCGCCGCCGATGGAGCCGGAGGTCGGCGAGGCGTGGAAGGCGGCGCGACCCCTCGTCGTCAAGGCGGTCGGTGGCCGGAATTTCTCGGGCGGCTCCACGGAGGTGACTCTGCGCTCGGTCTATTCGGGTGACTCCGTGTATTTCCTCGTCCAGTACAAGGACGCCACGCAGAGCTTTCAGCGGAGCCCGTGGGTGAAGCAGGCCGACGGCTCGTGGAAGCAGCTCAAGGACCCGGACGACAAGGGCGGCGACAACAACAAGTACTACGAAGACAAGCTCGCGATGATCTGGAACATCAGCTCACCCGCCTTCGAGACCCGGGGATGCATGGCCGCATGCCATGTCGGCGAAGGCAAGCCGTACGGCAACAAATATCTTCCCAACGCGGGTGAGAAGGCCGACATCTGGCACTGGAAGAGCGTCCGGACCGGCTCGATAGGGCAGTTCGACGACCAATATCTCGACGCCACTCGCTACGACAAGGACAAGGCGCCGGAAGCCGGCCGCAAGAGTGACCCGAAGACCGGAGGTGGATACGTCGACAACATCGGCGACGACAAGACGGGGCCGAAGTTCGCCCTGAAGGGCAACAAGCCGGCGCCTCCTTACTGGATCGTCGACTCCGAGAAGGAGCCGTTCGACGATTCGAAGTACAAGGCCGGCGACGAGGTCCCCGGCATCGTCGTGGCCCCGTTCACCGGGGATCGCGGCGACATCACCGTGAAGTCCGCGTGGAAGGACGGGACCTGGACGCTCGTGTTCGCGCGCCGGCTCGTCACGAACAGCGAGTTCGACGTCCAGTTCAGTGATCCAAAGAAGCAGTACGCGTTCGGCGTGGCGGTTTTCGACAATGCGCAGGTACGCCACGCCTACACTCCTGGCGTGCTGAGGCTCGCGTTCGAGTAGCGGCGCCATCCGACGCTGCCGGGAGGCCGGGGACGCGCCCGCCTCCCGGCATGCTCGGGTTTCTTGGCGCGAATGGAGTACGATAGCGACCGCCGTGCGAAGCACGATCCTCGTCGCCTGGCTCCTCCTCCTTCCGGCGACCGCGCTCGCCCAACCGCTGTTCAGCTCATCGCAGGACCCGCTGGCGGGCGCCCTTGTCTTCGACGCAAAAGGCTGCATCAAGTGTCACCCGGTCGACGGGATCGGAGGCAAGGTCGGCCCTGACCTCGCCCGCACGACACGGCCGCGCACGTTTTACGACCTGGCGGCAGCCCTCTGGAACCACGCCCCCAAGATGGCCGCCCGCATGCGCGCGCTCGGTATCGCGCGGCCCAACCTGGACCCGGTCGAGGCGGGAGACCTCGCCGGCTACCTGTTCACGCTGAGCTACTTCGATCACCGGGCCAACGTGGCCGCCGGCCGCCGGCTCTTCACCGAGAAGCGATGCATCGCGTGTCACCGCCTCGGCGGCTCGGGCGGCGTCGTCGGACCGCCGCTCGAGGGCCTGACTCCGCTCGCGTCACCGATTTCGCTAGCGGCGGCGATGTGGAATCACGGACCGCGCATGGCCGAGCTGATGGAGCGCGAAAAGATCGCCCGCCCGACGTTCAAGCCGTCCGAGCTGGCCGATCTGATCGGCTACATCAACTCGACCGCGCCGCGGGCGGGCCGGAGCTCGCTCTACGCGCTGCCCGGCCGGGCCGACGCGGGCGGCCGCTTGTTCGTGCAGAAGCAGTGCGTGAATTGCCACAGCGTCGGCGGAGTCGGCGATCCTTCGAAGCCGAGCCTCGCCGAGCGTGCGCTCGACATGAGCCTGACCGACTTCGCGGCGGCGATGTGGAACAAGGCGCCGGCCATGCAGCAGGCGATGCAGAGTCGTCTCGCAGGCGAGGTGCCCGAGCTGCGGCCTCAGGACATGGCCGATATCGTCGCGTTCCTCTACGCCGCGCGGTACTTCAAGCAGGGGGGCGATCCGCGTAAGGGCGTGATCCTCGCCGTGAACAAGGGGTGCCTGAGCTGCCACGGTCTCTACGGTGAGCGCGGCAAGGTCGCGAGCGACCTCAACGCGGCCGCGTCGATCGATACTCCAGCCGGCGTACTGTCGGCCCTGTGGAACCACAGCTTCATCGGTGACCCGCTGGCCGAGCGCGATCGCACCCCGTGGCCGACGTTCCGCGGCGACGAGATGGCGGACCTCGTCGCCTATTTCCGGTCGCTCAAGCGCAGCGGCTGAAGCCTTACCAGCGCGGCTTGTCGCGCGCCGCTTCCGCGCCGACGATCGCCGTCCACCGCTGGTTCACCGGGCACTCGGTGAAGCAGTCGCCGGAGCAGAAGCGCCGGATGACATCTGGCCCTGGGATGTGGACTCGGCCTCCCGGCAGACGGCAGTAGAATCCGTCACCCATCTCCGAGATCGGGGGACCGGGCTGCGCGAACGGGCATCCGTCGATCGCTGCGCTCTGTCGCATGGCGCGCCTCCGGTGCTTCCAACGTTGCATTAGGAGTGAGCAAGCAGCATGCCGCGGCCCTCTCGCTCGACGCCCGCGAAAGAACAGGCTCAGTTCGTGCTGCTTCCTTCAACGCGCGCGTGACTGAGGCGACTACGCCCACGCGGTGAGGAGGCGTCGCCCCAGGCACGTCGCCCAATCAGTCCGCGCCAGCCTCTCAGCGTGTGCAAATGCTCGATCTCAATCGCGGCATGTGGGGCGCGTGGTCATGGCACCCGCATTGCGTATCCACCTCGGCAGAATTTGCTGAACGCGGGGGTGCGGTGATGACGACCCACGGAACGTTCTCTCGAATCCTGGTGCCCACGGATTTCTCGAAGGGGTCGGAGAAGGCCTGGGAGATGGCCAAGAGGATGGCAGCAGATTTCGGCGCAGAGCTCGTCCTCTTGCACGTCCTTCCGGCGACTCCACTCAACGTGGAGATGCAGCTGGAGGCCGAAGAACGACGGGCCGAGCTGAGATCCTTGCAGGCCGCACACCAGCTCGGCATCCCCCGCGCCGAGGAACCCGCTGCGCCCGCCGCGCGCGTCTTCGAGGGGCCGTTCACGAAGGAAACGCTCCTCGAGTTCTCGCCGGCAGGCCGCGCCTGGGCCGAGCTGCTCGAAGCATGGGCCACCGGAGGCCATCGTCTCGGCGCCAAGGTCCGCCTCGTGCTTCGGGTCGGCCTGGCGCACCACGAGATCCTCGACGAGGCGGAAGAGGCGAAGGTCGACCTGGTGCTGATGGCCACGCACGGGCGCGGCGAGGTTCATCGACTCCTGGTCGGGAGCGTGGCCGACCGCGTGATCCGGATGGCGACCTGTCCGGTGCTCACGGTCAAAGCGGCTTGAGTCGGCGGCCTGCGACGGGCGGGTGCATTGCCAACGGTCCAAGACGAAGGAACGGGTGGGGGGACGTGATGCCACGCAAGAGACGGCGCCTCACGACAACGGCCGAGGCCGAGTCCGCGCTGGACGATCGTGAAGAGCCGGTCGGGCTCATGCGCGACGTGGTCGCCCATACCGAGACGAGCCCGCGATTGACCGGCGGTGATATCGACGCCGACTGGCACGCGGCCTACTCGTCCGGCGAGGAGTCGGTGGGCGGCAGCGTCGCCACGCCCGACCAGGACATCGTGGACGAGATCGGCCGGGCGCTCGGCGTCGAGCAGGACATCGACGCGCCGGTCCGTGCCTCCGACGAAATTCTCCGCGCCCGTGATCGCTTGCGCTGGCACCTCGAGCGTGACGCGGCCGACGCCGAAGAGGGGCGGAGCAGAAAGAGGAAGGCGTGAAAATTCTGGTGCCGACCGATTTCTCCGAATGTGCGGCAGCCGCGCAGGCGACCGCGGTCGACCTTGCGCGAAAGCTCGGTGGCGACATCGTGCTGCTCCACGTGCTGGTCGAGACACCGCTCTACGGCGAGGGGTTCCTGAGCGGGCCCCGCGTCCAGAGCGTCTACGACGCTCAGCGCAAATGGGCCGAGAGCGCCCTCGACGTGCGGATCGCTGAGCTTCACGGGCAGGGGATCAAGGCGAGCCGGCGCGCGACGGTTGGAGTTCCCTTCGACGAGATCGTGAACGTAGCAGGAGAGGAGCACGCCGAGATGATCGTGATCGGAACGCATGGCCGTAGTGGCCTGAACCGTGTGCTGTTGGGCTCCGTCGCAGAGCGAGTGGTCCGGCTCGCGCCGTGCCCCGTGTTGACCGTGCGGCAGCCGGAAGGGAGCCAGTGATGCGCCTTGCCCTGACGCTCGCGCTCGCGACCACGATCTGCGCCTTCGCGACGCCGTCACACGCCCAGGGCGGGGTCGAGGCGGGCAAGCGCTATTTCATGGACAGCGGCTGTTACGGCTGCCACATCGTCGGGAAGATCGGAACGCCGATCGGACCCGACCTCTCCCACGTCGGCGCGAAGTACTCGCGCACCTACCTGGAGCAGTGGGTGAAGGATCCCTCGGCCCAGCGTCCGAGCGCGCACATGCCGAAACTCGAGTTGAGCGAGCAGCAGGCGAAGGCCTTGGCCGACTTCCTGTCGTCGCTTCGCTGAGCTGATGGAGGACGCACCATGATCTCCATCCCGTTGATTCGACGCGAGCTCACCAGCGACATCGTGGGCCGCCACATCTACTTGTTCGGTGCCGGCGCCGGCACCACTGAAGTCCTGCGGCGGCTGGCTGAGGCGGGCGCGCAGGAGGGAACAGTGGTTCTCTCGGAAGACGCGGGTGCGCGAATCGGTGCGGCGGTGCTCTTCCGGCCGAACCTGAGGCTCGGCGCCGTGCCGCTCTTCTCCACGATCGCCACCGTGGCGTTGGCCGAAGCGATCGGGACGGATCAGGTCCGCGCGACGCCGGTGTGGCCGGATCAAGTGACCATCGACGGAGAGAAGGTGGCCAGGGCAATCGTCGACATCGCACCGACCGGCGATCGCCCGAGCCACGTCATCCTGGGGGCGGAGATCGACGTGCCGGCCCTGGCGACCCGCCGGGGCCGACCGATCGACTGGAACGTCGCGATCGCGGCGTTTCTGAACGCCCTCGACCGGTGGACGGCCGAGTACGCCGCGCGTGGTCCGGCCACCGTGCGGGGCGCCGTGCGGTTTCTTCCGCGCGGGCGCGCCACGATCGCCGGGGGCGCGGAATGCGCGTACGCCTGAGCGCGAACGTGATCGTGGTGCCCTGCCCGCGAGTCGGGCTAGGGTTTGGCCGTGGCCCGTTCCGGGAGGAGTGTGAAAACTAGCTCTGTCACGCTGTGCTCGGTCGTTCGCGACTCGATGCGAGTGAAGCGCGTGATCAGGTCGATCATTCGCCCGTTGTCGGAGAGGACGTAGGCGCGGAACCGGCGGTATGACCGCGCGACCGCCGCGCGAAGGATCTCCTCGAACAGGATCGTCCCGAGCCCTCGATTCTGCCAGCTGTCCTGAACGACGAACGCGACCTCGACGGTGTCGGACTCGCCGAGGGCGTCGTAACGCCCTACGGCGATGAGCTCGGGCCCGGAGCCCGCCGCTTCCGCCTCGACGATCAGCGCGAGGCGGCAGCGGTAGTCGACGCTCGCCAGGACGCGCGCCCAGTCGGGCGGTAGCCGCTTGACGATCGAGAAGAATCGCTGGTACGCCGTGTCGCGGCTCAGCCTGCCGTGGAACTCCTGCAGTCGCGGCGCGTCATCGGGAAGGATCGGCCGGATGCTCACGACACGGCCATCCCGGAGCGGGATCTTGCGCTCGAGCTCGATCGGGTAGCCCTCGGGCAGCGCGGTCACGCAGACATTCTAGTCCCACCCACCTTTGGCGGGGGTGGGACCGCAGTGCATCTGCTGAGGCGCTGGGGCCCCAGATCGCTCGCTGTCCAAACGGGCCCGGTTCTGCGGAAGCTCGTGAAATTGCTCCGTTTCTCGAGTGGCACCCGGGTTGCCTATTGAGATGGGCATGAGCCTCGACATCCACATCATCCGGAAGCAACTCGCGACCCCGGCGGTGGCGCGCGACATTCACGTCTTCGGTAGCGTGCCGTCCACCAACAGCGTCCTGCGCGCTCTCGCCATGAAAGGAGCGCCAGAGGGGACGGTCGTGATCGCCGACGAGCAGACCGCGGGCCGTGGGCGGCTGGGCAAGCCGTGGTTTTCGCCGTCCGGCGTCAACCTGTACGTCTCGGTGCTGTTCCGGCCCTCGATCCCGCCGCGTGAAGCGGCCGGGTTCGCGCTCGCCGGCCCGCTCGCGCTGTGCGACGCGATTGCGGCCGAGGGGCTCGGCTCCTCGACGATCAAGTGGCCGAACGACGTGCTGGTCGAGCGCCGGAAGGTGGCCGGGATCCTCGTCGAATGCGCGACCGTCGACAACCGGATCGACTACGTGATCCTCGGCTTCGGCGTCAACCTCAACGTAGGGCGCGCGGCGCTCACCGAGGCGCTCGGCGCGTCGGCCCACGCGGCCGGGTCACTCAGCGAATTTGCCGGGCGCGAGATCGATCGCAACGCGTTCGCCGCCGAGCTGCTGAACGACCTCGCCGCGTGGGTCGCGATCGATCGGGTGCAAGGACATGCCCCGCTGCTCGCCGCGTGGCGCGATCGGGACATCCTGACCGGTCGTCGCGTCGAGGTGCGTGGCGAAGGACCGGCCTACGAGGGCCGAGTGCTCGGCGTCGATGGCGAAGGGTACTTGCTGCTTCGGGATTCGCTCGGCAAGCGACGTCGGGTGCTCGCCGGCGAGATTCGGCTGGCCGACTGAGGAGAACGACATGACGGAAGCCAGGATCGAGTTCTGTGGAAGCGCGGTCAACCCCGCGCTTCGTGCGTGGGTGGCGGCCCTGATGGCGGGCGTGCTCGATGCGATGCCGTGCGAGCCGACCAGCGCGCGGGTCGCATTCACCGACGAGAACGGGCCGAAGGGCGGTGAGGCCATCCGTTGCACGCTCGAGGTTCGACTGGCGCGGTGCGCGCCGGTGCGCGTCGAGGACGTGGCCGGTACGCCGCGGCTCGCCTTCGAGGCCGGGCTCGCGAAGCTCGAGCGCCGGCTGCGCCGGATTCGTGAGACCACGCGCGATTCCAAGCGGCATCCGAAGAAGTACTTCGCCGCCAGGCGTGTCCTGGCGCGCGCGTGACAGGAGGAAAAGTCATGGCGAAACGCATCCTGGTTCCACTCGACGAGGCGGTTCCGGCGGAGAGCATGGTGGAGGCCGTGGGCGCGCTGGCGCGAAGCACCGGGGCGACTGTTCGCCTGCTGCACGTGGCCCCTCGCCCGGACAGCCTCACGGACGATTATGGCCACGTCCTGGTCTATGCCGATCAAGAGTCGGCGCGGCTCGAAGCCGAAGCCCTCGACTACCTGCGCGCCGCCGCGATCGGGCTCGAGGACGTGGCGCTCGAGTACGGCGTGCGCTACGGCGACGCGGTCGACGAGATCCTGGAGGAAGCCCGGGCTTGGAATGCGGACCTCGTCGCGATGGCGACGCGGGGGCGGAGCTGCATCGGGCGCGCGCTCATTGGCAGCGTCGCCGAGAACGTGTTTCGAAAGGCCCCGATGGCCGTGACGCTGTACCGTGCGGAGCGGCCGCAGCCGGCTTGACGCGGAAAGGTCGAGAGGAGGGGACGATGCTCGTCGAGGACGTCATGCAGACGGCCGTGATCACGATCACGCCCAAGACTTCGCTGCCCGAGGCGATGCGGCTCGTCAGCCAGCGCGGCATCCGCCACCTGCCCGTCGTCGAGGACGACCGCGTCGTCGGCATCGTCTCCGATCGTGATCTCAAGCAGGCGATGGCGTCGTCCGCGACGGGTCTGGAGGCGCACGAGCTCCGGTACCTGCTCGACGCGCTCACCGTGGACGAGATCATGACCCGCGCGGTCGTCACCATCGGCCGCATGTTCCCGATCGAGGAAGCGGCGCGGCTCATGGTCACCGAGAAGATCAGCGCGCTGCCGGTCACCGAGCGGGGGCGACTGATCGGTATCGTCACCGAGACGGACGTCCTCGAGCTCTTCGTGAAGGGTATGGGCGCGGGACAGCCCTCGAGCCGGATCGACGTCCGGCTCGGCGTGAATAGCGCGGCATTGGCCGAACTGGTTCACGCCATCGAGGACTCGTCGGTCGAGATCTGCAGCATCATGACGCTCGGCGGTCGTTCGGGCCACAAGGACGTGGTGATCCGCGTGCGGTCGATCGATCCTCGGCCGGCCATCGCCAATCTGCGGGCGCGCGGATACGCGGTGCGCGATCCGAGGGAGGGCTGAGCCATGCGTATCTTGCTCGCCACCGACGGCTCGAAGGATGCGCGAGTGGCGACGGCGTATCTCAAGGAGCTGCGGCTGCCTGCCGCCACGACCGTGCGGATCATCGTCGCGGTGACGCTTCCGGGGTTCGCCCTCGACGAGCCGCCGATGCGTGAGCTCAAGCGCTCGGTGTTCGAGCAGGCGCGTGGCCTCGCCGACGAGGCGCGGGCCGCGCTGGCGCCGTGCGATCTCGCCGTGGAGACCGACGTGGTCGTGGGCGATCCGCGCGCGGAGATCCTCCGCGCGGCCGACGAGTGGCGAGCCGACCTGATCGTGCTCGGGGCCCGCGGGCTCGGGCGGATCAAGCGATGGCTGCTGGGCAGCGTGTCGCTTGCGGTCGCGCGTCACGCGTCGTGTCCCGTCCTGGTCGTCAAGGGCCGGCCGCGGAAGCTCGGGAGCGTGCTCGTCGCGATGGACGGCTCGGACGACTCGTTCCAGGCCGTACGGTTTCTGCAGGCCCTCGCGCTGCCGCGGCGGACGAAGCTTCGCCTGCTCAGCGTGGTCGAGCGGCTCCCGTATCCGACGACAGCGCCCGGCGTGATCCGCGGCCAGCTCCTGAAAATGCTCAAAGAGCTCGAGGCCGAGCGGCGGGGCGAGCTGGACAAGGTGCTCGAGCGCGCGTGCGCTCAGCTCGACGACAAGCTCACGCGCGTGACGCGGTCCACGCCCACCGGCAATCCGGCCGACGAGATCGTGAGCGCCGCGGCCGACTACGACACCGACCTCGTGGTGGTCGGCGCCCGCGGCCGGGGCGGTATGTCGCGGCTCCTGCTCGGCTCGGTGTCGGAAAAAGTTCTACGTGACGCGCCATGCCCGGTCCTGATCGTCAAGGAACGTCCGAAGGCCTGACGTCGGCCGAGGCGGCCGAGCGCCTGCGGCGCTACGGCCCCAACGAGCTGGCGCTCGCGCGCCGCTTCGAGACGGTCCGTCGGATCGCGGGATGGCTCGCGAGCCCGCTCATCCTCATCCTGCTGCTCGCCAGCGTGGTCTCGGCGGTCCTGGGCCAGGCGGTGAGCTCGGTCGTCATCGGGCTGATGGTGGTGCTCGGCGCCGCGCTGAACGTCGTCCAGGCCTACCGCTCCGAGGTGGCGGCGCGCCGGCTGCGCGAGCGTGTCGGTCAGCGCGCGACGGTCGTGCGCGATGGGGTGGCTCGCGAGATCCCAGCAGCGCTGGTGGTTCCCGATGACATCATCCACTTGGCGGCAGGGGACCTCGTGCCGGCCGACGGGGCGCTCACCGCCGCCAAGGACCTCTTCCTGAACGAAGCGGCGCTCACCGGAGAATCGCTGCCGGCCGAGAAGCACGCCGGCGGGCGCCTCTTCCGCGGCACATCGGTGGTGAGCGGCGTCGGCGTCGCTCGAGTCGAGGCGACGGGCGCGGCGACGGAGCTCGGACGGATCGCGGCGCATTTGACCGGCCGTCCTCCCGAGACGGAGTTCGAGCGCGGCACCCGACAATTCGGCTTTCTGATCCTCCAGGTGGTCGTGTTCCTCGTGCTGTTCGTGTTCCTGGTCAACGCGGTCCTGCGCCACGATCTGCTGGAATCGTTCTTGTTCTCCGTCGCCCTGGCGGTCGGGCTGACGCCCGAGCTCTTGCCCATGATCGTGTCGATCACCCTGGCGAGCGGAGCGGTTCGCATGGCGAAGAAGAAAGTCATCGTCAAGCAGCTCGCGGCGATCGAGAACTTCGGCAGCATGGACATCCTCTGCAGCGACAAGACCGGGACCTTGACCGCGGGTGAAATCGCCGTCGACCGGCACGTGAACCTGCGCGGCGAGAGCGACGAGACGGTGATCCGGCTGGCCGCGCTCAACAGCGTCTACCAGACCGGGCTCCGGAGCCCTATGGACGACGCGATCCTTCGCCACGAGCATCCGGCCGTCGCCGGCTACGCGCGCATCGACGAGATCCCGTTCGATTTCGACCGGCGCCGCGTATCGGTGGTCGTCACAGACGGCGGCGGGGAGTGCCTCGTCATCGTCAAGGGCGCGCCCGAGAGCGTGCTGCCGGCCTGCACCCATGTCGAGCTCGACGGGGTCGCCAAGGAGCTGGATACGGCGCTGCTCGAGCACGCGCAGACGCTGTTCCGCCGCCTGAGCGGGGATGGCTTCCGGGTCCTGGCCGTCGCGTACCGCCCGGTGGAGCGCCGGACGGCGTACGCGGTGTCGGACGAGTGCGACCTGACTCTCGCCGGCTTCGCGGCGTTCCTCGATCCCGCGCGCGACGATGTCGCGGCCACGATCGCCGCGCTGCGTGCCGACGGTGTGACCGTGAAGATCCTGACCGGGGACAACGAGCTCGTGACCCAGCGGATCTGCGCTACCGTCGGACTGGCGACCGACGCGATCGTGCTGGGAGCCGAGGTCGATCGCATGTCCGACCCTGCGCTGGCGGCGATCGCCGAGCGCACCACGGTCTTCGCGCGGGTGTCCCCTATGCAGAAGAACCGGATCATCCTGGCGCTCCGCTCCCGCGGGCACGTCGTCGGCTGCGTCGGCGACGGCATCAACGACGCGCCGGCGCTGCGGAGCGCCGACGTCGGCATTTCGGTCGACAACGCGGTGGATGTGGCGCGGGACGCGGCCGACATCATCCTGCTCGAGAAGCGGTTGAGCGTGCTGCACGACGGCGTCGTCGAGGGCCGGCGGGCATTCGGCAACATCATGAAGTACGTGTTGATGGGCACCAGCTCGAACTTCGGCAACATGCTGAGCATGGCCGGGGCGGCGCTGCTCCTGCCGTTCTTGCCGATGCTGCCGCTCCAGATCCTCTTGAACAACCTCCTCTACGACCTGTCCCAGGTGGCGATTCCGTCGGATCGCGTCGACCGCTCGTATCTCGTGAAGCCTCGCCACTGGAACGTCGCGTTCATCCGGCGCTACATGCTGGTGCTGGGCCCCATCAGCTCGGCATACGATTTTCTGACCTTCGCCGTGATGCTGGGTGTGTTCCACGCCGGGCCCACGCTCTTCCGGACCGGCTGGTTCGTCGAGTCGCTGGCGACCCAGACCCTCGTGATCTTCGTCATCCGCACGGCGGGGCGCCCATGGGCGCACCCACCCAGCCGCGCCCTTACCGTCGGCGTCACGGCCAGTGTAGCCACCGGCGTCGCGCTTCCGTTCACGCCGCTCGCCGGCTGGCTGGGATTCGCGCCGCTGCCGCCGATGTTCTTCGGCGCGCTGCTGGTGATGATCGCGGCGTACCTCGGGCTCGTCGAGGTCGTCAAGCGCTGGTTCTACCGCCGATATCCGGTGTAGGAAGGAGGGCATCGTCATGACTTCAGCCCTGAACTTCCACGACATCCTCTTCGCGACCGATTTCTCGGAGGTCTCGCGGCTCGCCGGCCAGACGGCGGCGGACCTCGCACGCCGCTTCGGAGCGCGCCTGCACGTGCTGCACGTCGTGCCGCCGGTCACCGATCCGGTCCCGGCCCCAGCCGCGCTCAAAGCGGCCGCCGCCGAGCTGGCCGCCGGACTGTCTCCGGTGACCGCGGTCCTCGCGGGGCGAGCGGCGTCGCAGATCGTCAACTATGCTCGCCGTCACGCGATCGGGTTGATCGTTATCGGCACGCACGGTCGCACCGGCATGTCACACGCGCTGCTCGGGAGCGTGGCCGAGGCGGTGATGCGCCGCGCGCCCTGCCGCGTGCTGACGGTGCCCCCCGGCGCAGCGGGCACTCCGGCCCCGATGCCGGTCGACGACATTCCGGAGACCACGTCCTGCATCGTGTGCGGCAAGCCGAGCCAAGAGGATCTCGTTTGCGAAAGCTGCCGGGCGAGGATCCGCGGCGAGGCGCTCGAGCACAAGCGAGCGGAGGAGCGCCCCGGGCGTCGTTGAGGTGCCGCTCGTGGCTCATTGCGGTTGTTGGATCCCACGCCGGCGAAGCGCGCCAAGGATCGCGGCCGACGACGAGACCGCGAGCAGGACGAGAGCCAGAGTGATCGCGGCGAATATGCTCGTCACACCGGCGTGCAGCAGGAGCCACGTGCACAGCAGCAGGGCAAGCGAGGGAATCAGGATCTCCGCCGCCCGCGCACCGCCGCGCGCCGGGGTGCGCCGGCGCGCCGCGAGCCAGGAAAGGCTCCCGTTCACGAGCGCGAACGACACGAGCACGACCGCGTCGGTCAGGGCCGCGACCTGGCGCAAGGTGCCGACCACGACGAGCCCGGCGAGCACGACCAGCACGAGCAAGGTCGACGACGCCGGGACCGCGGTCCGGCCCACCCGCGCCAGGCGCTTCGGCAGGACCCCGGCGGCCGCCATGCCGTAGATCGAGCGCGCCGCCGACGCCAGCAGGAGCAGCGCGGTATTCGCGGTAGCCGCCAGCGCCAGGACGCTCAGCATCGCGTCAGCCCGCTCGCCGAGGACTCGGCCGACCACCAGCGCGAGCGGCGCTGCCGAGGCGCCCAGCCGGGCCGTGTCGACCACCGCGACGGCGGAGAGCGCCACGAGCATGTAGATGGCCGTCGTCACGGCCATCGCGATGAACAGTGCCCGGGGTAAGTCGCGCTCGGGATGCCGCATCTCTTCGGCAAAGTTGCCGAGCTCGTCGAAGCCGAGGTAGGCGAAGAAGATGAGGGCCGCGGCGCTGGAGACTCCGGCGAGCCCGTGAGGAGCGGCGAGATAGTCGGTCCCGACCCACGACGGCGCGCCGACGACGATCACGAAGGCGAGCCCGAGCGCTTCCAGGCCGGTCAGCACGATCGCGACGGCGACGGACTGCTCGACCCCGGCGAAGAGGATCGCTCCCAGCACGACGACGAGCGCCAGGGCATTGGCGGTTGTCGAAGTTCCGACGAGGTGCTCGAGATAGCCGCCGAATCCGAGGGTGACGGCCGCGGCCGCCAGCACGTCTGCCAGGAGCATGAGGACGCCGGCGACAAAACCGACTCGCGGTCCGAAGGCCAGCGCCGTGTACTGGTACTCCGGCGAGTTCTTCGGGACCAGGCGGGCGAGCCGCGCATACGCGTACGCGGTGAGTCCCGCGGTCAGACCCGCGAGCAAGAACGCGAGCCAGAGGGCGTTGCCCGCGTGCGCAGCAGCCGGCCCGATCAGCGCGTAGACGCCGGCTCCGAGAATGACGCCCACGCCCGACAGCGTGACTTGCCAGAGTCCCAGCGATCGACGAAGTGAAGCAGGCACGTTGAACGCCGCTAGTGTACCCGCCAGGACGCCAGGCCCCCGACGAGAGTCACCACGTTCATCCGGCCGGTGTGCTCGAGCAGGCTCGCGGCGATGGAGGATCGCTCTCCGGTCTGGCAATAGACCACGACGGGACCGTCCGGGACCTCGGCGATTCGCTCGCGGAGGTGCTGGAGCGGGATGTTGATGCTGCCGGGGATCCCGTCCCGTCGCCATTCGGCCTCGGGGCGCACGTCGATCAGTGTCAGCGGTCCCCGCGCGAGCCGCCGCCGCAGAAGCTCGCTCGAGATGCGGGCCGGATGGCGGACGGGAACGAGCAAGCGCCCCACTGCGTCGATTCCGCCCGCGAGAAATCCGATCACACGATTGAATCCGGCGTCGTGCAGTCGCGCAGCGGCCTCCTCTTCGCTTCCGGGCGCAGCGACGAGGACGACCGGGCACTCGGGCGGCAGCAGCGTCTCAGCCCAATCCGCGAAGCCGGCGCCCAGCGGGATATGCGTGCTGTCCGCGAGATGACCAGCGGCGAACTCGCCGGGCGAGCGCGTGTCGAGCACCTGGGCTCCGCGGGCCTGCGCGCGCAAGACATCGCCGAGCGAGAGGGGCCGAAGCTCGACGGCCAGCTCGGCCTTGAGAGCCAGCGTCTCCGGCGCGTCGGCGAACACGTCGCTCACGACCATGACGTCGATCCCTCCCACGGAGTGCGAGCAACGCCCTTGCCAGAGATCGAGGCGCGATCCAAGCGCCTGAAAGGGTTCGACTGCCGAGACGGGAGTCGCCTCCAATCGGCGCCCGTCGGCGGGGCGACTGGACCCCACAGAGGTATCGTCGCCTCACTCCGGAAAGCGCCGTCGCTCGCTAAGAGTCTGTTTTCTCTGGCGTAGCCTCCTGGCAATCGAGTTGCTCTCTCTCAGTGGCGGCGCACATCACGCGGAGGTGGAGCGATGACGATGGAGAAGATCCTGGTTCCGCTCGATGGGTCGGACCTGGCGGAGGCTGCGCTCGAGACGGCCATCGACATCCTGAAGGAGCACCCGGTGACGACGCTCCTGCTCCTGCGCGCGGCGGAGTCGCCGCGCGCGTCGGGAGCTGACCCCTGGACGGCCAAGGACTGTGCAGTCCGGGAGGCCGAGAGCTACCTGTGCGGGGTCGCCGCGGGGCTCCGCGAGTGTGGGATCACTCGAGTCCGCACGGCGGTCTGGTACGGTCCCGCGGCGCCGACGATCGTGGAGGCGGCGTCCGTCGAGAAAGTCGACCTCATCATCATGACCAGCCACGGTCGCGGCGGTATCGGGCGGCTGATCTTCGGCTCGGTGGCCGAATCCGTCTTGCACGGGACGCGAATCCCGATCTTGCTGGTCCGGGACGTCACATCACCACTGCTGCCGTTGTTGGGCGCGGCGAAATCCGTCTCGATCATGGGACCGGGCGCGACGGCAAGCCGCTCGTGACCGCGGCCACGGGCTCCTTTCGGTGAGCTCGGCGATCTGGATCACGGGACCGCCCGCGAGCGGCAAGTCGGTCCTCGCCCGCGCCGCGGCAGCGGTGCTCCACGCGTCCGGCGAGCAGGTCGTCGTCCTGGAGCTTGACGAGACCCGTGAGGTCGTCACGCCCGCGCCGACCTACACGGACACCGAGCGCGACGTCGTCTATCGCGCGCTCGTCTACATGGCCGTCGCGCTCACCGCAACCGGCGCCCGCGTGATCATCGATGCCACCGCGCATCGACGGGCCTGGCGCGATCTCGCGCCGTCAGATCTCGCGATTCGCGGAGGTCCAGCTGATTTGTCCGCTCAACGTATGCCGCGAGCGCGAGATCGAGCGCGCGGTAGGGCACGCCCCTCGCGGAATCTACGCGCGCGCCGCGGCGCCCGCCGTCGTCGCCGGGGTGAACGTACCCTACGAGCCCGCACTGCGGCCCGAGGTAACGATCGACACCTATCGCGAGGCGAACGACGTCGCGGTCGATCGCGTC
>Ga0126370_10000346_pt1 | contig 18563 bp, 18 predicted proteins | sample PanSoiMetaPlot_3_FD_92586 | JGI IMG/M metagenome (GOLD analysis project Ga0126370, IMG submission 92586) | Tropical forest soil microbial communities from Panama - MetaG Plot_3 | ecosystem: Environmental > Terrestrial > Soil > Tropical forest > Bulk soil | place: Panama | collected 2016-02-17 | reverse complement strand
TGGAAGAGATGGCGGAATTCTTTGACGGCGCCACCGCGGCCTATGAAGAAATCAGCCAACTGCCGCCTCATTCTTTGCGTGGCTTGCTGAAGGTGAGGGGGAAAATCCGCAAACTGCTGCGACTGGGCAGTTGAAATTTTTTTGACTATATATTTCTGTTTATGCAGAAATTACTGAACATATAGAACGGCGGTTGAACATGAACCACCTGGTTGAGGCTATTCGCGTGGCAGGAGTCATCCAATTGGTGATCATCGCGGTCAATCTCCTCCTACCGGGAAGGCTCCGAGTGCGGGAGCAGCTGGCGACCGCGCCGCGATTAATCCGGCAAATTTTCTACGCTCACTGGGCTTACATCGTGCTGGTGCTGGGGTTGTTCAGCGCGTTGTGCCTTGCTTTTCCCGCCGAACTGGCAGGCGCTTGTGGCCTGGGACGATTCCTGAGCGCGTTCCTAGCCACGTTTTGGTTGTCGCGCCTGGCGGTGCAATGGGCGTATTACGACCCGAGATATGCGCCGCGCCAATCGCACGTTGGACAGTCTCTACTCGGTGGCGGTGATGATCTTAAGCATTGTCTTTGCGCTCGCGGCTGGACTGGGAGGTGGTCATGTTTTGTGCTGGTGAAGAACGTTGGGCCAGTTTTGTAAGCTTCGCGGGAGCTCTGCTGTGGGCGTTGGTAGCTGTGCTAGCAGGCGCACGGCGGGCCCCGCTGGGCGTGATCGAACTGCTGCTGCTGTTTGCACCACTGGTGGTGGTACCCGCGGGGCTGGAGTTGGCTCAGATCGTATCCCCCGGGAGATGGCCCGTAGTTGAGAACACGGCACGCATGTTTCAGCCCTTGGCAGCAGGCAGTGTGATCGCCGCCTTCTGGATCGGTCCGGGAAGGACCTCGGGGTTGCTGGCGGTTCCATGGGCCGCCCTGACGGGCATGGTGGCCCTGTCCGGGGTTATGGGTCTGCGGTCTTCGAAGACGGTCGCGGCTTTTGTCAGCAATCTCGCGCGCCTCGATCTGGGAATTGCCGGAGGATGGCTGCTTTTGTCGCGGCTGGGCGCACGAGCGATTGGGATTCAGGAACCTGTTGTCTTGCTGACCGCCGTACATTTTCACTATGCGGGATTCGGTGCGGCCCTTATCGCCGCAGCGGGCGCGCAATTTGCTCAGCCACGGTCCGGAGTCGAACGCCGGCCGTGGCAAATCGTCAGCTTGGCGGCGGCTCTCCTGCCCTTCGCCGTGGCGCTGGGGTTTATCCTCTGGCCGCTGCTGAAAGTTGTGGCCGCGACTCTGTTCGCGATATCCATCATGGTTCTTGCTGCGATGCTGTGGCAGCAGTCGGCACGCTTCCTTCGGCGAACTGCACGGGTTTTTATTCGAATGGCATGCCTATTCATCATCGTGGGAATGGGTCTTGCCGCTGCCTATGCAGTGGGTGATTACCGTGATCAGTCATGGCTGACGGTTCCAGCGATGGCGAGTACACACGGCTGGATCAACGGCTTGGGATTTGTCATGCCAGGCTTGTTGGGATGGTTGGTGGAGCTCGATCGCCGCTCGCGTCCGAGTGCCGATCCGGAGCAACAGCTACAGTCCAGGCTTGCGCTTGGCGAGCTTCGTGCTGCCCCGGCGCCGAATTTCGTATCGCGGGAATTCCATGATTTGTAGGAATCTTCGCCGCTGCCCATGATCAAAGGTACGATCGCACGCCGCATGCTCATCAACTTCGGGCAGATGCGGATATTGTTCGACGGCTTCTACCTGCGCCCCTAGAAGTTGACATGCAGCGTGGCCATGCCATAGTCGGGGTTTGCCTGATTCGGATGGAAATTCTGCGACCGCGCAGCATCCCTGGAACGCTGGGAATGTCTTCGGAGAACATCGCGCATCGAGTAGCCATTCGATACCCTTCACAGGATGGCATGCGTCCCGGAGTGTTCATCTGGCGTCGCGAAACTGACCAGAACATGATCGAATTGCTGGGTGGCCGACTTTTCCCAGGCGTGCATCGGCATTCGCTTTCACGTGCATGAGGATGAGAATCATCTTGCGATGGAAGTCAAAAGCGCCGATGGTAAAGCCGATGTAAGCTTTTCTGCCCGCGTCTTGCCCGAATGGCACGGCACCGTCAGCTTTGAGACCTTGGACGAGATATCAGAGTTTTTCCGAAAGGGCGACTGCGGCTTCTCCTGTTCTCTGCGTGGCAAGGAATTCGAGGGATTGCAGATGAAGACACTGCACTGGGCGATGGTGCCCATGGAAGTTGAGGCACAGCATTGTGCCTTCTATTCCGACACGTCCCGTTTCCCGAGAGGTTCCATCGAGTATGCTTGTTCGGTTCCACATTTTGCTCCGTCCTACAACATCATTGTGTTCGACACCACAGGGCAAAAGGCACCACGCCCCCTCTCGGCGGCACGGGGCGTCCGTGCCGACGATTTGGAGGAGTTGTCCTTAATCGCTGAAGGAAAATTCTAGCCTTACCACTCCACGGAAACCAAGAACAAAGAATCCCGGCTTTGCCGGGATTCTCGAGTACTAGCGATCATTTTTGACCTACTGTTTCGGCGGTGACTGCGCGCCCTTCGAACCGCTGGCTGGGCACTGACCCGTTCCTCTACCGATGCCTTGAACATCGATTGAGGAATTGCCCGCCTTACCAGTGTCCTTCACATTACCCGCGACCTGCACTGCTTCTCCCACATGCTGCGCCAGCTTAGACGTATCGGCGCTCGGAGGAATATTCAGCTTGTAGGTGGTGCCAGTTTTGTCCGTGATCGTGAAGTTCGGGTTGCTGCCGCCCAGGCAGCCCTCGGTGACAGGCACGTTCGGCGCCTGGCCCTGGGATCCGGCCTGCCCACTACTCTGCCCCTGGGTACCGCCGGGCTGTTGTGCCGCCGCCCAGGCTAGCGTCGCCAGCATGAACAGGGTTATTACCAACATCCTTTTCATTACGAAAACCTCCACCAAAGTTTCGCGCTGTTGCGCTTTCGAGATCGGAGCTGGCGCAGAAAGTTAGATGTTAGACGATGTTGCACCGCCTCGCAAGTTGATGAAAAAGGCTACGTCACTTGAATCGGCCAAGACGAATAGAAGTTAAAGCTACGTGGTGCTCCGAAGCCGCAGGCGAGAGCACTTTGAGTCTTGACGTGAGTACCTGTTCGCGATTGGATACCGCTCGGTCGCCCAAGGCAAATGTTGACTTGCCGACCCACGGCAAAGTTGTCGGCTAGTATCGGTGTGCGCGGTGACGCCGCATTTCGAGACCAGTGCCTTTGCTGTTCTTCGGCTTCGGACGCGCTTGATTGACCCTCACCCGGTCCGTCGATCGTGCCGCCATTCAGGGCGGCGACGGCTGCTCGTTCCCGTCGATCACAAGGTCACTGATAGGCGCTTTGCTGTCTGTTCCGTAAACTCCAACTCCGAAACCATTCACCGGGTGCCCCCCGGTACCGCGCCAGTCATCTCTTTCTTTTAACACGCGTAGTTCACGGCATCTGCGTAGCCTCGTGCCAACTGCCTCTGTCGAATCGCTGCGACAGTCCGCACAAGCGGACATCGCACCGGTGGCGGCAATGACAAGATGGATGTCATTGCCGCAAACTTGGGAGAGCTGTCCCGTTTTCACGGGGCATTCGGATTCTATGTGCATGGCATACCGATTGATGCTGCGGTCCTGCCCATAGGGTGGGAAAGACGGGCAATTGAAGTCCGCAACGACAACACGCCGAACAATGCAGGGTGGTGCGTTGAGACGCATGACCTCGCCGTCAGTAAACTGGTAGCCTTCCGCAAGAAAGATAGATATTTTTGTAAGGAGCCTGCCTGTCGAAAGACTCATTGACCTAAGGCTCCATCAGCTTCCGAATAACTCAAAAGTGACCAAGGAGCTCATTGCCGCGATTGAAGAATGGAGTGGCGGCGTGCTGACATCCGCTCACGCGCGTAGCGAAGCTCCGATGGATCGGCAAAGATCGTTGACTAGCTTCCGTCGACAACTTACGCCGAAGGGGGTTCGCTCGCTAACGATGGTTGGCGGCGTGCGAAAGCGGGCCGCATGTAGGATCTGACATCCAGGCGAGATCGGTGTTGTTGGTATGCAACGGAACTCGAACCCATGCGGAAGCAGGGTGGAAGCCATAGAAAATGAACTTACTGTCGTAACTGCAAAGTTGGTGATTTACGAGGCATAAATTAGAAGCACCGAAACATCCCGCAAGTGCCGTTTATAACCTGTACTTCGAACCGCTGTTAAGCCGGGTGAGTTCCTTGAATAACCGTCTCTCAATGGTTCTAACCGGCGGTATTGTGACGAGCCGAGATTTCGACAGTGCTGGGAACCAGGTTTAGCTGCGCGTGCCCACCATAATGGGCTGTGAAGTGGGCGCAGACGATCCTGCTTCAGGCTCGACGGTGATTGCAAAAGCCTTGGCCTCCACACCAGTTGGGAGCGGCGGATGGATTATAGCGGCAGCACCGCGCGTATCGGGCTTAAAAAGACCGGCTGGAATGGCGGCGCCGCTTGTGGGAATCAGCCACAGCTCATAAGCCTTTTTCGGTGGGATTGCTGGCAGATTGCTCGCCAGAAACACCAGCGTGCCACTGTCGCGAACGTAAATGGCCTTCCCTTGTGGTTGTGGCGGAGTCTTTCCTGCAACAAGCGTAAAATGTGCGGCATCCGGAGAACTCAATGCTGCTAGCAGCTGCTTTGCTTCGAGTAACTGCTGGTCTTGCTTTGACGAGCTGGTTTCGAGCTCTGCCACACGCCGGCGCAGAGCGGAGTTCTCGAGTCTTAACGAAACTCCGATCGCGATGGCCACCAGCGCAGCCGCCCATCCCAGCGCGTTCCACCAGGTCCTGCGGGATCGCTGACGAAGGTGCACCCTGCGCGGTTCCTTTGTGATCGCGGCCACGAGTCGGCCTTGGGAGCGGGCGGGAGGCCTCGGGCCGCTGGCCGAGAAAGCCAGCAGAGCCAGATCCCCCCGCAATTTCTGCAGTTCCTGGCGGCAGGCGGAGCACTCCTTTAAATGCGTTTCGATGGCCTGCCGTTCCTCTCCCCGCAATGCACCGAGCGCGTACAGTGAGAGATTATCTGCGAATTGTTCGTGCACGCTCATGGATTGAGAGCCTTGCGTAGGGTCAGGAGCCCAGCCCGAATACGAGTCTTGATCGTCCCCAGAGGCTCGCCAGTTCTTGCCGCGATCTCAGTATGGGTGAGTCCCTCGAAGAAAGCCATTTCCAACGCGGAGCGTTGAGGCGAGGGCATGCTGGCAAGGGCACTGTGAATCTTTTCGAGCGCACGACTCCATTCAGTACGATTTGTGAGATCCGGTTCGATGGACACAACTACTTCCGCTATGTCGGTTTCCTCTCTACGCTTGCGGAGGCTGTCGATCGCGCGGTTGCGTGTAATCACGGCCAGCCAACCCGGCAAACTGCCCCGGCTGGCATCGAACGCATCCGGGCTACGCCACAGTCGCATGAAGACTTCCTGCAGAATATCTTCCGCCGCCGCGGTATCGCCCAGAACTCGCAGAGCCACGGAATAAACGATCTGAGAATAACGGTCATAGACTTGTGTCATGGCTTGCTCGTCGCCCGAGCGAATCGCCGCCACAAGCATGGCATCGGACGAGACCACGTTGGAAGCGGCGCCAAACAAGCCAGTTATCTCTTCCTTTCTAATACGTCGGGGAACGCCGATCAGATCGGATACGCCGCAGAATGGCCACAGTGCAAACCATGGTATCAGAACGCAGAAGTGATTCGATGGACTTTGGATCCGGTTCCGTACCACAACACACTGCGTCAACAAAGGCGCTCCGAGCAGGGAGCGTTTGTAGCCAAACGGGGCAAAACCCTTGATTGGGTAACACAACTGTATCAACTACCTGGATGACGCCGTTCGACTGAAAAACGTTAGGGATGCTCACGGTTGACCGCCACCCATCGTCCCTCAAGACAATGTTTTTGCCTTGCATCGTGACGGTAAGCGTACCGCCACTTACTGTCTTCCGCTGTCGGTTACCAGCCTTGATTTGCTGCTTTAGGTCTAAGGCGCTGAGGCTGCCGGCCACCATGTGATCGCTAAGGGCCTTCGTCAACGCATCCTGGGTTTCCCTCTTCAGCGGGTTAGCGACTGTGCCGGCAGCAGCTTGGCGAAAGCTTCATGGGTTGGAGCAAAAGATAAAACGCCCCCGGTCTTTTTAAAGCGTCCGCCAAGCCCGCGGCTCTCGGCTACTGGGTGGTATGGCCCGCGGACTTGACTGCATTTTCGATGATGTCCTTCGTGGGATACGTCTCCTGACCGCCATCATTCTTGCACCCAGTCATCGCTGCCAGTATAACGACTGCCGATAACAGAGCTGCAACTTTGTTCTTCATGATCTCTTCTTGAATGGAAGCGCTTTCCGGAGAAGCCCTGCTGAATTGGAAACCGATATGAATTTTTCCGATTTTGAGTTCACGCAAGGTCTTCTTCCCTTTCCGCTATATACGCAGCACGGCGGAAATCGGATTGCTCGGCCGAATAGAGTTTTCTCTGATTAACACATCATGAAGATTCAGTGGCAACCAATCCGGATCCGGAGCTGGCGCGTACTTTAATTCGTAGACGGATCCAATCGTAACCGCTGCCACGTGGCGCCCGCGGCAGCGGGTCAGTTTCGCGAGGGGTGACGTCCACCCAACTCAACTCCCAGGAGGAGACTTTTATGAAGGTACTGAAATCGGCCGTGGCTCTTGCCACGGCGCTGCTCGTGCTGGTTCCGTCCAGCCTGGTTGCATCGAGTCATCGCGAGGCGCCAATCGCCGCACTTGACCACAGCGCAGACGTAACTGACTGGTACGCCTTTGTCAGCTACGATCATCCCGACCGCGTCACGATGATTCTCAACGTCGACGGATTTCTCGAGCCGTCGAATGGACCCAACTATTTCCCCTTCGATCCTAATGTCCAATACGTCATGAATGTGGACAACAACCATGATGGAATCACGGACATCAGCTTCCAATTCCGCTTCAAAACCGAAATTCGCCAACCGGGAGTGTTTACCGGTTTCGTAGGAGGTGTGGGAGGCTTTCCGCCAGTCACGTCTCTGAATGGTCCCGGCTCGGAGGGTTTGAGTTTGCGACAGAGCTACACCGTGACGATGATCAAAAACGGTGTGGCCACCGATTTGACAGCCGGCCGCACTCTGTTTGCCGTGCCTTCCAACGTTGGCCCCCTCACCATGCCCATGTATCAAAACCTGTTTAGCCAGGGTATCTATAACTTGGGGACCGGTGTGCGGGTGTTTGCTGGAACGGTCAATGACCCCTTCTATATCGACTTGGGCGCGGCGTTTGATTCGTTCAACTTCCGTATGGGTGTCGGCGGAATCCTCTCGGCTGTCGTTGACGGCGATGACACGCACAACTACGCACCGGACGCGGTGGGTGGCTTCAACGTGAACTCCATTGCGCTTGAAGTTCCTATCACCATGCTCACCTTAGATGGCAAGTTGCACGGCGCGGGGGAAAAGGAAGCTGTGATCGGTACGTACGGAGAAACGGATCGTCAGCGAATTACCGTCCGCCGCATCAATGGGCAGGTGAACGGAGAGGGCACGTGGCAGCAGGTGAACCGTGAAGGCAACTCCTTAATCAATGAGCTGATCATCGGGACGGGTTCGAAAGATCTGTTCAGCGTCTCCGATCCGAAAAACGACGGCCAGTTTGCCAGTTTCTTCCTCGATCCGCTGTTGGCCCACCTCTACCGTTCGATTCTTAGCATTCCCATTCCCCCAGCGCCTCGTACCGACTTGCTTCCGCTGGTCCAGTACATGGCTCCAATCTGTCCGGGATGCGGTCCAAACGATCGAGGTCCAATCGCCGATCTGCTGCGACTAAACACCGGTATACCGCCTACTGCGGTCGGGAGCCAGAAGCGCCTCGGACTCCTGGCGGGTGATCCGGCTGGATTCCCGCAAGGCCGTCGGCCGATCGACGATGTCGTCGACATCGCGTCGCGTGCAGTCGCTGGAATTCTCGTTGATCCAGTGAAGTACGGCGCCGCGATCGGCGATGGCGTCAACACCAAGAACGGCGGGTTTCGAACGACTTTCCCGTACGTGCGTCCCGCCAATGACGGACGCGACAGCCACCACACCGGCCCCGGGCAAAAGGGGTGCAGCGGACAACCGAACGGCGTCTGCCCAGTGAAGTAATTTTACGCTTGTGGCCGCCAGCCCCGGCTAGCGGCCACTCGTTCAACGCGAAGAAAGGAAGGATCTCATGAAAAGGCTGGCTGCTTTATTGCTGATCGTCATGGCTGCATATGCATTCGCAGAAACCATGAGCTCGTCCTCGGATGGCAAAGCTTCTCCTGCAGAGCGGAGCATCTTCCAGGCGAAGCGGCTGATCGAGAAGAACTCCAAGGATTTTGAAGCCTACAACGCCCTGGCGCTTGCACTCGCGCGCCGTGCTCGCGAGACCTCAGATGTGAACTACTACACCCGGGCGGAAGAAGCGCTCGAGAGGTCCTTTGCAATTTCGCCTGACAACTTCGACGGTGCCAGGACACACGTCTGGCTGCTGCTGGGAAAGCACGAGTTTGCCGCTGCCCTCGAGGAGGCTAAGAAGCTTAACAAGCGGATGCCAGACGACGTGATGACCTACGGCTTCCTCACCGATGCCAACGTGGAACTTGGAAACTACAAAGACGCGGAGAATGCCGCGCAAATGATGCTCGATCTGCGTCCGGGAAATCTGCCTGGACTAACGCGGGCAGCCTATCTGAGAGAGTTATTCGGCGATGCGGAGGGGGCGTTGGAACTGATGAATATGGCGTTGCAATCGACCTCGCCGAGTGAAGTGGAAGACGCGGCTTGGATCCTTACGCAAATGGCGCATCTCGAACTCACTGTTGCTAGAACAACCCAGGCGGAAAGAGACCTCCAGCAGGCACTCAGCCTGTTTCCCGGATACCACTACGCCTTAGGGAACCTGGCCAAAGTGAGGATCCAACAAGAACGGTACGATGAGGCGGTCCAACTGCTCCGGCAACGCTATGAGACGGCGTCTCAGGCCGAGAACTTATTTGCCCTTGCCGAAGGGCTCCGGCTTGCCGGAAGAAGCGAAGAGGCAAAGAAAGCCTTCGCCGAATTCGAACAAGAGTCGCTCAGGGAAACCAATCGTGGCGACAACTCGAATCGCGAGCTGCTCTTTTATTATGCGGACTATGCTCACGAACCAGCCAAGGCACTCGAAGTCGCCAAACGAGAATTTGCTCGGCGGCATGACGTCTACACGCTCGATTCTTACGCCTGGGCACTTCACGTCAGCGGGCAGGACCCAGAGGCACGCAAGCAGATTGAGGCGGCACTGGCGGTGGGCATCCGCGATGCTAAGCTCTTCCGGCATGCCGGCGAGATCGTGCTAGGAACCGGCGATCGTGCGGCGGCCGAGAAGTATCTGCGGCAGGCGGCAGACTTAAACACAGTCGAGTCGCGGCAGGCGCGAGCGGCTCTCGCTCGCCTTTCTTCAACCACCATGCAGCAATAGGCCGGTTATGTTTGACAGAAATTGGCTAGCTATTTCGGCGAGTTGTCGCCTGACTCACTGCGAATTTGTCCACCTGCGTAGGATTCCACCGAGCAGTGCGATGAGTGGCGGCAGTTGCAAAATCCCCGGATTCCGACGGCTTCTGCGATCCGTCGGCTTCGCTATGGTGATCTGGGGCTTTGCCTGTGTCCCAATGGCAGTTGCCGCCGCCAGCTTGTCGGGAAACCTCACCGACCCTCAGGGTGCTGTGATTCCTGGCGCTACCGTGCGACTCTTGCGTCGGGCCGACTCCTCGCCCCATGAAACGCATACCGACAGCCAAGGCCAGTTTTCCTTTGCCAACCTCGACCCGGGAGAGTACCGCCTCACCGGGGAATCTCCCGGTTTTTCGCCCGTCACGCGAACCATCACATTGCTGGATGACGACCATCGGACCGAGAAGATCCAGCTCTACGACATAGCCTCCCAAAGCGAATCGGTCACCGTGTCAGCCGATGTCTCCGGCGCCGGTCTTTTTGCCCCCGACCCCACGCAGCGGATCATGGTGCGAAATGACATCCTGGATGCCAACCCCGGGCGACCCGGGATGCCTGTCTCCATTCCCGGCATGCCGGTGGAATCACCGGCAGGCGGGGTCAAGCCACCTCAATATTTTGTGCCCGGCGTAGCCGGCGACCATGGCGAACCGATCGCGATGTTCTTTCAAGTCGGCGGTTTCTTGTTCCCAAACAATCTGCCCGCTAATGCTCATGGGAATGGCTATGCCGACCCGAATGTAATTGTGCCAATCGCGATTGAAAGCGTGCAAACCGACGGCGGAGCCTTCAATGTGCGGGAGGGGAATGATTCGGTGAACTCGTCCGTCGTTTTCGGGCTGCGCGATCGTCTCGATCCGCTGCTGCGCTTGACGGGGGATTATCGTGATCTGAACCTGGTGGCCGGCTGGAGCCCGCGTGATCCGGCCAACAAGTCGTGGGTTGGGGTAGAAGCTTCGTTTGGCAACGGCTTTCTCGAGCGCTTGGAGCACCGCAAGCAATACAAGGGGAACGTGTCCAAGATCTTCGATATTGGCAAGCATGAGCTGACCGTCTATGGCATCGGTTACTACGGGTTCGCTTATCAGCCCGGCTTGATTCCGATTGACGCTCATGTTGCGGACGACACGATTGATGCCCGTCAACGAGAGGAAACCTCAAATGTGGCCGTCATTCTCAACGACATTTGGCATCTCACCGACCACCGCCAATTCCAATTCTCAGGCTTCTGTCGCTACTACACGCTCGACGTACGTCCCAACTTCGGTGACGGCTTGATTCGACAGAGTGAGCACAGGAATGTAAATTCTGAAGACATACTTTATGCCGACAGTCTGAGCAAGTCGTTCTCATTGCTGGCGGGTGTTAATTTCCGCCGCGAGGCGCCTCGCGACCTTCGCCTGGACCACATCTCTGTAGACAATGTCCGCCAGCCATTAACGGACAACAATCTGACGCTGAATTTCTACAGCCCGTTTGTTTCGGCTGATGGAACGGTTCTGCGTCTCTTCCACTACAATGTTGGTTATCGGGGCGATGAAGTAAGCTTCTCCAATCAAGATCTCTACCTACCCAACCTTTCATTTTCGCGTCATGCCAGAATCAGTTCACCCAAGGGAACGATTACACTACTGCCGCCAGCGTCTGCATCCTACTTGCCGACATTGTCACTAAGTTACGGACAGTCGTTTCACATAAACGATCCTCGCATCGGGACCACTGCAATCCGGGGCGGCACCATTGTCAGTAAGGCCCGTTCGTATCAACTCGTAATGAGCAAAAGCGTTGCTCAAACGGAATTTCGCGTGACGCTGGAGCACGTGACCACGGCCCAGCAACTGGCCCGCATCTCGAACGATACCGGGCTCGAGCAAGACGTAGGACCAGGGATTCTGAAAGCGGTCACGGTGACCGCCCGGCGAAATTTCAGCCACGGGTTCGTTCAGGGATTCTTCGCTCGTGCCGATGCACATGACCGTATCACCGGCGAGCCCACTCCTGAAGCCCCGCGCCTGATCTGGGACGTCCTCGGAACCACGGACAGACTGCCGTTTCACCTACTGGCTCGGGGGGAATACAGCGAAGTTGGCGGAAAGCCACTGGGCGATGGATTTTCAGCTGTTCCAGTACGCGAATTTCGTGGGGCGCTCATCCGGCCGTTCGAGAGTAGGGGTATAGATGTTGGCTTGAATTTCTTCCTGGCGAGCGGGTATGGCGGCCAGACCGTTGAGACTCTGGCGCTGCCCGGTGAGGGGGTGCCCTTCGAGCGTATTACCGGTCTCCCGCTCAAGTCGTACGTCACCGCATCCTTTACCTACCACTTCCGGAGGCGCTAGCCAGTTGCTGGCCTGGTTAGTCTTCTGCGTCTCGGAATCGAGTTGCGCCCTCCTCCTTAAATAGGGGACGTGGGAGTGGCACCTTCTCTAGTTCAACGAAATCCAAGAACGGAAACATGAAGCCGAAATGGGCTTGAATCAATCGGCAGACTGTCGCGAGCAGAGGCGCCCGGTGACACCCGCCCCGTCCCTATCCACAAAAAAGGGGCTATGCGCCTGGATCCCAGAGTCTGAATCACTTCACCACTCCAATACGAACGGAGCTACCTGTGGGTTTCGGCTGGGCAGCATAGGCATGATCCAGAGCCCCAGCCGAAGAATAGACCGACCAATTTGGTACCAGACCGCTTCTTGGGATTGACGCACACCTTTCCGCATCCCCTTATCACCACGCAGGTAACTCCGCCATACACCGTGTTGTCCAAACCCTACATCTGGAGTTTATTGGTGCGAAAGTTGAAAGGAGCCGCTCTCAGCGGCCCTGCTTGTTTAGAAAATCCAGACTATCCACTGATAGCTCCGAAAAAGTAGACCGAGAGACTCTTTCCCGGTATCGATCGTTCCGCATCGAAGGTATCGTCGCCGATTTGAGCATCAAAAAGGGAAGGATGTCGAATGACCCCAAAGAAGCAAGCTCCGAGAGTTCCGCAGAAACTAACCGAAATCGAACAAGACTTGCTTTGGCATATGCAACACGGTTACCAACTCGAAACCGATTCGCGGGGAAGCAATCCACTGCTGCGCAGAGTGAAAGACCAAGAAGTGAGACGTCCCACATCGGCGAGCCGAAATACGGTAAGGGCACTGGAGGAGCAGGGCCTGATCAGTGCAACGAAAAGCCGCGATCCGCTAACCATCATTTGGCGCGTGAAAAAGACAGCCTAGAAACCAGCACGGCAGGCGGTACACGGCACCAGAGAGTTGCTCTCTGCCTAGCACTGGGACTGGCTGTGGTGTCCGACCAGCAATCCTTGGCAAGGAGCTTGCGAGCAAGAGGTGCATCAGTCCAGACAGATCACATTCCTGAGAAAGCGTGTGCCGGCTGCCAAACTGGATACGGATTCAACATTTCGCGCAGAAGGTTTTTTCTGTCTAGCCTCTATCCCTCTTCAGCCGTGGCTTTCTTTAAGCTCCGCACAAACGGGGTTCCAAGATTCTGAAGCTTGAGCCGCTATGTCCAATCGCAGTCGGCTACGGAGCCGTCGCGGTGAGTGGGATTGGCGCGCGGGCAAGTTAAGTCTCCCCCTGAGCCGTAGAAGCACTTTCTGCAGAATTTATCCGGACGTTTGCGTTAAGCGGCAAGAAAATAGACACTGTGGTGCCCGAATGTCCCGATTCTCCGCTGCTTATACGAATGCTACCTTTGTATTTCTCCACAATAGAACGGCTAACCCAGAGTCCTAATCCGCTACCGCTCTCTTCCTTTGTCGTGGCAAATGGTGTAAACAGTTTTGATTTGATTTGCTCGGGGATTCCCATGCCGTTGTCGGCTACGTATACCAGCACGCCATCCCGCTCATCCTCATGGGTGGGAACCGAAAATATCCGTATGGTTCCATCTTCCGAAGTTGCTTCCACTGCGTTCTTCACTATGTTTGTGAACACTTGCTGTAGTTCAGCCGGGTGGCCTTCAATTTGTCCGTCAAAGCCATGTTCGATGCGAATCTTGCGCTTGCCTTTGAGATTGTCTCCTCAATCAGCGCCACCACGCCGTCAAGCAGTTCTGACAGCTTGACGAATGCTGGCGTCCGCGACTCGCGATTCAGGCTGAGCATGTTCTTGCTGATTTGGGTAACTCGGTGTACCTCACGCTGTGCCGCACTGAGCAGCTGATAAATCTGAGGCTGATTAGTGGCTTGGTGGCTGGCCATGAATAGCAGGTTGCCCGCTGTGTCGAGAGGATTATGGATCTCGTTCGCAAAGGACGCTGACAATCGTCCCGGCACCGCCAATCGCTCATTTGACTGCAATGCAGCTTCCAGGTTACGTTGCTGTGTGACATCTCGGAAAACAAGCACGATTCCTGTCATTTCGCCGGCGGCATCACGGATGGGGGAACCGCTATCATCGATCGCAAATTCTTGGCCGTTCTTGCTGATCAGGATCGTGTGATTTGCCAATCCTACGACCCGATTCAAACGGCGGACCTTGCCAATCGGGTTCTCCACCGTTTCATGGCAACACGGCGACTTGCGCCAAATGGCCGAGCCCTATGACCGCGTATCGCACCTTGCCGCTTCGGGGAGTTTTCATATCGGCCTCCTTTTATTTCTTGTCCGTTCTATGCGTCGCACACAGTTTGTGATTCAGAATGATCTTTCATCATACGCCGTCCGAAGTTCTTGACCGCCGGGCTGGGTGCGTTCTCCTGAGCCAGTTGACCAAGTTGAACCTCGGCTTCATCTCCTCTAGGGCGGCCTCCTTCACAAGTCTGGTCAGTTTCATCACTCCCTTACCAGATTGTTCGCGCTGGGGTTTGCGGTGGTAGTCCTCCCGGGTTGCTTACCATGTTGACGTTGCTGCGCACGCCGCCTAGCCTTAATCCGCTACCAGCGAGAGCCCAGAGTTTTGCAACACACTATAGCTAAGAGTCTACTGAAGCCGACTCTTGGAATTGACCTCGTATTTCTCGTTAGTCATTATCGATCCGAGGTAATCGTCATCCAGCAATTTCAGGATTAACCAGCGCTTGTTCGGATTGGCTTCAAACAGGAGTTTTTCCTGCCCTGTTTCGTTCACTATCTGCACGTCCAGATGAAATGCATCGATGGTGCGACGGATATCTTGCATCGTGACCCGGCTCAAATAGGGCTTGCTAGCAATCTGGGCGAGCTTGGACATCATCTGCATTTGCCCTACTCCTGCTGCACGGAAGGCGTCGGCATTGCTTATCGGAATGCGCTCCAGGATCGCGGTTACCGTTTCAGCGGCTTTTGCCCGGAGTTCCGCGAAGTAGTCAAAAATTCGGTGGAAGGCCGGCACGCTGTAAATAAAGAGATATCCGCCCCAGCTGAAACAATCCACCTGACGGTCGAAAAGGAATATCTTGGTGTCAACTTTATCGTAATGCCCACGGCTTAACAGCGCAGCGAAGCCAGCGCGGCGCGTCAGCTCCTTCTTCGGGCTGTACGTACGGAAGAATACTGCATGGCGGTCGGCATCGGGACTTAGCACAATGGCGTAAAAGCGCAGATGATCGACGATTTCATCGCGTTCGTGGAAAATCTCAGCCTCTTGCACCTCCGAAATCTGTTCCACCATACTTGCAACAGCTTCATTGCCCTGAATGTAGATGTATGCGAGCTCGTTCCACTCGGGTGTGTATCCCGGATCATAGGGCCGCAGGACTACATTTGCGCCAGGCTCAGCTGCCTGAGCCGCAGAACGAAATTCGCTCGCCAGATCTTGCCGGAGATTCAGCCGCTGAAGAATTGTCGCCTGCCCCGGTTCGGAGGCAACCAACACGTTGACCGCAGGATTGCCTGAAAGGAGAAGCCGGAGGGCATCAATTGCTTGTTGCGGCGGCATCACTTCCTCTCCAACAGGATGTAGTCACCAACCGAAATGGCATCCAGCTGGGAGCCAACTTGCACGTAAGAGCGCTTACAGATCAGCGCTGTGGTTTTGCCATTGCTGTCTTCGATCTCAAATATGTGGTAGCCCGCTATGTTCAGAACGGGATTTGTGTAAATCATGTTCGAGTTAACATAAAGAAGCCCTATCACGAAGAGCACGACACCTAGGGAAATGACATCTGTGGGGTCATTCAGATTTACCGCTAGGAACGGCAGCAAGTAAGTCACAATGTAACTTATCGCATTGCCATCCCGCGATATTACCGAAGAAACCGCTACTTTGCCAGGCGCAAGCCTGTGAACCAGCCGAAGAAATACGAATAGAGTCACTACGGAAAGCACTGCCGCCACAGCAAGTCCAATAGCAATAAAACGGCTGTCCTTCCATCCACGTACCGCGATTATCAGGAACAGAGGAGCGTAAGAACTCAAGAAAAGAATAAGTCTGGTTGGAACGTTCGGCATGACTTACTCAGAAGGTGACGATCTGTTGCAGAGCCTATCCGCCGGCACAGGCTAACTTCAGAAAATAAGTGACACGATGGCTATTTCAGGGTCATGCGAGAATTGCATCCCGGTCGCTTCTGCTCCTCGCGGGGTCTGCCTGAACGCAATGGGTTTTGCCGCCAGCGCTCACTTCAAAACACCACCGGCTCTTAACTCAGCTAGCCCATTCTGCGGATACCTCTTTGCGCCAAGAACAAGTGCGCCGCGTCATACGTGCGGTAGGCGTAAACAGCGACGTCGTGGCTCGCTTGGCTGTCCGCACCGTAATCACATTACCCAGCGCTGGCTCATCGGAACAGTATACTCCGTTGGCGAATAAAAAGCGAATATAGCCGGGACTTCGTTGCCCTCTAGTTTCTCCGCAACCTGGCACCAGCGGAGTGACGATGGTCCACAATGGGCGCAAATACGGCATCCTCGTTATTCCTGTGACTATGAACGCGTCCACCTTCGCGCCCTCGGTGAAACACACCCGTCAGATTCTCTGCCTTTTATCCGACAAACGCCTTCGGCCTGTCTATTTTCATTGCACCATTGGACGCGACCGCATGGCCCTCATTGCCACGCTCTACGAAATCTACGTCCTCGGTATGCCACACGAAAAAGCACGCGAGGGAGATGACACGGTTCGGCTTCAAAGGAAGCTGGACACTAAGCGGCTGAGCAACTGCCTCGAAAAACACGCTAAGTCTCCTTGTACGACGGCAACATATTTGCAAAAACGTTCCCGCTGACCTGTTCTCATAAATAAATTGAACTGTGCCTCGGTCATTTCCGTTTAGCTCACGGCGGCAACCACGCACAATCCGATGATTCGGCACCAGGAATTAGCTCGGCTCCTACCCGCGCTCGGCCGAATGGGTGTCCACACGTTGTTGGTGACCAGCGGCGTTATTCGACTTCCGAAAGAATGGATGGGCATCCCGCGCGGCCGTTTCCGTCGACGGTCTCCCCGAACATCACGACGTGCGCCGCAAACGGCAACCTATGAGCGCATTCTGACCAATATTGACGGGTGTACCGTTAACATTCATTGGGTCATTACAGGTCCGATGCTGGCGCGTCGCAGATACCTCGAAGATATCTTGCGTTTTGGAGTACCCGCCCCGGAGGCACATCGCATCTGGGCGAGCACCTACAGCCCCCAAGTCGGAGAACACAGCCCGAAATATTGACTCCGGAGAATCGTCATAAGCTTCTGCAGCAGTTACCTGTTCTCGGCCGTCAATATCCGAAGTTCTTTGTAAATCAACGGATCGTGCGCGCCTTTCGCGAGCCGCCCCGCAATCCAGAGGAATGCCTTTTTTCGAGGATGTCTACAAACTACTCGGCTGATCTTAAAACGAGAGTCGAGCCTTGCGTTCTCGGCGGTACTCCCGATTGTAACCAGTGTGGCTGCATTGCAAGCGTCGGACTGCACTCTGTGGATTCGGTCAAAGTTGCTGGCCCCTGAAGGTCAATGACCTTGTTCGTGCATCAATGATCGTTGACAGATGAATAGCTAGCTTTCGCCCTGAATCCCGTCTGCCGGAACGATGGCATCCAAAATCCGCTCCTCCAGATGGCCAGCATAGTTTAGTGCACATCGAGGCTTTCAAACCCTGAATGAACAGCCCTGCGTCACGGTCAGGTTAAGAATGTAGCTTAAGAGTAGAATCATTTTGCCCCTTGTACCTGAGAGTACCTTGTCACGACGCGCTTCAATCGACCGTCATGTGTTTCTATCTCCCCAACGGTTAATGGTTCTGATGCTCCCTCTCATTTCACTCGCCGTTTGGGGTCAGCCCAGCTGTTTCGCATTAACTGTGCACTGGGGACTGCCTCAGACTGCACGAGAAACAACTGAGTCGGCTACGAAAACCGTTCCTCAACTGCCGTGCGGGTCTGACCGGCCGACGTATGCTGGGCTGGAAGAACCTGCGATCGTGAGCTTCTGGAGCAAGTCTGATCTGAATCGCGCTTGGAAACCACCAGCATGTTCAGGATGGGAACAGGTCGGCTTTACAAATTTGGTAAGCATTGCGGGGCGATTCACTCACACGTCCGGCGTTGCTGATCTGCTTAGGAAAGTCGGAGCGGTGTCCAGACTGAGAGGAATGCCTTACTGGTCGACGACTCACAAGCAGTGGCAAACATTGATTGTAGATGCCTACGCCGTGAAGGACGAGCATTCTGATGAACGCCGCTCAGATTTCACACCGGATGAGTTGAGGCCAGGTAAGGACTTATTTTTCACGGAGGTCGATAATCTCTCAGGCAAAGTCGTTTATCGGCTGCAACTTCTTGCTGCCTCGGAAAATCGACTCGTTCTGGCAGTCGAGAACGCGAGTACGATCCGGTATCACTTCGTGCCATTGTTTGGTGCTGGTGAATTGCAGTCAGTGTACTTCTTCGATCGTGAATCGGATAAGGTCTGGCGTCTTTACAGCATCGCCCGTAGCGGCAAGAATGCAAATGGATCAATCGTCAGCAATGAACGGTCGTTTATCAATCGCGCTGTAGCGTTTTATAGATACTTCGCAGGAATCCCCGCGACACAAGACCCCCCGGCGGCGCGCTAAGGTTGTCACGTCGGA
>Ga0126370_10000345_pt1 | contig 18566 bp, 14 predicted proteins | sample PanSoiMetaPlot_3_FD_92586 | JGI IMG/M metagenome (GOLD analysis project Ga0126370, IMG submission 92586) | Tropical forest soil microbial communities from Panama - MetaG Plot_3 | ecosystem: Environmental > Terrestrial > Soil > Tropical forest > Bulk soil | place: Panama | collected 2016-02-17 | reverse complement strand
TAATAACGCTGGCCGTGAGGGAAGCAGTGATCCGCCATCGTCTGAAGCTGAATGAACGAAATGACGCGGCTGGTCACGCTATCCGGATGACATAAGGCGAGGGCCCCGGTCAGATGCCGCCTCCCTGTTTCAGGTACTCCAGTCCAGACCAGAGAGCTGCTTGCTACAGGACGTCCGCGAAGATCATCTGGCACGCCTTGCGTGGCGGGGGCGAGCCGCAGATCGACATTCCACTTCAGATCGATCGGCGCGTCCGCCATGAAGCCTCTCCAGAATGTGAGTAGCCTGCGAATGTCGGCCTCGCAAGACAATCCCTGCGCGAGGATTACTGACGTGAGTGGATGCAGCCGGACTTCAAATTCAGTTACAACGCCAAAGTTACCGCCGCCTCCTCGAAGCGCCCAAAATAGATCAGGGTTTTCGCGCGCGTTGCAACGCACCAGTGAGCCGTCTGCCGTGACGAGTCCGAGACCTTCCACGTTATCGCACGATAATCCGAACCGCCGTGTAAGCCACCCCGTTCCACCTCCCAAGACCAGTCCAGCGGCGCCCGTATGCGAGACGACGCCCGAGGGAAACACCAGGCCAGCTTGCTGCGTTGCGTTGTCAATCGATCCGAGTAGACATCCGCCCTCGAATTTGGCGCGGCGCGCGTCAGGATCTAGGGTGACTCGACGCATTCTCGAAAGATCGATGACCAGCCCGCCGTCGCATGTGCTGAAACCCGCAAGGCTATGACCTCCGCACCGGACGGCGGTAGCAATTCCCGCCGCCGAAGCTGTCCGCACCGCCGTTTGTACATCTCCCACGTCGGCGCAGCGTGCTATGAGGCCAGGCGTCTTTGCGACCATGCCGTTCCAAATTGCACGCGCTTCTTCATAGTCATGATTTCCGGGTTGGAGCAGATCGCCTCGAAATTGTTTCTGCAGCGAGGAAAATACATCGTTGGCTGTTTCAGCCATTGTTTCGGTCTCCTGATGTCTCCTGCCGCTTGATGCTCAGATACAGCAGCGAGATCAGACCCAGAAACACCACGAATGCCGGGACGGACCATTGCAGTCCGTCGACGAAGAACGTGGTAACTGCAATTGCTGCGATCAACAAAATCCCAAGAACGGTGAATGCGGGGTGAGCTCGCAAACGCATGGGCAAACTGAGCAGGCGCTCGCTCGTGAGACTTCTCCGAAAGCGAAGGTGAGTGTTGAGAATCGTCAGCCAAACGAACAACATCCCGGCAACGGCGGATCCGTACAACATGAGAAAGGCGTTCTTCGGCGCAAAAATGGCCAACAGGATCGCAGCAATAATCCCCGCAGTCGAGGCTAGCAGGGCGCGATGCGGGACTCCGTTGCGACTGACTTTGCCCATCCAACGCGGGGCATATCCTCCTTGTCCCAAGGAGTAAAGCATTCTGGTGGAAAGATAGAGATTCGTGTTCACGCTGGAAAGCGCAGCTGTCAGGACCACGAAATTCATGATGGCGGCAGCAAAGGGAACGCGTGCCGCGACGAATGCGGTGACAAAGGGGCTACCGGAGATTGTGGACGTATTGCTAGTCTGATTCCACGGAACCATCGCTACCATGATCGCAATCGCCGCGACATAGAACAGGATGAGTCGCCAAACAATGCTGCGCATCGCGCGAGGAATGGTCATTTCGGGACGCTCGGCCTCTCCCGCAGTTACGGCGATGATTTCCACTCCCATGTAACTAGTAAGCGTTATCGTGAGCGACAGCCAGACGCCCTTCCATCCGGCCGGGAGAAAGCCACCGTGCTGTGTCAGGTTCGCCCATCCTGTTGCGCCGCGAGAGCCATCGCCGCAAATCAGATAAAGGCCCACAACAATGAAGGCCAGGATCGCGGTTACCTTGATCATGGCAAACCAATATTCAAACTCACCCAGGCGATTTACTTTCATGGAATTGAGCGCGATCAAAGCCGCTGAGACGGACACAACCCAAATCCATTGCGGAATATTGGGGAACCAAAACGAAATGTAGATACCAGCCGCTGTTACTTCTGCACCGATCGCGATAATTTGCGCTGCGCCGTAAGTTGCACGCACAGAAAATCCGGCCCAACGATTCAGATAGGTTTCCGCATACACCCCGAACGCGCCCGCCACGGGATGAACGACCGCCATCTCAGCGAGCGCGTAGGACATGATCAAAGCGATCCCGGCTCCCAGTAGATAAGAAAGAATCACGGCAGGTCCGGCGAGTCGGATGGTCACGCTGCTTCCAAGGAAGAGTCCGACCCCGATGGCACCGCCGATTGCCATCATGGTGAGCTGTCTCTGGCTGAGACGACGATGCAGTCCCTCGATCTGCTGCGAGGAAGGCGCCTTCTCGGCAGGCTCTGTGACTTGCTGGTTAGTCATGGCTGGCAGCGGTTGGAGCAAGCACCATGAGATCGATGTTCTTCTTCAGGATCTCTAGCACGGCTTGGGCGTCGTCCATTGTGTTGTACACATGAAACGAGATCCGCAGGCCGTCATAACGGTTCGAGGCGACGATGTCGTCTTCGGCCAGTTTCTTTACTAATAAGGTGGAGTCCTTGGAGTGCAGCACGACCAAAGGCCCGGTGCTATCTTCCGGAGTTTTGGTGACGATGCCCAACTCACTCGCTGACCGCAAAAGAGCCCGCGCCAGGCTTTTTATGTGGGCCGCGACGTTCTCCATACCGATTTTTTCTAAGAGCTGAAATCCTGGCACAGCGCCATAGACATTCGGCACGGACGGAGTTCCCGATTCGAATCGACGCGCCGTTGGGGAAAGTTCGAAGAGTTGCGGATTGTAGGCGAACGGGTTCGCCTGCGCGAACCATCCGGTAATCGACGGGGTTAAAGATGAGATGAGTTCCTTGCGAACGTATAAGAAAGCGAGGCCAGGAGGACCAAGCAAATACTTGAGAGTTCCAGTGAGATAGAAGTCAAGGTCCATGGCCTTCACATTCACCGGACGGGTTCCGCAGTCCTGGTAGTCGTCGAGCATGACCAACGCGCCAGAGTTGTGAGCGATTTCGGTAACCGCACTTACCTCTGAGCGAAAGCCGTTCTTGAAACAGACGTGGGTGAGCGGCACGATCAGGGTATGGCGGTCGATCGCCCTCTCGTAATTCGCTATTGGGATACCGTTCCCGTCAGCGCTCACGAACCGCACATCGGCCCCGCGAGCGCGCTGTCCAAGCCAAACATGTCCCATGGTAGGAAATTCGAATTCGCCCATCACAACCTTCTGCCGTTCGCGGAAATCGAAAGCACTTGCGATGCTGTTGATGCCGGCGGAAACGCTGGTCACGATTGCAACTTCATCCGGGCTAGCGTTGATGAAGTTGGCAAAGGCTGTTCGCGCCGCTTCGTAGTATTCAACCCAACGCTCCCAGGGCGAGCCCTGTTCATGCCAGCTTGCGATGAAATCGTCGAAGCCGGCTTCCACAGCGTCCGACAAAGCACCTTGCGAGCAGGTGTTCATGTAGATTTTGCGATCGAAAATTCGGAAGCGGGAACGAATCTGCTTGATTTGCGCGTCGGTCAACATGACTTTGTAATCTGGGCCAGGGCGTCAGCGAACAACTGGACTTCGGCCAGCGTATTGTAGTGCACCAGCGATGCCCGGACGGCACCCGTCTCCGGAGCAATTCCCAGTTGGCGCATAAGTCGCGGCGCATACATGTGACCGTCGCGCACTCCGATACCTAGCTCGGCAAGTTCTTCGGTAACTTTGGACGGTGGAATATTTGGCAAATTGAAGCAGAGTGTCGGCACGCGCTCCTGGATTCGTTGCGCGCTGCTTACACCGTAGATTGTGGCGCCGCAATTGCGCAGAACCCGGATCATTTCCGCTGAGAGGACCTTTTCATAAGCACGAACGACCGTGAGTGCTCGGTCCAAACGGGCACGCGCTGTTTCCTCTCGATCCGTTCTGCCCAAACTTTCCAGATAACGTACCGCTGCATCCATACCAGCTACGTTTTCATAAATGAAGGTGCCCGCCTCAATTTTTCCAGGCGGCTCATCGGGAATAAAGTCTTCTCGGAAGGTCTGAAGCCGTTGGAGTAGTTCGCGGCGTCCCCACAGAAATCCCATGTGGGGCGCAAAAATCTTATAGCCGGAACACACCAGGTAATCGCAATCGAAGGCTTGCACATCGATCAGCCCGTGAGGACCAAAGTGCACGGCGTCAAGGAAGATTTCAGCCCCGACCGAGTGCGCCACTCGCGCGGCCGCGGTTACATCTACGATGGAACCGATAGCATTCGAAGCGAGCGTGCAAGCCACTAACCGAGTCGCAGAAGAGACGAGAGGAACCAGATCGTCGGCATGCAGATTGCCGTCCTCTCGCATTCTCCACCAGCGGATGTTTGCCCCGTTCCTTTCCAGGGCCAACCAGGTGGCAACGTTTGCCTCGTGGTCCATGTCGGTGACGACAATCTCATTCCGACTGGCAAGCGTTTGTTCAATTGCTAAACTCACTAGCCGAATGAATGAAGTCGCATTCATTCCAAACGCGATCTCGTTCGGATCTCGCGCATTCACTAAGTCTGCGACGCTCTGCCGCGCACGCTGGATCGTTTCATCTACGGCACGACTCTTGGCATAGCGTCCGCCTCGTTGCACGTTGCACTCGATCAGGTGGTGGTTTACGGCATCGAACACGACTTGTGGAATCTGAGCACCCGCGGCATTGTCGAAAAAAAGGAATTCCGGCTGGCGATTCAGGGCAGGGAAGCGGGCACGAATTGCTTCTACCGGGAAATCTAAGCCTGGTCCGGATGGGCTTTCTGTGTTCAGAACACTTTGAGAACTATCCTGCAAACCTTTACTCCGCGGGTTCTTCAATAGGCACTAAAGCCGTCGATGAACCGAACTTCGACAACCTATACTGCAGTGCATCCCCCGTCAAGAGCGCCAATCCGCCCTTCTAGGCTAGAATATGGCCTCTTCTATCGGGAGCAGGATCAAAGCCGGAACTCGTTAGATGCCAGTGTCCCTCGCCAATTCGAAACTAGTTTACGAAGCGCTGAAGGAATGCGACATCAGGCTGGTGTCGGCTTTGCCCGAAACCTGGCTTGTTCATCTGATTCGAATGGCCGAAGAGGATCCGGTGATGACTTTGGTGCGACTGGCCAAGGAGGAAGAGGCGGTTGGCATCTCCGCCGGAGCGCACTTTGCCGGCGTAAAGTCAGCCTTGCTGATGCAGAATCATGGTTTTCTGGCCGCCGTGAACGGCATCGTTTCGTTCGCCCATTTATATAGAATTCCTCTCCTAATGCTCATCAGTTATCGAGGCTCGTTTGGAGAAAGAGATCCATGGCAAACACAGGGCGGAAACGTCACCGAACCCCTTCTTCGGGCCTTACGCATTCCGTATATTTTTCTGGATAACGTCGATACCGCCAAAAAACGTATTCGTCAGGCGCAAACACTGGCCGAAAGCAGTCTGCAGCCGGTCGCGATTCTTCTGATGCGCGACCTGATGTGGGAGGAGTAATGCTCCGCCTCGAATGTCTTCGCTCGGTGTATGCAGATCTCGAGGGCTGCCTTGTCGTGACGATCATGGGAGCGGTCGCGGCAGAATTGCAATCTCTAGGCCACCGGCCCAATTTTTTCTACCTGCAACACGCCATGGGTTTGGCGTCCTCAACCGGGTTGGGCCTCGCGTTGTGTCTGCCGAATCAACGTGTGATTGTTTTCGATGGCGACGGCTCGCTGCTAATGAACCTCGGTAGTCTGACAACGATGGCGCGTTATCGTCCGCAAAATCTCACGCATGTCGTTTTCGATAACGAGAGCCTGCTTTCCGTCGGCGGATTTCCAACTGCCACCAGCACTGGCACGGATCTGGAAGGGATCGCTCGTTCTGCGGGAATCCCGCGAGCCGTCACCGTGCACGATATCGAGAGTTTTCGGACCGCCCTTCATGAAGCTGCGCAGAGCAGGGAACTGACAACCATCGTCGCAAAAGTGGATGCCACCGGACCTTCGGGATATGTGACTGATTTGTCTTTGCTCGAGAATCGATTTCAATTTCGCCGATACATTCAGTCGTTGAAACAGCATTAACGAAGCCAAACGTGGCTTTACTTAAGAATGCTTTGCGTCCCCTGCGGATTTTCTCAGCGCCCTCGGCGGCAAAAGCTTTTACCGCTGAGATCACCGAGAAAAGCCGCTGAGGTCGCGGAGAAAAGCTACAAGCCGTCGCCGGAAAAGAGCCTAGCAGAAAGGCGGAGGATTTCTGATGTCTAGTGTGCTGAGTAAGCTTCTCGAGGATATCGCTACTGGAAGGCTGCGGATTGTAGATCTGACGCAGCCACTGAGCCCGCAGACACCTCTCCTACCCCTGCCGTCACAGTGGAACAACACACCTGCGTTTAAGATCTGGGAACTCTCGCGATACGACGATCGTGGCCCTGCCTGGTACTGGAACGGCTTTGAGACCGGAGAACATACGGGAACGCATTTCGATGCTCCGGTTCACTGGGTCTCAGGCAAGGATCTTCCCGACAATACCGTCGATCGCATTCCTCCTGCCAAATTCGTCGGGCCGGCATGCGTGATTGACATTAGCGCAGAGGTGGCAAAAAACGCAGACTCCTTGTTGACGCCGGATCATATTCGCCAATGGGAGCAGAAGCACGGACGCATTCCCGTGGGGGCGTGGGTCTTGCTGCGCACAGACTGGTCGAAGAAGACGGATCCAAAGGAATACATCAACGCGAAAGAGAATGGACCGCACACCCCGGGATTTGCAAAAGAAACTTCTGCCTTCCTCGCCAAGGAACGCGATGTCCTTGGCGTCGGCGTGGAGACTGTTGGAACCGATGCAGGCCAAGCGGCCACGTTCGATCCACCATTCCCGAATCACTTCTTAATGCACGGCAGCGGAAAGTTTGGTTTGGCGAGTTTGTGCAATCTCGACCAACTTCCTCCGACTGGCGCGATTGTGATTGCAGCCCCGCTGAAGATTGTTGGCGGATCCGGCAGTCCTCTCAGAGTGATTGCGATAACACCGTGAAGTTTCAACGCCGAAACGAACGATGTAGCTTGAGGCTTGGGTACGGACCCGATCGCCGAACTCGAAAAGCAGCAATCACAATCCAACGTTCGATCGATGAACAGAAGCCACGTTCTCAGTTCCCTTTCACGTTCCGGGGAAACCAAAGTCTAACAACCTATTGACTTCATCCTGACAATCCGGCGCGTCCCGCAGTCTATCCTCACAATCGAACGCGGCGCCCGATCCCAGTCAACGGCTCGAGGTCAGACCCCGAATTGGCATTTGATGCCATCATTCGTCGAAAACCGAAGCTAGTGTTCAGAGAAAAAAGCTGATGTAGCGTGCAACAGCGTTGCTGCAGCGCACTGTGAACACCAGGTATCCCTTGGGGCAATTCCAGAATTTGAGATCAATAAAGGAAGGATAAGTGTATGAAGGCAGTCGCATGCAATCTAGGGCAGGCGCTTATGCTGGCGCTTTGCACATTACTCACCCTGGTCACAAACGCAGGTGCACAAGAACTGCCCTCGTTTGTTGCGCACAAAGAATTCGGTGTAGGCATCGCACCGTCCGGGATCGCCGAGGGCGACTTGAATGGCGACGGCATCACGGATCTTATCATCGCGGAATCGGACCTGATCTTCTTGCAGCAGCAGGTGGTTGAAGTGCTGGGCAATCCCGACGGCAGCTTTCAGGCTCCCGTAGTTCTGAATAGCGGATCACTTCCCACTTCTCATCCCGTCATTGCGGATTTCAACGGCGACGGGAAAAATGATGTCGCGCTGACTAATAATCAAGGTGTTGTGATCCTCTTGGGCAATGGAAAGGGCGGATTCGCGGGGCCAGTTTCGTCCCAGATCGGTTCGTCAACTGCATTAACTTCGGGTGACTTCAACGGTGACCACAGGATCGATTTGGCAGTTGTTGCCGGTGATAACTCAGTTTCCTTGCTGCTCGGAAACGGTGATGGAACCTTCCAAGCTTCGATCACAAGCAGCGTTGCAAATTCACCGGAACAGATTGCGGCGGGCGATTTCAATGGCGATGGACGACTCGATCTGGCGTTAACTGGTTTCGGAGGTACCAAGAACCAGCACAACAACACGGTCGCTATTCTTCTCGGCAAAGGCAACGGCGACTTCCAACCTGCTTCCTTCATATCGGTAGCTACCCAGCCCGAGGGGATCGCCATCGCGGACATGAACCACGACGGCAAGTTTGATGTTGTAATCACGAATGCTGGTACCGATCAGGTCTCGGTCCTTCTCGGCAAGGGAGACGGAACCTTCCTGTCGCCGAAGGAATTCACAGTTCGGTCAGGTCCGAAGCCGAATGACGGCTACCAGCCCACCTTCGTGGCGGTAGATGATTTCAACGGGGACGGCAACCCGGACCTCGTGGTCAGCAGTCGGCTTACTTCCACAGCAACGGTATTGCGAGGCGATGGCCACGGTAATCTCAGCAAACCAACGAATTTTCTGGTTGCAACTGGACCTGTCGCGGTTTTGAGCGGTGATTACAACCGCGATGGCAAACGCGACTTCCTCACACTTAACGGTAATGCGGCTACGATCTCTGTCTTCTTTGGAAATGGCAAGACGTTTCAAGTGGAAACTGGCCTGCCTGCGGCCAACCGCGCGGATCAACTCGTCCTCGCCGATTTCAATGAAGACGGTGTTCCCGATATTGCCACAGCCAATTCCGGGATTGATTCATTGAACGGTAACACGGCTTCGGTGCTGATCCGCAAAAAGGGCGGAGGCCTTATTAAGGAAGACGTGATCAGGGTCGGTACGAATCCCTTGAGCCTCGTCTCCGGAGACTTCAACCACGACGGTCATCAGGACTTGGTTGTGGCCAACTCGGGCATACCGAACTTCTTCGGCACAGGTACGCTTTCCATCATCCTTGGCAATGGCGACGGGACCTTCCAGCCCCCGAGCACGTTCAATATCATTCAGCCGCCGGGAAACTTTGCGAGAAGCCCGCGGTTCGTGACCGCTGCGGATTTCAACCAAGACGGCGACCTTGACGTCGTTGCGTGCACCGATGACGCGAAAGGGCCGTCGTTCCTTCCAGGGGACGGCAAGGGCAGCTTTGGCAAACCAATACTGATTAGTCTGGGAAGCGATTGTCTCGAGGTAGAAGCAGCGGACTTGAATCGAGATGGGAAAGCAGATCTGATCATTCGTATTCCTCCGGACCCGTTCCTGCTCAATCCAAGCGTCTTTGTAGCTCTGGGCAATGGTGACGGAACATTTACGAAGCCGAAAATCCTCACGAGGGATGACGTTTTCGGATTTGCGATCGGCGACTTGAATAACGACGGCATCCTGGATCTGGTCCTCACCGAACCCAGTGCCACGAAAACACTTCTAGGCGACGGTCAGGGAAATTTTGTTTCGCAAGGATTCTTCCCCGGGCCGGGTGTCACGCTGTTTCACAACAGCCTGATTCCAGCGATTGGCGACTTCAACGGTGACGGCTTTGTCGATGTCGCCATTGCTGACGAATTCAGCCAGATTACCGACATCGTGCTTGGCAACGGCGATGGAACGCTTCAGAAGGTGGCGCAACTGTATGCCGGAGGTGGCAATGAGTCTGCTTCGCTCGTCGCGGGTGACCTGAATGCGGACGGCAAGACAGACTTGGCGTTGTCGGGCTTGGATCCTCGTTCCGGCAAAGGCGTTGTCACGCAACTAATCAACAACACGGCAAAGTGAAATGTCGAGTCTTCGACCGAGAAGGTAAAACGGTTCGAAATTGAACTCCGAGCGGAAGTTGGCCTTTCTGTCCACTCCCGCTCTTTTTCCGGAGCGAAGCCTCTGGGTTGGTCCGCCCGTTATCACATCGTTGATGTAATGCAGAGACTGCTAAGGGCGTGACCGCAGGCTTGCCGGCTGCACAGTTTGACCGGACCCTGATTCCGGAGCCGTTGCGTTCGTAAGAGTGACTGGCAAATGGCCTCGGATCGGAATCTCCCCAAAGAGTGCTTTGGCGGCGCTGATTTCCGAAACCTTCGCATTGGAAAAGGTACAAATGTAATTCTGGATCGTGGGAAAGTCTTCGGTCAGGTATGGAGTTCCCATCGCCAAAACAACGGTTTTTTCGCTCGCTCGGGCAAGGACACCGCTTAACAAGTTAGATGTCGAATCGGGAAGCGATGCGGAATGCTTCTGGCCGCGCGCCACCGTCCTCATTCGCGCGGCGGAAGGAACGACATAAACTGCGACCACAATCTGCTGAGCCCGATCCGCCGCCCTCAAGACTGCTCCCGATCTCGCCGCCTCAACCCTGGGATCGACGTAGATTACTCTGGCATCCGGAGCACGCTGCCTAACCTGACGTGCCAGAACCCGGCCATCCTCCGACCGCAGGCTGTCACAGAGGATAACCAGCAGCAGAGAAGAGCTATATCTAGTCTGTTGGCGCGCCACCGGCGCCGCCTTGTCGACGCGTGCCGTTCTCAACGGAAGCAAGTTTCCCTTGTCACGCACAAGGGTAACGGATGCATCGGAGATGCTTTGCCCCACACTCGCATTTTCAGGGCTGCCCACTAGCTTTGGAATCGCCGAGACATCCACAAGACGATCCTTGTCGAGACCTAGCGAGGACTTCGCCTGCAGGATTTTGAGGACAGAGGCGTCGAGCCGCTTTTGGGTAATCTCGCCCGTGCGTATGGCTTCCAGCATTGCGCGGTAGCATGCGTCCAGATCCGCAGGCATGGTGAGGACGTCGTTTCCGGCCATAAAGGCGTCCACAGCCACGCGGCCCGGCTGTTTTGGGTACAACTGGCTTAGGCCAGCCATATCCAGAGCGTCAGTTACGACAATGCCCTTGAAGCCGAGTTTGTTCTTCAGCAGCCCTGTAACGATCGCTGGCGATGTAGTGGCCACGCGGCCTGGATCGGAATCAAGCGCCAACACTCGCACGTGCGCGGTCATGACCGCGTCGACTCCCGCTTTGATTGCCTTCTGAAAGGGTGGCAGATCGATCGCACGCAGATGTTGCATGTCGTCGTCTACCATGGCGACCGCCAGGTGCGAGTCGGTTGCGGTATTGCCATGACCCGGAAAGTGCTTTGCCGTGCTCATCATGCCGTTCTCGCGTGCGCCGCGAATATAGGCCGCCACCAGATCGCCTACCTGCTGCGCATCCCCACCGAAGGCTCGGGTGCCGATGATTGGGTTGGCTGGGTTGGAATTAACATCAGCAACGGGGAATAGGTTCCAATGCACGCCGAGAGCACGGCTTTCCTGTGCTGTGATTCGGCCGAATTCTTCGGCATACTTCAGATTCCCCGCGGCGCCAAATGCCATCGCGTGAGGAAAGATCGTAGTTCCAAAGAGATGGGCTGGAAGGACGCCTCGTTCAAAATCCCCAGCGATCAGCAAGGGAAGATCAGACTTCTGCTGGAGTTCATTGAGCAATGTAACCGTTTCGAGTCGTCGGCTAGTCGTGGTTGCACGTCCTTCTGTTGGCACCGACATCGCCAGCGACCCGATATGGTATTTGCGAATATTGTTGCGGAGTTCCAGATAGCCGGGACCGCGTGTTTTTAGCCAATCCACGCGCAGGCGAAGCATGAACAACTGCCCCACCTTTTCCTCGACTGAAAGTGTCTTTAGAGTCTGCTCTGCCCAACCGCTACCGCTTTCCGTGCGAGGGACGGGCGCACGTTTGCTTTGCTCCAAGGCAGGCGACTGCAACAACGTCAGCAGAGCGAGAAGCAGGGCGGAATTGCGAACCAGACTCAAGAGATGAGCATACTGCGGAATCGGACGACAAAGAGTTACCGATGAAAACAATTTGCAGTCGAACGTACATGTACCAGAGGCGGTGGCAGTCCTCGGCGTACAATGTCTCCTTTCAAGACGATCCCAGAAGGCTGAACCGACCACCGCGTGCGAGAAAAACTGTTATTGTTGGTCATTCTTTCGGTTATAACCGGCGTGCTAGACCCCGCGCACGCTAGAAATCGCATCGCCGCTCACTTTCGAAGGCCTTCCGAGGTTAGCCAGAGCAAGGGTCGCGAACCGAGCTTCTTCCCCGTGGCAGTGTGGTACAGCGGAGGCAAAGCACGCGCGCCAATGCTCGAGACCATTACTCCGGACTCACCCAGACTCTGGAAGGAGGACCTGTCGGAGATCAAGGGACTCGGATTCAACGCGGTTCGAACCTGGGTTGAATGGAATGTCGGAGAACCGGAAGAGGGCAAGTACCGGCTTGAGAATCTCGATCTGTTGTTGCGACTGGCAAACGAGGTCGGGTTAAAAGTCATCGTGCAGGTCTATGTCGATTCTGCTCCGGAATGGGTGGGGAAAAAGTATCCGGATGGACGATATGCTGCGCAAGACGGACAGCCGATTCCGTCTCAGGCAGCGCCCGGTTATTGCTTTGACAATCGAGGAGTGCGCAAAGCAATTCTCGATTTCTTTCAGGAAGTGGCAAAACATGCCGCGGGAAACCCCGCATTTTATGGATGGGATCTGTGGAGTGAGCCTGCTGCACTGAACTGGGCTCGAGTCGGATACAAGTCGGAGCCGATGTTCTGCTATTGCGCTGCCAGCCAGGAACGGTTTCGCCAGTGGCTAAAACAGAAATATCAAACTCTGGATCGGCTCAACGAGGCTTGGCACAGGACTTTCACTGACTGGAGCCAGGTAGAGCCTCCACGTTACGGAACGATTTTGACGTACACCGACTTCATGGACTGGCGCGTTTATTACGGCTACAAACTGGCCGAGGATTTGGCCCTGCGGAATCAAGCCGTGAAAACAGTCGACCCGGATCACGTAACCACCAGTCATGCGCCGAATCCATCCCCACTAGTACGCACCTTGGCCGATCCGTACGATCCGACCGATGACTTCCTGATGAAAGACTCGGTTGATTTTTTCGGAACGAGCTTCTACCCAAAGCTTACTGCTCCTGAGCACAACTGGACGTTGGAGCGGCAAGTGCTGGCGATGGATCTGACCAGCAACATGACTGGAGGCCGGGGATTCTACGTCGGGGAATTGCAGGCCGGATACGGTGTGCATGGCACTGTCGTTGGCTCGCCGGTAACCGCCAGTGATCTGGAGATGTGGACGTGGGGGATGGTTTCCCGCGGCGCAAGGGCGATCAACTATTACGCGTTTTACCCGATGAACGCGGGGTATGAATCCGGTGGCTATGGAATGATCCAGCTCGATGGCACGCTTACCGAACGAAGTCGCCACGCTGGCGAAATCGCCCGGAGCATCGCAGAGAATTCTGATCTGTTATTGCAGTCGCGCCCGGAGGCTGCGGAAGTGGCGATCGTGTTCAGCCCGTTGACTCCGCTGGTTGGAGGTTACGACGAGGAAGGCAGCCGTACCGCGATTCACCAAGCCGTGGCCGGATACCACCGGATGTTCTTTGAACGCAACCTACCCGTGGACGTGCTCAGTTCACGCGAACTTGCCCAGGGCAATTTGCAGGAATACAAGCTGGTGATCGTTCCCTATCCTTTAATGTTGACGGACGAAGAAGCCAAGATCCTGAAAGAGTATGTTTCCGCCGGAGGACATCTCTTTGTCGAGGCGCGGCCCGGTTGGGTGGACGAACGGGGACATGCTGAACCCATAGTTCCCGGCTTCGGATGGGACGAATTATTGGGAGTCCGCGAGAAACAGCTCATTCCGACGAAAGAATTCGAAGTGAAGTGGGCAGATGCTCAATTCAAGGGCATGACTTTTCAGGAACAGTTCGAGGTGGGGAATCAATCGCCACATCCGCTTGCGGTCACAGCGGACGGAATGCCCATTGCCTACGAGCACGAATATCAGAAAGGAAAGACGATCATCTTTGGTAGCTTTGCCGGGCAGGAGAACTACCTGCATCCGATGGCGATGCATCCGCTTGCAGGCTTGCTTGCCCAGTGGGCGGGCGTGTCCGGCCCTAAACTGCGGGCTCCTGAATTGTTGGAACTTCGGCAGATGTCCGCTCCGAAAGGTCGGTGGGTATTCTTCTTCAACCACGCGGACAAACCGGCATCAGTAGAGTTTACGCGGGTGCTGGACAAGCCTGCTTCCGGTATTCGGGAAATCGTGACTGCCGAGAAGATTTCTCAGGCAGGAAGCAACTTGAACTTGAAAGCAGAAGTTCCGGGACAGAGCGTGCGAATTTATCGAATCGACTTCTGAAATTTAGAGGCGCCGCGAGTTACGTTATCCAATATCTGTGGAGGCATCATTGTGAGCGTTTCCCGCTATCGCGAACGCATAACAGAAGTTTTGGACCGAGTCTGGACCACGCAAACGGCAATCATTGAGAAAGTCGCAGCGGTTATGGCTGACTGTATTGCCGGTGGTGGTCTGGTTCATATGTTCGGCAGTGGGCACTCTGTTTTGCCGGTGCAGGATATGTTCCCGCGCTACGGAGCGTTTCCAGGATTTCGGCCCCTCATGGACATGCGGCTGATGTGGACGAATGTAATTGGTTCAGGTGGTGCAAAGGGGTTGCTCTGGCTGGAGCGGCGCGAGGGTTATGCGTCAGTTCTTTTCGAAAATGAACCGATTCGCCGCGGGGACGTGATGCTGGTCTTTTCTCACGGTGGATTGAACGCGGCGGGGGTTGAGGTATTGCAGGAGGCCAAGAAACGCGGTCTGACAACTGTAGCCATCACATCGATGGATAACTACCGTAAGCGTGAAGCCACTCATTCTTCGGGGAAAAAACTGGCGGACGTCGCCGATTATGTGATCGACAACTGCGTGCCCGCCGAAGATGCATTGGTCGAGGTGCAGGGATGGAAGGCGCCTGTGGCTGCCGGATCGACGGTTTCGACGGTCACGATCGCAATGGCAATTATCGCGCAGGTCGCCGCTGATCTGGCTGCGCAGGGCAAAAATCCGCCCGTATTTGTTTCACCCAACGTCGCCGGCATTCCAGCGGACAACAACAATCAGGTGTACGAAGAATACGAACGATTGCTGAAACGATAACCTGTGAGCCAAACCGTCCGGCCGCGATTGCTATTTGTGAGCGCATGCGCCGGGATCCTCGTCTTCGGAATTGTTCTTGCGATCCTCGGAACTGTCTTTGGCCTGCCTGCGATGCGCTCACGACTACAAGTCAGTTTGGCGCAGCAAGGAACTATCATTCTTTTGCTGTACCTGGGGATTTTCATTGGCTCCCTTTTGGTCGGGCCGCTGATCGATCATCTGGGACACAAAGCAAACCTTCTGTCCTCTTCTCTGATCGTTGCGTCGGCGATGGTCCTGTTCGCCGGGGCGCACTCGGTTACTACTGCGAGCATCGCCGCCATCTTGCTTGGAGTGGGCGGAGGTGGCTTGAATACATGCACCAACGTGTTGGTGTCCGATCTCTACACCGAGCAACGTGGCCCGATGCTGAACCTGCTCGGCATTTTCTTCGGCGTCGGAGCGATGAGCATTCCACTCATGGCAGCCAGCATTGAAGGACGCTTCACGATTCCCCAGTTGTTTCTCTTCTCTGCTGTTTTGGCCCTTGGCTGCACGGCTTGGTACGCGTTGATCTCGTTTCCACCTCCCCAAACGAAGCAAGCATTTTCCTGGCGTGAATTGGTGGTGGTTGCGAAATATCAAGGCGTCCTGCTGCTGGCATTCATCTTGTTCTGTGAATCGGGGAATGAGGCATGTATCGCCGGCTGGACGTCCACTTATGTCGGCGTGATCGGACATTCCCCGAGAGTTGCCACGTTGATCCTGGCGGCGTATTGGGGTGCGCTCATGCTGAGCCGGATGCTCGCGGCAAGAGTGCTGCGGGGGATTGCGAAATCCCAGCTGGTTTTGAGTGTGGCGTTGTTGTCGCTGGGCGGTACTGCGGTTCTGATCTCCGCGCGATCGTTGATCCTGTTGTTTACTGGGACAGCCTTGATCGGATTGTCTTACGGTCCGATCTTTCCGACGACATTGGCGATTGCGGGTGACCGCTACACGCAACAAGCGGGAACGGTGTTTGGTCTGCTGTTTTCGGTCGCGCTGATCGGGGGGATGACGTTCCCGTGGGCCGTAGGGCAGGTCTCGCAACAGATTGGTGTTCGCTCTGGTATGGTCGTCCCCGGGTTGGGAGCGATCGTCATTGTTGGCCTGTGTATCGCGCTTGTATTCGGTCAACATAAGTCGAAAATCCAGCCTAGCGTTAGCTAGTTGCATGCCACGACTTAAAGCAGAAGGAGATCAGGTGTCTCACGCTCTGGCGGTTGATCTCGGCGGCACAAAGTGTTCGGCAGCCGTGATTGGCCGCAATGGCAGGATTCTTGCGCGCCGAACTGTGCCCGTAGATCTCACTTCTGCATCCACACCGGTTTTTCAGATCGTCCAGCTCGCAAGGGATCTTGCCAGTGGCAAGAATCTCTCTGATGTCTACGTCGGCGTGGGAGTGGCTGTGCCCGGGCTGGTTCGTCGCAACGGGAGTGTTTGGGCCCCCAATCTGCCTGGCTGGGAAAAGATGCCGCTGGCGAGGCGTCTAACGCGATCACTTGGCATCCCCGTGCGGGTCGAAAGCGATCGTAATGCAGCGGTGTTGGGCGAGTGCTGGCTTGGCGCCGCCCACGGCAAGTCCGACGCGATTGTGTTGATGATCGGCACGGGTATTGGCGCCGGCATCCTGAGTGGGAGACGCATCATTCGAGGTGCGCATGAACTTTCCGGTTGCGCCGGATGGTTAACGGTTACTCGCGAAGAAGTTCATGCCGCGCTGGGAAGCGGAGAGTTGGAATCTCTGGCCGCCGGACCGGCGATTGCACGCGTTGCGCAACAACGACTTCGCGATGGAGAAGCGAGCACTCTCGCCAAATTAGAAACATCGAAGATCACTGCCCATGACGTAGCCTCTGCTGCCCGACATGGAGACGCACTGGCGCTGGATATCTTCAACCGCGCCGGCCGTTATCTCGGATTTGCGGTGGCTAACCTCGTCAGCCTGCTTGACCCGGAGGTCATTGTATTAGGCGGAGGTATGGCCAGCGTCGCCGATCTGTACCTTCCTTCTTTGCGGACGGCGATGTTCGAGCGCGCACAACCGCTCGCTGCCAAACAAGTGAAGATCGTTGTAAGCAAGCTAGCAGAAATCGTGAACCTCTTCGGCTGTGCGCGCCTGGTCTGGGAGCCAGACATAAACCTGTCGCAGCCCATAGCGACGAGAAGGAGTTCGCTGAACCCCGGCACGAAGAACTTTCGAACTCGGAGGAAGAATCGATGAACCGGCGCTCTTTTGCACAATCCGTTGGTGGTGCAGTGGCCCTGTCAGCACTGGCTGGATCATCGGCGTGGGGTGAATCATCGTCCCAGAAGCCGGGAAAGATCATGGCGATCGCTGCCCATCCGGGCGACGGATTATTCACTATGGGAGCCGCGCTGGCCCAGCAGATCAACCAGGGAGGAGCAGGCATTTTGCTCAGCCTTTCGCTAGGAGAGAAGGGAGCTCCGAAAGACATTCCTGTTCAGCGTTACGGAGAAATGCAGCGCAGCGCTACTGACAAGGCCACTCGCCTGCTCGGGGCCGAGGCAGCATTTCTCACTTACCCCGACGCGGAGATTCCATTTAACGAGGAGAGTACTCTAGCAGTCTGTGATGTGATCCGGGAGCACAAGCCAGACGTCATTGTTACCCATTGGAGTGGAAGCTGGCACAAGGATCATCAGAATTGCCATCTGATTGTTCGCGATGCAGGGTTCTACGCCGGGTTGGCAACCCTCGTGCGCAGCCGTCCCCCACACCCGGTATCGAAAGTCTTCTACGCCGACAACTGGGAAGATGCCACCAACTTTGTACCCGATACTTATCTGGATATAGAAGCGATCTATGAAAAGTGGATGCAGGCGTGTGACTTCTATCCAATGTGGCGGGGCCAGACCGGTTTTTTCCGATATAACGATTACTACAGCTCACTCTCGATCATGCGCGGATGCCTTTCCGGCTTCAAACACTCCGTGGCGCTAATGTCAGATTCCGGTCAGCGGATGGTGCGGTTGCTATCCCTCTGATATCTGCCGTTCAATAGTCGATCGACTGCGGCGAAGGTTGTCCCACCTCTTGATCCGCGACGACGTCCTGTACGACGTTTCCTTCCAGCCCAGTTCGTGAAATCGCGCTCCTGGCACTTTGAGTCGGTGGGCATGCCCCAAGATGTCTTTCACGGAGACGTTGGTTTCTATCACCACCAATGACGCTTTCGAGTGCGGGAGCGGTCATCGGCGCGTTCCTCATAATTTTCTGATCCACCGACACTGCCTCCGAGAGACTTAGGCATTCTGTGGAGAAGCGAGCCATTTTGGTGATAACCGAATCCGTCGTCGAGACGGCTCAACCGCAGCCCGCCGCATTCGGTAGGTACATACATGTACCTAATTGCGCAGATGGTGCGGGAATTGGCAATCTGGGATGAGTGAAGGCAAGACGTGAAAACAAAACTCGAAGGGACTGTTTCCCAGGGGCGTTTGCACGAAACAGAAGGCTCTTTGAATACGTGACCGCAGAAGCGAATTGAATATTCACCGACATTAGAGGCTAATTCAATCAGGGCAACACAAAGTACAAAACGCGAATCAATGTT
>Ga0126370_10000344_pt1 | contig 18595 bp, 15 predicted proteins | sample PanSoiMetaPlot_3_FD_92586 | JGI IMG/M metagenome (GOLD analysis project Ga0126370, IMG submission 92586) | Tropical forest soil microbial communities from Panama - MetaG Plot_3 | ecosystem: Environmental > Terrestrial > Soil > Tropical forest > Bulk soil | place: Panama | collected 2016-02-17 | reverse complement strand
TTCGATGTTGCCGATGACGGTGCTGCCGCTCAGCTTGGTCCCAACGTTCCTGGTGCCGTTATTTTTCCTGTTCCATGTGATCACGATCGTGCAGGCACGCCAGTGGCGGACCGTTCGGGCGCAAGCGTTCGAGGGCCGGCACTTTGGGGGCGCTCTTAGCTGAGAATCGGGGGCCTGCCCCAACCGAACCGTTCACGGGCGGAGTATGACTTCGCTCGCTCGAGAGGGAAGAGAGAATTTGGTGCCGCGCTCGGAGTTGAGTTTGAGCGTGGCGGGGATGTCGAGCTCGACCGTCTGGACTCGGCGGGTCCACGAGCCGGTCGCGTAGTAGTCGCCTTTGAGATAGATGGCGTTGCCGACGATGGTGTACTTCACGGCCTCTTCGTGGTGGCCGTCGCGGAAAACGAGAATTGCCGCAGGCAGCGGAGCGGCCGCCGGGGCTTGGTCGAACGCGGGAAGAGCGATCGCGGGTACAACCGCGCGAGAGCCCTCAGTCACCGCGGGCCGTGCTGTTGGTTCGACCGGACCCGTGCTTGTCAGTCGCACCCAGCGGTCGCCGCGCAGTTCCATGACCACCGAATCAGCGGCTTGGTGGGTGGCAGGAGGCGGTGCGGGCGCCGGCGGTTGTGCGGCAGGCGTCGCCTCTTCGCTGCCCTCTTCGTGCTCGTAACCGTAACCATTGTCGTAAAAATAGGGTCCGTAGCCAGGATAGAAATAGGCGTGGTGCCGGCGTGGCGCGTGTCCCGCTCGTCCGTGGAAGCCAAAGCCAGAGGATGGGTGCATGGGAACCTGCTGAAAGCCGTTGGTCATCGGAGCGTTGTAGAAGCTGCCCCCGCGGCCTTGGGCGCTTGCACTCGAGGCAATCAGAGCGCTGCCAAGCAAGCTGAATGAGATTAGGATCCGTCGGTGTTTCATGTGAGCCCGCTGCTCCCGTCTTACGTATAGCTCCGGAACGCGTTGAGGTCAAGCTTCAGGAAGAAATAGCACTCTGGAACGTGGCTCAGTTCGGCGCGGATTTGGCGCAGCGGAAGCCGACATATTCGCGCGGATTGTTGGGAGCGTGGCTGTCGCGGTATTCAACCCAAAGGTTGACGGCGTGGCCCGCGAAGCTGCCGCCACGAATCACGCGCCGAGGTTCGGGAAGCGAGATTGCCTGGCCAGCTGAGCGTTCTTCGGACTTTGCGCTCTTGGCAGTTGTCCTTCTATAAGGCGCCCACCGGTCGGCGAGAAATTGCCAGACATTGCCCGCCATGTCGAACAACCCGTACCGATTCGGTGGATATGATTCGACGGGCGTGGTTGTGCCGATGTTGCTCGCGAAGTTGGCGCGCTTGGCGTCGGCAGGTTCGTCTCCCCAAGGAAAAAGAACCGGCTGGCCGCCGCGAGCGGCGAATTCCCATTCGGCTTCACTAGGCAGGCGCTTTCCCCGCCATTGGCAGAACGCTGCGGCCTCGTACCAGGTGATGTTGACGACCGGGTGATTCAACTGGGTGCTGGCTGCTCCGGGACTAGACCCGTGAACGAGGGAATGGTCCTCTCGGGCAGATTCTGAAGGTGGACCGCCAGGATCCCACTTGGGATTTGCAGCGACGAAGCGCTGGAAGTCACGGTTGGTGACGAGATATTTGTCGATGTAAAAGTCTTTGACCGTGACCGTGTGACGCGGCAGTTCGTCCAGAAACAGCTGCGGGTTCTCGATCGCAAAAATCTTCTGGAAGCGCGGAATGTCGGCGGCCTCAATTCCCATCTGGAACGTGGCGCCGTGTATGAGGACCATCGCCTCTTGAGCCGCGGGCTGCGAGCTGCTTGCCGCGGGCGCGACCTGTGCCTGGGCGCAATGTGCCAGAGAAAAACAAAGGAACGTTACGAGATGGGCGGCTGCCTTCATCGGTGGTGGGTTCGAGGCAATAGACGAAGCCACGCTCGCCCGGTTAGGACGAAGGAACGTCGATCCGGAAGGCGAAGGCGCAGCGGCAGGGCCTCGGGCCAGAGCCGGTTGAACGATTGCCGAGCTGCAAAGGCGGCGCTATTTCGTCTTGTAAGAGAAAGTGACTTTGGTTTCCTCGTTCAAGACCAGAGGGCGGATGAAGCGGTAGGAGTTCCCCGCGCGGGGCACGTCGACAGCAACCGGGAGCACTCCGGCGACGCGCTGCTGGAGGTTCGAGACGTTGGCGGAGGCTGCGTTTTCCATCTCCTGTGCGCGCTTGCGGGCCTGCTTTTCGACGCCGGAAGAGGGTCTCGGCATGCTATAGACCGCCTGAGACTGAACGGTCACCGTCTCGCTTACGCCGCCGACCTGCAAGTCGAGAGCGAAAGGCGCCGGACGGCTGGCATCATAGTTGGCTTCCTGAATGCGGCTGTTGAAGCCGGTGGCGCTGGCGGTGATCTTCAGGTGGCCCGACGGAACGTTCGATACGAGCCAGCGGCCAGCGTCGTCGGTCGTAGCGGTCAGCGCGGTGCCGGTGTCCGGGTGCAATACGGTCACACGCGCGTTCGAAATGACCGCTCCGGACGGATCAACGATCATGCCGCCGATCTGCCCGGGGGATAACGAAGGCATCCTGAAGTCTTTGTCGCTTGCGGGACCGGCGTAGGGGAGGCCGGCAACGACCTCTCCGGAGGATTCCAAACGGCTGGTTGGCGGCAGGAGACTGGTAGAAAGCGCGTCGCCCCCGAAATCCTTCACCTTGTATTGGGTGGGCAGAAAGACCTCCCACTGAAGCAAGTCGATTGGCACGTCCATTTTGGGAAGGGAGAGGTCGGAGCCGCCTTTCTTGGCGAAGGGCGCGCCGGAGTGCAGGAACACAAACGAGACTTCATAGGCGCCGCTCGGACGGAAGCCGGGACGGAGAAGAGGTACGCGAGAACCATCCGAGCCCTGCACCGGCTTTACCTTTTCACCGGCGACGTCGGCGGAGACGATGCTGGCTCCAGGAGGCAGATCCACTTTGAGAAACGGCTGCGCCTGATTTTTCACGATGAGTTTTACTTCCGTCAGGGACTTGCCTTCGACGGTCACGAGCGTAGTGACGATGGCTCGTTCGGCGACGGCGGCGAGGACGCTCGAATCAGGGAAACGAGTCCAGCGGAGAGCGAGCACCGGTGGTTCGCTCGGCTGGCGATGATAGCGAAATGCGGCTTGCAGGGGGAACCGCGAGAGCGAGCGCAGGTAGGGGTTCACTTCTTTCACGTCCATTCGTTTAAGGCTGCCGGATTCTTTCGACGTCAGCTCCATGGTGCCGGAACCTTCGACCAGCGCTTCGCCGGTTTCGCGCTGGGTGTTGTTGAAGGCGAGGAAGGGAGCGTCGGCTTGGGAGTCGGTGACGGACCGTTCGAGTGAAATGAGAAATTCGTGACTGCGCTGTGCGGGGTTGGAGACGTTGAGAATGAGCTTGCCTTCCTGCGTTTCACTCGATTCGAGCGTAGGGCCGGTAACGCCCGTGATTTCGTAACCAGCGGGTACCGAGAGCATAAATTGCGCGGGATCGCCTTGCACTACGGTGATATCGGCGAGCGCGGCGATGCGGAGATCAGATTCACTGACGGTAAACAGGGTTTTGAGGCTCGAAAGGAAGCGCGCTTCGCGGGGCACCATGGGTGCGACAACTTCGCGCGTCGTCCACCAAACCGAAGCGGTTTGTCCGGGGACAAGAGTGGCTTCGATCGACGTTTGGCCGTTCACCGAGGAGCGGCTCGTAATGAGGCCGGGAGCGATGCGTACGTTGGCGTGATCTCCCGGAACCATGAGCGACAGCCGTGCGCTGCCGGCGGAAGGGACGGGAATGGCGAACGAAGCGCGGCCGGCTTCGATGCCCAGGGGAAGACCAGCGTCCAGAGCCACGGCAAAGTTCGACGAGCCGGGAAGGACAGCGGTGATCATGCCGTTGTCGAGTGTGAGCGGGAGAAATTTACCGTCCTGGCGGGCGTCGAGGATGGTCATCCCGGTGGTGAGGCCCACCTTGCTGGCGTTTCTGGTGTAGGTCTCCCCGTCCAGTTCGACCGAGCCCACAACCGAGTCGCTCGTGACATGAAGTTTGAGGTCGGCGTGCTGGATGGCGTAGTTCAGCGGTGCACCTTCGGGTTTCTTCACGGGCTTGGCGGCCAAAGTGATGAGGCGGTTGTATTCCTCGAGCGAGAGCGTGACGTTGCCGGACGAGGGCAGCGGAAGGATGTCGGGCCGCTGGGCGGCGGCATCGAAAGCCCAGAGAAGAAGCGCAGCAAGTCCCCCCAGCGCACCCGTGAGCTTCGCCCAGTGGACCGCTTTCAAGGCAGTGCTTGTTGCTACCTGCGTTCTCATCGCGCGCCTCCCTTTTTGTCCTGCTGATAGCTGAATTCGGCCGCGGGGGATTGGTTTTCGCTGGTAAGTTCCGAGACTAGATAGACCGACGGGCCGAAGGCAGGGAAACTGACGGAAAGCGGCAGAACTCCCGTGGCTCGCCCCACGGCAGTGCTGGAGCGGTACTTATCGACCAGCGTTTTGGTGGTGTCGGAAGAGACGGTCTGCGGAGGGTTCACGTCGCGACCTGTCACGATAAGGCCCGAAGCTAAGGGAGGGGGCGGTGCTAAGGCGAATTCGGACACCTCTGGGGATGCCCCCGCAGCGACCGCGTAGACAGATCCGCCACCTGTTCCGGAACCAGAGCGTAGGAGTGCCCGGCCGGCTTTTTCCTCGACGCTCAAGACCGGCGAGAAAGGATCGGAGTAGGCTTCGGGATGAAAGCTGCCAGGTTCGGAAGACACGCGGAAAAGCGGCGGGTAGTAGACCTGCAAGCCGGTGCGCGACACCGGCAAGTCGAGAGCAGGGAGAGCAATGCGCGCCTTGCCTTTGTCGCTCCAGGTGCTGCCGGAGATGAAGTAGACGATTTCCACTGCGAATTCAGGCGGATCATCGACCGAACCGGCGCCGGGCTTGGATTTCTCGAGCGGGAGCAGAAGGCTGCCGTCCGTCGCCTGGCCGGGACGAACCGGTTGACCGGAAAGCGCGGCGCTCCAAAGAGTGGCGCCCGAAGGCAGCGCGATCTTCATGAAGTTGCGCTGGTTGTTGCGCACGGCGTAGCGCGCTTCGACCAGCGTTTTTCCCTCCTTGCTGAGGAGAACGCGGTAGCGGGCTTCTTCTACGTTGGCAAGCAGGACGGCTTGCTGGTCGTAACGCGCGACGCTCACGGTGAGCGCGCGCGGCTGGCTGGCGCTGCCGGCGCGCAGGCGGAAGGCCGCGAGCGAAGGCGAGGGTCGGTTGGCGACGAGTTCGCCGAGGTCGCTGGCATCGGCATTTTCAAAGCCTTGTGTTTTTGCGTCTTTGATTTCGCCGGCGCCGAGTATTTCGATGGCTGCTCCGCCGGAGATTCGTTCGAGGTTGAGAAGTTTGAGCAGTGGAATTTCGATCTGGCCCTGACGCGGCAGGCGCGCTTCACCGGTGATGACGAACCGCGTCGGCTGGTCGACGGGTTCGAGGAAGGTGACCGTGAGCTCGCCCCATTTTTCGCCGGGTTTGTACTCCCAGTCAGCGACGCTGGCGCCGAGAACCTGATTGATGGTGATCTGCGGCGGAACTTCAAGCCTCGCTTCGCGCGCCAGGCCCTGGGCGATTTCGAGGTTCACTTCGGCGGACAGCGACGCGGAGTCTTCGCCGAGGCCCAAAAGCTGCGTCAAATGGCCCCGGAGGCGGAGCGGGAGTTCGGCACGGCGGTCGTCGGTTTTGCGTTTCCAGGAAAAGGTGAGCGGGGAGTTGCCCGTGGCGTAAACGATCCAGCGGTTGGCCTGGGAGGTTTCCGAGCGATCGGACAGGAGGCCGCCCGCGAGGCGTATGTCCACACCCTGGCGGGGGAGTTCGACGCTGGCGCGAGTGACCCCGGAAGAGGACGGCGGAAGAGAAATGCTTTCTTCACCTGCGTTGGCGGCGATAGGAAGGGCGATTTCGAGCGAGAGGATCGAGCGGCCGGGGCGTGAGAGAACGGCGGCGAGTTGAGTGCCGGATTTGCCGGCGGCCGGGCTCGAGACGAGCGAGACCGGCCTTCCATCGAGCTTGGCTTCGCGCACGAGTAGGCCGGCCGGAATGGGCACTCGCACCCAGCCGTCCTTGAGGACGTCAATCGTGAGGCTGGCGTGGCCGGAGGCGAATTCGCCGTTGACGTGAAGGTCGTAGTCCACGCGGGAGAGAGTGGCTTCGACCGGAGGCGGTTCCGGTTCGCGCTCGGGAGGATAGGCTTTGGCGCGGAGCGTTTTGTACTCATCGAGGCCAATCACCACCCAGCCGGAGCCAGGCGGGCGAGACGATTCATCGGCAAGGCACGCTGGAGCGGCGGCGAGAACCGCCGCAAAAAAGGGGATCGTGAGACACTGCAAGAGCGATCTTCCCGAAATCAGAAGAACCGGAGAGTGAATCATGTGTGTGTCCTTGCTTGGTTCAGGTTCGTCGGCGTGAACTGCGAACACGGAACCCCCGAGCCTGCTTAGAGGCTTTCGAAGCAACCGCCAAAAAAGCCCGGCGAGGTTAGAACGTGAACGATGAGATTTCCTTGCAGGAAAAAATGGTTGCTTGCAGCAGCAACAATTTCCTGAAACAGCCACCCGATATAGGTCGTAGAACTAACGGAAGGGTTATGGGACCGGTTAAAGAGATTTTCCGGTGAACGTTATGGCGGAGACGAAGATGCGGACAAAGACGGCGGGAAGGAATAGTCGACGGGCGGCCCTGCTTGGAATCGTTTGCACAGCGAGCGCCCTCCTGCTTCTGGGCCAGGCCAAGCAAGAAGCTGGCTGGCCGGCCTATGGCGCGGATGAAGCGGGAACAAGATACTCGCCGGCAAACCAGATTGATCGCGGCAATGTAGGCAAGCTGAAAGTTGCCTGGACCTACCGGACGGGAGCAGCGGCGATAGCGACCAGGCTCGCGAAGAAGGCGGCGTTTGAGGCTACGCCGATTTTAGTGGAGGGAAAGCTTTTCCTGGCGACGCCTTATGACCGGGTGATCGCGCTTGATCCCGGAAGCGGGGAAAGGATTTGGGACTATGACCCGGGCGTGGACCTGGCCATGAACCGCTCTGAGGTGACTTCGCGCGGGGTTTCGGCTTGGCGTGAAGAGCCGGCAAATCGTCCGGCCGCGTGCCGGCTGCGGATTTTTCTGGGCACGCTCGATGCGCGGCTCGTTGCGCTCGACGGCGATACCGGTAAACCGTGCGAGGATTTTGGCTCGCACGGACAGGTTGATCTGAACCAAGACGCCGCCACGCAAACCGAATGGACGGGAGGGTACCAGGTCACTTCGCCCCCGGCGATCTACAAGGAGCTGGTGATTGTCGGATCGTCGATTGCAGACAACTGGAAAGTGGATACGGGACGTGGGATCGTGCGCGCTTTTGACGCACGGACCGGGAGACTGCAGTGGACGTGGGATCCGATTCCCTGGGCCGCGAAAACTATGCCGCGGACGGGCGCTGGCAACGCTTGGTCGGCGTTTTCGGTCGACCGCGAGCACGATTTGCTCTTCGTGCCGACCGGAAGTGCGGCGCCGGACTATTTCGGCGGCATCCGGAAAGGCGACAACCGGTGGGCGAACTCAGTGGTCGCGCTGCGCGCATCGACCGGACAGGTGGTGTGGGGATTCCAGGTGGTGCACCACGATTTGTGGGATTACGACGTCGCGGCGCAGCCGACGCTGTTTACCTGGAAAGACGGCACGCCGGCGCTGGTCATCAACACCAAGATGGGGCACGTGTTCGTGTTGAACCGACTGACCGGACAGCCGCTCCTGCCGGTTGAGGAACGCAAGGTTCCACAGACCGACATAGCGGGCGAGGAGACTTCCCCGACGCAGCCGTTTTCGACCATTTCCTTGGTGCCGGAAAAGTTTGCGGCGGAAGATGCGTGGGGACCAACTGCGGACGACGTGAAATGGTGCGCGGACAAAGTGCGCGCTTCGCGCAGCGAAGGAATTTTTACGCCTCCTAGCTTCAAAGGCACCGTCCAGGCGCCGGGAAATGTCGGAGGAGTGAACTGGGGCAGCGCGGCGTACGATCCCGGCCGGCACCTGATGGTGGTGAATACCAACCGGCTGGTGGCGTGGATGAAGCTCATCCCGCGCGCGGACTATGCTGCCGAGCTGAAGAGGGATCAGGACAACCGGATCTTCGGTGAGTTTGGCGATCAGGAGCCGTCGGCCTACGGAATGTACCGCACCTTCCTATTTTCGCCGAGCAAAACTCCCTGCAATGCGCCACCCTGGGGAACCACCGAGGCGGTCGACTTGTTTACGGGAAAGATTGCGTGGAACGTGCCCTTGGGAACGATGGTGCCGGGAAGCGCGACCGGCTCGATCAATCTTGGCGGACCCATGATGACGGCGGGCGGCCTGGTGTTTACTTCTGCGACCATCGATCCGCATCTGCATGGGTTTGATTCAGAGAGCGGCCAGGAACTGTGGAGCTATGAACTGCCGGCGGCGGCACAGGCGACGCCCATGACCTATGTCTGGAAAGGAAAGCAGTATCTGGTGATTGCGGCGGGCGGGCACGGGAAGCTCGGCTCGAAACAGGGCGATTACGTGGTTGCCTTTGCTTTGCCGTGAGCGGATCCGGCCAGTTGAACCGGTTGACGTCCGAGGGCCGCTTGTCGGGGCGCAGTGCGTTGCGCCCCGACAAGCGCAAGAAAGCGGGATTCAGCGAGCGGAAGCCGATCTGGACTTCGCGGCTTCCTTCTCGGCCGAGGGCGCATCGGCCCTGACCAGCGGCACATCCACCAGGTGCTCGGACAGAAACCACACTTGAAGTTCGTTGGTGCGGACGATGTCGCTGACCAGCAGGTCGTTGGTACCGTCGTCACCGGAATCGGAAGCTTGCTTGGCCATGGCGCGGGCCTCTTTCAGAATGAACTCGTGCGCTTCGAGCAAACGTGAGAGCTGCACCGGCAGTTCTTCGCGTCCGCGCGGCGGGCGGGGAATGATGGTTGTTTCCGCTACGTCCGGCGCCATGGCCAGGCTGATGCCGCCGAGGCTCTGAATGCGTTCGGCAATCGTATCGACCAGTTCGTTCTGTTCTTCGTAATGCTTATCGAACAACAGATGGATTTGATAAAACGTGTGGCCGGCTACTTGCCAATGGTGTTTCTTGTAGAGGTCGCGCAGGGTGATGGTATCGGCGAGGACCTGATTCAGGTTTTCGCAGCTTTCTGCGCAAAGGGTTTCGTCCAGGGCGATGGGCAGCTTGGCGATCTTGCCGTAGGGCTGAATCTCACGGGCGGTCTGGTGAAGAATCGGGCGAGCACGCTCGCTGCCGCTATGGTGATTGATCTTGGAATCGCGAGGCATTGGTGAGCTCCTTAAGGGTTCGGCGAAACGAAGGCATTCGATCGAAGCAAAGGTATGATGCGGCGGGCATCGCCGAGGATAGAAAAATCTCGGGCTCCAGGTCAATACCCGGAAAGGTTTGCCATCCCTAGCTGGTTTCTGACGGGGATGGTTCTCCGGGTACGGTTGCCGTCTGCGTTCTGGTGAAATAAGCCGCCAGGAGGAGCGATGAAAACAGAAGCAGTCCGGCTGCGAAATAGGGTGCGCCAGGCAGACGCAGTCTCGATTTCGGGGCAATGGCCAGAGAAAAGATTTGCGTGAAGAGCAGCGGACCGGCCATACCGGTGATGGCCCGAAGCGAATTGATGGCGCCCTGCAGCCTGCCCTGCGAGGAGTGGTCCACGCAACGCGACATCAGGGTTTGTATGGCGGGAGCGGCAATACCCCAAAGGGCGATCAACGGGATGACCGCAAGAGCCACCCGGCCGCGGGAAGCGGTGGCGAACCCAAGGAATCCGAGCGTGCCAAACGTCAGACCGGCCAGCAGGCTAGTGCGCTCACCAAATCGCTTGACGAACGGCCCCACCAGAACACCGGAAACAATGGCCGCGCTGACGCCTACAACCGCAAGGGAAAGGCCCACATCGCGGCGGCTCCAGTCGTAGCGAAATTCGGCATAGAGCGCCCAGATGGAAACCAGCGATTGATGTGCGAGGTAGTAGAGCGTGATGACGATTGCCAATCCCGACAATTCGGCGCGCGTTCTCAACAACCGCAATGAGCCGAGCGGATTGGCCATATGCCAGGCGGAATGCGAGCGACGTTCGGGCGGCAGCGATTCAGGCAGCACGAAGTAGCCGTAGAGAGCGTTGGTGAGCGACAGCAACGCCGCCCCCCAGAAGGGCAGACGCAGGTTGTGGTTTCCGAGCCAGCCGCCAAAAGCCGGACCGATGACAAAGCCGAAGCCAAAGGCCGCGCTAATCAAGCCGAAGGGCTTGGCGCGCTTTTCCGCGGGCGTGACGTCGGTTACATAGGCAAACGCGGTGGCGATATTGGAAGTGGTAATTCCCGATATGAGGCGTCCCACAAACAGCCAGCGCAGGGATGGGGCGACGGCCATGAAAATGTAGTCGAGCCCGACACCCAGACAGGAAAGCAGGATGACCGGGCGGCGGCCGAAACGGTCGGACCAAGCTCCTAGAAGGGGCGAAAAGAGGAACTGCATGGCGGCCCAGGCAAAGCTGAAGTAGCCGGTTACGGCCGAGGCCCGGGCAAAATCTCCTCGTTCGAATTGACGGACTAAGTCCGGCAGCACCGGGGCGATGATGCCGAAGGCCAGGGAATCCAAAGCAATGGTGACCAGAATGAAGTAAAACGCGGCGCGCGTCCCGGTTGCGGTCGTGTGCGAAGCGGGAAAAGTCACTCGATTCTCCGTAAGAGGGATTGTAGCGGGGGAGGGTCAACGCCCGCCAGCCATCCACTTATAGATCCGCGTTTGCCGCGTGTATTGTAAGAAATTGACGCTCGCGAAAATGGCGTTGCGGGCTTCAGCGCGGTTCGAATTTTTGTACGCGCATGCCGTGGTAGACATCGCCTACATAGACTGCGCCGTCTTTGCCCACGGCCAGATCGTGCCCCCAATAGATCTGACCGTCGTAGTTGCCGAAGCGGCTCCATTTGGCCAGGATTTTTCCGGAAAGGTCGAGTTTCAGCAGCTGTCCGCGGTCGGGCGGATTGGGTTTCAGGTCGCCGCCGTCGACGACGTAGAGCAGGTTGTCGGGACCTACAGTAAGCGACCAGGGGCGGCCCAGTTCGGCGGACTTCCACTCCCTCAGAAATTTGCCGCTGGCATCGAATACCTCGATACGCGCGTTGTTGCGATCGGCGACGTAGACCAGACCTGCCTTGTCGACTGTCGCACTGTGCGGCAGGTCGAACTCGCCGGGGCCGGTTCCTTTTCGCCCCCAATCGAGAAGAAACCTGCCGTCCGGTGAGAATTTCGCGATGCGATTGTTGCCGTAGCCGTCGGCTACATAGAAGCTGCCGTCGGCGGCAAAAGCGATGTCCGCCGGCAGGTTGAAGTGCGTCGCGTCCACGCCCGGCGTCTTCTCCGTGCCGACCGTGAGCAGCAGCTTGCCGTCGTGGGAAAACTTGAAGACTTGCTGGAGGGCACGGTCGGTCAGCCAGACATTGTCGTCGCGGTCGATGCGCAGTCCGTGCGGTTCGATGAAGCGGTTTTGCCCCCAGGAGGAAAGAAGCTTGCCGGATGAACCGTCGAAGCAAAGGACGGGCGGAGAAGCGATCGGGTGCGTTTTGTCCGCGGCCCAGGAATTTTCAGCGCGGTGAAAGATGAACACGTGGTTGTGCGAGTCCACGGCGACTCCGGACACCTGTCCCAGCACGAAGCCTTCAGGAAGCTGTGGCCAGCCGTGCACGACGGCATATGCTTCGTTTGGCTGCGGTGTCTGCGCGAAGGCGGTGCATGAGCAAAATAATGCCGCGCTGAATGCCGATAGAACGATAACCCGCAGGAACATGAGCCGCCTCCGTGAGGACGGCGCGAGTATACAAAAGAAAACGTCCTCGTGCCCGAGGAGCGCGAGGACGTTAGGCATTCAGCGACCTGAAAGAGCGTTCGTGTGCTGCTTACAGGAAAGACCTACTTGTTGCCCTGGTTTCCGGCCGATTGCGCCGAAGCGACCGCTTGCTGGTCGAGATTGAGGCTCACCTTCTTGCCGGCGAAGAAAATCGTGGTCACCGACTTTGTACCGTCGCCATCCGTCTTGGTGGAATAACCGGTGACGCCGGGTGCGGCCTTGGCGGTTTCCACGGCGGCGGGAACGGTGGTCACGGTGTCGGCGCCATGGCGGATGCTCACTTGGACGGTCGAGCCGGCGCCCTCCCAAGCCAGTTCGTACTTGCCCGGAACGAGCGTGCTGCCGTTGACCTTGACGGTTTCATAGACCTTGATCGTGGCCTTTTCGCCGGCGAATGCCGCAGTTGCGAGAAGCAGGGAAGCGCCGAAGAGAAGACCTTTGCTGAAGTGCTTGGTGTTCATCGAATCTCCTTTAGAGGTGTTCTGCCGGGTGCGCGCCGCGAAGGCGCTCAGGACAAAACAGAAAGCAAATCTCACTTGCTTAGACGGAATTATGCGCAGGGCGTTGCCGGAAATAACACTAAATCTAAGGTACCGCTAAAGTAATAATCAGAAAAACGGTCGATGGCGAGAAGCGAAATTTTTGCAGAACACCAGAATGCGCCAACTGTAACGAATGAAGTCAGCGCTAACTCCGTTGGATGCCAGACAAAAGGTCGAGTTCCGCAGAATTTCCGTGCGGCCGGATGGGGATCACACTTCGAGGATGACGGGCAAGATCAGCGGCCGTTTCGAGGTTTGCTTGTTGATGTAGCGCTTCAAGTCCACGCGAATTTTTTCCTTGATAACCGACCAGTCGGCGCGCTCTTCCGGATTCGAACCATGGATGGTGCGCAGAACGATATCGCGGGCGCCCGGCACCAGGTCGTTGCCGTTGTCGCTCATGAAGCCGCGCGTCACGATTTCCGGGTGCGATTCAAGTTTGCCGCTGTGTTTGTCTATGGCGATGATCGGCACCACCACGCCGTCTTCGGAAAGATGACGGCGATCGCGCACCACGACTTCTTCAATTTCCTCGAGGGAACCGGAGTCGACAAGCACGCGCCCGGCGGCGACGGGTTCGCGTCGGTATGCTCCGTCTTCGGTAAATTCGATAGAATGCCCGTTTTCCGCCAGAATAATTTCCCCGCTCACCACGCCCAGTTGATGCGCGAGCGCCGCGTGGCGGAACAGATGGCGATACTCACCGTGTACCGGAATGAAGTATTTCGGCTTCACGAGCTGCAGCAGGAGCTTCTGCTCTTCCTGGCTGGCATGGCCGGAAACGTGGATCACTCCTGCGGAATTATCGTAGTAGACCAGTGCGCGGCGCCGGAACATGTGATCCAGCATGCGGAAGATGGCTTTTTCATTTCCGGGGATGATGCGCGAAGAAAGGATGACCGTATCGTTTTCATCCACTGAGACGAAGCGATGATTGTCGACCGCTATGCGCGACAGCGACGACATCGGCTCTGCCTGCGAGCCGGACGCGAGAATGATGATGCGGCGGGGCTCGAAGGCGCGAATGTCCTGTGAGCGGACCACCATTCCGTCGGGAATGCGCAGATAGCCGAGGTCGTGGGCAATCTCGACGTTGTCCACCATGCTGCGGCCCACGAAGGCGACCTTGCGGCCGACGCGGGCGGCAATGTCGATCACCTGCTGGATACGGTGAATGGAAGAAGCGAAACAAGACAGGATGACGCGGCGCGGTGCCGATCGGGCGAGCTCTTCGATGCGCGGAACGACAGCGCGCTCCGACGGGGTGTAACCCGGGCGTTCGACGTTGGTGGAGTCGCTGAAAAGCGCCAGCACGCCTTCGTTACCGTAACGGGCAAAGGTGTGGATGTCGAAGCCGGCGCCTTCGACCGGCGTGTGGTCAATCTTGAAGTCACCAGTGTGAATGATGACGCCCATTGGCGTGCGAACCGCCAAGGCCACGCAGTCTACGGTGCTGTGCGTGACGGGGATGAACTCAATTTCAAACGGGCCGAGTTCGACCTTGCGGCCAGGAATGACCTCACGCAGCGTCGTCGATTCGAGCAGGCCGGCTTCGGCGAGGCGTTTCTTGACGAGCGCCAGGGTAAAGCGCGTACCGTACACTGGTACTTCGAGATCGCGCAGGATGTACGGCAAAGCGCCGATGTGGTCTTCGTGCCCGTGGGTCAGGACGATGGCGCGAACATGCTGGCGATTCTGTTTGAGGTAGGAAATATCCGGGATGACCAGGTCGATGCCTAGCAACTCAGACTCCGGGAACATCATGCCGGCGTCGATAACCATGATGTCGTCGCCGGAGCGCAACGCCATCATGTTCATGCCAAAGTCGCCGAGACCACCCAGAGGGATTGCAAAGAGGGATTGCAGAGACTTGCTCAACGAAATGTCAGCTCCAGTGAGTAAAATAAAATCGTATCACATCGAGGGCGCCGCAGCCCGCTTCCGGAGCGGTGGAATCTCGCTTCATTTCTTTGCTTCGCCGCCAAAAAGCCGCGAGATGCCGACCAGGAGCATGGCTCCGGCCGTTGCCGCCGCCAAAGAATAGTAAAAGTCGCCGCCCATGATGCCGAAGTAGTTGAACAGCCAGCCGCCGATCACCGAACCCACGAGCCCAAGCACGATGTCCGTCACGCAGCCGAAGCCGCGGCCGCGAAGGGCAACGCCGGCGAGCCACCCGGCAAGGAGGCCAATCAAAAGCCATGCCCAGAGAGGGTGGCTGCGGAAGTCCCACACGGAAACTTCGATCTGCCAAGCGACGAGTGGGATGGTCTGAGGCATGAGCGTCAAAATAGTCCGGTGCTAGGCGTCAATTCTTGGGCCCGCCGGTGAATAGATGAACGATCGCCACCAGAATTACGGCCCCGAGCGTCGCGGCGGCCAAAGAGTAGATGAAGCCGCCGCCCAGGATTCCCAGCTTGGTGAATATCCAACCGCCGATGAAGGAACCGATCAGGCCCAGGATAATGTCCGTGATGCAGCCATAGCCACGGCCGCGGGAAAGCTTTCCGGCGAGCCAGCCTGCAACCAAGCCAAGAAACAGCCACCAGAAGAGCCCGCGAGGCCACCACACCGCAATTGTCTGGTCCAGCAGCAAAGCTGCGATCGTCATGAAGTCCCCCAGGAGCCCGGCGCTACTTCCATTTGCTCGCACCGGAATATTAGCAAAGTCGGGTTCTAGAGGGCGACCTGACCGTGCGGCGGCCGTCAGGCTTGATGCTTCTGAAGGGGCAGCTGCTGCGTCATGCAGTGGATGGTCCCGAGGCCAAGTACGAGGTCGCGACAATAGACGCCCACCACCTCGCGGTCGGGAAAAAGCCCGGCCAAGGTGTTCAGCGCAACGCGATCGTTCGGATCGTTAAAGACCGGAACCAGCACTAGTTTGTTGGCGATGTAAAAATTTGCGTAACTCGCGGGGAGGCGCTGGGCGTTGAAAGAAACCGGCGCGGGCATCGGCAACGTCTCCACGCGAAGCGGCTTGCCGTCCTGGTCCTTCATCGAATTGAGGAGCGCGAGATTCTCTTTGAGTGCTGCATGGTTCGCGTCCTCCGGGTCTTCTTCGACAATGGTCACCACCGTTGTCGGGCTGACGAAGCGGGTCAGATCGTCCACATGGCCATGCGTGTCGTCTCCGGCGATGCCGTTTTTCAACCACAGGACATTGGTCACGCCCAAGTACTCGCGGAAGACGCACTCGTAGTCGGCCTTGTCGAAACCCGGATTGCGCTCCTGAACCTTGCTTTGCAGGCACTCTTCAGTGGTAAGGAGCGTGCCGCAGCCGTTGACCTCAATGGACCCGCCTTCGAGCACCACACGCTTGCCGTTGTGCTCCGGCAGGAACAAGGTGCGGCGAAGCGACTGGTTGGCCAGCGTGACGACCTGCGCGTCCTTCTTGTGGTTGGGATATTTTGCCCAGCCGTTGAACAGGAAGTGATTGAACGCGACTTCGCCGCGATCATTGCTTACGCAGATCGGACCGGAGTCGCGCATCCAGCCGCGGTCGCTTGGAATGCGCAGAAAATGCACGTTATCGAGACGGGCGTGCGATTTGCCAAGAATTGTTTTCACCCGCGATTCCGCAACGCGGTCTTCTACCAGAAGGTACACTTTCTCGACGCGCGCTAGATGGCGGACGATTTCGGCGAAAGCCCACGGGATGGGCGAAAATTTGCCGGGCCAGTCTGTCAGCTCATGCGGCCAACCGAGAAACGTGCCCTCATGCGGCTCCCATTCCGCGGGCATGCGAAAACCGAGCGACTTCGGCGTAGCAGAAGCTCGCGGCCGCTTCATTCGCCAAGCCAGCGGTTCAGGATGGGTTCATAGGCATCGATGCGGCGGTCGCGGAGGAATGGCCAATTGCGCCGGATCTCTTCACTCTTGCTGGGGTCGCATTCTACGACCAGGATCTCCTCTTTGTCGCTTCCGGCCTCGGACAGGATCTGCCCGAAGGGATCCGCCACGAAAGAATGGCCCCAAAATTCCAGTCCGGGATCGCCCGCCGCCGGATTGCCCTCGAAGCCGACGCGATTGGCTACCGCGACGAACATTCCGTTGGCAATAGCGTGCCCACGCTGAATGGTTCGCCAAGCGTCCAGTTGTGCCGCGCCAAACTCCGCCTTCTCTTTCGGGTGCCATCCGATGCTGGTCGGATAAAAGATGACTTGTGCGCCTTTCAGCGCCGTGAGCCTTGAACCCTCCGGGTACCACTGATCCCAGCAGATCTGCACTCCCACGCGGCCATATCGGGTATCAAAGTTGGGAAATCCCAGGTCGCCCGGAGTGAAATAGAACTTTTCATAGTAGAGGGGGTCGTCCGGGATGTGCATTTTCCGGTATTTGCCGAGGAACGACCCGTCGGCGTCAAGCACCGCGCACGTATTGTGATAGATACCCGCCGCGCGCCGTTCAAAAAGCGAAACCAGCAGCGCCACTTTGTTCTCTTTGGCGACCTTGGCAAGCACTTCGGTTGCCGGCCCGGGCACGGCTTCGGCCAGGTCGAATAGCGCAGCGTCTTCCGTGCGGCAAAAATACTCGCCCCGAAACAACTCGTGCATGCAGACGATCTGGGCACCGCGTTTTGCAGCCTCGCGGATTTTTTCGATGGCGCTCGAAAGATTTTGCTCGGCATCTTTCGTGCAGCGCATCTGAATGAGGCCGACCGTAAATTTATCAGGCATGGTTCGTATCGTAGCATGCGAGCGGCAAAAGAGAAGCTGCACTGCGGCCGCTCTGGCCGTGCAAAGGACGAAACTCTCTTTGACGGACGCTGCGCGAAAAACGTAAGATGCCGCAAACAATATTTCTTTTTTGTTTTTATCTCGCCGCAATGGTCTATTTACAACGCGTTCAAGCGGCCTAAAAAGGAGCCAGATGGCGACGAAGAAGAAGGCAGCGTCAAAAACCGTGACCGGACGGGTGCTGCACGATCCGGCGAAGGATAAGTTGCGGCCGATTTTTCCGTTGGATCTCGCGAAGTGCCGCACCATTGACGATCTCGTGCGCGCGATGGGCGATACCGCGTATACCGCCCGACAGGTCGGCGACGCAGCGGACGTGCTCGAGGTCATGGCGCGCGACAAAGATTGCTTTGTGGTCATGACGCTCGCCGGCGCCCTCACCGTAGGCAAGATGGGGCTGGTTTTCTGCGATCTGATCGAGAGCGGCATCGTAAAAGCCATCGTTTCAACCGGCGCACTGATGGCGCACGGTCTGGTCGAGGCCACGGGCCGGTCGCATTTCCGTTATGACCCGACAAAAATGGACGACAACGAGCTGTTCCGGGCCGGCTACAACCGGGTCTATGACTCGCTCGAACCGGAAACCAACCTCGATCACGTCGAAGAAGTCGTAGACCACATCCTGGACGAGTGGGACGAGGAGGAAGTCGTGTGCAGCTGGAAGCTGCATCGCCGTATCGGCGAATACCTGATCAAGAATTCCACGGGGCGGGGAATCCTGAAATCCGCGTATCAACACAACGTTCCGGTTTTTGTTCCGGCGTTCAGCGACTCGGAATTGGGCATCGACTTTGCCCTGAATAAATTCGCACGCCAGCGCGATCGCCGCCCGCTGCTGCGCTTCGACCCGTTTGAAGACTTCGAAAAGTTCGCCGACACCATGTTGGCCACAAAACGCATGGGAATTTTCACCATCGGTGGCGGTGTTCCGCGCAACTGGTCGCAGCAGTTCGGCGTGTATGCCGAACTGCTGGCGCGGCGCGGCTACAAGAAACTGCCACTGAAACGCTACAACTACGGCGTCAGGATCTGCCCGGAGCCGGTGCACTGGGGCGGCTTGAGCGGCAGCACCTACACCGAGGCCGTGTCCTGGGGCAAGTTTGTTCCACCCGAAGAAGGCGGCAAGTTTGCCGAAGTGTTTGAAGACGCGACCGTTGCGCTCCCGCTCGTGGCTGGCGCGGTCCTGGAGCGCATCGGCTACTTCAAGCGCTAGGTTCGCTGTCTATCGCCAAGCGATGGTGTGCCATGTGCGCTGACGGCCGGGCTTTCTGCTTTAGTTTGGCAACCCACTTCTCAACCGTCCATGCGCGGGTGTACGCGACTGTGACTTTCTGAGCTCCTGCAGGTGGCGGCCGGGATCGGTCCCGACCTGAAAGCCTGCCCTTAGAGCACCATCGTTTCGCTCTGCCGCCATCACGTTTTCGCCCAACTCAAACCAACGAC
>Ga0126370_10000343_pt1 | contig 18616 bp, 24 predicted proteins | sample PanSoiMetaPlot_3_FD_92586 | JGI IMG/M metagenome (GOLD analysis project Ga0126370, IMG submission 92586) | Tropical forest soil microbial communities from Panama - MetaG Plot_3 | ecosystem: Environmental > Terrestrial > Soil > Tropical forest > Bulk soil | place: Panama | collected 2016-02-17 | reverse complement strand
CGAAGCCGTCGTGACATCCCTTGCAAAAGAACCGAACGGCGGCCTCGTGGTCATGCCAGACTTTTTTATGTTCAATCATATAGAGCTGATCACTTCGCTCGCACGACAAAACAGGATACCAGCGGTCTATCCTTGGAAATTCGTCGTGACCAAAAACGCTGGTTTGCTTTCTTACGGACCCGATCTCAGCGATATTGTTCGTCGCGGCGCCGCTTATGTCGATCGAGTTCTGCGCGGTGGCAAGCCGGCCGATTTACCAGTCCAAGTGCCGGTTAAGTTCGAGATGGTAATAAATGTTAAAACCGCTGGTGCCCTCGGTCTCACCGTGCCGCCGTCGATGTTATTGAGCGCCGACGAAGTGATCGAATAGAAGTACTTGGGATCGGCTTTCTCCTAGATACCGAGATACGCCGCCTGCACCTTTTTGTTGTTGGCAAGCTCTGTGTTGGTGCCGTGAATGATCACCTTGCCGCTTTCCAGCACATAAGCCCGCTGTACGAGCATCAGCGCACGGCTCACATTCTGCTCGACCAGCAGGATCGCCGTGCCCAACTTATGGATATCCTGGATCTTCTCAAACGTGACGTCGCACATCACGGGCGCAAGGCCGAGCGAAGGCTCGTCGAGCATCAGCAGGCGCGGTTTAAGCATCAGGCCTCGCCCGACAGCGAGCATTTGCTGCTCGCCGCCGCTCATCGTGCCAGCCAGCTGCTTACGGCGCTCGGCTAGCCTCGGAAAAATACTGTAGACGAGATCGAGCGAGCTGTTGCGGTCTGCCTTGGCGCGCGGGGCGTAGGAGCCGACCTCGAGATTTTCGTTCACGGTCATCTCGGGGAAGACCTGACGGCCTTCCGGCACATGGGCGATTCCGAGCTCGGTTATCTTGTACGGCGGTAGCGCGCAAAGATCCTGGCCGAGGAATGTGATCGTCCCCGAGGTGGGTCTTACAAGCCCGGAGATCGCGCGCAAGGTCGTGCTCTTTCCGGAACCGTTCGCGCCGAGCAGACCAACGGCCTCGCCCTTTTCGACTTTGATGGTGACGTCCTGGATCGCCGGGACCGAACCGTAACTTGCGCTCACACCTGATAGCTCGATCACGGGGCCGCTCCCGCCGGGACATGTGCGTAGCCGGAACCGAGGTAAGCGCGGATGACCTCAGGATTCTCAACGATTTCCTTCGGGTTGCCTTCGGCAATCTTCTGACCATGATCGAGAACGACGATATGCTTCGCCACCGCCATGATCGCGCGCATCAGATGTTCGACGATGACGATGGTGATACCGCGGCTCGAAAGCTTGCCGACCAACGCGACAGCCTGGTCGACTTCCGACGGATTGAGGCCGGCCATGACCTCGTCGAGCAGAAGGATTTTAGGCTGCGTGGCCAATGCACGCGCCATCTCAAGGCGGCGCTGGTCGATCGTCGTCAGATCACGCGCTGCGCTGTTTTCGCGCGCCGACAGGTTGACGAATTCAATGGCCTCCCTGGCTTTCTCACGTGCCAAATCGGGGCTCCGGTCGCGCAGGAATGCGCCGGTCATTACATTTGCCAAAACCGTCATGCCACCAAATGGTCTGGCAACCTGAAATGTGCGGGCAAGACCGAGGGCGCAGACCCCATGCGGCCTTAGACCAACGATCTCCTGGCCAAAGGCGGACACCGAGCCGGTGTCAGGGCGATAATAGCCCATTATGAGATTGAAAGCGGTTGTCTTGCCGGCGCCATTGGGACCAATCAATGCCAGCGTCTCGTTCTCAGTCACCGTGAAACTCACGTCCTGAACGGCTTGCAGGCCGCCAAAACGCTTGCTCAGATTCTTGATGACAAGAGCGTCGGCCATTCAGGCTTCTGCCGGATTCGAGCGAAGGCGCCGCCCATATACTTCGATCAAGTAACCCATGATGCCGGTCGGCCGCCACAGGATCACCGCCATCAGAATCAAGGCGTAGATCGTCAACTGCACGCCACCAATCGAGTTGCCAAGCCAGCTTTGCAATAGCGCGGATGTAGTCTCCAGCAGCACCGTGCCAATCACCGGGCCCCACAGCGTGCCGATGCCTCCCACGATAGAGACCAGAGCCGCTTCAATCGAGACGTTGAAGTTGAATGCCGTTTGAGGATCGATGAAATAAATGTATTGCGTATAGAACGTACCGGCGAGAGCGGTGAGAAATGACGACACCATGTAAATATTTCGCTTGATGCGCGGCACATCGACGCCGATCGCTTCGGCGGCGTCCTCGTCCTCGCCGATGGCGACGAGGTAGTAGCCCAAGCGCGAGCGCTCGATCCCGGCGGTAATCATCAGTGCAACGCACAGCAAACCGAGGACGATATAGTAGTACGGGATTTTGGTCTCAAACTGCATCATCAAAGGCGCATGGCCGAGATTGGGGATCGTTGTACCTTCGGCACCCCAGGCAAAATCGCGAAACTTGAGGAAGATCAGCATCAAGACCTGCGCGGTCGCGATCGTGGCAATGGTGAAATATGGCCCCCGTAGGCGGAAGCAAAGCCAGCCAATCGGTAGGCTGGCCAACATTGCAACCAGGCCGCCCGCGACCATGCCGATCCACGGTGAGATTCCAAAGTCGATTTGCAGCAGCGTCGACGTATACGCACCAAGCCCGAAAAACGCGGCGTGGCCGAGGGACAGCTGTTTGGCATAACCACCCAACAGATTCCACGCAGTCCCGATGAAGGAAAACAGCAGGACGCGGATGAAAATATCAACGGCGAAGGAACTCTTCACAAGATACGGCAATATCAGCATCACAACGGTGACGCCGCCGAGCACAAGCCAGCCCCAACCATGCAAACGCGGCATCAGCGTCTCCATCCGCCGGCCAGGCCACTTGGCCGCACCGCGAGCGTCGTGAGCAGCAGTAGGAAGACGACAATCAGACCGCTATCGGCGCCGATGAACTGAATACCGAGCGATTCAGCGATGCCCATCAAGAGGCTGGCGACGAGCGCGCCGATGACGTTGCCGAGCGTGCCGAGCACCACCGCAACGAACGCCATCAGCACAAAGACCTGCCCTACGAGGGGATAGGCCGGGTAAAACGGCATCAGCAGTGAGCCCGCAGCGCCGGCTAGCGCCAGCGCAACGCCAAGCGCAACGGCGAACACGCGATCCGGATTGATCCCCATCAATTGCGCGACGTCGCGGTTTTGTGATGCCGCACGCATCGCCTTGCCCAGATCGGTGGTGTGCAGAAATACCCAGAGCGTTCCGCTGAGCACCATTGCCAAGACGAAAGCAATGAATTTCGCCACCGGGATATAGAGTCCCCCGATATGGAAGGCCTCGTCCGAATACCAGGTGTGGACGGTGCGATAGTTCGCTGTGAGGAGCATTAACGCGAGATTGAGGATGAGCAGTGATAGGGCGAAAGTCAGAAAGATCTGGGGCAGGTCGTTGAGCCCCAGGACGCGGCGGATGAGAAAATGCTGGATAACGACACCGACGAAGAACAGGACCGGCATGGATACAAAAAGAGATAAGATCGGATCGATGCCAAACTGCGTGGCTAAGAAGAAGCTGATGTACATGCCGATCATCACGAATTCGCCCTGAGCGAAATTGACGATCTTGACCACGCCGAAAATCAGCGTGACGCCGATGCTTACCAGCGCGTAAATTCCCCCAATGAGCAGGCCGTTGATGACGGCCTGTGCTATTGTCTCAAACATCCGGCCGACGGCTTTACGTTTTGATCAGCGGTGAGCGCGCATCTTCTTTTGGGAAGACGCTGGCGAGGTCCCCGTTTTGCCACTGCACACCGACAGGGTGGCCGTAGATATTTTTTCCATCAGGACCGAACTTCACCTTTCCGCCCGGCGCCATCGCCGCGTAGCCCTTCGAAACGTCCAGCATGGATAGCGCATCGCGCACTTTTTGCGGGTCGGTCGAGGCTGCCCGCTCAAGCGCATCCGCTAACATGAAGGTTTGTGCCACCAAGCCGCCTGCATATTCGAACAGGAACTCGCCGGTGCGTTTCTTGTATTCGACGTTCACCTTCTGGGCGTCATCACTCATATCGTGATTCCAGTGGGCCACACCTTGCAGACCTTCGGCTAGTTTGCCGACATTCTTATAGAAGTCAGGAATGACGAAGCCGCCGGAGCCGCCGTTGATCGCAACATTGAGGCCGACCTGTTTGACGGCGCGCACGATCAAAATGAGGTCGTTGAGGTAGGACACCGAAAACAGGGTATTGGCCCCTGATGCCTTGACCTTGTTGATGAGAGGGCTCGCATCGGTAATTCTTGCCTAATACAGCTCGAACATCACGATCTCAACACCTTCCCCCGGAGCCTGCTCTTTCAATCCGTTGGACGTTGATGTGCCGAATGCAGTGTTTTCGAAAATTACCGCCACCTTCGGCTTATCACCGACGAGTTTTGACATCTGCAATTGCGCCTGTGCGAATTGCGAAGCTCGCGCGAATGGCGTGAATGTATGAGTGCGCTCTTTGTTGAGTTGATCGGAGCTCGAGCCGGTGATGATTGGCACCTTCGCGCGTTCGGCCACCTCACTGGCAATGAGAGTGAGCGCTGACGCAAAGCAACCGTGGATCGCCGAAAGCTTGTTGCTCGTGATCAGACGATCGGTTTCTGTGCGCGTTACGGTCGTGTCGCTCTGCACGTCGGATATGATGAGATTGATCTTAGCGCCCCCGAGCGATTTGATACCGCCGGCCTCATTGACCATTTCGGCCGCGAGCTTGGCGGCCGCGACGCAGCCCACGCCAATTTGCGCCATGCTTCCGGTTGTCGGATATAGCGCACCGATATTGACAGGATCGGCCGCCCAACCCCGCAGGGGCACCGCGCCGAATGCGCCGGCGACAAGCGCCCCGCCAGTGGTCTTCAGAAAAGTTCTTCGGCTTTGCCGTTTCGACGACGTCCGACGCCTCGTACCTGCCATTTGTCCCTCCCAGGACGATATAGAGAAACCGCTTTGCTCAATTTCTTTATGATTGCTGATGTGTGACCCACTCCTGAGTTGCCAATATCTTCGCGTCTTTATATCTCCAGCGCAATGTCATTGCGTGCCGTCGCCAAAACTAAAATGCGGATAGGTGTTTCGCCCGCCTCCAGGACACACATCAGACATTCCGACAGTATTACCGAGCGGCAGCATCGATCATTTGCGCGAGGGCAACACCGACACACTTATGCCCTTCGGCGCTATTGTGGAGACCATCCCACAAGACCAAGCCTTTGACGCCAGCCTCGATAGCCCGTCGCATTAAAAGAAATCGCGGAAAATGGCCGACGTTCTGTTCACGAGCGACATCGGCTATGATTTTTTCCATCCGGCTATGACGCTTGGCAATGAGCACCAGCGGTGCGTACTGCAAATCCAGCAGCACGACGTCGGTATTTGCAGCTTTGAGCCGCTTCACGGCATCACTCAAAATTTCCTTCGCATTGTTCGCAATCCCGCGCCACACCACGTCATTGGTCCCGATTTGCCACAACACCAGATCGGGCTTGTATCGCAGGACGTCGTCGTCGAGGCGAGCGATATTGCCGGGCAGATCATCCAAAATTCGGCCGCTGTTGATCAGTTCGATCCGCGCTGAAGGCAGCAATCGCAACAGCTCCTGCTTCGTCACGTCTGGGAAAGCACCGCCGGGCTTGAGAACTCCAAAGCCGGTTGTTGACGAAGAGCCAAATGCAACAACAGTCAACGTTCGGCCCGTTCGCAGTTTGTTTTTGATACGCGGAAGCGGTGCACCGAGTGACAATCCGCTTTTGAACGCGAGGCACGCTGCCGAGGGGTCGACAGCGGCGCTCTGCGCATAGCTCATGGTACTGCAGACAAACAGAAGCGGCAGCACCAAACCAGGAAGGCAGAAAAGCCTGGACATCGGTCTGTCCGGCTCCTCGTTTGTGATTACGACCCAAATCTATCACGAACTAAATAACCGAAACAAAGAGACATGTAGGCCGTGCCGCCCATTCGCATAGACATCGACTCAGGCGCGGCGTGCACCAGCATGGACGGGTTGTGATCTTAGTTCGTCTACAATGGATGTATTGAGAATTTCCTCAAGCCGTGCGAGCGCTCGGGCCACAGTCGCCCCGTTTACGACACGGTGGTCGTACACAATTCGCACGGTTACTTTGCCTTCACTGTCTATCACTCCGTAATTCAATGTTGTGGTCAAAGGCGTCAATGGATGCAACGACTCCGCGTTCAGTGCGGAATAAACCGACACGGCAAATGTGCCAAAGAAATTTGATCGCTGTCTTCCGATGTTTAATCCGAGCCACCACAATAGTCGACGCAGAGGGCGAGGGAGAGCGGCAAACTTCATTGACCGTCGGAAATCCTTAATTGCGCCAACCGGAGCGGAAGAGGCGTGATGAAGGATGCGTCCTATGTCATACAGGGACAACGCCGAGGGGTCTTTGACCAGTATTGAGAAGAGACACGGCTCCCCCTCATAGTCTCGTTCGATGATGATGCTGGCATTGCTCAATGGATATTCGTAGAGCGACGGCCAGGGAATCTTGATGTAGGCGCGCCTGAGTTCAGGAAACTCGCTAGCTACGAGTGCGTAGGCCTTTACAAAAATGGCCGTCCATCGAGGCCGATCGTCACAAGCCGCCCTTGCGGTGACAACCGGTTGCAGCGACATCACCCGTTGTACGGGGACGGTGGGTATGGACGCCGCAAAATGCAACAGGTCGACAACCGTGCGCCGCGGTAACGACAATGGAATAAATCGTCCGCGCAATCCTTTTCTCCAGAATTAGAGCAGCCAGGGGATGAGTCTTTTGGTGTCTTTCATGTACGCTCGATATTCTTCGCCGAACAATTCAAGCATCATCTGCTCTTCTCGCTTGATACGAAAAGCATAGAGGGCTCCGGCGCCAACAAGTCCAGACCCACCTGCAAGCCAGTTGGGCAGAAGCAACATTTGAGCGAGGCCCAAGAGGAAAAACGAAGAATACATCGGGTGTCGGACAAGCCGGTACACGCCATTTTTTACCAACGCGTGGTGGTCGCGAACTTCCAGAGAGATTGACCAATTTCGCCCAAGATCCACATGGCTGCGACGGAAGAGCCATAACGCCGCGCAATGAGCCAACAGCCCGAACCATGCAATCACCGGGACAAAGGGTCGATCGAGCGGTCTTGGAAATCCGGTCAAGACATATACGGCAGGGATCACAAACAATCCGAGCGATGCAAAAGCGAGAAGAAAAGATTCGCGGTGGTCGTAATACGACGCCGTGACCTGAGTTCTTTTCGCTTTTCGCGCAAACGGATGTCGGATGATGTACCAGCCGACCAGCCCTACGAACCAAAGGATTGCAGCGACAGTCTGCGTCATCACGTACTCATCTCAAAAGCGCTGCCAGCAGCCGTTTACGTTGTCGGTGTTCCCAACAAGAGGCAATATTGACGACAGTTGTTCTCTAGTGAAAATTAGAAGCCAAAGAATATGGGGTCGAGGCCGTACAGTATGCGCATCCTTTCCCTTGGTATCGCTGCTTTTTTTGGTTTTGCTTTGCTTGCACCCGTATCTTCGGGCGCCCGCGATATTGTGCATTTAAGCGGATATCCCGCAGGTACGATCGTTATAAAGACAGCCGAGCGTCGCCTTTACTATGTTACCGGAAGTGGCGACGCGATTCGCTATCCAGTGGGTGTCGGCAAGGCAGGGATGGCGTGGTCAGGAACAGCCACCATTGATGGCAAGTACATCAAACCGGCCTGGCAGGCTCCGGAATCAATCAAAAAGGATTATTCCCGGCTACCCCCCGTCGTTCCCGGTGGAAGTCCGGCAAATCCCATGGGCGCAGCGGCTCTGACACTCAGCGGTGGAGGGCAATACGCCATCCACGGCACCAACAATCCGAGTTCAGTCGGCGGATTCGTGTCACACGGATGCATACGCATGCACAATGAGGACATCATGGACCTGTATGAGCGCGTCAGTTTGGGTACGACGGTCGTCGTGTTGCGGTGAGCTAGGGCACAAAACCATGAAATTTCAAGCAGATACCTTGGCCAGAATTGGGGTCCTCGTCGCCGCAATGGTTTTCCCGGCAGCGCCGGCATTGGCATATTGGCAATTCATTGAGAGGCCGCCGGGTGTCGAGGTCAAACCATCGCCTCGATATGCAAGCAAACAGGCGTGTGAGACGGCGATCAAGCAAGTCGAAGCCGCATTGAAAAAGGCATACCCCAACCGGTACCCCTTGGTGGGCAGCTGCGAAGAGTATCGCTAGCCATAACTCCCGATATCAACCCCTATCACAACGGTTATCACCTACGCGCCGGCCTAGGACGACGCTTCTTGGGACGTTCGCGCTAAAATTCTAATTACCTTGGAAATGTAAGCGAATGTTCGGCGCTGTGTCTTTTCCGCACTAGTTGTTAACGATGATCCACGATAGTCGTAATCGTGAGTTCAACTGGTGGGGTGCCTCATGAAGAAACTCGTCGTGGTGATCTGCTCCCTAATGCTGGCTTTTGGCCTTTCTGGATGCATCGGAAAAGGCAAAGCGCCGGTTGGCAAGGGCAAAGCCCCGGTTGTTCAAACTAGGGGGTAAAATCCAGCACGCAACGGTCAGGAGAGATCAGGGTTTGCTGGTCTCTCCGACTCGTTTTTGCTGGTGTTTGAGTCGGGCTGTTATCCCGAGATCTGCTCGACGCCTAAGTGGGGCACTTGACCTCAAAGTTAGGAGCTGAGCATGAAGGGCTCTCGTAAATGGTGCAGCGGCCTGATGGCGCTCTGCATGGCAGCAATTTTGCTCGGGCTGACGGCCTCGGGGATTTCGGCAAACGAGCCCAATCCAGAAGCGGCCGGCGCGACACCTAGCCCCAAGCAAAGCTCCTACAAGCCGTACTTCGTTGAATTCCGTGCGCGCGCTGCCGCGAGTTACGGCCACATGTACGTTATTTACGGTCAAGTGAATGGCCGAGGCGAAATCATAAAAAGCGATATTGCGGGGCTGCATCCGGCTGGGGATGCGAATGATTGCGATAACTGCAGTGTCATCACCTGGACACTGGGACATCTGATGTTCGTGCCGTCCGAGACCGGAGCCAGCGATGGCGACCTGGAAGAAAAATATGTGACCGCGCGCTATCGCGTCATGGTGGACGCCGCGACGTACAAAAAGGTTTCTGCGCATATCAACAAATTAAAGTCGGACTCGCCGGTATGGCATGCGCTCTTGCACAACTGCGTCTCGTTTGGAAATGACATCGCCGGATCCATGGGTTTGAAAACCCCCAACTTTATTTGGTTGGAGCCGAAGGATTATGTCGAAAGCCTTCGTGATTTGAACGGTGGCAAGCCACAAAAAGCCCTGAGGTTTGCGGCGCCAACGTCCACCTCTACGGAAAAGCCGCCAATAACCCGCTTAACGCATTCTGGCGGGGCGGCTTCCGGCGCCGCGCGCTAGCTCAACGCGCGCAAGGCCAAAGCCGAACTTATTTTCCAATGTTCGGATTTAGTTGCTTCGCCGTCGCTATGTCAGCTTCTCCGCCGGCTTTGTCTCCGGTCCGTTGCTTGTCGAGACCGCGATATAAATAGGAATCTGCATCATTCGGATTCAAGCGAATAGCCTCGCTGTAGTCCGCGATGGCAAGATCGTATCTTTCCTTGTTTTCATACGCCAACGCGCGGTTGTAAAACGCAATTGCAACGTTTTCTTTTAATTCGGTATTTGACTGAATTAACGCGGTGCAACTCTTGATCTGGGTATCCCAGTCAATGCCGGGATTTCCTGTGCATGCTTGCCAGTGTGGCGAAAGTTGCGCTGCCGCAGGAATTATTGCTGTCGCCAGCACGAAGCTTACGGCGATCCCAAGTGTGGTTATTGACATCCGACGCGTCCCTTAAATCTTCACCTCGCCGGACCAAATTTAACGCGCGGTCAGCCCGCCATCGATCGGAACAAGCGCGCCGGTCATGAAAGCTGCTTCGTCCGACAATAGATAAATGCAAAGGGCTCCCACTTCCGCAGCCTCTCCCAAACGGGCGAGCGGAATCTCGGCAGTGAGCCTTTGTATCACCAACTTGGCGTCTCGGCTGCGGCGCGCGACCTCATCGACCATTTCTCCTTTTATGAATGCAGGGCAGACGGCGTTGCATCGTACCGGTGGCTGGTAACGTGCGCCGTGCAGTGCCACCGACTTGGTGAGCAACGCTACACCACCCTTCGATGCGGAATAGGCAACAAGATTGGGCCCGCCGATCATTCCTAATACGGAAGACAGGTTGACGATCGAACCACCTTTCTTGCGAATCAACGGAAAGGCATATTTGCAGCCGAGAAAAGTCCCATCCAGATTGACATCGATGACGCGGCGCCAAGCGGCGTACTCGGTCTTCTCGATGCTGCCTACTGTGACGACACCGGCGGCGTTCACGAGTCCGTCGAGACGGCCGTAGGTCTGTTCAATTTCGGCCGTGGTCCGCTGCCAGTCAGTTTCCGATGAAACATTGAGTACTTTGTCGATGCCAAGTTTCCCCGGGAGATCGCTGCTGATCGCAATGCCTGAGGCCTGCTTGATTGCTTGCACGATGGCGCTGCCGATCGTACCGGCAGCCCCTGTGACCAGGACGATTTTCCCGCTAAGATCAACCATACCTGTGTAATATCAGACATTCTTGCCGCGATGTCATCCATTCAGCCTGTTTGCCTGATCAGTGGTGCGTCGGCGGGTATCGGCGCGGCGCTCGCCCACGTTTTTGCACGGCATGGCCACACTGTTGTCTTGGCTGCAAGGAGGAAACCGCAACTCGACGCATTGGCGGCCGCAATCGCGGCGCTGGGATATGCCCGACCCCATGCAATTGCCGTAGACCTGGGTTCGGCCAATGGCACGCGGCAATTGGCGGGGATATTGGCCAGTCGAGGCCTCGAGCCCGCATACGTGATCAACAATGCGGGCTTCGGTTTGCTTGGTGAAGCGACTGAACTCGACCGCGAGCGCCAACTGGCAATGATCGATTTGAACGTTCGCGCGCTCACGGATCTTTCCTTGCGCTTTATATCGAGCGTGAAGAAACATAGCGGTGGGATTCTCAACGTCGCGTCCATCGGTGCCTTCATTCCAGGCCCTGGCATGGCGGTCTATCACGCTACAAAATCATACGTGTTATCATTTACCGAGGCTTTGCATGGCGAACTTGCGGGTGACGGTGTGCGGGTTTGCGCGCTTTGTCCAGGTCCCGTTCCGACCGAATTTCTCGACCATGCAGGCATTCCGCGCGATTATTTTCCTGCGTTTCTTTCTCGCTCGGCATCACGGGTGGCGCGCGACGGCTATCAGGGTTTGGTGAACAAGCAGCGTGTGGTTGTTCCCGGAACCGCCAATCACGCTTTCACTCTACTAACTAAATTGGTGCCACGGGCGTGGGGCCTCGCATTGATGCAAAGACGCTGGAATCGATTTCGCGGCCCGCCGGAGCATCACTGAGCGCAAAAAATTGCCAGATGTCTGCTTGTCGCACTTGGCAGCCGGTCGCCCTGGGAACAGGCCCGACATTTCCCCTTTAACCTGCCTTATCTTGTAGTCTTAGGTATGCAATCGATGACTGACCCGCGCGCCTGGCCGACCGAATTGCGGCTGCACAAAGATCAGAAGACCTTGACCGTCACTTTTGAAGATGGCGAGTGTTTCGATTTGCCTGCTGAATACTTGCGGGTGAAAAGCCCCAGTGCGGAGGTTCAGGGTCATTCGGCTGAGGAGCGAAAAACTGTCCCCGGCAAGCGGGACGTCGCCGTCATCGAGGTGTTACCGGTGGGGAATTACGCTGTACGGCTCGTATTTGACGATATGCACTCAACCGGGATTTTCGATTGGGACTATCTGCGCGACCTCGGTCGCAACCAGGCAAGCTATTGGCAGGACTACCTCGACGAGCTTGCAGCTAAGAATTTGACGCGCGAACCTCCGGCGCGGCGCAAATAAGGGTGGGCCCTCCCGGGATTGAACCTTTGGACCTCTCCCGTTTTGATTTTTTTGGTGCGTATTTCACTTTGCAACGCCGGGTTGACCGTTAATCGCAACCCAATTGAAACGACGGAGGCGATCATGATCCGCTTCGCGTTATTTCTCCTTTTGTCCTTGCTTGGGGCGACAGTCAGGCTGGCGGCCGAGGACGCGGTCGAAAGGCGAGGCATCACGTCGGAGGCGAAACTTGAGGAAGTTGTTTTCGGACACCTGACCGAGCTGAACGGCAAGTACAAAATGCGAGCCACGGAGGTGACGTTTGCGCCGGGAGGCTACCTGGGAGTGCATCACCACGTTGGGCCCGGGGTTCGTTACGTTCTTTCCGGTGAACTCACATTCAACGAGGGTGGCCGGGCGACGGTCTATAGAGCTGGCGATTACTTCTTTGAAACGGGAAATCTCGCGCATACTGCCGAAAACAAAACGAACGAGCCGCTGCGCATTTTATTTGTCGAGATGCTTCCTAAGAACTGGTCACTCCCACGGTCATCCTACCTTCGGCACAATGAACCGTTGGTTGGTATTTCAGGCCCTGAGCGGACGCGGCGAGTGCACTGCCAAATATTCGATTTTGGGAATGAAGCGTACAAACATTGTGGCCGCTTACGCTGTGGTGTGCCGCGCGGTTATGCTAAATTTCCTGTAGGATGCGGCCGCAAATGGGAGGGGCTGCAATGCGGGGGACCATTTTCCTAACTGGAACAGCATCGCTATTTTGCGTCAGCGGTTAAATCGTCGCGCAAGAGGGAAACCGATGCCCATGACCAACGATGACGACAAGCAGCGAATGTATGCTCGCTGGCGGAATTCGGAGGTAAGCAGAAATTTTCATCGGCTTGGACTGCTTGTTGCAGCGCTTATCCTCGTTGGGGGCCTTTTGCTAATGGCGAAGGATGCACTTGGCCTGAGATTTTGGGATTTGCTTCCATCCGACATTCCAATTCTTGCGGGCGGAATCGCAATCGGCCTAGGTGGCATCGCACTAGTTTCATTGGCCGCGTACGGCATTGTCCGTGCGATTGGCTGGGCGATTGATAAGTCTATCTAAAGCCGTCGCGACCCGATCACGAGCGAGTTACGCAGACCTGGCCGCCGTTGCGGTCAGCAGACAATTCTTCTCGTCCGCTCAACGTCCGTTTTTAGGGTAAGGCGTAGGTTTTGGCCTCTTTATTAGTTACAGATGATCCGGAAATCTCCGCCGGGACGCAGCTGATTGATTGATTTGGCACCGTTGCAGTCTTGCAACATCTCGCAATGATCTCAGTATTTTCGTTTGGATGATCTTAATCGCAAAGAGCGCATGTACTATTTTACCTCGGGGTTAATTGCGTCTGGGGGATGTTCATTGAGTATCAATCGCACTGGTGAGCGCAAAAACAAACTTGAAGAATTGGCAAAACTGAAGCATGCGGCACTCACGGAGCTTGAACGGCGTGGCTACGAGGTACGTGGCAAAACGCCCGCGCAAATCAGAGAAATGCTGAAACGGCGTCCAAAGAAATCGCGCACGAACTAACGCGTCGGCGTTATTCCATGAGTTCCAATTAGACGAGTCTCCGGCTCTCCTACGTTTTTACCGTGACGTTCGGGCCTGCATCGGTTTTCCACAGGCACTTGTCGATGACGACTCGACGCGGCTTAAAAGTCGGCTCACCATTATTGACGGTGGACGCTCGGCTTGGGGTACAAAGCAAAGCCTTTGCGAGTTCTCCGGGCGGGATCAATCCACTGCTCCGATGCTTGGTTCGGCCGCTGTAACGGCGGGCGCCCAAGAAGGCACATGGAGCTCACTTGCGGCAGTTCTAGACGCCAAATGGTGGGCCGATGCTTCCGTGAACGACGGCTTATTCGTTCGACGGGACGCTGATGACGAAACCTTCACCGGCTTCGCCATGCGGCGACAGGGAGGCGAGGGTTGCCAACGCGACCCTCGCTTTCTCTTTTTCCGGGACTATGAAGTGATGGAAATGAGCGGCGATGTTTGCTGTCGCACAAATCAGATGCGGAAAGATTTCTGAACAACGTGCGCCTTCACGCGTTCGGGCTAAAGCGGAAGCCTAAAGACCGAGGCCCTTCGAGAGGCGACGTGACCAACGAACCTGCGATTGTACTTGCTTTTTTAGTTTGCTGTTGACCTGAGAACGCAGGTCGCGAAGGAGACGAATTTCGTTTTCGAGTGCTGCGTACTTCGCTTGCACTTCCGAGGCGTCAGTTTTGATTTTGCGGAGTTCCTTGTCGCCCACGCGGGGTCTCCTGTCGCATGCCGTTGGTTGAAACGCGACAAAGAGTGATTCGACATCGAAATTGTAGTCTCGATTGATTAACTTTGCACACCGGATCTCATCCCGGCGGCATTTTTGCTCCTAGGCAAACATTCGAGCAACAATGTCTGCCTCGGCAGCAAAACGGACTTGGCGCACGCTTTCGCCGTGGCCGTTTATGGCGCTGACGAACGCCGGTCTTACTTCAGCAGCGAACCATATTTATGGTTTGATCTTTGCCGTCGGTCCCGGGAACTGTCACGGCCTGCGCAGCGCAGCCGGGGTGAAAAATTGCCGGCGGAGCCGGTAGCTCAGGAGGGCTAGCAAAAAAACTAGGCGGATATCGATGTGCCCAATCCCAGGGAACATCATATTTGTATGTGTAGTTGAAATCACCCGATATCGGGCCGACCGGTTGCGCAAGCTCTACGTTGGGCACAGCATTGGATGGTCCCCAGAAGAACGCCCCGGTGTTCGGGAAGAAATCCCTTCTATTGCGAACGATGCGATGATGCACCGCGCGATTGACCGATGGATGGACATTCGGATGGACATTCGAATGTATCGGAGCGGCAATTCCAGCCCGCACCGACCCGGACTGGCCGAGCGCTTGGTTGGAAGCAACGGCAAGCGCCACGCTGATAGACATTATGAAGGCCACACGCACTTTACACATCATGGCACGCCCACCGATCCGCAGGGTTACAAAGCGACATCGCTAGGCATACTAGGCCGCCCCTTTTGCACCCGCCAACGTATAATTAATCATTAGTTAAGGCGTAATCTTAATACCGTCAGCGAAATGATTAACGGATTATGACCCTCCGGAAGTGAGCTGCTTCCCGCGGCAAAAACACCCTGTTTCCGGTGACTTCGCCTGGCTTTGTATCGACCTCGATCGAGTCGATGCCGCTTGACGATGATGTCGTGACCGATAGAGAGCCCTGGTCCGGTGCGCCTGTTGCGTTTGTTCCCCTAGCGGCGACAAGGGGTATTAGCATCCGTTCGTGGCTGCCAGCGTGAAAATTCTTGAAATCGAGGGCATCGTCCGTCGCCTGGTCGATGGCGGCACTGGACTCATGCGCTGCGCAAAAAGGTCGTTATTCGATCAATTCGTCAGCGTGCAGGTTTAAAGTATCTGGAATTTTGAGTCCGAGAGCTTTCGCGGATTTGCGGTTGACGAACAGTTCCACCTTGGTGCCGTGTTGAACCGGCAGATTGTGAGGCTCTTCACCTTTGAGGACTCGGCCGGCATATACACCGGTCGCGTGGTAAGCGTCGATGAAATTGCCGCTGTAGCCAATTAAGCCGCCGGCTGCCACAAACTCTCGGCCTGCGAACGCTGTCGGCAGCGAATAACGAAGAGCCAATGCAGCGAGCTGCTGTTGCCGGCCGACAAAAAATGAATCGCTGGCAATCACAAGCCCGCCTACTCGCAATTCAATAGCTCGCGAGAAGGCTATATCGAGCTCGCGTTCTGTACTGGCATTTAGGACATGCAATTTCAATCCGAGGTCTTTGGCCATACCCCCGATGGCTTTTATATTTGCCTCGGCGAGAGGGGAAGAATCCGGATTGACGAGGAGCGCCATTGCATCCGCTGTGGGGATAAACTGGTGCAACAATCGCAGTCTGATCGGTGCCACCGCGACATCTAATTGGGCTATGCCCGTGATGTTGTCGTGCCCAAGGAGGTCGAGTTCGACCGGATTGCTGCCGATCTGGAAGACAATGGGTATGGTCGTAGTGGCCGCCTTTGCCGCAAGTGCCGCTGGAGTGGTGGTCGCTACAATGACGGCGACCCGACGATGAACCAGATCAGCTACCATTGCCGGGAGACGATCATTTTGATTCTCCGCCCACCGGTATTCAATCGACACGTTGCGGCCTTCAACGTAACCAGTTTCGCTCAACCCATCGAGAAAGGCTGCCAATTGCTGCGCGTGATCGTCAGGCGAGCCGCTGTTTGTAAACCCGATCACCGGCATCGCAGCCTGTTGCGTGGACGCGGCGAGCGGCCAAACCGTGACTGCCGAACCGGCAATGACCTTGATGAACTCGCGTCGTCTCATTGCCAGCCCCGAGGCTCACGGCAAGGCATCGTAGCGATCGAAAGCTGCACCGGAAAAGGTATCTCCAAGTCCGTGCGATCTCTGCTTTACCCACCGAAAGCACATTCGTCCCGTAGACCCGGACTTACTGGCTGTGAACTCGCTTCTTTTTGTGGATCGGATGTTGAGGGTAGCCGGTGAATGCCGGATTCTGAGTGCAGAAGCCCCGATTACCGCTGATCACCGTCCGACGGCAGGCCTCAAAGGAGTCAAAGATGCAATTTTCGTCAACTCTGCCAGCCCCGGTATCCGTCCGAGCACACCACGCCCCCTGAGATAGTTGGCGCGTGCCAAACAAAAGGTCGAATGAATTTGCCCATGCGGGGGCGCAAAGACCAATCGCCGCGCAAACAACCGGACAAGCGATTAGAAATGAGAAGCGCATGAGTGAACTCTCCACAATTTCACAAACCTGACGGACGCCAAACCACTGCCTGACGCGCTGAACGCAAACCTAGGCTCCGCTATTCCATGACTTGGCAGATCCAGATTGCGCTCAGGCGTCAATGCCTTTGTTGAGCAAGTTGAAGCTATGTCCGCTTTGGGTCAAAAAGCAGACATATGCAATAGCCCATGTCTGCTTTACCACCAAAAGCCGACTCACGCAGTGCACAAGCGCGTCAGCTTTGGGCCAATAGCGGATATCCACATTGCTATTCGACAAACTCAGTGGCGCGCTGCTGAGGTTGCAGGGGCACTTCGAGTTCGATTCCCTTTGCAGTCTTCAAGTTGATCACTGACGCGAAATATTCGGGCGTGCGAAAGCCGTTCCAGGCCGAGTGCAATCAACCGCTCGCAAGAGGGTCGGTTATTCTCAGAAATCTTGGAAACGGTTACCATTCGGATCAAGCTGAGCGTTCATCCGTGGAAATGCGGATCTGGGAGGAAACGTATGCGTATCAGAGTCGCCAGGGTTGCAGTGCTTGCGGCGATTGCTTCGTTTGCCGTTGCATTGCCATTGCACGCCGAAACGCTCGACGAATTGTATGCCAAGGCCAAAACTGAAGGGCAAATCGTTCTCTATGTCGGTGGCCCAACAACACCGTGGGAGGCGATGGCCCGACGGTTCGAGCAGCGCTATCCCGGTATCAAGTTTTCCATCACAGGTGGCTTTTCCAATGTTCTCGATAAGAAGATCGACGCACAGATTGCTGCAAGCAATCTCGAGGTTGACACCGCAATTCTGCAAACGATCCAAGACTTCGTCCGCTGGAAAGCAGAAGGTCGGTTGATGATTTTCAAACCGGAAGGTTTTGAGCATATCGATGACAGTTTCAAGGATGCCGACGGCGCATTTTGGGCCACGATGGTGAATGCCGTGCCATACATGTACAACACGGAATTGGTAAGTCCTGCCGACGTTCCGAACTCAGCGCTCGATTTCCTTAAGCCGCAGTTTCACAGCAAGGTCGTGACACCATATCCGGCTGACGACGATGTAACACTATGGGTATTTTATCACATCGTTACCAAATACGGTTGGGACTACATGGACAAGTACATGGCGACTAAACCGAACTTCATTCAGGGGCATCTCGGCCAGCAACGCAGCATCGGCTCTGGCCAGAATCTCGTCACCTTTGACTCGATCTACAACATAACAACCGAACTGAAAAAGCGCGGGATGAAAGTGGAATCACATTTTGGCGAGGGCGACGCGACACCGATCTGGCCACTCAGCGGCGCAGTGTTCAAGGACGCCCCACATCCGAACTCTGCAAAGCTGTTTCTTAGCTGGCTGATCGAGCCAGCGCAGCAGATTGCGACCGAAACATGGTCGGGCCGCAAAGACGTCCCACCGCCGGCTGGCTATAAGCCAATCCTCTCATATCAGGTTTTCAACGACTACAAGGCGTTCATGACAAATGACGCGCAACTCGCCGCTCTACGTAAGCGCTTCGAGAGCTACACGGGTCCCGTCGTCAATGTTGGTGGCGTACGGTAAGGCAGGGCGCCGGATCTCAGCCGACAGCGTGGTGCACCGACCGGGGCGTAGAATTTCGAGCGGGAGCTAACCCACTGAAATCATGGTGGGCGCTGTAGGGATTGAACCTACGACCTCTCCCGTGTGAAGGGAAAATCAACATTCGCAGGATCAATGACTTGGATGCACTAAGTGATCATTTCCACCGATTTTCCACTGAACTCGCGCCAGCAAACTCAGATGAAAATGATGTCTGCTCTAGAGGGAAAAGCGAACATCGCATTTTACGCTTCTAATGTCCGTTTTTGCGGTCGCTATCGG
>Ga0126370_10000342_pt1 | contig 18652 bp, 15 predicted proteins | sample PanSoiMetaPlot_3_FD_92586 | JGI IMG/M metagenome (GOLD analysis project Ga0126370, IMG submission 92586) | Tropical forest soil microbial communities from Panama - MetaG Plot_3 | ecosystem: Environmental > Terrestrial > Soil > Tropical forest > Bulk soil | place: Panama | collected 2016-02-17 | reverse complement strand
GATTTTCCCGCATTGGTGTATCCCACAAGCGCTACGGTGGGCACGGGCACCGATTCTCTCCTCTGCCGCTGCTGGGCACGGATCCGGCGCACGTTCTCCAGTTGCACCTTCACATGACGGATCCGGCGATAGATTTTCCGCCGATCGGTTTCCAGCTGGGTTTCACCGGGGCCTCGAGTTCCAATTCCGCCGCCGAGCTGCGACATTTCTCGGCCACGGCCGGCCAGCCGCGGCAGCAGGTACTCCAGCTGCGCCAGCTCCACCTGTAACTGGCCTTCGCGCGTGCGTGCGTGGCGGGCAAAAATGTCGAGGATCAACTGGGTGCGATCAATCACTCGGGTGTGGACAACATCCTCGATGTTGCGCTGTTGAGAGGGGGAAAGATCTTGGTCGACGATTATCAATTCCGCAGAAACGGATGCGGCGGCTCCGCGGATCTCTTCCAATTTACCTTTACCAATCAGGGTAGCTGGATCGGGACGGTCACGATGCTGCAGAAAATCTCCGGCGATCTCGGCGCCGGCGCTCTCCGCCAGCGAACATAATTCGTCCAGTGACTCCTGTGCAGTGAACTCTGGAACTGGAGAAGCTTTCGAGCCCCCTACGACGCTGGTGACGGCGTCGCGAGCAGCTTGCGCTCCCGGTGTGCGCGATCCCGGCGCCAGCTTTGCCGCCGCCGACCCCTTGCGAACGTGATAGTCGAGTCCAACCAGGAAAGCACGTTCAGGCACAGCCGAATCTCTGCCGCCCTGAGCAGTCCTAGTTTTCCCGGCAACTCTGGAATCTGAACTTCGCAAACGAAAAACGTCCTAGCCTTCGGTCCCGGAAGGAGCTGTTGCCGTCTCGTGGATCGGGGCGGGAGTGGGTGCCGGACGCGGCTCATGATGTCCCGTCTTACCCATCACCACGGTTGAGATGGCATGCTTGAAAATCAGTTGCTCCTGGTTATTGGATTCCAGCACCACCGAGTACTTGTCGAACGACCGGATCCGGCCGGTCAGTTTCACTCCGCTCAGCAGGTAAATGGTGATCGGGGTCTTCTCCTTGCGAGCCGTATTAAGGAATGAGTCCTGGATGTTTTGCGCCGGCTTGTTTTCCATGCCGATCTCCTTCTTTGCGTCGCTCATGCCATCAACCTGCCCCTTGGATGCGGGAGGAAGAGTCTGGGGGAACGATGAGACCAGGCTGGCTCGTCTCTCCGAGGCTGCTCTGATCTCAACAACGTATGTACAATAAGGCCACCGTCCAACATTTTCAACCCAAAGCTCGCGGGTCGGTTCATTTACAATTTCGGCACCGGAACAGCAAGCGGTTGTTTGTGTTCGAAGTTGCTCCAACCGGTTGGCCCCGATTGCGGCCAGCACTGAACAATAGCCATCCCCCGGAGGAACATATGGGACTCTCTAGTCTTCTGGCGCTGTTTCGAGTTCCGAGCGTTACCCCGCCAGATTCAGCGGCAACATGGATGATTGTGCGGTGGGTTCACTTGGTTGCCGGAATTACCTGGATCGGCCTTTTGTATTTTTTCAATCTGGTTCATGTCCCCTTCATGAAAGAGATGGATTCGGCCACGAAAGCCAAAGTGGTTCCCAGCCTCATGCCCCGGGCTATGTGGTGGTTTCGTTGGGCAGCGGTAATCACGGTATTGGCAGGCTTGGCGTACTGGGGCAACATCGTGGGCGCTGACGCACACAACGGTAACGGTTCTACCGGCAGAGTGATGGGATCATTTTTCCTGATCTGGACCATCGCCTTCGCCCTGATCTTCTTCGCCATCATGATCATGAAGATCAACAAGGGACCCATTCTCGCTGCTGTTGTGCTGATTGTGGTCGCTGCCGCGGCTTATCTTTTTGTCGATTTCAACAATCACGGCTGGGAGAGTAACCGCTTGCTCTCCATCGGAATCGGCGGCGGGATTGGCTGGATCATGTTGCTCAGCGTCTGGGGCATCGTGTGGCGTATAAACAAGAAAATCATCAATTGGACGCGCGAGTTCAGGAACCACGCCACTCCCATTCCACCGGAGTCGGCAGCTCTGGCCCGCATGGCTTTCCTGGCGTCGCGGGCCAGCGCATGGCTCTCCCTTCCCTTGCTGTTCTTTATGGGAGCGGCCAGCCATTACGTGCTTCTTGGCCGATAAGTGGCGGCGAGTGGAGCAGTCAAATGATGGAAGCAGAATTCGACCAGCGCTCTTACGCTCGCGGGATTCGTCTATTTAACGAGGGGCGGTTCTTCGACGCCCACGAGGTACTGGAAGACGTCTGGCGGGCTGCCCCGGCGGAGAGAAAGAGGTTCCTTCAGGGCTTGATCCAGGTCGCTGTTGCCTTTCACCATCATTCGCGGGGCAACATGCTCGGAACAGCGTCACTGTTGAGGCGAGCAGCGCGGAATCTTTCGGCCTATCCGGACGAATTCGGCGGTATTCGCGTAAGGACGCTGGTGGAGTCGATCGGGAGCTGTGGCCAGGCCTTGGAACAAGGATTGCCGCTTCCCTCGATTCCCCGGCTGGATGAACCTGAATGTTAGAATCGGGTTTCTCCATGAGTTATCGTCCCATCGCGAGTGCGAGTCCGTCTGGTGCCGATCGGAAGCGCTTCGATGCTGTGCCTTTGCTGGACCTGTCGCGGCAATATGGAGCGATTCGCGATGAGGTACTCGCCGCCATTGAGCGCGTCTGCTCTCGGCAGCGCTTCATACTGGGAGCCGAGGCCGAAGCTTTGGAGCATGAACTTGCGGCCTTCACGGGTGCGACAGCGGCCGTAGCCTGCGCCTCTGGAACCGATGCACTTTGGCTGGCGCTGACCGCCATCGGAGTTCGCCCGGGCGATCGGGTCATTACTACTCCATTTAGCTTTTTCGCTTCCGCTAGCCAGATCGCTCGGACCGGGGCTCGCCCCGTGTTCGTGGATATCGCTCCCGATAGTTTCAACATCAGCCCTCTGGAGGTTCACGCCCGGCTGCGATCGCAGATTGGTTTGCGCTTCGCCGCTATCCTTCCGGTTCATCTCTACGGGCAGTGCGCCGACATGGATTCCCTCCGGAACATCGCAGAGCAGTTTAGGCTTCCCATCGTCGAGGATGCTGCCCAAGCCATCGGTGCAACCTGGAAGAACCTCGGGGCAGGTTCCTTGGGCATTGCGGCGGCTTTCAGTTTCTACCCAACAAAAAATTTAAGTGCTTATGGCGATGCTGGGCTGGTCACAACTCGGGACGAAGAAATCCGAGAACGTATGCGCCGCCTTCGTAATCATGGCAGCCCCAAGCGCTATTATCACGATGAATTGGGTATCAATAGCCGGATGGACGAGATACAGGCGGCGGTATTGCGCGTTAAACTTCCCTACTTGCCCAGGTGGAATGCGCAACGGCAAGAGCACGCGGCGACTTACGACCGGCTGTTTGCTGATGCGGGACTCAACGCACAGGGAAGCTCAAGCCCTGTACATCTCCCCTATCGTGACCCGAATGCCGGACACATATTCCATCAGTACGTGATCCGCACGGCCCGCCGCGAGGAGTTGCGCAGTTTTCTGGCCGAGCGCAAGATCGGAACTGAGATCTATTATCCTCTCCCATTGCACCTGCAGGTATCGTTCGACCATCTGGGGTATGCTGCCGGAGATTTTCCCGAAGCCGAACGCGCCGCTCGCGAAGTTTTGGCTTTGCCCATCTTCCCGGAATTGACCGAGGACGAGCAGGGTTGGGTGGTCGATAGCATCGCCGACTTCTATTCATAGTTAACCCTGATTCGCTTCCCGTTCACCTGGTTCATCCTGCGGCAGGCAAAGAAATTTGTTCGCTGAGACAGGCGCGGAAGCGACCATAGACTGGCCACTCGGATCACGATGCTCACGTCTACGCGGTTGCTATCGGTGATGGCGCGCAGGTTTTTCCGGCTTCTCACCCGGCGCCAATACGCGGCGCACGATGGGCGTGTTCAATTTGTATTTGCGCTGAACGACGTTACCTTGACTATCTCTCACGCGCACGGTGAAGGTGGGCAGCGTCCCTTCTTTTTCGAATGGCTCCTGGCCTAAGGTCACAGGAAGCACACCCTCGAGATTCCGTTCGCGATAAGCAGTTTCATAGCGATGCCGCCTTCGATTCCAGGTGAACACGCGAATCTGATTGAAGTCGAACGGCATGCCGTCTTTTGTCTCGCTGAGCAGCATCAGGTATTCAGGCACTTTCTTGTCGCCATCCTGAACCGAATCGAGGATAAAGAACGCCTGGATGCGCTCCCCTTCCGCATACTGCGCGATCTCCAAGGGCACATCGATATCCACCATGCGCACCAATATCCATCCAGTCCGGCCTTGGCCATCACGGACGAGCCACCAGTCCTCCATCACCGGCTTGGGCTCTCCTGTTTTTGTTTTGGAGTTGCTCTCTAGCGCCGGTGCAGGTGGTTTCTCAGTGGTCGCCCGGCTCACGATGGAAAGCTTGTCGCCCGTCGCCAACTGATACAAGTGCTCCGAATCCCGCGCCGGCTCCAAGTGGATATTGGTGTCATTGCGAGTTGTACCTGCCGCCTGCACAGGGTCGTTTCGGTGCTCCTCGGCCAACTTCTCGACGAGGACATAGGTTCTCTGGCTGACCAAATAGCGTTGCTCCATCCACCCTTCCATGCCGCTCGATGTGCGCACTTTCACGAATCTGCGCTGGCGATCGAGCACTTCGACGCGGTCACCGTTCTTGACCAGTCCAACTTTGGTGTAAACGGCAGCCACCTGATCCCGCAAGGCGACCTGGGGAGCGGAAACGTAATTGATTTCCAGCAATTTCCGGTTATGGCCGCAGCCGGCGAGAACGAGAGCGGTCGCGAGCGCCATCACTCGAAAACAGGGAGTTCTACGCGGAAGCGAGTTCACGAGGATTCAGAGATCACTATATCGCGGAAAAACCAGGAGCAACGATCACCAGAGATCAAACTGTTAACCTCTGATCTGCGTTCCCTCCAGCGATTATGGCGTCACCGTGATCTGTGCTGAACCGCTGCCGCCGGAAGTGGTAGCGGTTATGGTAACCAATCCCGTCAAGCCCCCCAAGGTCGCCGATCCCGCCGATGGGGTAGTAATAACACTCTGATTGCTCGAAGACCAATTGGCCGAACTGGTGACGTCGGTTCCGCCCTGAGTGGCCGTAAAGGTGACGATAGATCCTGCCCCGCCGTTTGTGGTCAGGCTGATCGTGTTCCTAGAGCAAGAATTGCACGACACTGTTACCGTTGATGACTGTCCTACTGTGACGGTCGCGGATCCACTGGCCGCCCCGGATGTCGCCGTAATGGTTACCCCGGTCGTGGTGTTGGCGATGCCTTTGATCAACCCGCTGCTGCTGACAGTGACGTGAGTGGCATCCCCACTGGTCCAGCTTACATTGCTTACGCTGCCGGTTGACCCGTCGCTGAAGTTCCCAGTCGCTATCAACTGCATGGTCTGACCAACCTGCAGACTGGGATTCGAGGGCGTAACCGTGATACTGTTCAAAGTGGGCTTAACGAAGAAGCCGCGGCAACCAGAGGAAGCCAATACTAAAACGACCGCGCAGACGGTCCACAACAACGAATTCCGCCTGGAACTGAAAATCATAGCGAACCTCAGAGAAGCTCCCTCCGCAGAAGATGGGCTCGGTGATGTATTGCCGATTGTAGCAAACGGAGTTCCCCCTCTTAACTCCTAAGGACATGAAAGCCAAAGACTCTTCCCATGTAGAACGTCCGTCCAGCGGCAGCTTGCGTTTTCTTCTTGGTCATCACCTTCTTCCATCGCCACGCCCATATAATCCATTCATCTCATTCTGTCTGAAGAAATTTCTGTGTCTCTGGATCATGGCGCTGCCACTTGCATGTACCATGCTCCCGGCCCGTGCGCAACAAAACCCGCCGCCAAACCAGCCAAATCTCATGCCGACGGCCGTCTGTGTTCGCTGCATTCGGGCGCATATGGACTTTCTCGCCTCCGATGCGTTGCGTGGGCGCGGCAGCGGAACCCCAGATGAACTTGTCGCCGCCACCTACGTTGCTTCCGAATTTGAGCAGTACGGAATCGAGCCTGCGGGGGACTCGGGTGGGTTCATCCAACGTGCGACCGTGATTCGCCATCCCGTGATTGCGCCCCCTCGCTTAACCTTCAACTCTTCTGGCCCTGCCTCGCCAATCACTACATGGGTACATGGCAAAGAGTTTCTGGCTCTGAAACTTGGTGACCGTCTTGTCTCAGGCCCACTCGAAAAATTTAATCCCAGCAGGGCGCGATCGATTAAGCCGGGGGCATTCGTATTCATTACCACCAGTGGCGGCCAGGATACTGAGCAGCTAGCTTTGCAATTGGCGTCCCAAGGCGCTGTGGCGGTCGTCGTACCGGAAACGACACAGCTTCGCGCCCGCTGGAAGGCACTCGCCGCGAAGATGCCCAGCCTGCCCGTCCAGGTGGAGGGCCAGCCAGCGGGGGGCATGGGACCACGATTTACTGTGCTGGCGGTCACCAGGAGTGGGGCGACGCAGCTGGCGCGGGTGCGTGACGGCACAATGCTTCGGGTACACGCCCGCACCGGCAAAACCGAACAGACCTATACCTGGAACGTGGTGGGCAAGATTACGGGCACTCACCCTGGCCAGCAGCACGACGACATTCTCTTCACCGCGCATCTTGACCATCTCGGTATCGGAGCTCCCATCAATGGCGACAATATTTATAACGGTGCGGACGATGACGCTTCGGGCACCACCGCGGTAATAGAACTGGCGCGAGCACTGGCAGCAATGCCTAAGCCGCGGCGCACCGTGATCTTCGCGCTCTTTGGCAGCGAAGAGAAGGGCGGCTTGGGCTCCGTCTATTTCCGGGAGCATTCCCCGGTTCCCTTGAAGGACATTGCCGCGTATCTGGAATTTGAGATGATCGGCCGCCCCGATCCTGCTGTCCCTCGCGATACGCTCTGGCTCACCGGATGGAACCGCACGAATCTGGGGCCCGAGCTCGCCAAACACGGCGCCCACCTGGTCGGCGACCCCCATACTGCGGAAGACTTCTTCCGGCGCTCGGATAACTATGTTTTTGCCAAGCAGGGTATGGTGGCGCAGACGGTCTCAAGCTATGGGCTGCATCGCGATTATCATCAGCCAAGCGACGATTTATCGCGAATCGATTTTCAGCACATGGATGAGGCGATCGAATCCATGTTAGGTCCGGTGATTTGGCTGGCCAACTCCGATTTTGTACCGCACTGGAATGAAGGGGGGCAGCCGTAGCAGCGCCGCGTCGGCTTTACGTGTGAGCCCGCGCCCCAATATAATCAGCTCTCCGAGAGAGAGATAGCTCGCCAGGTCTCAGAATTGGAGTGGAATCGAATGTCAGCCCCCTCGCGACGGCCCGAAATCCGTCGCCGTCGCACCCGTCGAGAAAAGATTCGAAAACTTCGTAAACAGCTTGCCCTGTCCACTGCGGACGGCGACAAGAAGCGCATTAGCGACAAACTCAAGCGTCTCAGTCTCGTTTCTCCCGGACACAGTTTGACCCAATAGCTCCCGGCTAGGAATTGACCAGGTTTTTTCTGGCTTCTCGGGATCCACTATGGGTTGTCCGCGCCGACCAAATCTTCTCGTAAACCTCGAGCACGTGGCGCGCGGAACTGTCCCAGGAGAAACGCTTCAACTGCTCACTACTGCGCCGTTTCATTTTTTCTCGCAGCTCTTGATCGACAAGGACCCGGTGTATGGCGCGCATAATCTCAAAGACATTCTCCGGATTCACCAGCACAGCGGCATTTCCCACCACTTCCGGCAATGAAGAAGTATTGGAAGTTACAACCGGCGTTCCGTGGGCCATAGCCTCCAGTGGAGGCAAGCCGAATCCCTCATACAGCGAGGGGAATACGAACACTTTGGCCTCATCATAGAAAATCCGCAGTACCTCGATGGGCACGAAACCGAGGAAGCGGACATCGTTCTGCACGCCACTCTTGATTACCGTGCGCCGCAGGTCGGGATGCTTGGACAACTCGTCGCCAATGATAATCAATTTCAGGTCCGGGTAGAGGGCGTCTTTCCCCAGGGCTGCCTTCAACGCCGAAAATGCCTCGATGATACGCACCAGGTTCTTGTGTGGGCTGATCCTGCCGGCATAGAGGAGGAAGGGATAATTCACCTGATAACGCTGCGCGATGAATTCATGATCCGCCTCGCTGGCGTGGCCGCGAAGAAATCTTTCATCAATGGCGTTATAGACCGTCTCGATGCGGCGTCCCGGGATGCCAAACAATTTCTCCAACTCGCTCTTGGTGAAGTGTGAGACGGCAAAAATCCGCGCTGCACCCCTAAGCACCCTCCGGGTCATATGAAAATGCAGGGATCGCCGCATGTCGGACTGTCCCCGGGCTCGCGCCATGTGCTCGAGCACATCGTGTACGGTCATGACATACGGACAGGGCAGGGCTCGAGGAATCCAGAATAGGTGAGGAATATGCACCACGTCACATTCCAGCCGCCGCACGGTGGTGCGAAAGGCGAAATAACCGCGGGCGGAGTCGTCCGGCTCGTCAAAGGAAATGCTGTGGAAATTCGCCGGCAGCGGCCCGATCTCACTAGCTTTATGAGGAGACCCGATCAGGTAATAGCGGTTTTGCCGGTCCAGACGGCTGAGCGCGCGAACAATGTTTCGAATATAAGTACCGACACCAAAGTCTGTACTGCGCCGGATATCTATGGCGACCTTCACGTGAGTGATTTAACCATAGGCGCACACAGGAACACAGTGGAATTAATCCTATGGACCTCTGGGGAGTTTGGCTTCAGACTCTGGCCTCGGCCTGAGTTTTCGCGCGCCGCTCGGGATAGAGCGGGAAAGCTTCCGCCAAGTCGACGACCTGCCGCCGCACTCCCCCCACGAGACCAGCATCGCTTCGCTTGTGCAGGACTTGCGAGATCCAGCGCCCGATTTGGCGCATTTCGTCTGCTTTCATTCCACGAGTCGTCAGAGCCGGCGTACCGATGCGGATACCGCTCGGTTTCAGGGGCGGGTTGGTATCAAACGGAATCGCGTTCTTATTGACCGTTATACCAGCTTCGCCCAGCGCCTTCTCGGCTTCGCTGCCCAGCATGCCCTTGGAAAACACGTCCACCAGCATCAGGTGGGTGTCGGTTCCGCCGGAAATGATGCGAAAGCCCTCGGCCGCCAGGGTCTCGGCCAGCACTTTGGCATTGACTACGATCTGGCGCGCATACTCGGCAAACGAGGGTTGCATCGCCTCATGGAAGCAAACCGCCTTGGCAGCAATGATGTGCACCAGCGGACCACCCTGCATGCCCGGAAAAACCGTTTTGTCGATCGCTGCTCGATATTCTGACTTCGACAGTATCATTCCGGCTCGCGGTCCGCGCAGCGTTTTGTGCGTAGTGGTGGTAACGATCTGGGCGTGCGGCACCGGAGACGGGTGCACCCCCCCGGCGACCAATCCGGCAAAATGGGCCATGTCAACCAGGTATAATGCCCCGACTTTATCGGCAATCTGCCGCATGCGGGCGAAATCGATGATGCGTGGATAGGCACTTCCTCCGCCGATGATCAGCTTGGGGTGCTCCTTCTCGGCAAGCTTCTCCAGATCGTCGTAATCGATGGTTTCGCTTTCCTTGGTGACCCCATAGGGCACGATCTTGTAGTTTTTGCCGGAGAAATTGAGATGGTGACCGTGCGTAAGATGGCCGCCATGGGCCAGATTGAGACCCAGAATGGTATCGCCGGGCTGGAGCACAGCGGCGTACGCTTCCATGTTGGCCTGTGATCCGGCATGTGGCTGCACGTTAGCATGTTCGGCGCCAAACAGCTTCCGGGCGCGCTCGCGAGCCAACTCCTCCACCTCATCGGTGAACTCGCAGCCGCCGTAATAGCGCTTGCCGGGATAGCCTTCCGCGTATTTGTTGGTGAACACCGAGCCCATGGCTTCGAGCACGGCTTCGCTGACAAAATTCTCCGAGGCGATCAACTCCAATCCTTCATGCTGGCGGCGGACTTCGTTGTCAATGGCGGTGGCAACCTGTGGATCAACTTCACTGAGCGGGCGGGACATGGGATCGGTTTTCATAATAACTCTCAGCATCTAGCCATTAGCTCTGGCTTCCGATGGCGGGGCACGCGGATAAACCCGTAGGACCATGAATCTCCGTATGCCGCTCAGGAGATTTTACAGGCTGGAAGCCGAACTGGGCATTCCAGGCCATGGGCATCGCGAGTGACCAAGGGCAAAGCCCCTGAAAATCGGGATGTGCCACGATGCTCGCCATGAGCAGCTTGCCCAACCCATCGCCTCGGAACTTTTCGACCACAACTACATCGCGAGTTTAGGCATACGCGGGTCAAATCGGAAATCAAAGGCGCGAAACCAAAATGCCTTACAGACCAACACACTCGGAGTTTGCCTTCGCCCGGCCAAGGTTGACCGCCTAAGCTCCGGCTTTGTCGTGCACGCGGTTGGGGAGGACTTGGGTATCGCAAAAGATGAAAAGGCGGCGGGTGAACACCTTGGAATGCCATTCTAGGCGTCGAAGGCGGTCCGCAGAAACGCGGCGATCTGCCAACCATCCAGATACTTGTAGGGTACTTCCCCGGTCGTGTAATGCCCACAGGGTAGAACCACAACTTTGTGATCGAGCCGGTGACGGGCAAATTCGGCCACCACTTCACGCGAAAAGCCAGGAAGGAAGGTCAGATCATATTTCGCATAGATGACGAGTGATTTTCTCCGGTAGCGGGAGAATTGATCAAAGTACGACATCGGGCTGATCGCGGCCCAAAGCCTGCGCAGTCGCTCGATATCGATTTCCGACTCGAGACCAGCACGAATATGCCGCGTGGACTGCCCATGCCACACCACGTCGGCAAAGTATGTGGAAGCGTGGTTGAAAGCCGCGACCCGAATGCGGGGATCGTGGGCAGCGGCCAGAAATGCATAACAGGACCCGAGGCTGGTACCGACAATTCCCAGCCGGCTGAAACCCTCGAGTTCGAGCCAGTCTAGACAGCAGCGAATGTCCACCACTCCCTGCCGGACCGCATCCAGAGTGCGGCCGATGTTGGCCGAAACGGCATAGTCGGCACGCCGAATCTCGTTCGGCATCCGAATATCGTGGTAAGGCATGCTGAGCCGCAGCACTGAGATTCCAATCAGGTTCAGCGCATGGCACAGGCCGGTATAAGAAAGGGCATCGGAATTCCAATGAGGCAGGAGCACAACCGCCCGCCGGCCACGCCCCGGAAACCAGCGGGCGTTGGTCAGATTATTTTCCGCATAGGGGGTAACCACCGGTGACGTGAAGCGAAGAAAATCAGCATACTTGCCGCGCACCTGCTCTTCCAGCTTGGCATCGGGAACTGCGCGGGTGCTGAAGACCTGAAGCTGGCGGCGCTCAAGCCGGAAGTCAGCTGGACGAGAATAGGAATAGAACTCGTCGCTGTTGGCCATGATCCGGCGGTTATAGTCGGCGAGAAACTTCTCGGGATTGGCGGCAATTTCCTCCGGCTGACATCCATTGCGACATGGCCAGTCTTGCGCCCACTCCACGCCCCACTCCAGCGGACGAACTACCCGGTTGTCGTCCACCGCCGTAAGGCGATGCTCCCAATCGTGCATCCATCGCTGGTAACGCGCACCCATCAATTTGAGATACTAGCAAAGCCGTGGAGGCAGCCGCAGTTGTCGACAGCGAGTGGCAGGAATCCGAGGGGTGCCGGTTGAAAACCGGCGTTCAAAGGGTTGAAAGCAAGATACGTGCTCACCCAAGGCGTATACCGTCACCAACGCCAGCGAAGGAAGCCTGGGAGATCACCTGTCGAATGATCCTTCTCCCCAGTCTGAACTGAAAAACAGCCGCGGATGAGCCTGGATAAACTCGGGGAGCAGCCACCACTTCGCTGACCTGATTCTTAAGCGATAAATCTTCTCGGAACACGCTTTGAAATCGCGCAAAGAATTTCATAAGGGATGGTGTCCGCCATGTCGGCGTGCTCCTGCGCGCTGACGCTCAAGCCATCGCTGGCGCCGAGCAGAATCACCTCGTCACCCACCTCCACACCCGAGATGCCGGTAACGTCAACGAGAGTTAAATCCATGGAGATCAACCCCACGATGGGGGCATAGTGGTCCCGGACGATCACTCGCCCGCCCGAAGAGAGCGCGCGGTTCAGCCCGTCGGCATAGCCGGCTGGCAGCACAGCAATCCGTGCCGGGCTCTTGGTGACGTAGATGCCGCCATAACCCAGTGCTTGATTGGCCTCCATGTCGCGCAGCGCGAGAATGCGCGTCTTCCAGGTAAGCACGGGTGTTACGTTCAGACGTAATGCGCTCCCGCTGACCTCGCGTCCGGCGCGTTGAAACGGCAGATAATAGCCGTAGAGCGCCAATCCCGGACGCACCATATTGTTCCAGGCAGCACGCCGCGAAATGGCGGCCGAGGTATTGGCCACGTGCTCGAGCGCCGGAGTCAGTCCGGCCGATCGCGAAATGGAGCGTGCCTGATCAAACGCCTTCAGCTGTTGTTCGGCAGAGGGCGCGTCCAGCACTTCCGAAGAGGCTAAGTGGGTAGACAAGCCTTCCAGGCAAAGATGGTCCGCAGCTTTGAGTAGTTCGAATAAGCGGGGCAGAGATTGAACACTGACCCCTAGCCGTCCCATGCCACTGTCCACCTTGAGATGTACGGGATGACGACCGGCGCCTATCCTAGCGGAGGCGCGGTTGAGCGATTCAATCTGCCAGGGTTCCCAGACTGTCGGAGTCAGCCCAAGGCCGACGATCTCTTCTTCTTCGCCGCGCCAGAATCCGGTCATCAGCAGAATCCGGCAGCGGATCTCCGCATCGCGCAGTGGAATCGCTTCATCTAGCGACGTCACTCCAAGCCAATTAGCCCCTTCCGCCTCCAGCGCGGTTGCACATTCGACGGCACCGTGGCCATACGCATCGGCCTTAACCACCGCGCAGACGGTCACATCCTTGCCCACATGCTGCTGCACCGTGCGGAAGTTCTGCCGAAGTGTACTCAGCGACACTTCCGCCCATGTCGGACGAGTAGCGGTGCGGCTGAGCTTCCCGGTCTGTGTGGTTGCCACTATTCTGAATTATAGCGGGCAGCACCGTTACCGCCATATTACATGCGAGCTACTGCTGCCACCCTCCGGAGAGAGAAAATTTGACCGTCACATCTGTCTCCACCTCGACAGGTTCGCCGTTCAGAACATATGGGCGATAACGCCACTCGTCGACAGCGTCGACGGCGGCCTTGACCAGCAGCGGATGTCCTCGTAGAACCTGTAGCTTTTCAATGGTTCCTCGTCTCGTGATCACGGCGTGTAACTCGACAGTTCCCTGAACACGTGCGGCGCGCGCAAGTGGCGGATAAACGGGCTCGACTTGGTGGATCAGGTAGCCTTCCATCATGGCCGACACACGCGCCGGATGAGTAACGGGGAGCGGTGGCTTAGGTACGAACGGCTGCGACATGTTGCTGATCGAATTGATCATGGCGTTATCGGCATGGGGAGCGCCAGTCCCAGAGGGCACGCCGATACCGAGCGCAATCGATGGTGACACTTCCGGATTGTCAACGGCAGAAATCGTTCTGGGAATGCTGCCGGGTACAACCAGAATTTGGCCTGTGTAATTACGGTTGGACCGGGCAACGGTTCGAGCAGGAGGACTGCCTTGTGGGCCCGTGGGCGGAAGCGGCGTAAAGGTAGGGCGCATCAGATCCAGTTGCGGCGGCCCCCCTGGGTAGATGAGTGGCAAAACGAGGAGCATGCCGACACCTGCGAGTTGTAACGTAAAGGAAAGCAGTGTTGTCAACCCCCGGCGTGACAAACTGGCGCACGGCTCCCAAACGTTTTGGGCAAACATGCTGGTATCCTCCCTCAGCGAAAATTCAGCTGCTTCTAAAGACACCACCAAGCACGAAATTGGCGCCCTGTGCGGTAAATCGGCATAGGCGGAGAGTTCGCCCGCTCTCGGCCGGTCGATCCGGGGGTTTCGACAACAAGCCGCCGCCGGTTAGCACGGTCGCGACAGACAGACATGCGCGGGCAGATAGAGGGTGCTGGCGGAGGTTAGGCGTTCCTTGCTGTTTGCTCTTTGCTCTTTCTATGCAGGACGGGTTCCGAATTCCACCCTGGCGAGGTTGAGAGGCCTATTGCGTCAAACGGCCGAATTCCGCAGGCCGGTTTAAAGCCCCCTCGCCCGTGGTCGTTAAACCTTCGCCGAAGGACACAAAAAAGGCCGCGAACGCGGCCTTTCGGAACTCTCGCGAGTTGCTGTGCCTTATTTCGGCGAATCGGTGGATGGAGGCTTGGTAGCGGGGGCGGTGGATTTCGTTCCCGTGCCCACGGGACGCGAGCTTCCCATCGGACGTGAAGCCGAAGGTGCTGCCGGCACGCCGGACTGGTGATTGTACAACTCGACGATCGGCCGGGTGATATCTACCGACTGACCAGCCCAAAGCACCGGTCCATCGGGCCAAGGCTTGGAGACATCGATGATCAGACTGAGGCCGTTATCTTTCGCATACTTATCGATAACCGGTCCCATCTTTTGCAAGATCTTTTGAGCAATCTCATTCTGCTGTCCAACGAAATCGTTCTGAGCATCTTCCTGCGTGCGGGTGAGCGTCTTTTGCTTGGTTTCGATCTGGCGCACGAGTGTGCCGCGCGAGTCGTCGTTCAGCTTGGTGCCCTGTGCATCCAGCTGCTTCTTGAGGCTGTCGATCTCGTCGTTGAGCGACTTGATTTCAGTCCGCTTGGGTTCGAACTTTTTGCTAAGGGCGTCGAACTCCTTCTGCCCGTCGTTGGTAGCGAGGATTGCGTCCTGGATGCTGATGACGCCGATCTTGTAGGTGCCGGCCACCTGGGCAGTCGTGGTGGCAGGAGCGGACGGCGCTGGTGTGGTAGCAGCCGCAGCAGCGCTGCCAGTTTGGGCCAGAGTGGCCATCGGCAAGGCGATCGCCGTGACCACAAAAATTCGCACAATGTTGCTATTCATCGGGTAGCTTGAACTCCTTGGAACAACTTTCTCGGGATTTTGAGATCCTTTTTCCAGATCATCTGGATCGCGAGCTATCAGAGTAAACCGGCCCTTCACTGGGCCAGGGCAGACGGTTAATCCAGCTCACATACCGAACCGGAAAGCACTCTGATCATTCTCACACAATGACCACTCTTAATGGTGCAGGTGACCACATTATAGGTGCAGCTTCAGTCCAGCGTCAAACACGGCTAACCTGCGCACCTGCGCTGGCCTGTTTAGAAAGTAGTTGCTACGGTGAAGCGGAAGGTCTTCAGCGGCTCGCGCAAGAGGTACGACGGCCCGTAAAGGCCCAAGGCCTCCTGGTATGTGAAGGTGCCCGCAGCACCCGGCGGGAACATACCGCGCGTGATCGGAGTTGGGGTAACAGTAGTCGTATTGAGCCTGAGCGGGTTATACGCGTAGTAAATGCGGAACGGAGCATTGATAACCGGCAGGAATACCTGGAATTCGAGCCCGGTCGACATGCGCGGCACCCAGTTGGTTCCCGGAATAGCAGTCAGGTCGGCCGGAAAACTAATACGCTGACCGCCGACGCACGTAAATCCAGGACTCAGCGACGGGCACCCAAAGAACACACTGTTGATGTCCTGTAATTGGCCGGTGTTGATGCGCAGCTGGGAAGGGCGAAGAATCGAGTTCGTTCCCAAGTCAACGAAAGGCACCAGCGCGACCGGACCGACGATGGTGAAGCGGTATTCGGCATTGCCCGTCAGGGTGAAATCACCGCCCGGCTCAACGATCTGCTGGAAAGGGATCGTGATACTGTAAGCGCCGAGCCGGGGATTGCGTGGATCCTTGGGAACAATCGACCCATCTGGATTGGTTAGATTGATGCTGACATTGGTTGGCAGGAAAGCGTAAGGCGAAATGCTTCTGATGTCGAATCCGCGCAGATCGTTTTCCCCGCCGGTATAGAAGCGATCAAAAGGAGGCGCCACCAGACCTCCGTAACCGCTTAAGAACGAGGCCTGCACGCGGTAGCCAAACGTATTGTGGCCCCGCGGATCATGCCTGGTCTGCATCGGAATCCACCGCTTATATTCGAAAATGGGCCGTACAAATTTGACCGTGCCGCCCAGCCCGGCAATTTCGCTGGCCAAGTAAAAGCTCTGGCCTTTGTGGGGAGTCATCGGACTATCAATCGTATTGAAAGTGAAGCTGGGGATTACCTTGCTGGTGTTCACACCATTGAGGGCGTTCGGTCCCGCAAAACCGCGAAACGCCAGATTCTCAAACAGTGATTTGGAGGCGTTACTGAATACCTCGGTCGAGGAGTTATCGAAGGAGTAAGTAATGCCCAGGCGCTTGAACGAGCGGTGCAAGGGATAGCTGAGGGAAAGCGTGAATCCGGTGTCGGCCTGGGTAAAGTTCTGTAGAGAATTCAAGACGTTTTGCGAGAAATTAACCTTTTGGCCCGTGAACAACTGGTATTGTGTCGCCTGGTTGAAGTTGTACTTCTGGGTGAACACAGTGAACCCGAATTGCAGGGGACGGTCAAACAGATACGGTTCGGTAAAGCCGAATGTCGCAGAGCGCTGGATGTTGCCGATACTGGCGGCGATATTCAGGGTTTCGCCCAGTCCAAAAAGGTTGTTCGTAGAATAGTTAATGCCGATAAAGGCACCTTCCAGTCCGCTTACGCCTCCCGTCAAACCAATGCTGTTCTTTCCCCTTTCTTTTACCTTCAACGTAAGATCGACGGTCCCGGCCTTCTCATCGAGCTTGCGCTCGGTCACGTTGGGATCGTCGGGCTTCAGCTGTTCGAAGTATCCGAGCTGGTTCAAACGCAACAGGCTCAGCTCCCATAGATTTGAGTTATAGACTTGACCTTCCTCGATCGCCAACTCCCGGCGGATAACCTTGTCGCGCGTGGTGGTATTGCCCTGGAACTCGATCCGGCGAACGAAAAATTGTTTGCCTTCGTCTACGTCAATCTCCAGATTCACCAACTTCCTATCCTCGTCGAAAGTGGTATTCGGCACTGACGTGAAATTGATATACCCGTACGTCCCATAGGCCTTGCGGAGGTTCTCCAGGCCTTTGGCAATTTTCTCGCGGCTGAAGATGTCCCCATCCTTGATGGGAAACATGGTGCGTAGCGCTTTGCTATTGGGAATTGCTTTGTTGCCGCTGAAGGTAATCGAGCCTAGCCGGTAACGATCGCCTTCCTCGATGGGGACAGTGATATCGACAGCCTTGCCCCTGCCATGAATCCACGGGATGGTGATTCCTCCGCCCGTGTCACGAATCTGTGTCCTCGGTTGTTCGACCAGGACTTTGAAGTAGCCACGATTTTGGTACTCGGCGCGTACGCGCTCGGTATCTTCGTCCAGTTTGCTGGCATCGTAAGTTTTGGAAAAGATATTCTCCAGGAATATTGAATGGGGAATGCCAATCGGGCGCAAATTCTTCATGGCGGCCCGCAGCACGCGCGAGGAAACCTGCTTATTCCCTTCGAAACGAATCCTTCCGACCTTAACCTTCGGACCCTCCTTGACCACAAACGTAATGCCTACCGCCGCGGGAGGGATCTGCCTCACCTCGCTACGCACAACGGCAAATTGCCTGCCATGTTCGGCCAGGAGCTCTTTAATGGTGACTTCGGCCTTCTTAACCTTGGTGGGATCATATTGGCTCTCGACCGAGAGCCCGACTTTACGTTCCTTGAATCGGTCGAGCACGTCACTGGTCGAGACCGAGTTCAGGCCCGTGTAGTTGATCTCCCGGATGGTCGGGCGCTCTTTCAAATAAATGTGGAGAACCCATCCCTTGGCCGTCTGCTCGCGCTCAATGCGGATGTCTTCGAAATATCCGGTGTTCCACAGCGAATTGAAATCCCGCTCTACGGCGGTTGGGTCGTAAACGTCCCCAGGTTTTGTGAAGATCCGCGCTTTGATGGTGTCGGTGGGGATGCGGCGGTTGCCGTGGACCCGAACATCCACGATGAGGTTTTCTTGGGCCAGGAGGGGAGAACACAGAAACAGCAGGACCAAAACCAACCCTGGCAATGCCCGGCTGCTGATTATCTGCCAGGTCCGCCAACGCGAATGACGCGAGGTACTTACCCCGACTGGGTAGATTCGGATGGTGCTCGCGGGCCGGTAAGGGAGAGCAGGGGTAAACCCACTCTTCGTTACTGCAGGGCTTCCCTGTTGGCGACGAAGAATTGCAACTACCTCAGAATCTTGGGAGTATGGAAAACGGTCATTATACGGTACTGCGCTCGAGAGCGTCCAAGACACCCATCACGACAGGCTCTGTGTGGACTAGCTTTTGCTGCCCCGGCGCTCGCGCCGAAACCCTCTACTCCCAACAAGACGGAATAAAACGTGGCAGAGTTGCCCATGTCGGTAAGTTTTTCTGAGGAGAGGGTTAATAATTCCTGACCCCGGTCGCTCAATTTCGCCCACTTCCCCTGGCCAAGACCAGACCCGGCTTTTCCTCCGCCACTCCCCACCCTCCATTGAAAACCAGCAGTTGCCGCCATCGAAGATGCCGCGCGTCGATGCCGGCGGTCCGTCGATCCGCTGGCTTGCCGCGATGCTAGTAAACGTAGAGTTAAAGGAAATTATCGGCCTTGCGGGCAAGCTGT
>Ga0126370_10000341_pt1 | contig 18662 bp, 11 predicted proteins | sample PanSoiMetaPlot_3_FD_92586 | JGI IMG/M metagenome (GOLD analysis project Ga0126370, IMG submission 92586) | Tropical forest soil microbial communities from Panama - MetaG Plot_3 | ecosystem: Environmental > Terrestrial > Soil > Tropical forest > Bulk soil | place: Panama | collected 2016-02-17 | reverse complement strand
AGGAAACTAATCCTAAGACTATCCCTAAGAAGAATGAGCTTTGCGCAGTGATGTACCCCGCTGCGGGAGTCACACCTGCCAGCCCTGCCACAGCTCCATTAATTACTGCAGTGGTTGAAGCTTTTTTCGACCTCTTCCAAGACAACAGAATCCAAACAGTGGCCGATGTTGCTGAAGCAATGTGAGATACCAATAATGTATTTGCAGCCAAACTACCCGAAGCCAAGGCACTTCCAGCATTAAATCCGAACCAACCAATCCATAGCAGCGCTGCACCTAGAACAGCCAACGGAATGTTATGAGGGACCATAATATCAGGCCCAAAGTCACGCCGCCGGCCCAAAACTAGGGCGGCCGCAAGAGACCCCATACCTGCACTAGTATGTATGACTATCCCTCCAGCAAAGTCAAAGACTCCCAGTTTCGCGAGCCAACCTTTCCCCCAGACCCAATGAGCTAAAGGATAATACACGATCAAACTCCATGCAATAATAAAAATCAAGAAAGAGCTCCACTTCAGCCTTTCTGCAAATGCTCCAGTGATCAAAAGTGGAGTGATTACAGCAAACATCATCTGATAAGTGCCGAAAGTTACACCAGGAATAGTCGGAGCGTACCCCAATGATGTTTTAAACGGAACTTCATTAAAAAATGCCCAATCCAACCTACCGATAATACCACCGTAAGATGGGGCATAAACAAGGGTAAAACCTATAACAAACCATAATACTGATAATATAGCTAATCCCGAAAACGTTTGCATAATAATGGAAAGTGAATTTTTACCTCGAATAAGGCCAGCTTCGAAAAATCCCAGAGCAGGCGTCATGAGCATAACTAGGCCAGTACATATAAGCATCCAACTGGTGTCGCCCGAATCAATCGGCATTTTACCAGGTTAGAAATACCCATTATAATATTTATCCCTTTGAACATCTTGAAATTTAGACCTACTTCGTGTAACTTATGACGGCAGTAGGTGGCTGCGTACGTTAGAATTAATAGTACAGAGCAATCAAACTGTATAGCAGAACATCGATATTCGACAATTGAGATATTTTTATTAATATATTACACAGTAATCAGATTATGGTAAAAACTGAATCTGCTCAGGTATTAAAAACAGGTGCTCCAGCACCTCAATTTGAACTTAGAGGCTCCGATAATGAGATTTATTCTTTGGGTAGATTTGCTAATAGTAAGGTTTTATTAGTAATTTTTATCTGTAATCACTGCCCTTACGTTAAAGCGAGAATCAATGATATAATAAATCTCCAATCAAAATTCGAGAAGAGAGACTTACAAATTATTGGAATTAATAGCAACGATCCGGAATACGATGAAGAGGGCTTTGAAAATATGAAGGCGTTTTACAAACACTATCAATTAAATTTTCCTTATCTAATAGATGAAACACAAGAGATCGCGAGAATATATGGTGCAGTTTGTACTCCTGATCCTTATCTTTTCGATAGTTCCAGATTATTAGTCTACCATGGTAGACTAAACGATGCTGTAGAGCCTAACAGCATTGCTAAGACGCACATAATGGAAGATAACATAAGAACATTACTATCAGGTGATAAAATCAAAAATAGTTTTGATCCTTCAGTAGGATGTTCCATAAAGTGGAAATAGAACTTGAATTAAATTGATTTAGCCATACTGATAAGAGATGCCTTTCTCTCCTTTAGGGTGCCTCCACTCTGTTTCTGGAGCACAAGTACCGCATTCAATGCAGCCTTCGTGTTGAAGGACTACCTGATTTTCCTCAATACTATAGCACCTTGTAGGGCAGAGCGAGACCATTTTCTTCATAAACTCGCTAGTTGGCTTACTAACTTTGATATGAGAAACCGTGTCATCATCATACTTCAATTTCGCTACTCTTTCAGCAATTGAGGGAATTGAGGGTTGATAATCGGAAGTCATACGCTTTCCTAATTTTTCGGCAAGCTCAATAGGGACTTGATTATAGGTCTCTTCAGATTCTAATATCGGTAGAAGCCGGTCGTATCCTAATATATTTGCAAAACCCACAGCAAGGCCCCTGAAGGTTTCACTTGACATCAATTTGAATATCATGCTGTATCTTGATCCTATGATATCCTTTGGAACGTCTTTTGTTGCACTTAGAAAGATCTTAAGATAGTCTTTATCGATTTGTTTCATATCTCTCGTATACGGGCTTTCATCGACCGAGCGAGTAAAGAAGCCGCCTAAATATTCGTAGTCAAAATTGTTTCTATCAAGCGATCTTGAAATGGCATTTGCTGCTCTTACCGCATCGTCGATACCAACATTAATTCCTTCTATTCGAGGACCAACAAAGATCCCTCTACCCGCAGCATCCCCAACGAACAGTACGTTTTTGTGATATGGTTTTTTCATTCTGCATCTTTTTCCATCAGGTACAAGTTTGGCGCTATACTCTAATTCAACATAATCTGTGATAAATTTAGTACCATATTTTGCACTAAGATCTTTACGAATCATGTCTAGCCTTTCTAAAATCTCTTCCCGAGTCTTGTATCTTCCACTTTTTAACAGGGCTTCGGTTCCCGAGGTTGAGTGATAAGATTGACGTAATTCTTGCCAAGTTCTAATTAATTTGCTTACAGAAAATCTGATTCTTAGTTGTTCTTCTTTTGGTAGGCTCTTGTTAATATCTTCTTTCTGAGGCACCTCATCCTTTATTAATTCTCGTATCATAGGATTTAGGATAAGTCTATTAATGAGTTCGTAAGGTTCGACAACCTTCTCAAGAAGGGAATCGTAGTGGTAGACACCACCTAGCGAAATGGTATCTCGGTTAGTATAAAGAAACCCTCCGCCAATATGACCCTCAGCTATGTCACCTGAAAATAAATGTGCCGCCCCATCATTTTCCGATATGTTAAACCTTTTTTCCATTATCTGCTCTGGTAATTTTATTAGGACTTTCGCACCTTGGTACAATTCTTGGGGCACAAATTTTGCGCGAGCGCCTGTGAGTTCAGCAATTTCGGAATTTACACCATCAGCCGCAATTATTGCCTTAACCTGGAATCGTTCTAACTCATTTGTTTCAATGGTCGTAATCCCATCTTTCCACTCTACGGATTGAACATGGACTCCAGGGATTATCCCGCCTCCATATTTTTCGGCACTCTCCCCTGCCTGTTTTGCAAACCAAGAATTCAATTTGTTCATCAGCACAGAGTACGCAAAATTGGTTTGGTAACTGTGAGCAGTGCTAAGATCTATCGAATATATCTTTTGATTTGATGTAGCATGTAAAATGTACTTCAAGATAGGTCTCTCGAGTGGGGCCTCAGTAACAAATTCTTGACCATAAACATCTTCGACGTTGTAAGCTCTACCGTGTTTTGGCTTTTTCGAATAAAGTATGCCTCCTGATATGCTCTTTGAGCCTATGGCTTTGCCGCTCTCTAACAGGACTGCCTGTTTGCCTAGATTAGCTAGTTGTTTTAATGCCGCCAGGCCAGCTGAGCCGCCACCAACTATTGCTACATCAAACTTTTCCATTTGTCTAGCTCCTCACTTCCACTATAGCCTTCAATTCCTTAAGTTCTTCAATCAATATAGGTAAAATCTCCTCCATTCGTCCTTTGATAAAGATATCGCATTCGTCTTTGATTGGCGAATCCGTATCAGGATTAATTGCAATAACGAATTCGGCTTCTTTCATGCCAGCAATATGTTGCATAGCGCCGCTTATCCCTACTGCGATATACACTGAAGGAGCGACTTTGCGACCACTGGTTCCAATAACTCTTTCTGGAGTGATATATGCAGATAACTTCGAGTTTGAAATGTTATAAGGTTTTTTTGATATTGGTAGGGATATTCCTACTTCTGCATCTAATTCCCTTCTAAGATTGTCGATCAACGCAATGTTTTCTTCTGGTGACTCGTTGATCCCACGTCCGAAGCTTACTATTACCTTGTGGCTATCAAAGTCAATCGGGCTTTTGACAACTTTTCTATTCAATATCTTAACGCTTAAATCAGCAGGTTTAAGAGTTGCAGCAAAGTCTACTATTATGCCCTTTCTACTAGAATCAGACGGAATCGGGCTAAATACACCAGGAATTATACTGCATGACTGTGGATGATAATCCCTTCTGTTATCAGGATGCCTATTGTCTAGACAAAGTATTGTTGTCCACAGAAATCCAGAGAAGTCAGGTCTGTACATTTCCAAAGTCTTGTTATATTTTTCCATTCGTCCCTTGGTCTTGTGTTCGTGTTTTAACTCGATATCATCTATAACAAGCTTGTTTATATCTGAGGCTAGACCAGAGTCTAATTCAGCAAGGACAGTGGCAGAAAGATGCCTTCCGGTATCGTCTGCGGAAAAAAACATAAATCGAGGACGTTGAAATTCATTTGCATATCGGGCAGATATTTTCGCACTACAATCCTTATCGAGTGCAATTTGGCTAATGACTCTAGTATAGACCAGATTCCGATGGTATTTGAATTCTGGATTGTCTGCATATATTACTACATCTGCACCATAACTGATTAGTTTGTCGCACTGAGATCTCATTTCGTGACCGAGCAGTACTGCAACTACCTTTTCTTCTGAAGAATAACGTATGTTAAATTCATCCATCAGTCTGCGGGCTTCTCCTAACATTTCGAAGTTTACTTGCAAGAGATTACCGTCCTCATGTTCCATAACTACATAGAGATGTCTATATTTTCCATCAGATGTTTCCAAGCTGGGAGATGGGGCTATCTCATTGCCGTGGCTGCTCACTATTATTTCACCTTTATCATATCGGTCATCTTCTTTGCTACCGCTTTGATTTGATCTCGATTGGAACCATCGACAATTTCTGCCATTCTACTTGTCTTTGCTCTAGGTATTTTTTCTACTCTATAGACAATCGTCGGGGAACCTGGTAATCCCACTAACTTTGGATCGACTCCGAGCGTTTGAGCAGTAAAAGTCTTTAAATAGTCTTTATAAAGCGCGGATCGATCTCTTGCTTCCTTTTGACATTTGAAAAATGTCAATCTTTGTGAAACTGTAGTAAATACTGGTTTGTAAGAGGGATGTATTGTGATAAAAATAGGTAGAGGTGCCTCCAGTTCCTCAATTACATCGTGTAGACCTTGAATAGGGACCAGTCGAGTTACTCTTGCAAGGCGACGCTCCAAATCCACACTGAAGGCGATAACATTTCCAAAAAATGTATAACCTAATTTCCATGCTGTTTGGGGGCCCGTTTGACCAGTTTCACCATCCGAAGCTCGGTGACCTGAAAATACGATATCTGATTTGGCACCATCGTGCATTTTGTCTAGGCCTGCTCTCAAGACCTCGGCAGTCGCCAGTGTATCTGCTCCAGCAAAGATTCTATCACTATATAGATGCAGTTCGTCTGCATCACAAATTAGTTGAGACTGCTGAAGGGCTTGTTCGGCAATTGGCGGACCCATAGTACCTACAGACACCTCAGCATTGTACAATATCTTTGCATTTAGGGCCGCCATGGAAGCAACTGCACTATGTGGCCCTAGGATGCTTTTAGTTTCAGCCCTGTTCAGTGTACCATCAGAATTATAACTTACGTTTCCCTCGGAAAAATCTGGCTCTAGTTTAATTATAACTGATACCTTTAGTCTAGAGGACTCCAATTTACAAGCATATCTCTAATTAATGCCTTTTAAATTGGTTATGTAATATAATTTTCTAGCACAAATTTATGTGATTAAATAATAGAACAATCTAAATCCTCCAATAGAACAGAGATCAAACTAACTCCCGAACAATTATGCATCTACCCCGTGTAATTAATTTTGCACCTAATGTGCTCTAGGAAGCTTCATTTGTTTGAGGCATGGTGAGTGTATATTCATAAAATGTGGATCTAAGTTGTTCGTAACCAGACCGTAGCTTCTTGTATAGATCAGGGGTCTTTGGCGATAACATGGTATATCCTAAGTAAAAGTCTTCTGCCTCTCTCAAATACCTCTTTATCTTATCATACACAACTTTCTTGTTTTGCTTGGCTACGTTTAAAATAAAGTACATATTGTTGAGCCTATCTTCCAGTTTGATTACCTTTATATCATAATCAGCCGCAATAAGGAAATCGCAGTATTCACGGAATCTTGATAACTGCCGCTCTTCATCATTCTTGCCTTCATATCCGACAAGGTCTTTTAGCTTCAAATTAGTCGCAATATAATAAACCCTATTTCCGAACCGGTATTTTAAATAAGCTTCAAATCCATAGTCCTTTGTCTTGTACAAGTCTATAATCCTATCGTTATCTTCTGAAATGTCGTGTAGGATTGCAGAGGCAATTTCTACGCTTGTAACAGTTCGGTTATTAGATTTGTAATGTCTCATTACATCTAATGCCACAGGCCAAGTGTGTGTTTCCAAGAACGAAGAAGATCCATCCTCCCTAACACTACCTGCGTGAACGTCCTCAGCCAACTCCATTGCACCTTTAATGAAATCATCAATTCTCATTTTACCTTCGTTTTCTAAAACAGATACGAAATTTGGTCCCGTCATTGAGGCGATGGAATGTCTCATAGTCATTAAACATGCGTCAAAGTTTATTTAATTTTCTGAACAGATGCTCGTTTAATGCCTGTAAAATCTTACGTATTAAGGTCAGAATCGAGTCTAGTAGATAATTCTGGATTCTAAATGCCTGGCTTCAAATGTTCTTGTAAAGTTGTCTCAAAATCATAATCGCAGGATTTTTTCTGCATGCTAGGGTCAAAACCCCCTACGACTGTAATTCCTATTGGAGTTCTATTACGGGGCCTTTAGAATGCGTTATATAACATACTTAAATTTTCAGAAACAAAGGTAATAACGTATAGTAATAGACAATTTCAAAAACTTATAGATCACATGTAGAATTCTAGTAATGAAATGAAGTTCTTTGCGATAGCGTTAGGACTAGTTATATTGACAGTAGGAGGAATCCAACTAGCACAAGCAGACTCTTATGCTAATAGTACGCTCCCAATATTTGAACAGAAATGTAAACAAGAATTAGGAATAGCTCAAGACCGGCCTCTAGGTATGGGATTTTTGCAGTGTTTGAATACCTTGAAAATGCTGGCGAATCACACACTAACTACTGGAAAATAATATACTACTAGTAGTAGTAATAATCAGCAAAGTGAAAATGAAGATTTTGAATCGCAGAACTTTAGTGTTGCTGGAAATAGCCATTGGACTAGACTGCTGAATAGAAGAAGAGGCTATTCCAGCGTTTTCGAAGACTGCATTTGTACGTTACCCAGCATTTCTTAAAAGTGCATATAAAAGCTAATACATAATCTATCTTCAATCTACTCAGATCATAATAAGAAAATTAACCATCAATGAATGAATGAATGCGCTGCCTCTAAATTTGAACTGTATAAATAGTATGTTTGCATGGACTAACCACAACAATAAGTGTTCACCACTGGTCCGTAATTCCTTCCTTATTATGATCAAGCTATCCATATTCCATATGTGCTTAATCATGCGGGGACCAGTGGTGATTGGTAATTGTTCGTTAGTCTTATAACAGCGTAATAGGCATTAATACTTTATTTATTTATCGGTGGACGATTGAGGAATATCACCACAATCCCTCTTTTTATTATGTTATGCGTCAGGTTAGTGACAAAATTTCTTACGCTATTTTGCCACTAAGGATTCAGACATTTGCATGATTATACCTACTGAATAGAGAGCATCGAGATCCCTTACCTTATGTTGTAATGGGAGCGAATAATTATGACGACAAGGCCGAATGCAACTTATTAACGGACATGCATTATGACCTTTATTTGCTTGTCAGTACTGGAATTGATCTATTAATTATAGAATGATCAAAACCTTACCTAGTTTCATTTACTGACTATAGTCACTGAACATACCGGCTCTAAATAGTCCGCTGCAAATTGATAGGCTGGATTACTGCATGCGTTAATCATGGTTGAAGTCCTATGGACAAGTCGACAGTAGCCACAGCCGGTATTAAGGTCAGAACTCTCTGCCAGTAGGAGATCGAATGGCCTACTTGAGCAAAACGAGTTCCTATCGAAGGTAACAAATCATAATTCATGTCAACTTATCCTTAAATGTATCTTAGCGACTCATCTTCATGAATCGCAGTTATATGACTAATCTCCAGACTACCGATTCAGAGAAGGGAGAGCCTGAGATTGTGTAGTGTGTACACTATTTTACACTCGATTAGACTAGACTCTGTTCGTTACTATTTGTTCTTAGATTCCTATGGCATTCAAATGCCGGTCCTATGAAGTATAGAAATTCAGTGCGTACTCGTAAAAGCAACAACACTACAACTAAATCCTATTTGAACAGTTAATATCTATTACCACTGACAAGTCATATGACGCTATTGGATCCGAGTTTTAAAACCTAATGTGGGGCTTGAGCATCACTCCATTAGTTTGTGAAGGCATACCTTGTATAGTCTTTGCAAATCTCATTCCTGAACAATTCTATTTAAAGGGCATGATTATTGTTCTATAAGCAGTCTATCATTAATCCCCAAAATTCAATCCAATGGGGTGTTCGACTCCCCACTAGTGTGAAGTCTGTATGCACAATTATCCTTGGTCGACATTAAACTTCCTCTGAAGAATTTTGTTTAAAGGATCTGAGTTTTGTAATGTAGGCAGTCTATCAATCCACTCTGAAGAAACTGTGGCAGGATAAGGTGATGCTAATGGATTTGCATGTCTGTCTTATCCTACACCTAAATGTAATTTGTTTGTTTGTATATGTTAGTCTACTGTATGCTTGAATAGTAAATAAGCAGGACTAGTATACCAACAACATCATTGGTGAAGATAAGCGTCGACATCCTTATTCTCACCAAATGCACCAGCACGTGCATAGATCTCTAATTAATAATTAATAACACAAACGAGACGAATTCTTTGTCCATCATATTTTTCTGAATAGTTTAAACAACTCCACTCCAAGTTACCTTTCGGATAAGTATAGAAAAGATTGGCCTTTTACAAGGAAATTTTGCCAATCCAGGAATCCTACTATAATAGCTAGTACTGACAAATATCTGAGATTAGGATAAATCAGCATTCGTGTCTAGTGGGGATTATATGGACTTGATATGAATTGTAAGTTAACATGAGATCGAACCAGTTCACCAGACATACCACTCACAATGAGGGAGTCAAGATAAAATGACATTAGAATCAAAGTATGAGTACTGTCCACTACATAACCTAGTCTTTTCTGAGGATAGTGTATGTTGGTTATGCCGCAATGATGACATAGACTGAAATGACTAACAGCAATCGCAACAGTTGGTAATTCCATTCAATGAGGACAGGAATCACTAGCTATCCATTAGAATCATTCCTTAGAATCTGTTGGTTTCTTCGCATGCCAGTGGTAGTATCGATAGGGCTCCAAATAGCAATCTGGCACTCGTAGTCCAGGGGACGCTTGCACTAGCCAGGCCTTTTTACTGCATTAAACCAGTAGTCTCCAGGCTGATAATTCCGAATATCATAGTAGTACGCGGCTTTTTCAAAATCGTTACAGATGAAACAATCAGAATACGTAAAAAAGCTAGAACTATACCTTCATGGACTACGCCTCTAGTTGATAGAAGAGAATAAAATCACTGGCCACTACAATTAGCACGCTTGAAGCCATATTGATTTGGTAAGTGCAGTGAACTAATTGCCAGTGATAAAATGCTTTGCAAAAATGGGTGTAGAGTGGTAGTATTTTATCAAGCCTTAACCTTGTTCTACAAGGTATAACAAGCAGGGTTTGGTAATATTACTTGCGGTTTATCCAACCAAAATTATCACGCACGACCATGTAGGATCCGGTAATATCTGGCTTGTTCCTGAGCTGGATTTTGCATGGTCAGATTTGAGTATTGTTGACTTTACCAATGGATTGATTGTTTTTAAAGGATATAGCTCAGTCGTATGTCTGCAGGCCCTTTCGAAGCCGCATGAATAGTCTTTTTGATAGCCGATCTAGTCTAAAGGTTATTCCCGGCAACATTAAAGGTACGCCTGAACAAAAGGATTCCTCTCGCGGCACCTACGCACTTCAAATTATCCTACATATAAGTTCAGATTCATTTATCTGCAATTCTAATATTGCAAGAACACCACAAAGAGGGCAGTAATGAAATAGGCAATACATGAATCTTAACCAAGATATAGTAATATATTCTCGTATTGATGTACCATTGCCTACTGTTGAGACAACGCAAGTTCACGTTATCTACTAATATTTACCCACCCAGCGGGGATCAACCTGATGCTATAGATGCTCTAGCAGCCGGCGTGAATAATAAACTGGGATGCCAGACTTTGCTTGGCGTTACAGGTAGCGGAAAAACCTTCACTGTTGCTAATGTGATTGCCCGTACGAATCAGAATACGCTTGTCATTTCACATAACAAGACACTTGCAGCACAATTGTATACTGAATTTAAGGAATTTTTTCCTAATGACAATGTTGGTTACTTTGTCAGTTTCTATGATTACTATCAACCGGAAAGCTATATCCCACAAAGCGATACATATATTGAAAAAGAGACTGAAATAAATGAAAAGATTGAAAAAATGAGATTAGAAGCTACTGCAATGATTATGTCTGGCCAGCCCACGATTATTGTGTCAACAGTATCTTGTATTTACTCGCTTGGCTCTCCCGCCGAATGGGATGCATCAGCGCTGCAATTGCGAGTTGGAGATAGAATCACGCGTTCAAAGATTATCCAAATGTTGGTTGATGCTCGGTATGAAAGAAATGATATATCACCCACTCAGGGTAGTTTCAGATCTAGAGGAGATATTATCGATATCTATCCAGCATACACACATGATATGATACGAATATCACTTTTTGACGATGAGATTGAAAGTATCTCGATTCATGATCCTTTGACTGTAAAGCGCCTTAAAGAAGTAGATGCAATCAAAGTTTTTCCTGCAAAGCATTACATAATTGATGATGAATCCAGGAGGATAGCTATAGAGTCTATAAAACGCGAACTTGAAAGTTGGGTTCCCAAATTACCCACAGAACTTGAAAAGCAGAGATTAAAGTCTAGAGTAGGTTACGATCTTGAAATGATTCAGGAATTGGGATATTGTTCTGGGATAGAGAACTATTCTCGACATTTTGATGGTAGGTCACCGGGATACCCTCCATTTTGCTTGCTAGACTTTTTTGGAGAAGATTTTCTTCTTGTGATCGATGAATCTCATGTGACTATTCCTCAAATACATGGTATGTATAATGGCGACTACAGTCGTAAGAAAAATTTGGTTGACTTTGGCTTTAGATTACCTAGTGCTTTTGACAATAGGCCATTGAAATTTCAAGAATTTGAAAGATATTTTAAAAATGTGATTTTTGTATCAGCGACTCCTGGATACTATGAAACATCGAAGAGCTACAAGGTCATAGAACAGGTGGTCCGACCAACGGGCTTAGTTGATCCAAAGATCATTATTAAGCCTGCTAAGAATCAAATAACTGATCTTATCAGTGAAATAAGAAATCGAATTGCAAAAAACCAGAGAATTCTTGTTACTACTCTAACCAAGAGAATGGCAGAAGATTTAGCTGATTATTTATCTAAAAATGATGTGCGGGTACGATACCTTCATTCTGAAATACAAAATTTGGAAAGAACGGAATTGATACGACAATTGCGACTGGGTAGATTTGATGTATTAGTAGGGATAAACCTATTAAGAGAAGGACTGGATATCCCAGAGGTGTCCATGGTAGCAATCATGGATGCAGACAAAGAAGGATTCCTTCGCAATTTCACAAGCCTTATCCAGACTTTCGGAAGAGCAGCTAGAAATATTGATGGGACTGTAATCATGTATGCAGATCATATTACTAAATCAATAGAATCTGCGGTATCTGAATCGAACCGAAGACGCAATAAGCAGATTCAATTCAATCAGAAAAATGGAATAGACCCCAAGTCCGTAATTAAACCTGTGGCTGAGAATAGTAACGAGGACATTGGTTTTTTAGCGAGCCTGCGTTCGATGTCGAGAACTGATTTGAATAAGCTAGCCGTAGAAACTGAGGGGATTATGAAGAGATATGCAGAAGAATTGGATTTCGAAATGGCAATAGAAACTAGAGAACGGTTATCAAAAATAAGAAACGTTTTAGGACAATATGCATTGTCTGAGGTGTCATAGATATTGCATGATAGGATTGTTATAAGGGGTGCAAGACAACATAACCTGAAAAATGTGAATGTTGAGATCCCAAAGAATAGATTGGTGGTAATTTCTGGATTGTCTGGATCTGGCAAGTCTACACTTGCATTTGATACCATTTATGCAGAGGGCCAGAGAAGATACGTAGAATCACTATCTGCATATGCAAGACAATTCTTGGAGCTAATGGAAAAGCCTGATGTAGACCATATTGATGGCCTTTCTCCTGCGATCTCAATTCAGCAGAGAAGTGGTAGTAAGAATCCCAGGTCTACGGTAGGAACTACAACAGAAATATATGATTATCTCAGACTTCTCTATTCTAGAATTGGTATACCTCACTGTCCGAAGTGCGGAAAAAAGATAGGTAGTCAGTCAGTAGAGGCGATAGTAGAGTCCATTATTCAAGAATGCGAAGGGAAGAAGGTAATCATTCTGGCTCCGATCGTACAAGAGAAGAAGGGTACCTATGAGAAACTATTTCAAGAGCTTAGAGCTGACGGCTTTTCGAGGATCCGACTGGATGGAGAAGTTTTAAACCTTGATGAAGAGGAAAAATCAATATATCCACGTCTTGATAAACATAAAAAGCATTCGATATCGGCGATTGTAGACAGATTGACTCCATCTTTGGAAGAAAGGAGCAGAGTGTTTGAGTCTGTCCAAACTGCTTTGAAGAAAGGAAACGGTCTTGTTATTGCATCCTACGAAAACAAGGACTTGCTCTATTCACAACGAAATGCGTGTCCTGAGTGTGGGATTAGCATTAGCGATTTGGAGCCTCGTACATTTTCCTTTAACTCTCCTTTCGGTGCATGTCCAGAGTGCAACGGCCTTGGGATCAGGGTAGAATTTGATCCAGACTTAGTAATTACTGATAAATCAAAAAGCATTTTACAAGGCGCAATTAGACCATGGTCAGGTCATTTTTTCACCTTTAGATCTTCTATGCTCAAAGATGTCGGGAAAAGATTTGGGTTTACTCTAAATACGCCAATTTCACAGATGACTGAAGCACAGATTGAGACTATCCTCTATGGCACAAAAGAGAATATTCATTACAGATATCGATCGAAATATTCAGATACTAAATGGGAATACAAGGGATCATTTGAGGGCGTAATACCGAATCTTGATCGCATGTATCGTCAGACGGAATCAGAATCAAAACGCGAGGAGCTGCTCCAATTCATGCGAGAACTACCGTGCGATAGCTGTAATGGAACTAGGTTAAGAGAGGAGGCCCGATCGGTGAAAATACAAGATAAATCGATAATGCAATTATGCGACAATTCTATCGAATTGATATACAAGTTTTTCAAAGTTATTGATCTAACTGAAACGGAGAAATTTATTGCAAAAAACATACTAAAAGAAATCACTTCAAGATTGGAATTCCTCTTAAACGTAGGTCTTGATTATCTGACTTTGAATCGAAGAACTTCATCACTCTCTGGGGGTGAATCACAAAGAATTCGACTTGCAACTCAAATAGGATCGAATTTAACAGGCGTTTTGTATGTACTGGACGAACCTACTATTGGATTACATCAGCGTGACAATAAGAAATTAATTTACACCCTAAAAAAACTTAGGGACCTGGACAATACTCTATTGGTTGTCGAACACGACGAGGAGGTCATGAGAAGTTCCGATTGGATGCTGGATATCGGTCCTGGTGCAGGAGTTCACGGAGGTAGAGTAGTTGCACAGGGAACAGTACAAGATATCATGTATAACGAAAATTCTATCACAGGTGCGTTCTTGAGAAAAGATCAACAGGTTTCGACTCCCAGAAATCCAAGACGTCAGACTGATAAGTGGCTCGTCGTCAAAGGAGCAAGAGAAAATAACTTGAAATCTATCACAGTTGGATTTCCTCTTGAGTGCATGACTGTCGTAACAGGTGTTTCTGGATCTGGTAAATCGAGTCTTGTGAATGAAGTTTTATTCAATCATTGTCAAATCACTTTCTTGAGAAGACTCGTCAAGTCAGACATGATGGTATTAGTGGGCTGGAGTATGTCGATAGAGTAATTGGAATTGACCAATCGCCAATTGGTCGAACTCCTAGATCAAATCCATCAACATATGTCAATGCGTTTACACCAATTAGGGAACTATTTTCAAAGACACCACTGGCCAAAACTATGGGCTACAAACCAGGCAGATTTTCTTTCAATGTTTCTGATGGGAGGTGTGAAGTATGCGAAGGTGCTGGAGTAAAGAAAATTGAGATGCAATTTCTGCCTGATGTTTATGTTACGTGTGACCTGTGCAAAGGGAAGCGATACAACCTGGAAACCCTGAATATCAAATACAAAAACAAGACTATTTCAGACATTCTAGATATGACAATCGAAGAGGGATTAGAATTTTTCAATAACATATATGCAATAGAAAGGAAATTGCGAACTCTGAACGAGGTCGGATTGGGTTATTTGAAGCTAGGTCAACCTGCTACTACACTGTCTGGTGGGGAAGCACAAAGAATCAAGCTAGCAGCAGAATTATCTAAGAGAAGTACTGGAAAGACGGTTTATATTCTTGATGAACCCACAACTGGACTACATTTTGTTGACGTTCAAAAGTTGTTACTGGTATTAAATAGACTGGTAGATAAGGGAAATGCGGTGATTATAATCGAACATAACCTAGATGTGATAGCAAGCGCAGACTGGATCATAGACCTTGGACCGGAGGGTGGAGATAAAGGAGGCAGAATTGTAGCCACGTCAACTCCTGAAGGCTTAGCATCCAATGATGAAAGTATAACTGGAACCTATTTAAGATCTAAACTGTTAGTTGATAAAACAATTACTGTAGGTGGAAACAAATAGAATATAAAATTCAGATCACATCTAGAATAAAGCAGTTTCCCCAGAGTCCTGGGGTGTATTTAATGAAAGATAAAACCGGCAGGGTTATTTATATTGGTAAAGCAAAAAATCTGAGAAAGAGAATTATGTCCTACTTTGTTGAAAAAAACGAAATATACTGGAAAACATCTAAACTAGTCTCTAAGGTTGAAGATCTAGAATTTATAGTTACTGACAATGAGACTGAGGCATTTCTTCTAGAGTCCAACCTGATCAAAAAATATAGGCCGCTGTTTAATATAGAGCTCAAAGACCAACAGCGTTATGCATATCTCAAAATTACAAATGAAAAGTTTCCAAGGCTATTAGTTGCTAGGCGCAACAGGAACGGAGAATTCTATGGATCTGGTGGTGAAATTTATGGCCCACTGGTTCAGGGTGGCTCCAAGTTCCTAAGTGTCGGATTACTTAGAAAGATATTCAAAGTACGGGTTTGTAACACAATGCCAAAGAGTCCATGTCTTGAGTATTTTATCAAAAATTGTGATGCGCCATGTATAAACAATATCAGCCAAAATGAATATGGCAATAAAATTCAATCGTTACGAAATATTTTAAGTGGAAAAGAGGGCATTGAAGAATTTGTAAATGAAATGAAATCTCAAATGGTTGTGGCTTCTCGTCAAGAACAGTACGAAAAGGCAAAAGAAATTCGAGATACGTTACTTAAACTAAATTCACTTAAGGTAAAACAAAAAGTAGAATCACTGAATCATACGAATCTGGAAGAAGAATTTTTCGGTTATAGACGTGATTTGCATAACGGAGTCGCACATGTAATGATGTTCAAAAGATCCCGCGGAGTTATTAGTGATAGAAAATCCTTCGAATTTGAGCTTATTGGAGATAACACATTAGATTCATTTCTATTCCAATACTATTCTACTGCAAGAACTGCGCCTACCTATATTTATTTAAATGAAGGGCTTGATTCAAAGTCGATTTTGGAGACAACACTTGAAAAAGCTAGTGGTCATTCAGTGAATGTTATAAGAGTTCGTCCTCATTCCGATTCCATGCAGGGACAATTAATGGATCTCATAATAAAGAACATCGACCTGCGAATCCAAAACAAATCTGATCTTGCAATCTCTGAATTAAAAACTGTACTAAACTTACCTAGAAACCCCAGAATTATCGATTGTTTTGATATATCAAACTTTGGAACGTCGTATGCAGTTGGAGCTTGTAGTAGACTAGTAGACGGAAAACCGTTCAAACCAGGGTATAGGAGGTTTAAGATAAAGCTAGCTGTAGCACAGAACGACTTTGCAATGATTCATGAGATCGTTACAAGGAGATACTCATCGATAATTGAAAAGACTAATCATGAACAGATTCCGGATCTAATCGTGATAGACGGGGGAAAGGGACAGTTGCATTCAGGAGCTAATGCTATAGAACGATTGGGTTTGGATATCCCATGTATTTCAATTGCAAAAGCTGAAGAAATTATATATTCATATGAAAACGACAGGGAAATAAGATTGCCAAAGAGCAATTTGGCGCTGAGAGTTGTCCAACTTGCGCGAGATGAAGTACATAGATTTGGACTTGCATACAATGTGAAATTAAGAAAGATAGAAAAGTCTACACATAGCCGTTAATTCTTTGTTCATACGTTTCATCGAGATGAGAATATCACCTTATTTCAGAAGAAATCTGACTAGAACTCAGATTACTTTTCTGAAACATAGAATCATGTAAGATAACTTTCATGGTTTAACGCGAGATTATCAGAAGTCAATAGTAAAACTCTTCGGTAGATAAAAATAGGACCAGGAATCTCTTCTCAGATTATTAATTGCCAGATATACCCAGATTGGTTATAGCGGGGGTAACTAGCGGTGTTGGGAAGACAACCATTTCGGCTGCTTTTATGTACGGTTTAAAGAAACAAGGCCTCGTAGTTCAACCATTCAAAGTCGGTCCGGACTTTATTGATCCCAGCTATCACACGTATATCACAGGGAGAGAGTCGCGAAATCTAGATATCTGGATGATGGGGTATGACGGTGTTTTAAATTCGTTTCATAGAGCGTGCGACGGTGCAGACGTAGCTGTAATTGAAGGAGTAATGGGCTTGTTTGACGGTATATCTGGCCAAGGCGAGCAAGGTAGCACTGGTGCCATAGCAAAGTTGTTGAAAGCAGAAGTGGTTCTAATTCTGGATTGTAGCAAAGCAGCCCGCTCCATTGCTGCTATTGCTTTGGGATTTCAAGAATTCGACAAAGATCTAAGAATTAAAGGTGTGGTCCTAAACAAAGTAGCTAGTGATAAGCATGAGAGACTACTCAAAGAGGCGTTTGAAGAAAAGATCCAAATACCTATTATTGGACTAGTAAGACGAGATCAGAGCTTGAAGGATATTGAGAGACATCTTGGTCGAATACCAACAGCAGAATTGAACTCAGTTGCAAAGAGTAGGCAATTAACTATTGCAAAAAGTGTCTCTGAACAAATTCAATTTGATAAATTTGTTCAAAACTGGAAATTATCCTCTAAAGCCACTGTAGATCAGCGAAAGTTACCGGCACACATGTCAGGTCTACGTGTTGCTGTCGCACTAGATGAATCGTTCAATTTCTATTACGCTGATAATTTGGAACTTTTAAGAGAGAATAAAATAGATCTGATTTATTTTAGTCCTTTGCACGATATAGAGCTGCCTAAAGAATTGGATGGCCTTATCATAGGAGGCGGTTTTCCTGAGATTATGGCAAAGGGACTTGAAAAAAATAGATCTATGATAAATTCCATCAAAAAGTCTGCCGAGAATGGCCTCCCTATACTCGCAGAATGCGGAGGGTTGATGTACCTAACCAGACGCTTGTACGAAAATGAAAATGAAATTAATAAGGGATGTAAGTTGGTCGGACTAATAGACGCTGAAACACAGATGGGTTCGCAACTGACCTTGAATTATACACAGGCAAATTCAAATGGCTCGATAGTTGGACAAATTGAGTCTATAAAAGGACATGAATTTCATTATTCTAAAATCATAAATGTACCCAATGACTCGAATTTCGCATTTGACATGAAGCTAGGTTCTGGAATAGTCAACAATCGTGATGGATTTACCGTATATAACTGCCTTGCATCATACACCCACCTTCATTTTTCTAATAAGCGGCTGTTAAGGAATCTAACTGCTTCTTTTCGGTCATATAGAAGAAGATAATATGATAGGCCACACTTAATGAGATAGATCTTAAGTCAATTTATGCACCTATCCAAATTACACAATTCAAAAATCATTTCTAAGGATCGCAATAACTTGGCCTTCGAAGAAAATACTATATTAATATGTCTACAGATCTTAGTTGTATAATATGTTAAGAGCAGATCTGAGTGCTAGGTTGTTATCTTAGATCAGACATTGTTTTGTTTTTAGATTCGACCTCCATCTTAAGAGCTTGGTTCATTTTGTTTTCGCTTTCGAATATGTCTTTTACCAAGAATTTGCTACCTACAAGAGCTCCTATTCCTCCAAATATTTCCTTATGTTCGAATCTAACCAAAGTCTCT
>Ga0126370_10000340_pt1 | contig 18680 bp, 22 predicted proteins | sample PanSoiMetaPlot_3_FD_92586 | JGI IMG/M metagenome (GOLD analysis project Ga0126370, IMG submission 92586) | Tropical forest soil microbial communities from Panama - MetaG Plot_3 | ecosystem: Environmental > Terrestrial > Soil > Tropical forest > Bulk soil | place: Panama | collected 2016-02-17 | reverse complement strand
GAGCCCGGGGTCAAGTTCCCCTACTACGGCCCCTACCCGGCGACGATCGCGGAGTGGCACGACGGGGACACCTGCCGCATGGTCATCGACCTCGGCTTCGGCCTGGCCATGCACCTGTCCTGCCGCTGCTACGGGATCAACGCCCCCGAGCTATCCAGCGGCAAGCCGGGCGCGGACGCGACCGCGGCGGCCAAGGCCCTGGCTCCCGAGGGCAGCCAGGTCACCGTGCTGAGCCATAACTGGGACAAGTACGGCGGCCGGTTCCTGGGCGAGATCCGGCTGGCCGGTGGCCGCAGCTTCGCGGAGGAAATGATCTCCGGGGGCCACGCCCGGCCCTACTTCGGGGTCGGCCCCAAGCCGGTGTGACGATGCCGTGGTGGGGCTGGGTGCTGGTGATCGCCGCCGCCTGCGTGATCAGCGGCCTGATCGGCGCGGCGGCCTGCCTGCTGTGGATCGGCTCGGGCATGTTCCGCTAGCAAAGGGCAGGCCAGGGGTGCTCCGAGCGAGCCCCTGGCCTGCGCTTTTACCCGCATCACTTAACAGGCCCCGCTGGGCCTGTTAAGTTGCGGTGGTTGGGCGTGTGACACCCCAGTTGCGCCAACATCCTGGGAGATCACCCGCGTGCTCCGAGCAAAGGATAACCTTGCGCCCCTCGATCTCCAGGGCCGCGCTGGTCACGGTTTGCGCATTGTTCGCCGCGCTGATAGCCACTGGCCCTGCCGCCGCCAGGATCACCCCTGCTCCGTTCGCCGCCCCCTCGCCGGGCGGCGTTTCCGTTCCCGTCGATCCGCACCCGGTGCTGCTGGCCAAGCACTACACCGCGCCCATGATCATCGTCCGCCACGGCGACACGCTCACCAAGATCGCTAAACGGGCCTGTCACCACGCCCGATGGTGGCCCGAGCTATGGTGGGCTAACCGCAAACGGGTGCACAACCCGGACCTGATCACTGTCGGTGAGAAGCTGCGCGTCCCCGCCTGTGCCCCCGTCAAGCAGGGCCACGCAGCGGCGGCGCTGGAGGCGATCCCCAAGCCGCCTCCGCCCGCCCCGGCCGCGGTCCCGGTCGCTGCCTCCCCCCCGCAGTCGGCCGGGACCGCCCCGGTTACCGCCTCCTACTCGGGCAGCGCGGGCTGCCAGGCGCACATCATCGCGGACGAGAGCGGCGGCAACCCCACCGCGGTCAACCCCGCATCGGGCGCGGGCGGCCTGTACCAGTTCCTGCCGAGCACCTGGGCCGCGCTCGGCCACTCCGGGCTGCCGCAGAACGCCTCGGTGGCCGAGCAGAACCAGGCGTACTACCAGCAGGTGGCGCTGTCCGGCTACACGGCCTGGGCGGCCAGCGGCGGGTGCTAGCGCTCACCGCGGCGGCCTGCTCCCCGCTGGCCGCTGGTGTCCTGTGGATCATCGCCAATGTCCTCGCGGACAAGGCGGCCGACGCCGAGTGGCGGCAGATCGACCGCGCCCACCACCTGTCCGGCCGCAACCTGATCGAGGCGCTGTCGATGGAGGTACTGGCCCGGACCGAGCACCTGAGCCGGGGGAGGATCACCCGGCCGGGTGCCTGACTTCGCCCTGTAAGTACGTTTAGGGTTGCCCGCAAGCCGGTCCGTTGACGAGCCAGCGGGGTGATCACGTTGACCGAGCCTGCGCCAGAGCCTGTCTCGGCCGACTCCCCACCGGACGCTACAGTCCCGTCAGAACCACCAGCGGACCAGGCTCCAGCAGCCCCGCCGCCACCTGATCAGCCAGCAGCGCCCGCAGACCCGGGGACACCCCCGGATACAGGCACGCCACCTGATGCCGCACCGCCTGACGCAACTGCGCCTGCGCCGCCTCCCGATCAGCCTGCTCCCGCGGAACCGCCCGCACCGGACACTGGCACCCCTGTAGAGCCGAGCCCTGGCCAGCTTCCACCGGACCTCACCCCGCCCGGGTCGGAGGTCCCGCCCGCCGAGCCGCTGCCCGCAGAGCCTCCGCCAGACGCAGGGCTTCCCCCGGATCAGCCCCCACCCGGCGTTCCGCCTGATCAGCCAGCGCCGCCAGGCGTCCCCGTTCCTCCGGATCAGCCTGCTCCAGAGCCGCCGCCATCAGAGCCAGCCCCGGGTGAGCCGCCAGCAGAGCCGCTGCCAGAGCCTCCGCCTGTAGATCAGCCACCGGACGTCACCCCCGCTCCGCCCGCAGAGCCTGCGCCTGAGCCTCCGCCAGAGCCCGCACCAGTGCCCCCGCCTGCTCCAGTTCCTGAACCGACGCCACCGGACGTTCCGGCTCCAGAACCTTCGCCAGCACCCGCGCCGGAGCCCCCGCCAGCGGAGCCAGTTCCGCCAGAGCCTGCGCCAGAACCGGCCCCGGCACCTGCTCCAGAGCCGCCGCCAGATACGGCCCCACCGGAGCCCGCACCTGAACCGCTGCCGTCAGAGCCCGTGCCAGCGCCTGAGCCTCTGCCCGAGCCGCCAGTGGTGCCGCCCGAGCCCATTCCACCGGATCTGCCACCGGTCCAGCCTACGGAGCCCGCTCCCCCGGATGTTCCTCCCGCGGAGCCAGCCCCGCCAGCGCCTGAGCCAGCGCCCGAGCCGATTCCGGCTGAGCCGCCAGCGCCTGAGCCACCCGCCGAGCCCGCGCCTGAGCCGACGCCTCCAGAGCCGCCGCCAGCGGAGCCAGTGCCCGAGCCACCTGCTGAGCCCACGCCGCCAGAGCCTCCCCCAGCGCCTGAGCCGCCAGCAGAACCTGAGCCGACGCCTGCTCCAGGGCCACCTGCCGAGCCCGTGCCCGAGCCTCCGCCAGTGCCCGAGCCTCCCCCGGACGTTCCTGCTCCACCTGAGCCACCCGCTCCCGAGCCAGTGCCCGAGCCCGTGCCCGAGCCGCCTGCTCCCGAGCCTGCCCCGCCTGAGCCGGTTCCGCCAGAGCCGCCTGCGCCCCCCGAGCCGGAGCCACCCGCCGAGCCCGCGCCGGAGCCACCGGCCGAGGCACCGCCCGCTGAGCCGCCGCCCGGCCAGGAGGACAGCCAGCCGGTGCCCCCGGACCAGCAGCCCCCGGGCGTCACCCTGCCCGGCGAGCCGCCCCCGGATGCGACTGTGCCTGGTGACCCGTCCGCGGGCACCGGACCCGAGCCCAGTCAGCCGGTGCCGCCGACGCCGCCCCCGGACACGCCAGTCTCAGACGCCACGTCGAACGAGAACCCGGTGCTGCCGCACTCCGCCACGGCGGGCGCGGCCAGGGCGCACGCCAGCTTCCAGGTGGTGATCGACCTGGCCACCAACCCCGATGACCCCGCTGCCGCGCTCGCGCAGATCATCGCCCTGATGGAGGCGATGCTGGCGGACGTGGGCAGGTTCGTCCCGGCCGCGATGCAGCAGACGGCCCAAGATCAAGTGCAGCAGGTGGCCGATTCGCTCTAAGACGTGGGCAGTGCCCTGCTTGCCGGGCTAACAGCGGGGACTTGGCGGCAGGGTGCTGCCCGCACCTAGCGGGGTTAACCGTGGAGATCGTGCTACCCGGCTCCGGGCCGCTCCAGTGCCAGGGCACCAGCGCCAAGAGCGGCCAGCCGTGCACCCACCGCGAGATCGACGGCCTGGGTTACTGCTTCGCGCACATGCCCGACGATCTGCTGGATGAAGCCGAGGACATTACCGGAGCCCGGCGCTGCCGCAAGAACTTCGGCCAGCCGGACGCCTGCCACAACTTCGCCGTGGCGGGCACCAACCCGCCGCAGTGCAAGAACCACGGGGCCAACCGCGGCAGCGTGCACGCCCAGCGGGCCGCGACCGCCGTAGTCAACGGCCGGGTCACCGACCGGATGGTGGCGATCATGGGCGACCACGGCGAGGCGCTGATGCAGCCCGCCGAGATCGGGGACCCGCTGACCGAACTGCTGGGCGTGGCCGCCGAGATCCGCACCTGGAAAGAGATCATGCGCGGCGTGGTGGCCGACCTGCTGAGCCGCCAGCAGATCCGGTACAGCCACCGGTCCTACGGCGAGCAGATCCGCGCCGAGGTTCTGCTGTACGAGCGGGCACTGGAGCGGCTGGCCGCGATCTTGGTGCAGATCGGCAAGCTCGGCATCGAGCGCAAGCTGGCCATGATCCAGCAGCAGCAGGTGGACATGGTGGACCGGGCGCTGTCCGCGGCGCTGACCGCCAGCGGCCTGGGCCTGGTGGAGCAGCAGGAAGCCCGCGCCGTGCTGGCCAGGGAACTGACCAAGGCCAGCTAGTGGCCGACTTCACCGACGTCCTGGAGCGGGTGGCCACCGGCTACTCGGGCGAGCCGACCGACCCGCGGCTGCGCTGGCGCATGGGCGACCGGGACGGCAAGAAGGCCCGGCCCGAGCAGATCCTGCCGCCGATCGAGGACCCCTGGCGGGTGATCTACTTCCAGGGCGGCCGTGGCTCCGGCAAGACCCGGGCGGGTGCGCAGGGCATGGCCGACTGGGTGCTGAACGACACCGATGGCGAGGGCGAGTACGGCATCGTCGCGCCCACCTACGCCGACGCCTGGACCAAGTGCATCGAGGGCAAGTCCGGCCTGCTGCGGGCGCTGGGGACCTCGATGGCCGAGATCCGCGACCACCGGTCCAGGACCGTCAAGCACGCCTGGCGCACCTACGGCCAGGTGATCCTGCACAACGGCATCGTGGTCTACGCCGACTCCGCGGCCGAGGGCGGCCTTCGAATACAAGGGCGAAACTTGAAGGGTGCCTGGTGTGATGAGGTGGGATTGTGGGAGAAGTGGGAGACGACCTGGAACGAATCGCTGCGCTACGCGGTCCGCGACGGGATCTCCAAGATCATCGCCACCGGCACGCCCAAGGCCGCCCGCCCGGCGCGCAAGCTGGTCCGGGCGCTGATCCGCAACGATCCCGGCGAGGGCGGGGTGATCGTCCGCAAGCTGCGCACCGTGGACAACGCGGACAACCTCTCCGATGAGTTCCTGCGGGCGGTCATCGGCGCGGCGCAGGGCACCCGGCTGGAACGCCAGGAGCTTGAGGGCGACCTGCTGGATGACGTCGCCAACGCGCTGTGGACCCGGGACCTGCTGGACTCGATCCGGGTGGCTGGCGGGGTGGGTGACACCGAGCACGGCGGGCCGGAGTACGTCCGCGAGATCAAGATCGGCGTGGACCCCAGCGACGGCGGCGAAACTTCCGATGAGCAGGCATACACCGTGGTCGGGCTCGGCCCGGTGGAGGACCCGCACCCGCTGTACGTGCTGGAGAACTGGGGCGGCCAGTGCGCCCCGGTGCCGTTCGCCCAGCAGGTGATCCGCCGCGCCCTGACACTGGGCGAGCAGCACTCCTGCCGGGTGGAGTTGATCATCGAGAAGAATCACGGCGGCGCGTGGCTCAAGGCTACGTTTGAGCAGGTCATGAAGTCGATGAAGGTCCGCTGCCCGTACCGGGTGATCCACGCCAGCCAGGCCAAGCGGGTCCGCGCCGAGCCGGTGTCCGCGCTGTACGAGCAGGGCGGCGGCCGGGTCCGGCACTGCCACATCGCCCGCTACGACATGACCGACAGCAGGACCCCGCACCGCATCCCCGACAAGGAAATGCCCGAGCTAGAGGATCAGATGGCCACGTTCACGGGCGCGCAGGGCGAGCGGAGCCCCGACCGGCTGGACTCGCTGGTGTGGGCGCTGAGCCCCTATCTGCGGCACAGTTTCGGACCCCCTGGCAAACATGGCGCGAAGCGCTGGGCGTCAGCTAAGGAACTTGACGCTATGGGCGAGCCGCCGATCGAGCGTGCCCGGCGCAGGCTGGCCCAGGCGCACGGCGGGGCCTATCCTGGCCCTGACAAGTGGAGCCTGGAGAGCTTCGCTCCCGCTGATGACCAGGGCCAGGACCGGCCCAACGTGCGATCGTGGCGGTGAGCGTGGCGGCACAACCAGGCGGGCAGCTAGTCCAGTTCCCCGACCTCAAGCCTAAGACGCGGCGGGAACTGCTGGGCAACGAATTGGGCACCCAATTCGATATCGGGGAACGGCTGTTCTCATTCTTCGGCGGCGGCGACGTCTTTGATTACGGTGACTGGACCGCCCGGGAAATGAAAGACATGTTCCGCCGCGACGGCATCTGCTCGGCAATAGAAATGGTGCTGACGCTGCCGATCCGCGAGGCGGACTATTTCATCAACCCGGCGAAAGGCGACAACGGAGAAGCCGAGTTTGCCAACTCGGTGCTGATGACCCCGGACATAGACGGCGGGATGATCACCCCCATTCAGCAATTCGTCGGGCAGGTCACCAGCGCCCAGGTGTTCCGCCGATCGTTCTTTGAGAAGGTGTGGGACATCAGGGACGACGACGGCAAGGTGATCTTGAAGAAGGTCGCGTTCCGCCCGATCGCCACCTGCCAGGCCCGGTACAACGCCAAGACCGGGGCCAAGAACGGGTTTCGGCAGCAGATCTGGCTGGCCGGTGGCAACATCGGCATGACCCGCGGCCAGAAGGTCCCCGGCTACGTGGACATCCCGCACGTGCGGAGCTTCATCCACACCAACGGCAAGCACCGCGAGCCGCTGTCCGGCACGTCCGAAATGGACATCTGTTACTGGTGTTATCAGACGAAGCTCAAGTTGCTCTACTTGTGGTATCACTTCCTGGAGAACCAGGCGCTGCCCCGGACGATCGTCTACGGCAACGACCAGCCGGAGGCCAACACCCGCGCCGACGACATCGCCAGCCTCAAGTCCTCCGGCGTGGTCGGCCTGGTCCACCCCGCGGACGGCCAGAAGGCGTTTGACGTGCTGGAATCCACAGGCGGGGCCAGCGAAATGTTTGAGCGGGCGATGGGCTGGCTGGAGTCCTGGCAGACCCACAGTGTGCTCGCGGGCTTCATGGCCCTGACCGGCGCGGCAACCGGAGGGAGAGGCAGCTACGCGCTCAGCCAGGACCAGTCCAGTTTCTACCTCAAGTCCCGCCAGGCCGTCGCCAAAGAGATCGCGGAGTCGATCAACTACGACCTGATCAGGCCCCTGGTGGTGCTCAACTTCGGCACCAAGGCCGCGCTGCCTCAGTGGAAGTTCGGACCCTTGCAGGATGAGCAGGCCCAGGCGCTGCTGACGATGTTCTCCACCCTGGCTGCCGCCCCCGCGCTGCACATCCCGCTCCAGATCCTGGACCTGATCACCGAGCGCATGGCGAGCATCCTGCAACTGGACATCGACCAGGTGCACCAGGCGCTCAAGTCCACCGCCAACCAGCGCGCCGAGCAGCTTGCTGCGGCAGCACCGCCCGGCATGCCGCCCCAGGCCGCAGGCCAGCTTGGCGCGCTCAACGGGATGGCAGGCGCTGCCGCAGGCATGATGCAGCGCCACCTGGCCGGGCAGTCCCCGCTGCGTCCTGCGGGGGCTGCCCCAGCACCCGGCCAGCAACGGCAAGCCCCACGGCCACCGGCCAAGCCGCCGATGGTCCCGCCACCGGGGAGGATGGCATGAGCACACAGCAACTGACACCGCTGACCGAAAGCCTGATGGCATCGCTGCCTGCCAGGTACTCCAAGTTCGTCACCGTGCTGATCGGGCTGTTCATCACCTACGTGTCGATCTACGGGTGGAAGTGGCACCTGGACCCCGCGCTGATCATGATCGGCACCGCGCTCGGCGTGTACGGCGTGCCCAACGGCGCACAGCCCATCGTGGTGCAGCCGGTGCCGGTGGCCACGTCAACCATCGAGGACGTGCCGCTGCCGCCTGAGCCGCCGATCGCTGGCGGGCTTCCGCCCGTCCAGCAGTCCGCCAGGGCCACGCTCCCGGCCGAGAGCGCTTACACGCAGGTCCCGCCCAAGGCATGACCCAGCCAGCCCCGCAGCAACAGCCGCCGCCGCAGGGCAACCTCGCCACGGCCGCAGCGGCCGTGCTCGCCACCGCGGTCACCGTGGCCGAGGCGGCGGCGCTGCTGGCCCCGGTGTTCCTGGCCGCCAAGATCCGCAGGGAAGCCCTGACCGCCGCGCTCCAGGTGGTGATGGACCGGCCCCCGGACCGGACCGGCTTCTACGGACCGGCCACCGCGCAGATCGCCCGGCTCAACCTGATCCGCCGCGCCCAGTTCATGGTCAACTCAAGCCGCCGCTTCAACGAGACACTGGCCCGGGTGGCCGCGGGCGGGGCCGACCCCCGGGAACTGCTGCGGCAGATGGACCTAGAGCGGCGCTACTACGGCCAGCACCAGGAGGCGGTGTGGAACCGGATGCAGGCCGCCGCCGTGGTGGACTCCCGGGTGATGGACTACGGGCCACTGCTCGGCTGGTACTCGGTGAACGACCGCAGAACATCGCCCGAGTGCCGGGCCGCCCACCGGCACAACTTCCGCGCCGACGACATGCCGCGGATCGGCTTCCCCGGCGCGGTCCACCCGCACTGCCGTTGCTGGCCAGGGCCGCCCCTGCCGGGCGCTGCCGTGCTGCCAGGCGGCCAGGGCCTGCCGACCCGGGTGTCTCGCCGCATGGCCCGCAGGCTGGCGGAGGCGGGCGTCTAGCCAGGTGTCACGCACCCTGCTACCGTGGCGGGCGTGCCGGGGAGATACCTGATCGTGGACTTGACGGCCGAGCCGCCGTCCCTGGTCAACACTGACGACGTGCTCCCCCAGGTCATCGTGGATGCCCTGACCGCAATCGACACGAAGTTGGGAATGATCATGACCTCAATGGCAGAAGGACAGGCACAGATCCAGAACTTGGCCGATGGGATGACCGCGGTATCGGACCACGTGACCGCAGCCCGGCAGATGCTGGCCGACTGGATCGCGGCCAACCAGTCCGCACCGCTGGACTTCACTCCCGCGCTGAACGCGCTGGCGTCGGTGCAGGCCGCTGCGGGCACCCTGGACAGCCTGACGCCGCAGGTCCCGAGCGATCCCATCCAGCCGGTGCCGCTTCCCCCGGACCCCGCGCCGGACCCGGCCACGCCGATCACCGATCCGGGCACGCCGGACCTGCCGCCTGACGTCCCGATCGACGTCCCCGTGGCCACCGATCCGAACAGCACGCCTGACGGCGGCACGGGCGGTACGACCGACGTCCCCCCGGATCAGGCCCCGCCAGCACCAGCGTTCTAACCCCGCTCCGGCACGCCGCCGACGTCATCACAGCGTGGTGGCGCAGCCTGTTCGGCTGAGCCATACTGGTCGGGATCGAGGGCTCCCCCCGCTAGCCCTGGCGTGGAGGCGGGGTGCCCATGGCACGGCTGGTCGCTACCGGCGAGCACAAGGCCGCAGCCGCCCGGCAGATGCGGGCCACCGCGGCGCTGCTGGACGATCACCACCCGGAAATGATGGCCGGGGACCACCTGCGCGATGCCGCCCGGCTGGTCGCGGCAGGCCGGACCGAGGGCGCGAAGCGGCACCTGGACGCCGCGATGTTCATGCTCACCCCGCAGTCGCTGATCCGGCACGGCATTCTCGATGACGACGGCCATTCCGACGCCAAGCACCACATGCACCAGGTCAACCGGCACCGGCTGGCCGTGGAGGACATCGAGGACATCCACGCGGGCAACGAGCGGCAGCGGCAACTGACCCGGGCCAGGCGCGGCGAGCCGCCCGATGACGAATCCGAACTGGACGAACTGGCCGATGCCCGGCTGATCGCCGCCGTGGCCGACGACCTGGCGGCTATCGAGTTGGCCGAGCCCTACCGCTACCGGCACGGCTGGATCAAGATCGGGGACGCCGACCACCTGCACGGCATGCAGGTCACCGGGGCGGTCAACGCTGACGACGAGCGCACCGTCATCGGCACCTACCAGCACCCCGGCCTGGTGATCCCCCGGCACGGCGGGGCGGTCAAGATCACCCACGTGCGGCACGTCACCACCGAGGATCAGGTGGCGGTTGCCCGGCGAGAGCAACGGCGCAGGGCAGCCAGCCAGGGCCTGTTCCGCGCCGCGCTCGGGGTGGCCAACGACCAGCCCGGCCTGGAGCTATCTGCCCGGACCCCGTTCCTGGCCCGCACCCCCGCGCCGCGGGGCAGGCCGGGCGGGCCGGGGCTCTACCACGTCCAGGGCATGGGCCACACCGCCTACCTCCAGCAGGTGGTCAAGGCGCTGATCGAGAAGCGCGGCATGAAGCCGTCCAAGGCGTACGCCATCGCCCGCGCCGCGATCCGTAAGTGGAGCGTCCGCAGCCGCCACCCGGAGGTCCGCTCCGCGGCGGCCACGGCCGAGGCGGGCGAGATCGCCCGGCAGGCCCGCGCCAAGTCCAGCCATGCCAACGACTGGACGGTGGCCGACTGCCTGATCGAACTGGCCTGTGACGACCCGGCCGCAGTCATCGACCTGTTCAATCCCAACCACAGCCCGACCGGCCAGTTCACCACCGCGCAGGGCGCTGGCCAGGGCCAGGGCAAGGGCAAGGCCGCCAAGCGGCAGCACCTGATCCGGCAGATCGCCAGCCTGCACCAGCAGATCGCCGCGCTGCGGGCGCAACTGCCCCGTACCGGTAAATCGCGTAGTTCAACCCCGGCCAAGCGCGGCGCGGGCGCACAGTCGGCCAGGCAGGCCGCCCAGGCCAAGCAGCAAGCCCAGCAGGCGGGCAAGCAGCCTCCCAAGGTCGCGGCGCGCAAGACCGCATCGGTAGCCACGATCCACGCCAAGATCGCCGCGCTGCGGGCCGAGCTAGCCGCCGACGTCGCGGCACTGAGGGCGCTCAAGTGACCTCGATGGCGGAAGTGCTCGGCTACGGCTGGGCGGTAGCCGATGAGATCGACCTGGGCAACCCGGCCTGGATGCACGAACTGCGCGATCCCAACACCGGCAAGTGGATCGAGACACCGGCCAGCCTGCGGGCGGGCAAAGCCGAGTTCCCCCTGGACACCCCTGGCCCCGAGGGCAGCGTGGACCGGTACGTGGTGCCCGACCCGCGGCGGCTGATCGCTGCGTCCGGCACCCGCAACCCGGCCGACCACAAGTTCTGGCGCGAGCACCCGGTCAGCCCGCAGAACATCATCGACGTCTACGACAAGGCTGACCCTGGTACCCGGGCGCAGGGCCGCCGCTGGTACTCCGCGGTCAGCGACTTCGCCGGGATGCTCGCCGGGGGCGACCGGGAGAAGGGCGGCATCCTGCTGTCCAACTACAGTCCGCAGACCCGCTGGCCGATCAACATGATGAACGCCTATGAGTCGGTCCGCCGCGGGCATCCGATCGGCCCAGGCGAGGGCGTCATGGTGTCCGCCGATCAGAAGGCGAAGGCCCAGCGGGCGATGGACGGCGAGGGCATCGAGCAACTGATGACCACCGCCAAGACGCACAGCTTTGGCCTCCTGATCGCCCGCGGTGACGACTCACCCGACGACCCCTACGGGCATGTGGTGATCGACACCCACGCGGTCAACATCGCCGCGGGCGGGACGATCCGCGGCGCGAACTACGGCGAGGGAGCCCCGATCGGGGACCAGCGCCAGCATGAGTACGTGGCCGACCAGTACCGCCAGGCTGCCAAGACCATCAGCGAGCGCGAGGGCAGGCTGATGAAGCCGCACGAGCTACAGGCGATCACCTGGCTGATGCAGGTCCAGGCCAACGAGGAACGGGACCGCTGGCTGGCCGAGCACGGCGACCCCGGCCGGGGCAAAGAGTCCAAGGCCCTGGCCAAGGGCCGGATCACCGGGCTGGAGAACGCCTGGAAAGCCTGGCTGGCGTACGCCGCGCAGCACGGCATCACCACGGTGCCCGGCGTGTCGGCCCCGCCGCCGCAGGAGCCCGGCCCGATAGCGATGTCCTACCAGGCGCTGCTCGCCCAGGTCATCGAACTGGTGGGTGCAGACTCGATGGCCGTGGCGCTGCTGGGGCCGCCCCCTTTCCCCCTGGCCTAGCCGCACAGGCGCTGGACTTCGCCTACAACCCGGCCGAGCCCCGGGACCCGCGCACCGGCCGCTGGATCACGCTGTGGCACGGCGCGCACCATGAGGACATCGCGGGCATCAAGGCCAGCGGCATCAACCCGTCAAGCCGGGGCACCACCCTGACCACCGACCGGCTCAAGGCCGAGGCCGTGGCGCAGACCCGCGACTGGAACGACCCCAAGGTGGTCCAGGTCCGCATCCCGGCCAGCGAGGCGCACCGCTACCTCGATGAGCAGATCCCCGGCGAGTTCGCCTTGAAGCAGCCGCTGCCTGCCCGGCACGTGGCAGGAGTGCATACCGTGCAGCCCGCCTGGAAGCAGGCCCGGGAGCAGCAGTACCAGCAACGCCTCGCAGAGCGGCAGGCCAGCCAGCACCGTTACCCGGCGATCGGACCCGAGCACGCCCGTGGCAACTCCAGGCCGGTCAGCATGGATGAGTTTCAGGAACTGGCCCGCAAGGGCAACTCCTGGATCGACCAGGCCAAGAACGGCCGCCAGCCGATCACGGGCCTGGACGGGCCGCACTGGGAACTGGTCAAGCAGCGCAGCTACGCCGAGGCCCGCAAGTCCTGGGGCGGCGAGACGATCGACACTGACACCGGCCAGCCGCTGCCACAGGGCGCTGACCTGTTCGCCCTCTCGGTCAAGCCCCGCGGCATGGACACCGTGTCGGTGCCTGAGCACGCCAGCTATGCCGAGTTCAGCCAGGCGATGGACCAGGCCAAGGAACGGTTCCGCTCGGCGCTGGAGCGGCGGAGCTTCTACCTGGGCGTGTTCCACGACGATGAGAACCACCGCATCGACATTGACCCGGTGGCCATTGTGGACAGCGTTGACCTGGTGGAACAGGTCGGCGCGTACACCCGGGCAATCGGCGGGGCCTACCGGTTCAGCGACGGGAATGGCTACTGGCCGCCACACGTTCCAGACAGCGTGACCACTGCGAATGATGACACTGGGACGGTCCACTGGGCCGGGCCTGGGCAGTGGCGTTCCGCGGCTGACGCGATTCAGGACCCCGAGCCTGTTGACAGCGACACCCCCGACTGAGCTTCCCACCTGCCTGTAAGTACATCTACGATCAGCGCTTAACGGCGCGGACCCCGCTTTGCGTGCCGGTCATTTCTGACCGGAAGGCGCGAGCGGGATGGGCAACCCCCTCATTGACCTGGTTGGCCCCAAGGGTTACACGCACGGCTGGATCTATCACGGTGTCCCCAGCCATGCTCCCCGCACGGCCCGCAGCGGCGCTCACACCCGTGCGATGTCCGCTGCCGCCGCCCGCCGCGAAGGCGGCAGCACCAAGGTCGGCGCACGGCTGACGATGAGCGAGGCGGCCAACCGGGCCAGCACCAAGCTGTCCGGCCGCAGGGCGTCCGACTTCCAGCACCTGGGCGCGGCGCGGCTGCACGCCGCCGCCGCCCGGCAGGCCGGGATGTCCGACGCTGCTAAGGCGCATCACACCCGGATGGCTGCGATGCACCGCGGCATCGCCGGGCGCACTCCCGGCACGATGACCCGGGGCAGCAGCAAGCCCAAGGCCCCGCCTGGCCCGGCCAAGCTGCGCGCTGGCGAAACCCGGGCACCGTCCTCGGGCAAGGCCGCAGGCCCCAACATCGGGGAACTGGGCAAGGCAGCCACCGGCAGCCACCGGCTGCCCAAGGGCCGCGAGGCGCTGACCAAGGAAGGCCGGGCCAAGGCGTACTCCCACGGGCACGCGCTGCCCCCGCCGAGCCCCGGCAGCCCGCACGGCTACCCGGTCACCGACGCCACGTCCTGGCGCAACGCCCGCGATGCGGTCGGCCGGGTCAAGACCCCGGCCCGGCGCGAGCAGTTGAAGCAACTGCTGCGCCGCACCGCCGCCCAGTACGGGCAGACCAAAGCGCTCAAGCGATCGTGGGCCGCATCCAACACCCGCCCCGGGCTGGAACTGGCGTTCAACGCGAACGAGCCCCGCAACCGGCGCGGTGAGTGGACCTCATCCGGCCGGGGCCTGGAGACGGTTCGCAAGCCCGCGCACGAAATGACCAAGGCCGAGCTAGCGGATCATCTGGCGAATTTCCACCACGGTGGCCCCATCCCGCCAGGCCCGCGAGGCGGCAGGAACGTAACCGTGGCCCGCAGCCACAAGGCCATGATCGCCGCGCATGAGACGCAGCACCGGCTGACCGCTGCGGGCGGGGTGATCGGCATCAACGTCGGTGAGCCGGGCGTGGACCACGCCCACAAGAGCCAGCGGGCCGCCGCCTTCGCCGCCTACCGCCCCGGACTGGAGCTTGCCGTGGACACACCCCCGCAGCCGATCACCGGACCGCTGGACCTGATCATCAGCCGGGACCCCGAGGACGGCAGCGCCGTGGTCCGGCACCGCCGCGGAGGCGGCGAGATCGGCCGCATCCGGCACGCCGATGACGGCACCTGGCGCATGTCCCGGGACGGCGCGGACGGCGAGCCGCACACCCGCCAGCGCGGCGCGCTGCTGGAGTTGATCGGCGCGCACAACCACGCCGCCCCGAGCCCCTACCATCGGCAGCCCGCCCCGGCTGCTGAGCCGGTCCCGCAGGTGGCGCAGCAGACCGACCTGATGAAGGCGTACGGCATCCCGGCGATCAACCCCAGCCTGGCCAACACCGACCTGGCGGCATCCACCCCGGTCACTGGGGCATCGGACGGACCCCGGGTCACCACCGGGCTCGGACCCCGCGGCAAGACGATCTACGGCAAGCTCCGCGGCCGGGGCTTCCCGCACGCTCGCGCCCACAGCTTCGCTCGCAGGGCCGAGCGCAGGGCGGCCGGATGAGCCTGGCACTGCTCACCCCGTTCACCGGAGCCAAGGCCAGGCAGGTAGGCACCCGGTGGCGGAAGAAGCTGCTGCCCCTCGACACGATCAACTACAAGGGCCGGGTCCTCAACTTTGACCGGGACTACCTGGCTGGCCTGGTGGAGTCGTTCAAGAGCCGGGCCTACGACCAGGTGCCGTTCCAGCTTGCCGGTGACGAGAACAAGCACACCAACGACGTGGAGCGCACCGGGGGCCAGATCACCGACATGGCCCTGGAGCCGGACGGGCTCTGGATCGAAGTAGAGCCCACCCAGCGCGGCAAGGCGGTGCTGGCCGACAATCCCGGCGTCGGCGTGTCGGCCCGGATCGTAGAGGGCTACGACCGGTCAGACGGCCGCACGTTCGCCCGCGCCATCCAGCACGTGCTCTGCACGCTGGACCCCCGCATCCCCGGCATGGGCGGCTGGGAAGCCGTGGCCGCTGCCAACGACGTTCAGGTCACGGTCGATCTGACCGGTGAGTCTTACACCCTCTCGGAGGAATCAGTCATGCCAGATCTCGATGAGGCCCAGCAGGAGAAGCTGGCCAAGCTGCTTGGCCTGGACGCCGAGAAGCTGGCCACGCTGATCAGCCAGATGCCCGAGGGCACCGCGCCGGACCCGGCCGCGCTCGGTGACGGCGGCGAGCCGCCAGCCGACTCCGACCTGGCTGACCTGGAAGCGCAGATCGACAACATGACCGATGAGGAACTGGCCGAGTGGGAAGCCCAGCTTGAGGCCGAGGATCTGGAGCCCGAGCCCGCCACGGCCGGGCTCGCCACGCCGACCGCGATGGCGCTGGAGCTTGCCCAGGCGACCGGCGACGAGAACGCCCGGCAACTGGGCATCATCCAGGGCCAGCTTGACGCCGAGCGCTGGCAGGGCGAGCGGCGCAAGCTGATCGCCGGAGGCGTGCCCCCGGTGGTGGCCGACCTCGCCCAGCCGCTGCTTGAGGGCGCGGGCCACGTGGTGGACCTGGCCAACGGAACCTCGGTGGACGCCGGGCAGATCATCCGCAAGGTGCTGGCCGAGTACGCCCGGGTCACCCAGTCGCTGGACATGGGCGTGGAACTGGGCACCGCGATGGAGCCCGAGGACGCCGAGTCCGAGGCTGCCAAGGCCCGCGCTGACGTCGTGCAGCGCGCCAAGGACCAGTTGGGCCTGGTCTGAGCCATGGCCCGGTTCCTGATCACCAAGACGTTCACGATCGCCGCCAGCGGCTACGCCCAGCCTGCCAAGACCATCCAGGCCGGGACGATGGTGGAGCTTTCCGCCGCCGAGCAGACCGCCGTCACTAGCGCGGGCGGCACCTTCCGCGCCACCGCGTTCCGCGATCAGCTTGGGCTCGCCGTTGGCGTGACCAACAGCAACTAGGAGGTCAGCGACATGACCGCAGTTCTCCCGCACTACAAGCAGGGTGCGGCGTCTTACCAGGTCAGCACGCTGATCTTCGGTGGGCAGCTTGTGGAGCCCACGACGGCGACAGCAGGCACCACTGACCTGACCGTCAAGCCCGCAGGCGCTGCCTCGATCCGCGTCCTCGGCGTGGTCGGCAAGGACGCCAACGTGCTCTCCGCGGGCCTGCCCGCAGCCAACGCCTACGGCGCGCAGCTTCTCGACATGAGCGTCCTCGATGACTTCGTGTCGGTCTACTACGGCGGCGTGGACATTTGGGCCTGGTACTCCGCGGCGGTCACCCCGGGCGGCAAGCTGCTGGCCGCCGCCAACGGCACGGTTGGCCCAGCAGGAGCCGGGCCAGCCGCAGATCAGGTAGTCGGGATCTGCACCCACCCAGGCGGCGTAGCCGCTGGCATGCTCACCCAGCAACTCGGCGGCATCGGTGCGTCGTCGTTCTTCCTGGGCCGAGTCCGGATCTTCTGAGGGGAATTGACCCATGCCCACGCCAGCACGCGGATACAGCGATTCCCCGCGGGTAACCGTCGCTGAACTTCTCAAGGACCCGCTAACCATCCCGGCGCTGATCCTCGATATGACTCGCAACGAGTTCATCGTGGACTCGGTGCTGCGGCCTGGCGGATCAGCCCCGAGCGGCGCGGTCCGCTTCGCGGAGTCCACCCCGCTGTACGCGGATGACTTCCCCGAGATCCGGGCCGAGTTCGCTGAGGTCCCGATCGTGCCGACCAGCGTCGGGCTGCCCCGCGTGGTGTTCGCGCATGAGCGGGCGATGGCGATCATGGTGTCCGACGAAATGCGCCGCCGCCAGTCGGTAGACCCGGTGACACGCCAGTTGATGCAGGTCAAGAACACGATGACCTACTCCTGGAACACCGCCTTCTACTCGGCCGTGGTGGCCAACGCCAACATCCAGACGCTGGCCGTGGCCAACACCTGGGCGTCGGCTGGCGCGACGATCCGGGCCGACCTCGCGCAGGCCAGCTTCCTGGTGGAGAACGCCTCCACCACCGCCCCGAGCGGGATGACCCAGTGGCTCGGCTTTGAGGCCGACACCTTGATCATCAACCACGGAACCAAGAACACGTTGCTGCAATCGAACACGTTTGCGGCTCCGTACGTGGGCGACATCGCGTCCGAAAACCTGCTCTACACGGGCACGCTGCCGCAGAAGATCATGAACCTCGACGTCATGGTCAGCCGCCAGGTGCCCGCGGGCAACGCGATCGTGATGCAGCGCAAGCGCTGCGGCTTCATCGCTGACGAGCTTCCCTTCATCGCAGGTCCGCTGTACCGCGATGAGCCCCGCAAGACCTTCCGCTCCGACACCCAGCGGGCGAGCGCCATCGGCCTGGACCAGCCGCTGTCGATCTGCCTGCTGTCGGGAGTCTGATGTCTGCCTACCAAGCCATCGTCAACCTGTCCGTCCCGCGGGTCGGGGACCCCAACCGGGAAACCGACCTGGTAATGGCCGGGGAGACGATCGACATGACCGACGACATGGCGGCGCTGTTCCTGCCCCCGCGCAAGGCGTTCCCCATGATCCGCTCGGTGAAGGACTCCGGCGAGCCGCTGCCGCAGTTCCACCCCAAGCAGCTATCGGGCATCGCCATCAACCAGCGGACCGGCAAGCGGATCGGCAACCCCGGCGTGCCAGAGAACGCCCGGCCGGACCCGCCCGGGTCCAGCCAGGTCACGGTGCTGGAGCCGCCCGAGGCCAGCGAGCCGCAGCCCGGCAGCGAGAACGCGCCACCGCCCGAGCAGGACGCCCTGGACATTCCGCCGCGGGCCGCTCGCGCTGCCAAGCCCCCGGCCCGGAGGGGGTCATAGCCCATGCCCGCCGTGCCAGCCACCCTGCGCCTGACCTGCCCGCGGTGCCGGACGCTGCGCATGTTCGTCGCCATCAACAACGTGGCGACCTTCCGGTGCGCGGCCTGCGAGTGGTACTACACGCTGTCCGCCGTCGCACCCACCGGCACGTCCAACGCGGCGCTGGCCGCTGGCGGGACCGCGATCGGCGTGGCGAGCGGCGGCGCGAGCTTCACCAACGGGATGATCTTGCTGCTGGACACCGGCATCCTGACCGAGGTAGTCACCGTCAACGGGTCGGCCACGGGGACCTCGATCCCGGTCACCGCGGCGGTCCGCGCCCACTCATCGGGCATGACGTTCGGCCAGATGGCCATCGCCCCCCGCGACAGCGGCATCGGCGTTGGCGGCGTGGTCATCCCCAACCCGGGCTGGGGGTACTGATGGCGCTGTCCCGGTTCGTGGTGACCAACACCGTCACGGTGGCCCCCGGCGCGGCCACGGGCGGCACCTACGGGTCGGCCAGCACCCCGGCCACCGCCTGGTCGGAACTGTGGGGCGTCACCTTCCAGCGCGGCCAGGCGATCATCTGCGATAGCTCGGCGGGCTCCACCCCGGCCCAGCTTCTCTACCAGGCGATCGGCGCGGGCAACCTGCGCGCTTTCGTGGACGGCCAGGACACCGTAGGCCATGCGGGCCTTCACAACTAGGAGGCCGTCATGGCGCTCAACCCGAGGATGGTCAACACCGACACTCAGGTGACCTGGGACGGCGGCACGTTCCGGGTGAAGGCCGGGACCGTGGTGGACAT
>Ga0126370_10000338_pt1 | contig 18690 bp, 13 predicted proteins | sample PanSoiMetaPlot_3_FD_92586 | JGI IMG/M metagenome (GOLD analysis project Ga0126370, IMG submission 92586) | Tropical forest soil microbial communities from Panama - MetaG Plot_3 | ecosystem: Environmental > Terrestrial > Soil > Tropical forest > Bulk soil | place: Panama | collected 2016-02-17 | reverse complement strand
TTTGGACGACCGCAGCGTCTCGAGTGCCGCCAGGAAGTTTTCGCGCGCCTGCTCGAGGGTCATCAGCGCCATTAGTCCGACCTCAACGCAACTACTGGATCCAGCTTCGCCGCACGCAGCGCCGGATAAATCCCGAAGAACAATCCCACCGCCGAGCTCATGATTACGCCCATTATTGCTACTGAGGTTCGCACCGAAGCCGGAAACGGTGTATAAGTGCGCAGCACCAGTGCCACCAGGAACCCTAGCGCAATTCCAATGACACCGCCCGCAAGGCACTGCATAAAGCTTTCCGTGATGAATTGCTTCAGGATATCGCCTTGCGTGGCGCCCATCGCCCGCCGAACACCGATTTCTCTCTTCCGCAGAGTCACGCTCACGAGCATCACGTTCATAATCACGATGCCGCCGATAATCACCGAGATCGCACTCACCAGGATGAACACGCCGAAGAAAGCGCCACTGATGCTTTTCCACAGCGCCATGTAGCTGTCCTTGGTACCGATGAAAAAATCGTTCTCCATTTTCCCGCTCAAGTGCCGGCGCGCCCGCAGGATGAGCTGTGCCTGGTCCTGCCCCGGCTCGAAGTTTGCCGTGCTGGTCTTCACGTTGATGGTTAGGCTCGAGTGGATGCCCTGAATGCTCAGAAACACCGGCAGCGGCACAATCACGAAATTGTCCTGGTCCTGCCCCAGTACGCTTCCCACTTTTTCCATGACGCCGATGACCGTGAACTCATCGTTCCCAATCCGGATGTTTTTGCCGATGGGGTCCACGCCCAGAAACAATCGCTGCACGATCGTGTCGCCAATCAAGCAAATGTAGGTGCGGTGATCCGACTCCCAGCTGCTGAAGTAGCGTCCCAGTTCCACCGTCCGCGAGTCGATGTTCGCCATGTTGGGCGTTTGGCCGTAAAAGTTGACGTCCGTCGACTCTTTGTCTTCGTGCCTCGCCTTCACTGACGCGCTCGCTGTCGCGCCCACTTCCCCGCACGCCGTGCACCCTTCCTCCACGGCGCGCACGTCGTCCAGTTCGATCTTTTTGTATTTGAGCGCCTTGATGATGATGCTGAAGTCCGTCACCGCAAACGGCGTGCGCGCTATCTGGAAGACGTTGGTCCCCAGGTTGGCAATCTTGTTTTCCACATAGGCGTTCGCCCCTTGCACGATGGTCATCACCGTGATAAGCGTGGCCACGCCCATCGTCAGCCCGAGCATGGTTAGAGACGCCCGCAGTTTGTGGGCGTGCAGCGCGCTCAGGCCCTGCGCCAGATTGTCGCGAATGGCAAGCATGTCGGATAGATGTCGGGACGCTTTCTCCCGGTACTTTATCAAAACCAAAACTGTGCCGCGGCTACGACGGAGGTTCTGGAGAGGCTTGCGAGCCCTCCTATTAACACTACGAAGGACAGCCTGCGGGGATTACCGGGACAGCCACAAAAAAACAAGGCGCCCCGACCCGAAGATCCGAGCGCCTCGTTTGTTGCTTCGGGGGGAGGAAATTTACTTCGGTTCCGTGCCGGGCTGCGTCTTGGCATTGTGCTTCTTGCGATAGATGCTCCTTGACGCGGCATTTTGTTCCTTGTTGATCTGTTTCTTCTCGCTGGCGTTCAGTTTGCCGCCGTTGGCCTTGCGGTCTGCGGCGACTTGCTTGTTTATGCCCTGCTGCTGCTTCTCCGAGCGCGCCGCTTCTCCGGCCGTCATTTGCCCGCTCTTGATGCCTTGAGCGATGCGATCCTGCTGGTTTTCCCGGCGCTGCCCTACTTTGTTATTGCCATAGTGGGCGCTGTTGGCATTGTGCTTGTCAGCGTAAATCTGCTTGGACATTTGATTTTGCTGCCGATTGACCTGCTTTTTCTCCGCAGCGGTCAGTTTGCCGCCATTGGCAGCGCGATCGGCCGCAGTTTCCTTATTGATGGCCGCTTCCCTCTTTTCCAGGTTTTTCGTCTCGCCCGCGGTCAATTGGCCGCTCTTGACGCCGTTGGCGATGCGATCCTGCTGGTTCTCCTTGCGCTGTGCTACGTTTGGTTTAGGTTTTTCCACAGGCGCCGGTGCCGCGGCTTCACCACTCTGCGAGGACGCCTGCGAGCCCGAAGAAGACTGATCCTGCGCCACGGCTAAGCCGCCAACCAGCAGAATCGCGGATGGCAGGATGCTCCACTTTATCCAGCTGAATTTCATATTCCTCTCCTAGACTGTCATGTAGGAATTTCTGCGAGTCCCGGGTCCCTGTATTACCCGATTCTGGAGAGGGAGCCAGCGCGTGGCTACTGGCCGAACGTACAGGTTTTCCAGATTGGAGAAGCTGTTGGTTACTTCTGATCGTTCTTGAATTTAATGGTGACGGTCAGGTGCATTGCCGTTGGCTGGCCGTCCAGCCGCGCCGGTTCATATTTCCATTGCTTCAAGGCGACTTTGGCGGCCTCGCGCAAAAAGACAGGTCCTGAAATCACGCTGACGTCCTTTACCATGCCCGAAGCGTCGATGAGCGCATCCAGAGTCACGTCTCCTGCAACGCGATTGGATTTCGCAAGCTGCGGATAAGACGGCAACACCGCACGAATCAGCCGCGCCGGCTGAACATCGCCTCCGACGGGAAGCGTTCGTTCCATCGGAGCGGCAGGGCTCGGCAAGCTCACACGGAGAGGTACATCCGCCGCTAGCGGCGCTTCTCCGATGGTAGGCGCAGTGGGAACTTCGGAACCAGCGGAAGAAGGACTGCCCTCCGAAATGGGGTGTGGAGAAACTAAAGTAAAGTCGCGCAAGGGTTCCTGCTTTGCTGATGCTGGAGCCCCTTCGGTTGCGATTGGATCTCGCGAAATGGCGGAGACTGCGGAGAATGCAGGCCTTTGAACCTCGCTGGTACTGACATCCTTACGGCTGTCCCCTGTGAACCACAGGACGGACCGCCGGCTCGAAGTGTCCAAGACTTCGACGAGGAAGGGCCCCGTGCTTTCAACAGCGCCGCTCTCTACTGGTGTGGCATCAACGCGGCTTGCCAGTGGTGCCAGGGACGCTGTCTCGCCAACTCCTGCCTTTCCTGTGGACTTGGTCGCAATTCCGATAATCGCGGCGGCCACCAGCAACGTACCCAGGCATGTCATCGCCACGATGTAGCCGACTCGCGCCCTCTGCGGCCTCATCCGCAACGTAGCTCCGCGTCCTGGACGCTCCTCCTGGGGCAGGATGGCGGCGGGGGTCTCAATACTGCTTTGCTCCAGCCTCTCTCTCGCCCGCCCTGCCCGGACCATCTCAGCATCAAAAGAGTGGGTTTCGCCCTTTTGTGCCGCAACCTCAGGCTCAGCCGCCCAGAAACCTTGTCCGACGGCGGCCGTAGGGGCCGTGTCTTGCGGAGCAAACTCTTGTTCAAAATCCTGCGGCAAATCAATGCTGAAGGCTAATGGCTCGACGCTCCGCTCTGCAAACTCTTCCTCCGGTTCGCGATGAAAGATCGATTGCCGAGGAGGCTCCGGGCTCGGTGTAGGCTCCGGTTGCCATACCGAGTCCAAATGGGAATCCAATGCCTCGAGGTCGAGTTCGGCAGTTTCCGGGTGCGAATCGACAGGTGCCTTGGACAACTTTGACGGTGGTGTTTTGGAGGAGAAGGTTTCCGGCTCTTGCTTGCCGGTTCGGCGGTTCCATTCGGCGTCCCATTCTCTCTTCAACTCTTCTGTCAACCCCGCAGCGTGCCCGGCGACCAAAGTCTCTTTTGGGGGAGCCGAAGCCTGCTCCGCCGAAGAGGACAACCAGTACCGGATTTGATCCCGGCTCCTCTGAGACAAATTCAGGAATTGGACTCCCGCGGTTCTCTCGAATTCATGGGTCCAAACGACCCGGCCTGCTGCTTGAAACGAGTCTCCGAAAACATTCGCTTCATGAGGAATCGACATGCACCCCATGGCTTCGAAGGTGAACTCGATAGGCTCTTTGACCGAGGGAGGCTGTTCAAACTGAAAGCACATGCCCTTTTCGCTTAGGTCAACAAGCTTTCCCCAATTGCTCTGGCCGAAGAACACCAGCACGATCCAACTAAGCGACTCCCTGGAGCAGGAACGCCGCTCGTTGGCTCTCCAATCATGTTTGTGAGCCGCCGCTGAGGTGAACATGGTCGTACTTCTCCGTGTTGATCGATCGGTAATCCCAGGGCGGGTTCTGGGAAGCCGTTTCCGTTTGCTCGCTAGCTTTTCTGCTGCATTCAACAACTGCGAATTAGCCTCCCGTTTGCATCTTATCCTGGAGTTCCGGCCAAGCCGCGGGGAGATCAATCTGAGTGTGACTCGTTTCGTCGAAGAGGACAAAGCCCCTGACATTCGCGAGTCTTTGCTTCACGAATTCTTTTAGTCTGTCTTCATAGTGGGAATCTTCTCGCGGCCAGGCGAAGGCTTTTGAAATCTCAATCGCCATCCTCGCACGCTGCCGGGCGGGCAGGAAAACCGGATAGTTCAGATGGATGGTTTCTTCCTGACTCAGGCTCCCGTCCCCTTTGAGGCGGCTCATAATCACAACCCCGGCACCGTCGGTCAGGCGGTAATCCAGGTCGCTTTGATTCCTCAGGTCGTAAGAGAGGGTCAGGGAGCAGTGTGTTTTGTCGATCTCGCGCAACTGTGCCGCGACGTAGGTTGCCTTGATTCCCTCGCGGTTCCATCCGGTCTGCGTACGCGCCTCTACAGGGATGTTTTTGAACAACGGTCTAGCCAGGGTCAAAATGGCGAGCAAAAGTACGACAGCGGTGGAGCTTGCAATGATGAGCAATTGTTTTCTGGACACTGGTATCTCCGTGTCGCCAGCGAGAACTCGTCCTGCGATTAGACGCTTGCTATCTGGTTGACCCGGCTGGCAGTCCCCAATAACTGCCACGTCCGGCGAGATGGAGATGCCTTAACCTGGGGATAGGCTGGTACCCTGCGAGTTAAGGTGGGCTGGAGTTTCGTCAAGAAGTCTATGCCCCCCGTCTCGCCTTTGTCAACCGCCTAAATGCCAATTTATAACAAAAAGTCCCGGCCGGCGGCATGCCGTTCCTCAAACAGGGCCTATTATGAGCCTCGGCTCCCAGCGAGTTCCGGGTCGCATGCGACCAAGAATGCGAAAACGGTCGATCCTATTGAAATAAATAGACAACGTTAACAAACACGCCCCCGATGGTCGCGAGTCCTCCGATCGCGATCGTGCCGCCATCGCTGCTCATCGCTAGGGGCGCGCCAAAGCTGCCGGCAAGCGTACTCGGTGTGACCTGCTGGCCATTGAAGTCTGTGCCACTCGAAGCAGCCAGCTGTTGCGTTTGGTTCATCGGACTCGTAGCGCCGGCCCAGCCTCCCGCAGGCTCTGGAAAAATGTACGCCGCCCCGGGCCCGAGCGTGCAGACGGCACTTGGAGGCGCACCCGAGCACGTAACAGGATCCCTTGATCCACCCACGACGATCAAGGCCGCACTGGCAGAAATCGCGGTTGCTACGCCGAAAGAGCCAGCTTCGATGCCCGTGCCTGAGGGGACAAACTCCACCGCTTGCGGCATGGGGTTAGGCGCGCTTTTCCATCCTCCCGTTCCTGTTGGTTTCAGAAACACATATGCCGCTCCGGGACCGGCACATGGCGTTGTGCTTGGATTAGGGCAACTTGTTGTGGAAAGGAGATGGTTGGACGCACCTACAACCACCGTCGTGCCAACTCCATTTGCGCCGTCGCTACTGATGCTCACGGAGATCCCGAAGAAGTCGCCAATCGCTCCATCACTTGCAGCAAGCGTAGCGTCCGGGGTGCTCGTCGTTGTCCAGCCCGTGGAAGGCTTTACATAGATCTGTGTGAAGTCGTGAAGGTTGAAGCTGGAATTGTTGCTGTCTTCGCCGCCAACGATCGTCTGTCCAGCCGCGTCAATGGCCACGGAAATTCCCAGGTTCCCTCCACCGCTGGTGGTTTCCGTAAGCGTTGCGACACTCGTTACTTGGGTTGGAGGCGTGGCCGATGACCAGCCGCCCGCGGGCATAACGAACACATATACCGCGCCGGGGGTCGGGACACTGCTATGGGGCGGTCCCGCCACTACCGTGTCCCCGTTCTGATCGATCGCAACACAGAACCCGATTTTTGAGCCGTCGGACGCGCTGAGTTTCGCGTCCGGTGCGTGTGTTCCTGTCGCTGTACCCCAGCCACCCGCCGCGACGTAAACATAAACATTTCCGCCCGCGGAATCGCCCACGACGATGGTTTGGCCATCGCCGCTCATGCCGAGCGAGGTGACATTGCCACCGGGAAAGCTAGGGAGGGTCAATGTGGCGCCCGCCGACCAATTGCCCGTCACACTGTCTTTCACAAACACCGTGATCCCTGGTGCGATCGGAGGGTTGGTGAATGAGTTTCCAGGGTGACCCCCTACGGCGGTGTCACCAGCGTCGTTTAACGCGACAAAGTTTCCTGGGTCAAGGATTGGGCCTTGGGCATAGGTTTTCGGGTTGATGGTGAAGGTGACATTGCTCGTACTTCCCGCGGACGTAGTCACAGAGACGTTCTGCGCCCCAAGCGCGGCGGTCGCGGAGATTTGGAATGTTGCCGTGATGCTGGTGCCGCTTGCCACAACCACATTGCTAACTATCACGCCAGCCCCGCTGAAATTGACTGTAGCTCCGGAAACGAAATTTGTTCCGGTCAGAGTAACAGGCACATTGGTTCCCTGCACGCCGCTGGAAGGGCTGATCGAAGTCAACGTGGGAGGGGAAGGGGGCGCATTTATAGGGAAAGTGACGTTGCCAGAGGTACCGCCAGAGGTGGTCACGGACACGTTTTGTGCTCCGAGCGCCGCCGTCGCGGACACTTGAAACGTTGCGGTGATCCTGGTGCTGCTTACCACGACCACATTGGAAACTGTTACGCCTGCGCCGCCGAAATTGACCGCCGCCCCGGGAATGAAGTTTGTACCCGTCAACGTAACGGGCACGTTGCTCCCTTGAACTCCGCTAGTTGGGCTGATGGACGTAAGCGTGGGCGCTGACGTAGGCGCATTGACCGCAAACGTGACGTTGCCGGAAGCACCCCCAGTCGTGGTCACAGACACATTCTGTGCTCCGAGCGCCGCCGTCGCTGAAATCTGGAACGTTGCCGTGATGTTTGTGCTGCTCGCCACCACGACATTGGTAACTGTCACGCCGGCGCCACCGAAATTCACCACTGCTCCGGAAATGAAACTTGTACCTGTCAACGTAACAGGAACGTTGCTCCCTTGGACGCCGCTAGTTGGGCTGATGGATGTGAGCGTCGGCACCAGTGGCGGCGTTGTCGGCGATATAGTGAGAGTAAATGCTTTGCTCGCAGTCTTCGGGGGCCTGGCCGCATCCGTAACCTGTACAGTCAGGTTGAACGTTCCAGCGACGGTTGGAGTTCCGCTAAAGAGTCCGACGGGATTTCCCCCCACAACTCCTTGCGTTGTGAAAGTCATGCCTGCGGGCAGATTTGTGCTGGGCGAATTCCCGGGCACTAGAGACCACGTGTACGGAAACATTCCTCCGGTGGCTTGCACGCTCTGCCCGTACAACTGACCTAGGCTTCCGTTCGGAAGCGGAGAGGAGGTTGTGATCTGGAGCGGCAAAACCTGACAAGACGAAAGGAATAGCGCACAGAAATTCAGAAGGAATAGCCAGGCGAGACGCCAAGCCAGGCTCCTATTGTTGAACCGGCAGACATCGAGGCTATGCGGCTCGATTGCCGGGCCACTCAGGGCTTTGTGTCCCCGAAGGATTTCTTTCGTTACGGAAGTCTTCATAACGCCCCCTTTTGGGTGCAGCGGCGGTCTCGAGGGGGCGTCTTGAGCGCCCATGAGGACGAGCCAGGCCGCCGCACCGTTCCTCAGTCGGCGAAAGTAGGCGGCTCAGCGATGGAAGTCTTTCCGAAGTTTTGATATTGTTTTGACAAAATCTTCGGTAAGCCAATTTAGCTGGGTCTTATGAGTACTCCCCGGCAGTACTTTTTCGGCGAATTCCGGCTCGACGCCGTCCAACGCGCGCTCTTCCGGAAGGACGACTTCGTTTCGCTTACTCCCAAGGCATTGGAAACATTGCTGTTTCTCGTGGAACGGCACGGCCGAATTGTGGATAAGAAAGAGTTGATGGAGGCAGTTTGGCCGGACACCTTCGTGGAAGAGGTGAGCTTGGCCCGCAATGTCTCCGTCCTGAGAAAGATCCTTTCCGAGAACGAAGACGGGCAGTCTTTCATCGAAACAATCCCAAAAAGGGGATACCGCTTTGTAGCGCGGGTGAGCGAGAACGACCAGACGTCAAGTGCTGGAACGGGGCAAGCCTCCGTTCCCGTGATGGTTCCCGGCGGGGCAGTGAAACCGCTGGAAGGAGCAAAGGGCGCTGCATCGGGTCGTCCGTTGCGATTCTGGTTTGTAGCCGTTGTGACAGCCTTGCTGTGCATGGGGATAGCCGCGTATTGGTTGCTGGTGAGCCGGCCGGCGCTTTCTTTTGCGAACCGCGATTGGATACTGATCACCGATATGGAGAATCGCACCGGTGATCCTCGCTTCGACAAGGCACTGCTCACCGCCTTTACGGTGAGCCTCGAGCAGTCGCGCTACGCCAACATTTATCCTCGTTCGAGGGTGTACGAAACCCTGCAGCGGATGGGGCGCCAAGTCAATCCCAGCGAAGACCTGACAGTCAACGAAGCATTGGGCCGGGAGATTTGTCAGCGCGAGAGCCTTCGAGCCTTGGTGGCTACCGATCTCACACGGACCGGAAAGCAGTACCTGTTGGTGGGCCGCCTGGTGGATCCAAAGTCAGGCGTGAGCGTCCGTTCCTACTCAGCCAGGATTGACTCGGAAGACCAGATCCTGGATGCTCTGGACACGCTCGCAAGAAATATCCGGCAGGACCTCGGTGAAACGCTCTTTTCCGTTCGGCGCGACTCTTTACCGCTCCCCAATGTAACGACCTCTTCTCTCAGCGCGCTCCAGCTTTACGCCCAAGCAACGGACCTGTGGAATAAAGGCAAGTATCCCGAATCGCGCGCGCAGCTTCAGGAAGCGCTGCGAATCGACCCGGACTTCGCAATGGCCCACGCGGCGCTCGGAAATGAACTGTACGGACACATTTTCACTGAGCCGAAGGCCGGAAGACACGAGTACGAACGCGCGCTTCAGCTTTCCAGCCGCATTACGACGCGGGAGCGCATGTTCATCGAAGCCAGTTTTTCCGGAGCGCAGGAGGATACTGCCGAAGCGGTGCGCCTTTACCGCGCATTTCTCGAGTCTTATCCCGATGACCTGCACGCACACTTTAACCTGGCCAGCGTTCTGCTTCGTGCGAACCGGTGCAACGAGGCCATCGCTCAGTTCAAGGAACTGATTCGCATCAACCCTTCGGACGTGAATTCGCAGATTAAGATTGCCACTTGTTACGCGAACCAGAGCAGATATGTAGAGGCACTGCCCTACTATGCGCGAGCGTTGGAATTGAGCCCGGAACGCGCCACGTCCTGGAACATTAACCGGGAGTACGGCTTCGTGCTGGTGGGTGCAGGGCAGCCCGAAAAGGCCAGAGAGGTGTTCGGCCAGGGCCTGGCCAAGACGGAAACACACCCGGCAGCATTGCGTTCGCTCGGATTGCTGGACATGTATGAGGGCCGCTACGAAGATGCAGCTATACAGTTGAAAGAAGCCGTTGCCGCAGAAGAGGCAGCGCAAAACCCTCTCGGCGTGGCGCGGAACCATCTCTACCTTTCCACCGTATACGAGGGGCAAGGGAAACTGGGGTTGGCCCTCGGGGAAATGGATCAAGCCGCGAAGTCTGACGTGCTTTTCGAAAGAGCCCTATGGCTTGCAGCGCGTGTTGGAGCGGCCTACGCGCGCGCTGGAGCGCCTGACCGCGCAACCAAAGTGCTCGAAACCATTCGGGCGAAGATGGCCCAGGACGACCATCAAACACTGTCGGACACACGAATGCTCGAAGGTGAGATTCTGGTCGCGCGGGGTGAACTGGCCAAAGGCATTGAGCTGCTGCAGCGTGCGCGGCAAGAGGATTATCCCCCATCCGTCACTTTAAGTTTGGAGGGCCAGGCGCGGGCTTTTGAGAAGGCAGGCCAAGTGGACAAAGCGATATCAAGCTACGAGGCTTTCGTGAGCGGGGAGGGGATAAGTCCGCTTGCCTGGGAGGCCCAGCAGCGATGGGTAGAAGCGCATTATGAATTGGCGAAGCTCGACGCAGGACGAGGCAACACGTCGCGCGCCACGCAACTCCTCGACACGCTGCTTGGCATCTGGAAGAACGCCGACTCCGATCTATCGCTCCTCCAGCAGGCAAGGGCGCTTCGGGAGAGTCTTAACCGCTAGCGACAAGTAGGATTCTCAGATCACGGAGATGGAATTTTTAGCCCAAGGCGGATATCCAAGCAAAACAAAAAGGGCGGCTACGCGAGCCGCCCAGTCTCGATTGCATTGGAATCTGCCGTATCGGTGGCGTTACTTCTTCTCTTCCGAAGGCTGTGCGGGTGCGGCCGGCGGCGCTTGGGCCGGCGGTGCAGGCGGGTTGTGGGAGGCGCCGGACATGCCTTCCTTGAAGCTGCGGATGCCTTCGCCGAATCCCTTCATGATTTCAGGAATGCGCTTTCCGCCAAAGAAAATCAAAATGATCGCAAGAACGACCATCCAATGAAAAATGCTGAACTCACCCATGAACTGCCTCCACGCGCCTTCCTAGCGGCGCGCCAATGCAACCCTAGCGCAGTCTTTCGTTTGCGGCAAGACTGTCTTGCAGGTAGCTCCTATAGAATACCACGCCCCGGGCCCGATTATCTTTTTCCAGGAGCCAGGAAACCCGCCTTTTTCGCGCCAGGAGAAAAAGCATGACGATCGCAGCGACGGTAAGCCAATGGAAGATGCGATAGGCCCAGTCCGGCATAGCAACCCGCGGCTAGAGGATAACACGGTCGTCGCCCGAGCGCCGCGTTACGCGCTCGCGGTCCAGGTATTCGAGCAAAGGGATGGCGTACTTCCGGGTGATTCCTGTCAGTTCCTTGAAAGTAGGAACGGAGATCTTGTCTCCCTTGGATTCTTTGTGCCCGGCAAGGCGCGTTTTGAGTTGCGCCAGAGCATCGCGGTGAAAAATCAATTCGGGCGATACTCGAACAAGGTTCTTGTCTCGCAGCAGAATTTGCAGCAGTCGCTCCGCGCGTTTGGCTTCGATCGCCAGCTTGGCGAGGACTTCTTTCACGGACGGCACCTGCAGGCCTGCGGATGCAAAGGCCGCTTCAATTTGATCTTTGGCCTTCACTTCTTCCGGCTGCAGGGTGATTCCCGAGCCGGCTTTCTTCACGAGTTCGCCAGACGCATCGAGTTTCTTTTGCGTGACTAATTCTTCCATGGCGGCGCGAAAGGTTTCGGCCCTCACTCGCTTTCCCAGGCTGGAGCGCAAATCTTCCCGCTGGATCCCCGGTAGCAACGGGTTGTCCTTTCGAAATTTCTCAACCTTCTCCAGAACCCGCTTGCATACTTCGGCGAAGATTTTTTCCGAAAGAAGCACAAGCGGTTCCGTGGAAACGGTCTTCACGCGGCCTGCGGCTGTGAGTTTTTTAGCTGTTTCGCGGATTTCCCGGTCCAGCCACCCGGTTCGCGCGATAATTTCTTCGTAGCCGAGGCCAAGAATGGCGCGCTCCGTCATGGCCGAGAGAATCTCCTCGTGATTTCCTCCCTCCAGCGTTTCGAGGTACGCGATTCGTCCCGTGTCGCGCAGCATCGGCCGCCGCGCCAGCGGATCGAGAACCGTTCCGCCGCCAATCGTCACTACCGGCGAAAATTGCCGCACGATGAAGCGATCGCCGGGGAGCACGAAAATCTCGTCCCGCAATTTCAGGTTGGCAAGAGCGCTGCCCGCCGGCGGCAATTCTTTTTGTCCGTGAAAGAAAACCTCGGCAATCGTTTCTGCCGTTCCCGCGTGGAAATGCACGGGCGTTCTCTGCCTTATTCTTCGCGCTGACGCAAGCGACTCCAGCCGCACATCTATGCGCCGCGTCTTCCGGAATTTCCCCGGCGCTGCCAGCACCATGCCGCGTTTCAGAGCGGTGTGCTCAATTCCCGCCAAGTTCACCGCGGTGCGCTGCCCCGGTGTGGCGCGCTCCACGGCTTTCCCGCCTGAGTGCACGCCCCGCACGCGCAGCCGATCGCCGGTGGGGAATAATTCCACTTCGTCGCCAGGGCCGACGCTTCCGGAAATCAGCGTGCCTGTCACCACCGGTCCAAATCCCTTCATTGCGAAGGCGCGGTCAATCGGCAGGCGAAAATACCGCCAGGCATCTTTCACCGTCGCGTTTCCGGCCGCAGTGTGAAGCGCTTTCCTCAGTTCTTCGAGCCCGGCACGCGTCTTGGAGCTCACCGGAATGACCGGCGCATTTTGCAGGAAAGATCCGCGCAAATACTCTTCCGCCTCGAGGCGCACGAGTTCGAGCGTGTCGCTATCCACGAGGTCGCTCTTCGTCAGCGCCACGACGCCGCGCTGCACTCCGAGCAAGCGGCAAATGTCGAAGTGCTCGCGAGTTTGCGGCTTGATGGACTCGTCGGCGGCGATCACCAGCAGCAGCAGGTCAATTCCCGCGGCGCCAGCGAGCATGTTGCTGACAAAGCGCTCGTGTCCGGGAACATCCACAAAGCCAAAGCGCACGCCGTTCTCTTCCAAGAACGCAAAGCCCAGATCAATGGTGATGCCGCGGCGCTTCTCTTCTTCAAGCCGGTCGGGATGCGTCCCCGTCAGCGCTTCGACCAGCGCCGATTTGCCATGGTCGATGTGCCCGGCCGTTCCGACAATTACGCTCTTGACGGCGCTACTCATGTGCTTGAGGAAATCCAGCCGCGTGTTTCACGCAGTTTGCCTGCCATAGGTGACGCCGGTCATGTGCATTAATCACTAGAAGACCGGTGCTAACGGTCCAGCGAAGTAGTGGCACAAACGGGTTCTTGAAGCGGAGACGGTTCAGGTCAATTCCTGGAGCGGATTGGATCACAGCTTTGACAGGCTGATGCGATGCCACAAAGTCGTCCAGAATCTGCAAAGGATCGCTTTCGTCCAGTGGGCGAACCGCCGCTGGGGCTTTCATTTTGGTGCGCACTGGGGGCTCCATCGAACGAATGAACTTTGCAGCGAACCAACCGGGCGAGATGACACAGGGAGTATCGATCTTCGGCACCCCGGGCGCGTTCACCGCGTCCCTTATTGCGGCAGCGTAAGTTCGGTTCATCCTTGCCAGATGACTGAGGCACTGCACGATGCTCCAGGAACGCCCGCCATCCGGACGCCAGTTCGCTTGCGAAGGCGAGATTCCACTGATGACTTGCTTTGCGTGCTCTTCGGCGAGATGCAGGTCGTTCTCAACCGAAGACAATGATGCTGTCGCGGGCAAAGCTCGGACTGCCATGGCTATTTGATGCGCGATATGAGTTTGCGTGGAGACAGATTCTACTTTGCGGAGGCGATTTCGTCGACGATGGATTGCGCGGCGGCACGCGGGTCGGCGGCGGCTAGAATCGGGCGGCCTACCACGAGAAAATCGGCGCCCGCGCGAATCGCCTGCTTGGGCGTCGCTTTGCGCGATTGATCGTCGGGTGCAGGTTGCACGTCGGAACCCTTGGGGCGGACGCCGGGAGTAACGATCAGAAAACCATCGCCGCACGCTTTGCGAATCGCCTTCGCTTCTTGAACGGAGGCGACCACGCCATCCACTCCAGATTCTTTTGCCAGCAAGGCGAGCTTGACTACGCGTGATTTGGGTGCGCCGCCAATCCCAACTTCTTTCATGGCCTTGCGGTCCATGCTGGTGAGAATGGTGACGGCCAGCAAGCGCGGTCGGTCCGCGCCCATAGGCACTCCGGCGCTGATAGCTTGCGCTGCTGCTTCCATCATGGCTTTGCCGCCCAGCGCGTGGACGTTAACCAGTTGCACGCCCTGCGTCCCTGCGGCGGAGAGCACAGCTCCCGCGACCGTGTTCGGAATGTCGTGGTATTTCAGATCGAGAAACACGCCAGCGCCCAGCGAGGCGATTTCTTTCACGGCGGCGGGGCCAGCAGCCGTAAAAAGCTGGTTGCCGATCTTGAACATGCCTACAAGATCGGCAATCTGCGTGGCGAACTTCACCGCGGTGGATAAAGAATCAAAGTCGAGCGCGACAATCAGGCTACTGCGGGGATGGGCATCAAAGGTGGTCTGGGTCATAAGTGACCCCGACCTCCTTCGGGGTCAGTGCTTCTCGGGTACCTGCATCAGTTCGAGCCGGACCTGGCTCACGCCCGCGTGAATCAAGCCGAGGTCGCGGGCTACCCGGTAGGATACATCAATTTCGCGTCCCTCCTGGTAGGGTCCACGGTCGTTGATGCGTACAAGTAAAAACTTGCCGTTGCGCGGGTTTACAATGCGAACCAGGGAACCAAAGGGAAGGTTAGGATGGGCCGCCGTCAAGGCATCGGTCGAGAAGATCTCGCCATTGGCGGTTTTGCGGCCATTGAACCCGGGGCCATACCAGCTGGCATTGCCGGCCCAGGTCTTAATCGGCTTCACAGGCTGACTTAGATGCGCTACGAGGGGGGCTTCCATCACCGGAGCGATCAGGAACATAAGGAGCACCCATCGGAACGCGGCCCAGATCATGAAGAGTCGATGTCTCATAGTGTGTGTTTTTTGCTACTCAACTCCAAAAAAGTGTAGCAGAAAGGGGTCGTTATGTCAACTGTTTTCTGCTACGAATTTATCCTTTATGTCATTCAAAGTAAAGACTTTAGCTCGTTCTAGGACGTTCGTAAGGGCGCCGACCAGCCTCTCACTGGCCTTCGGGTCAGTAAAACTGGCCGTCCCTACCTGTACCGCCGACGCACCTACAGAGAGGTATTCAAGCACGTCATCGGCCGTCTCAACGCCCCCGAGGCCTATGATTGGTGTCCCAGCGGCTTTCTTCGTTTCCCAGACCAGCCTCAAAGTGATGGGTTTAATGGCAGGGCCAGAAAGGCCCCCGGTCGCGGAGCCGAGGCGGGACCTTCCAGTGCGGAAGTCCAAGGCCATTGCGGGGTAAGTATTTGCCACCGTGAGGGCATCGGCTCCGGCCTCCCCGGCAGCCCTAGCAATAAGTCCAATGTCTGTAACGAGGGGGGAAAGTTTTACCCAGAGGGGGCGTTTGGAAGCTGATTTCCTCGCTGCTCCAACGACTTCGGATACCTGGGTGGGGTCGCTGCCGAACTGCATACCGCCTCTTTTCACGTTCGGACAGGATATATTTAACTCATATCCGGCCAGGCCGTCAGCGTTTTCAAGAACCTGAATCACTTCAACGTAGTCCTCAATGGTGTAACCAAAGACGTTGGCGATGACGGCTGTATCGAAACTTCGCAGTACCGGGAGTTTTTCGGCCACGAAGGCTTTAACCCCTACGTTTTGGAGGCCGACGGCATTCAGCATCCCGGAGGAAGTGGGATAAAGCCGAGGCGGGGGCGCCCCTTCGATGGGTTCCCGGGAAAGGCCCTTGGTGACAAACCCTCCGAGGCGGTTCAGGTTGACGATGTGGGCGAACTCGAGGCCGTAACCGAAGGTGCCGCTGGCGGCGAGAATAGGATTCCGCAGGCGCAACGCGCCAATTTGCACGCTCAGATCAACGGCCTTTGCGGCACTCACTTCGCAGAAGAGGATACCACGAGTGCACAGTTTACCTGCTAGCTGTCGAACGATTGGAACAAACCATCCCGGCGAGGCGTCCAAGTCCGGCATGAGGAAGAGATGGTTTCTGTTTCTCACTATGGCAGCCACTGCGGCCGGTTTGGCAGCGGCGTGGCTATTTGTTTCGGGCCGAGTCGCCTGTCTAAGCCTGGACAAACGTCTAGCCATCGAAGTGAATGGAAGGCCTGTGAAGGGAGAAGTTCTTAGGAACAGATTCACAGCAATAGTCACCAGAAGGGACGCAGGCAACACCCACTCCTACCAATTATTTTTTGAGGGAGACACGGACTTCACAGGCGACATGGGACAAGTAGTTGACTGCCACCAATGGGTGGCACCTCATTGGCCATTCTTGTTTGAAACGCGTGACTATCCACCGTGCAAACGCCGGCAGGAAGATAGGCCAGCATATAAACGCCGGCCCTTAATCTCTCGCGGGAAATCTATGCAATTCGTGACGAAAGACAACGCCACCTTAAGTGTTGTAACTCACGATTGACCTCTAAGGATGAACAAGAGCGCTAGACTTAGCAGGTTTCTTCAGGGCATCGGAGAGGATGTGGCCGTCGCGGGGAGCGAGGGTGATACCGCAAAGGGCGGCGAGCGTCGGCGCGATATCGGCAGGAGTGATGGACGGGAGATATTCGCCGGGTTGGATGCCGAAACCCATGAACAAAACGGGGACGTGTTGATCGTAATTGTAGGGAACGCCATGGCCCGCGCCGTAAGAGCGGGACTTGCCCGCGGGAGTGCTGTCCATCAGCCAATAGGGCTTCGGGGCGACGAAAAGGTCGCCGCTGCGGCCGGGGAAATAGTTGAGGGCGAAGGCGCGAACCAATGGGCTTTGCGTGGCGGGACGATCCTTTAACTCATCAGCGCGGTAGACGGCGGCGGCGCCGGGTTGCGACATGGCGAATTCGATGACCGCTTGCATCGCGGGATGGTCGTGGAGCAGCTTGTCGTAAACGCCGGGAGCGAAATAAATGTCGCTGCCGTTGACGAAGGCGACGGAGGGCTTCGGGTAATTGAATGGGGCGAGAGCCTTTTCGATTTTGGCTTGCAGCTCGGGGAAATGCAGCAGGCCGGAGTCAAAACCGGTTTGTTGCAGATCTTCCGGCGTGGGGGCGACACCGTGGTCGGCGCTTAAGGCGACGACGTAATTTCCGCGACCAACAGCCTTATCCAAATGCGCGAGGAGATTCGCCACATCTTTGTCGAGGCGGATGAGAATGTCCTGAATCTCACGGCTGCGCGGACCGAAGGCGTGGCCGACGTAATCCACCGTGGAATAACCGACTGCAAGAAAATCGGTTCCGCTGGATTGGCCGAGATGCATCGCGTCCACAGCTTTTTCAGCAAGCTCGGTGAGAGCCGTATCCGCGTAAGGGCTGGAGGCCCATTGGCTGTAGAACGCAGCGTCCGGTCCGCCTGCGCCCGTTTTCCCGCGTAACGAATGCGGAAAAGTGAGGTCCCAGCCATCAGGCGGAACGGCGCCAAGAGCTCTATCGCTATAAAGATAGGACTTTTCGGGAAGCGAGAGCGCCCAGGTCTTGCCGAAATCTGCTTTTGGCGGGTGTGTCTTGGCTTGCTCTTCGATGAACGGCTGCACGCCGTAGGGGCTGGAAGTAACCCAATTGCCGCTGTCAAACCAGGTGGCAGCGTCGGCTTTGTGGCCGGCCATGCTGATCGAGGCGCGGGCCTTCAGCGAGAAGGTGACGATGCGAGTTGCGCCGCCGGTCTGAAATTTCAATTCTTCAGCGAACGAAGGCACAGCCATGCGCCAGGCGGAATCGCCAACTTGCGGGTTAGACGGGCTGCCACCCGCGTAGCCGACGTCCTTCACATTTGGATCGGAGGTGCAGGTGACGAGCTTCTGCGTTTCGCGGTCCCACCAGGCGTTGGCGACCATTCCGTGCGTCGCTGGGAAAGCGCCCGTAGAAATGGTGGAGTGGCCGACGCAGGTTTCCGTTGCGGCGTAAGGATAGGCGGCGTCGCGGAACCACGCGCCTTCTTCGACCAGGCGCTTGAGGCCGCCGGTCCATTGGAAGCGGAATTTGTCGATGTAATCGGCCCGCATTTGATCAACAACAAGAAGGACGACGAGTTTGGGCCTGTTCGCGGGTTTGGAGGCTCTCGCAGTAGAGACTTGCGCCACCGCGGGCAACGAGAAGAAAAGCGGCAGCAAGGCTGCCGCAGTCCAAAGGGCTCCTCGTTTCACTGAACTCTTCGTGTATGACATAGGTCAGGCACTCCGAACGGAATTGCGAAGTTTATCATGCGAGGCCCGAAAGGCGTTTAAGGAGCTGATTGACCATTCTGCGGCCACCAATGATACGATTACCCGACCCATGCGCATCATTGAAAAAGGCCAGTTGATGTCCGCGGAGGAAATCGACCGCACGTTGCAGCGGCTGGCGCACGAAATCGTGGAAAAGAGCGGCGGCACGAAGCACCTAGCGCTGATTGGTATTGTGCGTCGCGGCGTTCCGCTGGCCCAACGGATCGCGCAGGCCATGCGTGGGATTGACGGCGTGAACGTGCCGGTGGGCGTGCTGGACATTACCTTGTACCGAGACGACCTCTCGAAAGTGGCACCGCAAGCCGTTCTGCGCTCTTCGGACATTCCCTTTGGCGTCGACAATATGGACCTGGTGCTGGTGGACGACGTCCTTTATACAGGGCGTACGATTCGCGCCGCGATGAACGGGATTTTCGACCTGGGGCGGCCGAAACGCGTGCGGCTGTGCGTCTTGATTGACCGCGGCCACCGCGAGATGCCCATCGAGGCGCAATATACCGGGCGGCAGGTGCAAACCAGCGACACCGAGATTATCGAGGTGCGGTTGCGGGAAATTGATAAGGAAGAGCGCGTGGTGCTGGTGGACCGCGTGGAATGATGCGTACGGCGTACGTTTTGAGTTTCAGGAATCGAGCTGGCTATCTTATGATTTGAGTGAGGACATTGAGTTACCGCTTCCGCGATCTGCTCGCTCTCGAACCGCTCACGGCGGACGAACTTC
>Ga0126370_10000337_pt1 | contig 18709 bp, 11 predicted proteins | sample PanSoiMetaPlot_3_FD_92586 | JGI IMG/M metagenome (GOLD analysis project Ga0126370, IMG submission 92586) | Tropical forest soil microbial communities from Panama - MetaG Plot_3 | ecosystem: Environmental > Terrestrial > Soil > Tropical forest > Bulk soil | place: Panama | collected 2016-02-17 | reverse complement strand
TCATCGCCGGCACCAGCGCGCGCAGCCGCTCCAGCCGCGCGTTCCGGTTGCGGTCACCCCGGGATACGCCACTACCGTTACCCATGAACGTCCTCCTGCTGCGTGGGACACCAAGCCCGAAGCGCATCAGGGGGACGTTCCCACGTCACGCACCGACACGCAGAACGTCTTTCTATGCCGCCGACTGGGTAGTTGCGGGCCCGGCGAGGCCGGTCAGCGGGTCACCAGGCAGAACGGGTGGCCGGCGGGATCTTCATAGACGCGCCACACAACTACTTCGCCGGCTGATACCCGCACCGGGGGTGAGGACCGAGGTGCCTCCGGAGCCGCGGCCGACGGCGGAGTGGTTCGCGGATAAGGCGAGGTTGCGGCTGGGGTCTGAGCGCGAGGTGGAGATGCACTTCGTGTCACCGCTGTTCGAGGAGCTGGGTTACTGCGGGGACCAGGAAGCCGCCGGGCTCGGCTTCGTGATGTGGGAAGGCGCGCGGCAGCATCACGCTAAGGCTGATCTGCTGTACTTCGCGACCGCCGTGCACGACGTGGTCAAGGGTGATCCCCTGGTGCTCGTGGAGTGCAAGGCAGTGGGGAAAGGCCCTGATGCCGGCCTTGGCCAGGCCCGCAGCTACGCCTACTGGCTCAAGCCGGCCTACTACCTGGTCACGGACGGCGATTACCTCACCGTGTGGAATTACCAGGGCAGCGCCGTCCCGCACGTACAGGTATGCGAAGCCCGGCGCGCCACGCTGAGCGAGAAGTTCGATGAGCTGCACGCTGTGCTCAACCCGCAGGCGGCGCTGACGACCCGGCAGCAGAAGATCAAGCTGCTGACAGGATCCGCGTCGCCCTGCTGAGTGCGATGTGCACCCGGAACGCCTCATGCTAGGGGCGATATCGAGTTCAGGGAATAAATAGAGCATGGGCGTGACCTTGCCCACGTTGTGGGACCCGGAGGAGCTTTTCTTCCACCTCGCTGTATGGGCCGGCGTACCGGCCATCGTGATGGCTGTCGCGGCCGCGTTGCTTGCTCTCTATAAGAGCATGAAGAGTTGGATTGAATTCGGGAATTCTACTATCCGCGCGGCCCGTGTCGCCGGAGGCAAGCTCAGGTCCTGGACGCCCCCTCTACAGCGGGCGATGGTGCGGTTGCTCGTCTTCTCGGTCCTCGCGGTGGCCTTCTCCTACATGCTAGCCGTCATTCTTGATCTTGAAATCCGGATTTGGGTGGCGAACCCGAACGCGGTTCTGTCCATGAAGGAGGTGGTGGACCGCGTCGTCGTTACGCCGTGGCCGCTTGCGGCCGTTTGGACGGTCGTCGGCGAGGTATTCGGCATCACAATGCTCGGGATCGCGTACATCGCGGACTTGCGGGGTGTGGCGACGTTCGTTACAGCTTGGGGAGCGGTAGTCTGGATTGCCGCCTGGCTGGTGGGAAGCGTGCTGGCGCTTGAGGCGATCGGCGGGTTTGTGATGAACCTCTTCAGCGCCGACCGCTCGGATGCCCCCCCGTTGCGGTACGTGGTGACGGTCGCAGCCACCGGCCTCCTAGGCCTTGTGCTGGCGCGACTGCTGCCGAAGGTCGATGATGCGAGCGCCGGCCCCTTCGCACCCTCCGAGAGATCTAGCTAGCGTGGCGGGCTAGCCATGTGCTCAGGTGGAAAGTGCACGGACGTGTGCCGGATGACTGGGCTCATAGTCCGCCGATCATAAGAAATCAACCAGGCCACCCGAATGGCTGATCCGCGCCCGGCCGCGCTGCTGGATCCTTCGACTGCCACCTGATCGTAATGGGTGTCTTGCGCGAAGTCGGGCCAAGAACCCGGGTGACACCCGGTAACTAGCGCCGATTGGCGCCAGCGCGCGTGTAACCGCCTAATGCATGGATGGCGGTCGGCGACATATTCCAAGCCGGCACGCCCGAGTTGGATGATCTTCGCGCTTGCTCGCCGGGAGGCCGACTTACGCTCGCCCGCGTCGGTGTCGTACGGGCCCACCTACACAACAAAAACACAACAGCAACTCACCGGGCTGCTCCCAGCCCAGACGTTAGGCTCCGAGGGCTGCGCCCCACGCTAGCCAGCGCAATGATGAAGATCAGTGTCCTGCACTCATCGAAAAAGGTTGGCTGTTATCTCACCATAAGGGCCATAAGCCTGCGAACCATGGGAGCATTTATCCGGCGCGGCGATGCCGGCCCTCAAGTCAGCCGGGACCGACTTGCCTCCCCGTCCCCACGGCGGGGAACGGCCGCCAGCTGCCGGGTCCTGCTGCCAACGCCTCGTACCGCCGAGCGGGCCGACAGAACAACCCTATTCATTTTGGATCCGGTTGATGCAAAATTAGTGTTGCAGGCACTCGCCCGTCCATCTGGGGCCAGTTAGGGTGGACTTCGATGAAGGTTTTCTTGTCCTACTCGTTCAGCGGCGCGGACAGCGACCTTGCCCAAGGTCTCGAGTGCCTCTTCAGCAGCCAGAACGTCCCGGTTGTAACGGGCCGTCGGCTGTCTGGAGGGCAACTCACACCTGAGGTGCGGCAGCGTATTGACGGTTCAGACGGGGTGGTCGCGCTCAAGACCAGACGTGAGCGCGTCAGCGACCCCAGCGAGAACCGGTGGCGGAGCAGTCCCTGGATCGACTACGAGTACGCGCACGTCAGGGACAACGGCAAACAGGCGATCGCGCTCGTCGAAGACGGCATCGAGATCCCTGGGCCCTTCGAGAACTCTGAGCGGATCCCATTCGACCGAGCCGACATGCTAGAGGCGTTCCTGGGTCTGGATCGATGGTCCGGGCGTCGAATTCGATGAGGTCGAGTCGGTCGAGTAGGTGGTGCATCCGACGTTCTCCGACCCGATCGTGCTGGTGAAGCAACGAGAGAACAAGTTTCGGCTTAACAGCCCTGGCTGGGGGGAGTTTGAGATCAACGCACATGTCACGGCCAAGGATGGCTGTCGGCAGCAACTGAAGCACTGGCTTCAACTGCCAGAACCCGACAGCAGATCCGCCCAACCCACAAATGGCGAAAGTCGGCAATCTTCATCTCCGCCAGCGTCGCGGCGCGGGGTGGGAACAAGCCGTGCTAGACGCGCTCACCAGCCGCGGCGTCGACGTGCTGACCGCCAGCGATCTCCCAGCAGGCGCGCTCGTCGAAGCAGCGATCAGCTCAACGCTCGACAAGGCCAGCTCCGTCGTGGGTATCTTTCCGACAAGTCCGGGCCGCGGGCAGAGCGCGAGGTCATCAAGGCGATGCAAAAGGACGTCTATGCGATCCCTCTTGTGGTGGGCTCGGGCGCGAAGCTCCCTACGGGACTCCAAACTGTCCAGGCTCTGCACATCTCCGATCTCAGCAGCGTGGACGCGGCGGGTAGGCCAGATCGCCGACAAGCTCGCATAGACCGGTGCCTGTGCCCGACTCATAAGGCGGCGATGCGGAATTGAATGGCTCGATGCTTAACGACATTTTCATCAGCTACAGCTCTGCGGACGATGCCATCGTGCGCCGGATCGTAGAACGCCTGGAGCGCGACGGCCTGAAGGTCTTTCATGCGCCATCTGAGATCCGTGCGGGTGAGAACTTCCTCGAGAGCTTGAGCGAAGGACTGCGGAGAAGTCAGTTCGTCATGGTGTTCCTATCGGAGGCAGCGATCGACTCTTTCTGGGTCCAGCGGGAGTGGCAGGCGCATCTGGTCCGTATGGCGAGAGATCGAACTGCGGGACTGCTGCCGATCCTGCTCCCCGGCGTGCGGGAGGAGCGAATCGACCCACTGCTCGAACCGCAGCACCGGCTCGACTTCCGGTCCGTGAACCTGGACGACCCTGACGCGCTCGAGCGGTCCGTCACGACAATGATCCAGAACATTCGAGGCGACCTTCCTTCGCCAGGGGTGTCGGCCATCGGCCTTCCCTTCGTCATCTTCGCAATGATCGATCAAGAGGTCGATGAGCTGATGTCCGGAAGGGTCTTCGATAGAGCCACAGTCGCTCCCATCGACCGCCAGGACTTCGATCATCTTCGCGACGAGCTGCGGCGTCATGATTTGGATGACACCGCCCAGTTCTACGACGCGGTGCGCGAAGATTGGCGTCCGCCGATCGCAAACGGTCTCACCATCCGAGATGCTCTGGGTGAAGTCATCGAGAAGCTTAACCAACAGCGTCGGCAGATCCCGGGCATGCCCATCATCCGTCCGCAATTCTTCTCAACGGATTTTCTATCTGACGACACCGACTGGCGGAACAAGACCTGGACACTACTCGAGAATCTGGGTTGCGTTCTTGTTATCGACGCAATTTCCATGTTCCATCCGCTGCTGCGATCGCAGCTGGAACGCTCAGAGCTGAGTTCAAAGCCGCGGACCTCAGCCATATTCGTCCTTCCTATTAGCACGAACGGAATGCCCGTAGCCCGGTTCGTCGAGCGCCATATCGAGCAGCATATGCCTCGAGCCTTCAATCGCTTCGCGATGCAGTTCGACATGCTCTGCGAGCTCGGCTCCGGTGACATTCGCAACGTCAAACGGTGGTTGTTTTCCGTCATGCCCGAGGTGGCGATTAAAGCACAAGGCGGACGGGCCGAACCGGAGAACCGGGCCGCTCTGCGGGAGGCACTGGGATCGCCGGCCGGGGTTGGCAAGGTCGTGACGGGGGGGGGAGCCGGATGATCTACACCTTCTACTCCTACAAGGGCGGCGTCGGCCGCTCGATGGCCCTGGCCAACGTGGCCGAACTGTTCCGCGCCGACGGCCTGGACGTCCTCATGATCGACTGGGACCTCGAGGCCCCAGGCCTGGAACGATATTTCTCTATAGACCACAACGTTGTCCTGGAACAGCCCGGTGTGGTGGACATGATCGGCGAATACAAGCGCATCATGGCTACCCCCGGTGCCGCCACCGGGAGCGACCCGCCAAGGTTGGAACTACCTGACATCAGGTCCTATGTGCTAGAGATCCAACCGGGTGACCACCATGGCCCCGGCAAGCTGCTGCTCATGCCAGCCGGGAGGCGGTTCGGAGACGCCTTCGATACATACGCGGTCTTGGCACGGACTTTTGATTGGCAGGATTTCTACAAGAACTGGGAAGGTGAGCTGTTCCTCGAGTGGTTCCGGCGGCAAGTCCGCGAACAAGCGAACGTCGTTCTAATCGACAGCCGGACAGGCATAACCGAGATGGGCGGCGTCTGCACCTACCAATTGGCTGACACGGTCGTCATGTGCTGTGGCCCCAACGCCCAGAACCTTGACGGAACCTTCCGAATGGCCGTCAGCCTCAAGAACCCAGAGGTTGTGACGCTGCGCGGCGGGCGGCCGCTTGACGTCTTGGTCGTGCCGGCACGCATCGAAGATCGGGCCGAAACCGAGTTGCTGGGCGCCTTCCGCAAGGATTTCAGCGAGTGCTTCGGGCGGAAGCGCTTCCCAGACGAGTTTTCGCTGGCCGCATCCGCCGAGGAGATGTGGCAGCTCAAGATCCCGCACGTGCCGTTCTACGCATTCCGGGAGGCTGTCGTCGTGCGAGACGCGCATGGCGTCGGTCACGAGGATATGCAGCGGGCCTTCGAAAGGATAAAGACTCAGCTCGCCAAATTGGCACCTGAGGGCTCGAGCATCCGGACGCGGTACGCAGAGGCAACCGTGCCGCCAGCGGAGGCGCCGGTCGTGTGGAACGTGCCCCGAGCCGCCTACCAGTTCACAGGCCGTCAAGAGGCGCTCCACCAGCTGGAACGATCGTTCGCTGATGACCAGAAGCCGACGGCGGTCACTGCTGTTACCGGGCTGGGCGGGATCGGCAAGACGGCCCTCGCGATCGAGTACGCCTCCCAGCACCGTAACGACTATGACGTTGTCTGGTGGGTGCGAGCCCATGAGGTGCAGACACTTGCCGCTGACTACTCACATCTGGCCGACGAGCTTGGTCTTCCCAAGAGCGACACGCCCGATCAGCAGGTGGTGGTCGAGGCGGTACGGAGATGGCTCAGCAGGCATCAGCGCTGGCTCCTGATCCTTGACAACGCTCAAGGGCCAGAGGTTCTGGATTCCCTTCCGCCTGGCGGTGGCGGTCATGTGCTGATCACGTCCCGCTACCTGGGCTGGCGCCGCGAAGCGCATCACCTCCAGCTCGAGGTGCTGCGCCCCGAGGAGGCCGTCGCGTTCCTGCTGGAACGTACCGGCGAATCTGACCACGAGGCGGCAAAAGCACTCGCCGAGGCGCTGGGCGAACTCCCCCTCGCCCTCGAGCAGGCCGCGGCCTACGTCATTGAAGGCGGCATAACGCTTGCCGACTACCTTGAGCTTTTTCAGCAACGAAGTGCCGAGCTGCTGCAACGAGGCGCGGCAGGCAGCTTTGCTCAGACAGTGGACACAAGCTGGAACCTGTCCTTCGAACGCTTGAAAGAGGAGTCCTCAGTCGGGGCGGACCTTCTCCGCCTTTGCGCATTCCTCGCGCCCGATGACATCCCACGGACCCTTTTCGCGCGGGGCGCATCAGAACTGCCGACACGGTTGGCGGCAGCTGTGGCGGACCCTATCGCGTTCAGTGATGCCATCTCCGCCCTGCGACGGTATGCACTGGTCCTCGCGGAAGAAGATCATCTTTCAGTGCATCGCCTGGTCCAGGCCGTCGTCCGCGCCCGCCAGATCGATGGCGAACAACAGCGCTGGGCAGGTGCTGCGGTCCGGATAGTCCACGCTGCCTTCCCAGCGGACGGCAACGAGGTCGCGGAGTGGCCGACGTGCGCTCGCCTACTGCCACACGCCCTCGCTGCCACCAAGCGCGCCCAAGAGCTCGCTGTTGAAACGGATGCGACCAGCCTCCTGCTGGATAGGGCCGCTACCTATCTCCGTGCCCGCGGAGAGTTCGTCGCAGCCCGAGAACTCTTCGAGAGAGCATTGCGGGCAGCTCAGGCGGCATTCGGCCCCGACGCCGCCGCGACGGCAGCCGCTGCCGATCATCTGGGCAGCGTCCTAAGAGACCTCGGGGACTTCGCCGCCGCGGAGGAGCAGTATCGGAGCGCGCTAATGATCGCGGAGGCCGCCGAGGGCCACGAGACCCCACAGGTGGCCTCAATCCTGAACCATCTCGGCCGTGCCTTGTGTGACCTCGGCGACCTGGCCGGCGCCAAGGCTGCCCTGGAGCGCGCCCTAGCTATCGCCAGCGGCCACGATTGGCCAAATGCGGAGACGATCAGGGCCAAAGCGCTAAGCAATCTCGGTCGCGTCCTCATCCTCCAGGGCAATCTCGCGGAGGCGAACACAACTCTTGAACGGGCGCTAGAGATCACCACGGAGGCATACGGCCCCGGCCATCCTGAGACAGCGGCTGCCCTCAGCAACCTTGGGCGCGTCCGAAGCGACCTCGGCGACCTAAGCGGCGCCAAGGACGACTTCGAGCAGGCCTTGGCCATCGTGGAGGCCGTTTACGGAAGGCAGCATCCCAGCGTGAGTGCCGTCCTCGATGATCTCGGCCAGGCAATCTACAGGCTCGGCAACCCCTCCGAGGCTCAACAGATTCACGAGCAGGCGCTGGCCATCGACGAAGAGTTCTATGGACCCGAGCACCCGAACGTCGCGACCGACCTCAAGAACCTGGGCAACGTGTTTCGTAACCTCGGATTGCTTGCTGAGGCGAGGGCTCATCTGGAACGGGCGCTGGCCATTGCCGAGGCAACCTACGGTCCCAACCACCCGGAGGTCGCCGACTCCCTTAACGAATTGGGGACGGTGCTACAGCAAGCCGGTGATCTGGACGCCGCTGTAGCCGTCTTCGAGCGGGCGCTAGCCATCACCGAAGCGGCGTACGGTCCCGAACACCCGGAGGTCGCCGCCGTCCTCACCAACCTCGGTCAGGTGAGACGTCAAGTTGGTGACCTGGACGCCGCCAAGTCATGCTTCGAGCGCGCACTTGCGATCGCCGAACAAATCTACGGTGACGAACACCCAGTGGTGGGCACCGCGCTCAACAATGTGGGGCGAATCAAGCAGGAACTGGGCGACTTGGACGGAGCCATGGCCAGCTTTGAGCGGGCACTGAGTATCGTCGTGGCCGCTTACGGGACGGATCATCCTGAGGTAGCCGAAAAGCTCGACGACTTTGGGCTGCTGCGAGCTGAACGTGGCGACTGGGCCGGCGCCAAAGCCGATCTCGAACGTGCTTTGGCCATCTTTGAAGCGACCTATGGCCCACAACATCCCACCGTGGCGTTCACGCTGTACAACCTGGCTGTTGTTGTTACGGCGCTCGGGCACGTCGCCGACGCCAGGGAGTACCTCGAACGCGCCGTGCCAATAATCGAGGCAACGTACGGATCCGACCATCCATTGGCCGACCAGAGCAGGCAAGCCCTGGAGCAGGTGCAGTCCAGCCTGATGGAGGAGGCGGAAGCGCCTGGAAGTCCGCCCAGGCCTCCGGATCTCGGCCGCCAGCTCGTCCTTGAGTTCAAGGTGCTCGGTTCCGATGATGATGATGATCCTCATGAGCTTGGCCTGTCGACCGCAAGCCTCCGCCACGAACTTCTCGCACTCGACGTGGATGCGGTCGACCTGTCCAGGGCCGAGGCGGCTCTGGCAGGCGCAAAGGCCGTTGGAGCCCTATCGTTTGACACACTGCTGGTAAGGCTCTCTCGGTCTTCCAGCGCCTTGGGCGCCGTCTTGAACGCCGTCTGGTCTTGGATTGGCCGCAACCAGCGACGCGGCGTCAAGATTGAGATCGACGGTGATGTGCTCGAGCTTCGAGGGCCCGCATCGGCCGAGCAACATCGACTCATCGACGCCTTGGTTGCACGCTATACCGACGGCTGATAGGACTTGTCACCCGCCGCTGGGCGAAAGCCATGATTAGCCACTTCGACCTGATGGCGGACCCGGTGAACGTCGGTCAGCAGCGTTAGAAAGCGCGGTGGTGCCCGACTTGTGACAACCTAGTGCGCCCCTGAACTGCGGTGGATGCGGTCAAGGGCGCCGCGGAGGTCATCGGGCAGTGAGTCGGCTGCGGTGATGGTGTGGTCGCCGACCTGGGATCTCGATGGTGCGGCAGCGGCGTGCGGTGCGGACGAACTTGCGGATCGACCAGCCCGTCTGGGCTTCGATCCAGCGGCTGACGGCGAGGGCGGCGAACGCGACGGTCAGGTGGGCTTCGATGGAGTCGCGCTGGTGGTGGTAGATGGGCCGGGCTTGCAGGTCGTGCTTGAACATCCGGAAGGACTTCTCAAGGAGCGAGCCGCACTGCATACATAGGCGTATCCGTGGCCGGGGCTGCGGCCTTGACGTAGGAGCTTCGTTGGCTCCCGCTTTGGCGCTTGTTACAGGTCCTGCGGGCGCTGAGTTCGGTGAGAGCCGGGCTGGGACGATGCGAGCTATACGTTCCTCTAGCACTTCATTCGAGTCGCGGCAGTCGACGAGCAACGAGGCGAACGCCGAGGTCGCGCACGAGGTCCCTATTCCGTGTCTGGCAGCCGCTGCAGCTGCTGATTGCCGAGCATCGCAGCGAGCTCGAGATGCGCGGCTGCTGCGGGCAGACGATTACTGGCAGCGCGGACCGCCCTCCGTCCTGCGGATGCGGGCGATCGGCTGGCGGTCGCGCAGGGCTGGCTCGAGCGCCACGATGCGTGGGCGGCGGTGCACGCATTCGGCGAGGCATCGTTGTGCGAGGACGCTGCCGTGTTCGAGGGTCAGGCTGATCGGCTGCCAACCGCGTGCTGCCAGACCGTCGCGACCGCCCAGCGCAGCGCGCTGTTGGCCTCGCCAACCGCGTGATCGGGTCTCGCGGGGATCGAGGCTGCGGGGGTCCCTGCGCGCTTGCATCGGCCGGGTGGTTAGTAGAGGCTCATGGTGACTTCGCCGGGCAGGGACTGCTTGCCGGGAGGGAGGGGGGTTGGGATGAGTGCAGCGGCATCTTCGCCCGACGGTGCGGGCCAGTCGGCCGCTGGGGACTGGATCGGGGCGCAGTTCCTGCCGTTGATCGGGCAGCTTGGCTTGTCGCCGCTTCAGCAGGAGTTTCTTCGCGGTCGCTGGCTTGACCAGGTGCGCTGGGCGGAGGGCAAGGCGGCCGGCGCGCAGCGGTGGTACCGGCGGCTGCGGCTGATCACGATCACCGGCGGGGTTATTATCCCGGCGCTGGTGGGTCTGAACGTTGCTGGGACGGTGTCTGAGGGGATCCGGTGGACCGTTTTCGGCCTGGGGCTGGTCGTGGCGCTGGCCGCCTCGATCGAGGGCTTTTTCCACTACGGCGAGCGCTGGCCCCATTACCGCCGCCTCGCCGAGCTGCTTAAGAGCGAGGGCTGGCAGTTCTTCCAGCTGAGCGGCCCATATGCGGGCGCGGCCAGCCATGCCGACGCCTACCCGCAGTTCGCCGCCCGTGTGGAGGCAATTGTTCAGCGCGATGTCGAGGTTTTCTTCACCACAGTCGCAACCGAGAAGACCCAGCGGCAGGACGCGGAGCATCGCGGGCCAGATCAGGGCACTGCCGGGCGCCAGGGCCAGAACACGCTAACCGGCTTATCACAGGACGATTCGCATGACACGTGACCGGCCACTTTCACGCTCACGAGGAGGGGAAACATGACCGCAGTCGACGACCCCCGGCCGTTGTGCTTTGTCTTGATGCCGTTCGGCATCAAGCCTGACCCGGGCAGCAACGTCACCATCAACTTTGATGCCATATACGAGAAAGTTATCCGGCCCGCGATCGAAGCTGCGGGCCTAAGGGCAATCCGGGCGGATGAAGAAAAGGTCGGCGGTATTATTCATAAGCCCATGTTCGAGCGGCTCATCTTGTGTGAGTACGCGGTAGCCGATCTCACCACGGCTAATGCCAACGTCTATTACGAGCTCGGCGTGCGTCACGCCATGCGCCCGTGGAGCACGGTCCTGATCTTCGCCGACGGCGTCCGGCTGCCCTTTGACCTTGGGCCGGTGCGCGGCATGCCCTACCACCTCGACCAGGTCGGCAATCCCGCTGCTTCCGGCTCCGACAGCGACCAGCTCGCCCAACAGTTGCGGGCGGCCCGGCGCGAGGTTCCCGATAGCCCGCTGTTCCAGTTGCTGGACGACCTTCCCCGGCCTGACGTCAGCCACCTGAAGACCGACGTGTTCCGGGAACAGGTCGAATACTCCACCGCTCTGCGCGAGCGCCTGGCTGCGGCGAGGCGGCAAGGGGTGCAGGCGGTACGCGAGATCCGCGCGGAGCTAGGCGACCTGCGCAACTACGAGTCGGGGGTGCTCGTCGACCTGCTCCTAACCTTCCGGGATCTGAAGGCGTGGGGCGACATGGTGACGCTGGTGGAGCAGATGCCAGACGCGCTGGCCCGGTCTACCCTCGTCCGCGAGCAGTACGGGCTCGCGCTCAACCGCGACGACCAGAGCGAGAAAGCCGAGGAGGTCCTGGTCAAGCTCATCGCTGAACGCGGGCCCAGCAGCGAAACCTACGGCATCCTTGGCCGGGTCTACAAAGACCGCTACGAAGCGGCCCGCCGAGCAGGCAACCAAAACCTGGCCCGCGGGCTGCTCAAGAAGGCCATCGACGCCTACGTCAACGGGTTCGAAAGCGACTGGCGGGACGCCTACCCGGGCATCAACGCCGTCCAGCTCATGGAACTCCGTGAACCACCCGACCCCCGCAAGGCAGAACTCCTGCCAGTGGTCACCTACAGCGTGCAGCGCCGCATCGAATCCAAACAGCCGGACTACTGGGACTATGCGACGCTGCTGGAGCTGGCCATGCTCGACAACGACGAACAGAAAGTACTGGACGCGCTTCCCAGCGCCCTGGCAGCGCACCCGAAGGGCTGGCAAGCCCAGAGCACTCTCGAGACAGTGCGCCGCCTGCGCACGATACGCGAGGCGCGTGGGACGGTCCCGGCCTGGATGACCGAAGTCGAAGGTGCTCTTGAGGAGGCCGCCCGCGCCAACTAAGCCTGCGCCTGGCCTGGCCCGGCGGACTGTGGCGTGCTGCGGCGAGGTGCCTGCAAGGCCTGCTCGTCTTGGATAGGCAGACCAGGCGGGATGGTGAATGGTCCCGGCTTGTCGCTGCGGTCACCCCCGACTTCACCGACCCGCCACCGGCGGACCGCTGCCCGGCTGCGACGACCAATGGAACATCATCATCGCAGCGGTGGGCCGTGACCCAGCGTAATCCCGCTCTCGGCAGTCACAGAAGCCCAGCGCTAGGTGGTAGAGGCCGTCGTGGAACCGGGCCAGCACCGTAAATGATTACATGGCTGAACTTGGCGGCGTAGTTGTGTCGTCTGCAACGATGAGGCACTTCCCCCGGGAAGCGTTCTGCTCCCTGGTTGGCAGCAAGTTCGCGGCCATCGTTGCAGGAGTCAGGCCGTTGCATGGTTGATTCCGCAGGCAGGCAGACCACGGCGGTTCAATCCCTGTAAAGCTTCCGGGAGATGAAATCTTCCTGTGGAACGCCCACCAATTCGTTCCGGTTTCAGTCCGCGCAGCCGTTATGGATCGTTGTTCTGGCTAGCCGTGGAAGGCCCGCACCACGCCAAGGGCGTCACCCGCCCAGACCCTCCGGCCAGTTCTACGAGATGGAAGAGGCCTCCATCCCCGCCGCAAGCGAAGACCGGGACGCGCGGATGCATCGCGACGCACCACACACGTGCAGGAAAGGGGATCTGTGCGAGCCGAGATCCGGAAGCGAGATCCCAGACGATGACCTTGCCATCGTGTCCGCCCGTGATGAGGAACCGGCCAGACGGGCTGATACCGAATGCCCAGATTGGGCCGGTGTGACCGTCCAGCGTGGCGATACGCTGCCCCGACCGAACATCCCAGATCCCGATCGTGTGGTCGATGCTGGCCGTGACCATTTGGTTCCCATCGGGGGTGAAGGCGCATCGGGTGACGCCTCCGTGATGACCTTGAAGGGTAATCAGGAGCTCACCATCTTGCGCAGCCCACAGCCTGGCAGTCTGATCCGACCCGGCTGAGGCGACCAGTGCCGCATCGGGACTGACCGAGCAGTGCCAGACCTGGCCTTGATGACCGGCCAGGAGGCGACGGCTGATCCACGGGTCTGGGTGCCACAGTCTCAGCGTCTCATCGTGCGAGGCGGAGACGACGAACGAGCCGTCTGGGCTCACCGTGCAGTGCCACACCTGGTCTTTGTGGCCGAGCAGGAGCGCCACCTCGCTGTGGGCGCCGACGTCCCAGATTCGGCAGGTCCGATCACTGCCCGCCGACACGATCAGCCTGGCATCCGGGAATGCGGCGCAGGCGTTGACGGCTCCAGTATGGCCACGCAGCACGGCGGCCTCATGGCTGGCTGCCAGATCGAACAAGCGAACGGTCCCGTCGTCACGGACTGTGACCGCGAGCCGGTCATCCGGCGTGATAACGCAGTCCTTTACCGCTGCCGCTTTGCCACCGTGGCACACGCTTCTTATGCCTCCGGACCGGCCGTCCCACACAAGAAGTGCTCCGTCCTCCCCGCCGGATACCGCCGTATCTCCCCGCCGGGTGAATGCGCAGTCCCACACCAGCGCCTGGTGCCCGGCCATCACTTGGGCTGTTGCAGCCGCCGACGGATCCCAGACCCGCAGCGTGCCGTCTCCGCCAGCTGACACCAGAACGCTGCCATCGCGGCTAATCGCACAGGCCTCGACGTCCATGGCGTGTCCCCGGAGCGTGGTCAGGGGGGAGCCACGCGCCGCGTCCCAGAGCTTCACGGTTGCGTCGCCACCCGCGGTGATGATCAGCGAGCCGTCAGAGCTGATAGCGCAGCCTTTTGTCCCGCCCTCGTGAGCGTGGATCCTCTCCCGTTCTGTCCCCTGCATAGCGTCCCAGACGCTGAGCGTGCCGTCCTCGCATCCCGCGACGACCATCGCCGCCGGGCCAACAGCGCAGGCGAGCACCGGGGATTTCAGGACCAGGATCCCTCGCCCCTCAGCGCTGGCCGCATCCCATGCCTTCACCGAGCCGTCCCGCCCGGCTGAGACCACGAGTGAGCCATCTGGGCTCACGGCGCATGCGGCCGCGACGCCTTCATGGGCCGTGAGTACCGCCAGTGGCGTCGCCGTCATGGCGTTCCAGAAACGCAGGGTGCCGTCGCTTCCTGCTGAGACGAGCAGCCGGGCATCCGGGCCCAGGGCACAAGCGTTCGCTGACCCACGATGGCCCCGGAGGGTAGCCCGCAACGTGCCATCCTCGGCATCCCAGATGCGGATCGCTCCGTCCGCGCCTGTCGAGCAGGCGAGGCACCCGTCCGCGCTTACTGCACACCCGGTCGCGATTCCTTCGTTTTCTCGCAACTCAAGCCGCAGCCCACCCGCGCGCACGTCCCATACCTTGACGATGCCATCGGCCCCGACTGAGGCCGCCACAGAGCCTGCCGCGTCGACTGAGCAGCCGAACGCCCACTGCGAATCGGCGGCGAGGGTTCGAACCAACGCCTCGGATTCGGGAAAGCGGGTCTTGAGCCCAAGCCACGGAGGCACCCGAGCGTTTGTCCTGCGATCCAGTTCCGGTTGGATGACGGCGGCGACGTCGGCCCCAGCCCACTGCAGCCGGTTGGCGAGCTGCTGCCAGCTGAGCTCCGGGCGGTGGGCCAGCGTGCTTGCTTCCCGAGTCAGTGCGCGGCTGAAGGCCGCAAGAACTGCCCTGGGATCAGGCCGCGCTGGCATTGTTGGGCCACGGACAGGCCACTGGCGCAGCGCGAGGCCGAAATCGTCTTGCAGCAGAAATGCGCCGGTGTAGGTGCGTGACACCGTGCCGCCAGCGCCGAGCCGCTCTTCGACATCCGCGTACCTCACTTTCGCCTCGAGGAAACGGAAGCTGGTCAGTGTGGCGAACACGTCATCCCACAGCTCGCCGAGGGTCTGCTGGTAGGGCAGCTCGGACAACGAGCGGATGTTCACCCGGTCGGCGTCGCCATCTGTGGGTCCGAACCCGCGGTCAGCGAAATACCGGGCGAGCGCCCGGTGCCGCTTCCGCCCCTGATCACCGCCGAGATATGCCTTCTTCACCTCCTCAGCTAGTTGCCGGTGGTAAAAGACACGGAGGACTTCCCCGTCGGCTCGACGGTCGCTCAGGTAGGGCTCAAGATCAAATGAAAGACGGGACCAGACAACCATCGGTAGCCGCTTGCCGATGTCCGGCGACTGGGGCGAGCGCGCGCTGAAATCCGTCAGGACCTCGTCGTCGTTTGAGAGAACGTCCAGGAGTTCGCCTTCCGAGAGGCCATCCCGTGAAGTGGCGAGGTAGCCAAGGCTCCGGTGGACGAGGACAGCGCCGTGGTTTTCCGCGGCCGACAGTCGGCTGAGCAGGTCGCGGATAACGCCGGGGATCGTCGGGCTCAGCACCGTCCGCTCGGCGGGCAGATAAGAGGCCCACCGGCGCGCTTCCTCAAATGCGAGCTTCAAGTACAGGGGCAACCCTTCGGCTCCGAACTTGTCCAGCACCTCCCGGCGTTGGTGCGGCTGGAGCGTCCTACGCACGTCAGCAAGCCAGCGATTGAGCAGTTCGCTGCCCTCGGTTGGCGACATCGATTCGAGCTGAAGTGGCGCGGTCCGGAACCTGCGCGCGGCGGCAGATGCGACTGGGCCGTCGACCGCCGAGACGATTACCCGCACAGTCGGCGGCAGCCGAGCGGGCAGCCAGGACAGGTCCGGGGACAACCGATCATGCTGGAGCTGGTCGAGCGCGTCCAGGAACAGAACGATCCCGCCACCCGACCCCGCCGCATCGAGCTCCTGGCGGAACCTCTCAGCCAGATCGCGATATCCGACGGGAAGATTGGCCTCGTCGCCGCCTCGAAGGCGCACAAGCTGTCCGCAGAGATCCTGCAGCAGCGTGCGGGCGTTGGCCGACCTGGGTGTGGCGCCGATGAACCGCTCCAGGACGCTGGTGGCAGGAAAGTCGCGCCTCGCCTGCACCACCGCCTCAGCCATCAACGCTGTCTTCCCGGCCCCAGAAGCCCCGATCACAGCAAGCGGTCCCTCGTCATCGCCCGACAGATAGCCAGCGATGCGCTCCAGAGCGGAGCCACGCCCCACGAACACGTGCCTGCGGTCTCGCCCAAAGCGGTCGTGCTGCTCGAGCTCACGATCGAGCAGGCCGAGCGCTTCCGCGCCTGCCAACTCGGCTTCGATCGAACGGGCCAGGGCAGCGCAAATGTCCTCGCACAGCTGCGGCAGGTGCTCAAGACTCGGGCCGGACCCGTCCCAGGCCGCGGAATACTCGAAAACAGCCTCCGGACCCAGACGGTCTCGCAGACGACGCTTCAGCCGATTCAGCCGCTCCTCAGCCTCGCTGTCAGGTTCGCCCGTGTCATCCAGATCGCGGAACTCTGCCGCGCCAGCGTCTGCGGGAAGGCCTTGGATGGTCCGAAGGAAGCAAAACGCGCGGCCGGCAACATCGGGCTGGCCGAAAATGCCGACGGCTGCTTCCTGCTCCGTAACGGAGGCCACGAACTTCATGCCCGCCGCCTCGTCCAGGCCTGCGGCCTTGGCCCCCGCGCTGAGCGCGGCCCGGAGAGTGCGTTCCTCAGGGCCCCATACCTCGTCGCGCTCGAACCCGCCATCACGAGGCTGGAGGAGATACCTGGACGGCACAGAGTTCAGGTCGTGCCAATACCAGCGGCGGATGCGCCGACTGGCTGCGGCCGACACATGGCCAAGGATCCGCTCCAGCTCATCGCTTGGAATGGCTGGCGGAAGCGGACGCCAGCCGTAACGGTCACCAAGTAGCAGAATAAAATTCGGCCTGACCGTGATGCGCTGGCAGCGCGCGACCTCCTCGAGGGAAATGGTCACCGCCTGCTGATCAAGCGAGGCCTCCTCGCTAACCCCCCAGCGAAGGTCGATGGCCTGGAACTGCGCTCCATGCCCGGCGCACAGGCGCTGCAGCTCAGGAAAGACTCCTGCCTGGAGGGCGGCCCGCTCGTCCGACAGATCAGCGAACGTCGAACTGACAAAGACTCGAAACACTCGGCTACTGCTGGTCATGAAGTCATCCCCCAGCCGATGGGCGATCTCGCGACCCCGCTTCTCTTCACCATCTGGCACGAGAAACCGCACCTGTCAAGAGGCCGGTTCTATAACAGATGACACAGTGAAGCAGATGTCCGACCCACCGCACACGCTGGTAAGCCTGTGAAAGATGCAGCCAGCGTCGGCCTAAGAGGCCCTACGCTCCGTCTGGGACTTCGCCCGGAAGGAGTGGCCCTTCGGGCAGTTCGGCTGACGGGCCGCGATGAGCCTGGCACGGTCGGCGGGTGGCTGATGACTTCTGCGAGCGGTACGGGGATCTGCTGACTGGTTCCTATGACTGCGTGGACCGGGTTGTGCTGAATGCATTTTTCCCGCTGGGACATAATCCGGGCGGGTTCCGGGCCTGGTGGCGCCGCTGGCACGATGGCTCCGACGACCAGCTGGACGACACGCATCTGATGCGGATGGCTGGCCGGTTCGCCCGGCGGGTCAAGGCGTGGGGCCGGGCCAATGATGTCCCGGTGATCTACTGCAAGGCTGGGGAGCGCAAGCACCTGATCGCCGAGGAGTACCTGGCCACGCACGAGGTGCGCACGGGCGTGTTCCTGATTCTGGCGGCGAAGGCGCCGGCGAGGGTGTGGGAGGTCCACCGCTCACCGTCTAGTCCGAAGTTCCCCCTGAGTGCTGGTCGCTGACATCCTTTTCGTTGCTGTGACCAGGGAGGATCTATGGATCTGGCAGTGTTTTCGTAGTCATGTATATCGGCGTGTTTTAGCCGGATTTGCTGCTATACCTGGCTAAAATAGAAGTCATGTACATCACCAGGGTGCCGAACCGGAACTCCCCGCCGGCGGTGCTGCTGCGGGAAAGCTACCGCGAGGGTGGCAAGGTCAAGAACCGGACCGTGGCCAACTTGTCGTCTTGGCCGGGGGCCAAGGTGGAGGCGCTGGCGCGGGCGCTGAAGGGCCTGCCCCCGGCCGGGCTGGAAAGCACATTCGAGGTCACCCGCAGCCTGCCGCACGGGCACGTGGCCGCGGTGCTCGGCACCATGCGTGGCCTTGGCCTGGAGGAACTGATCGACTCGGAGCCGTCAAGACAGCGGGACCTGGTGGCGGCGATGATCACCGCGGCGGTGATCGGCGGCTCCTGCAAGCTGGCCACCGCGCGGGGGCTGCGGGCCGAGACCGCGGCCAGCTCGCTGGGCGAGGTCCTCGGCCTGGGCCAGTGCGGCGAAGACGACTTGTCTGCGGCGATGGACTGGCTGGGGCCGCGCCAAGAGGCGATCGAGGACGCCGTGGCTGCCCGGCACCTTCGCGATGGGACGCTGGTGCTGTATGACGTGTCGCCGGCGGCGTTGGAGGGCCGCACCTGCCCGCTGGGTGAGATCGGGCATGCCCGCGACGGCGTGCGGGGACGGCTGCAGATCGTCTACGGGGTGCTCACCACCGCCGAGGGGATCCCGGTGGCGGTGGAGGTGTTCAACGGCAACACTGGCGATCCGTCCACCCTGGCCAGCCAGGTCGCCAAGCTCAAGCAGCGGTTCGGCCTGGCTCATGTCGCGGTCGTGGGGGACCGGGGGATGATCACCAAGGCGCGGATCCGCGGGGATCTCAAGCCCGCGGAGCTGGACTGGGTCACCGCGCTGCGCGGCCCGGCGATCAAGGCGCTGATGGCCGAGGGCGCGATCCAGCCCACCCTGTCCGGCCAGACCGACATGGCCGAGATCACCTCCCCGGACTACCCCGGGGAGCGGCTGATCGCCTGCTACAACCCGTTCCTGG
>Ga0126370_10000336_pt1 | contig 18713 bp, 13 predicted proteins | sample PanSoiMetaPlot_3_FD_92586 | JGI IMG/M metagenome (GOLD analysis project Ga0126370, IMG submission 92586) | Tropical forest soil microbial communities from Panama - MetaG Plot_3 | ecosystem: Environmental > Terrestrial > Soil > Tropical forest > Bulk soil | place: Panama | collected 2016-02-17 | reverse complement strand
TGTCTCTCCTTGGGAACGAAAAGGCGAAGCAGATCGGCCTGCTCGAAGGCTTCGGGATTGTGCTTGTAGTAGTTTTCGATCTCCGCATCAGGAACCTTGTCGGCGTCTTCTTTCATGCTGCGCGAGAGTTCCTGGGAGAGAATCTGCAGGCGGCTGAACCGGACAAGCTCCTTGTATTTGGCATTGCCGTCCAAACCACGGTTGCGCGCCTCCTGTGCCATGGCCAGCAGGCGAGGATAGACATCGGCCAGCCTTCGCTTGGTTTGCAGATTCATGTTGGGCTGCAAGGCATCGGCGAGCGCCTCAAATTGGGCGCGAGTGATGACAGTTTGGCAGCTCTGTTTGCCGGCGGGGGTAGCCGCCTTCGTATGCGCCTTAGGAGCGTCGCAGACGCCCGGGATAGTGATTACGGGAGCGCCGGGAGCCACTTTGGAAGCATCGCGTGCATCCGCGGCGGGCGCCGTCGGATTCCCGGCCTGTCTCGGCAAGGGTGATTTAGTGGAGCCTGGAACCGCCTGCCCTAGTGCCCATGAAGCAAGCAGTAGTACAGCGAAGTAACGGATGCACATCCTGTAAAGCCTCCTCGAGGTTGGGGGAACTTCAGCATCCTAGCATACGGCTTTGCTCCATCAGCGATTCATGAGAAGCAGGGTTGGCGGAACCGCGCCAGAGCAGCGATAATTCGGCCATGGCGGAATTGCCGGTCGCATTCAGTTCCGAATCGATGCGCGCCGAGAAGCGGAGCGTGGCGGGGAACTCGGTCTTTGCGGCTATCGCAATTACAGCTCTCAAGGTCGTCGTCGGGACGACGACCGGCAGCCTGGGAATTCTCTCCGAAGCTGCCCACTCGGGTCTGGACCTGATTGCCGCCGTTATTACGCTCCTGTCCGTACGCGTCTCGGATAAGCCAGCAGATGCTGACCACCAGTATGGTCATGGCAAGTTCGAGAATTTTTCCGCGTTCATCGAAACCGGACTGCTGCTGCTCACCTGTGCCGGGATCGTTTATGAAGCCATCAGGCGGATCTTTTACCGCCATATCGAGATCGAGCCCAGCGTGGCCGCATTTGCGGTGCTTTTTCTATCCATGGCAGTGGACCTCTGGCGCTCGCGCGCTTTGGGAAAAATTGCCGTCAAGTACAACAGCCAGGCGCTCGAAGCCGATGCCCTCCATTTTTCGACCGACATCTGGTCCACTGGCGTGGTGGTGCTCGGACTCGTGCTGGTAGAGCTGGGCCGCAGGTATGGAATCTTATGGCTAAGGAATGCGGACCCGATCGCCGCGCTATTCGTGGCGGGCGTAGTGGTATATGTCAGCTGGCGGCTGGCCAGAAAAACGATCGATGCCTTGCTCGATGCAGCGCCGTCCGGCGTGCGTTCCCAGATCATCGCTGCGGTATCGAACGTCAGCGGAGTGCTGGAAGTGGACCGCGTGCGCATTCGTCGCGCAGGGAACAGATACTTCGCTGACTTGTCGATCGGGTTGGCACGCAATGTGACTTTTCAAAAGTCCGAGCAGATGACCGACGAGGTCAGCGCCGCAGTCCACAAAGTGTTGCCCGATGCGGATGTGGTCGTGCAGCCCGTACCACGCCCTGTTCACGAGGAGAATATTTTTGACCGGATTCGAGCCGTGGCTACGCGACACAACTTTAACGTCCACGACGTCAGTGTGCAGGATCTGGGCGGGCGGCTACACGTTGAGCAACATCTCGAACTCGACGAACGGCTTAGCTTGCTGGAGGCGCACGGTCAAGTGACACTGTTGGAGACCGAGATTCGCAGGGAACTCCCGGAAATCTCCTCGATATTGACCCACATCGAGAGCGAGCCGGCTACCATCGAAGCGGGCCATGCATCTTTCGACAACCCCGCTCTGGTGCGTCGACTCAAGAAGATCGCAAGGGAGTTTCCCGAGATTCTCGACACCCACGACGTGGAAATCAAACGCGTGCGCGATCGTTTGTATGTTTCCTTTCACTGCACCATGCCGGATAATTTACCTTTGTCGCGCGTCCACGACATCATCACCGAACTTGAGATCCGCTTCAAGCAAGAGGCTCCGGAACTGTTCCGAGTGCTGATTCATCCCGAACCACAGGCAGACAATCGAAGATAATCCCGAGGCGCAAGGTGCTACATAGCTTCAGCACGACCTCTCCTGGGTACGCGCCCAGCACACGTGACAGTTGGGATCTTGGCACCGACCCGGTGCGTGACTCAAGGCCAACGCCAGCCTGCTTGGCCCGAACGACAACATCATTGATCCATATCCATGGAATCGAATTATCTGTTCAGTGACCCCACAAACTTTGAGATCGAAGGGAACGGGTCAGATTGCGCTAGTGCGAACCAGTGTGTTCTTCAATACCGGTACTCCCGATATCTTTATGTTTGCCATTGCCACAGTCCGGCGATGATCCCTGACCTTGGCCCGGCATGGACAGGCGAGTGGGGTCAGCGCCCGGAGATTCCGCAGGACGGTCATTTCGGCATGGATATGGTCCTTAAGCAAGCGGGGCGTTATGCCCTACAAAGCCACTACTGCCGCAATCTGTGCTTGTTGCGGATCGCAGAAGGACCCCCAATTGGGCATAGCAGAAAAATTCATGGTTGCGCCGGGACTCGAGTTTCTCCCGTCGTCCCGGTTGGGTGATTTTTGAGCGATTGACAGTTACGGCCGCACCATGGATGATCATGCGCGCAGGCTTCGCGGCCGCTAAAATTTCTCAAAGATAGTTAGTTGATTTCTTTCTCAGGCAGGATTCCAGTCCTCGCTCTCGTGGCGGAGGACTGTGATAATACGAAGTGATGCCCAAGACACCTGAGCAGTGGTTGGAAGAGACCGAGCCGCAAAAGAAGCAGGCGATCTTCAAACTGTTCCTTGGTTATGCGCCGGGAGTGGGAAAAACCTTCAATATGCTTAGTGAGGGGATTCGGCGCCGCAGCCGAGGCGAAGACACGGTTATCGGGGTGGTGGAGACGCATGGGCGTAAGTCGATTGGAGAACTGGCCTCAAAGTTGGAAGCTGTGCCGCGGCGCACAATTCAGTACCGAGGCGCGTCTTTTGAAGAAATGGACGTGGAGGCGATCCTCGCCCGCAAGCCGCAAGTTGTGCTGGTCGATGAGCTGGCGCATACCAATATCGAAGGCAGCAAGCACAGCAAGCGTTACGAAGACGTAATGGATTTGCTGGATGCTCAAATCGATGTGCTCTCCACTATGAATGTCCAGCATATCGAAAGCATGGTGCCAACCGTGCTGAATATTACCGGCATTCATGTCCGCGAAACGGTGCCGGACTGGGTGATCCAGAGAGTCAACGAGATTGTGCTGGCGGATTTAACTCCGGAAGCTCTGCAGACAAGAATGCGGCGTGGAGACATCTACCCACTAGACCGGGCGGAGAAGGCGCTCGGCCATTTCTTCCGGCCGGGCAATCTGATTGCGCTACGTGAATTGGCGCTTCAGCAGGTAACGCAAGCGGTTGATCGCAGCCTGGAGACCTATCTCGAGAGGGAAGGCCTGGGCAAGAACCTTGGGATTCGAGAACGCATTGCAGTCTGCGTGAGCTCGAGTCCCGCCGCACAATACCTGATTGCGCGAGCCGCGCGTATGGCGCAAAGGATCGATGCAGAGTTTTTCGTCATCTATGTGGATATTGGGTCCGATGAGCTCACTGAAGATCAGCGTAGTCTGGTACAGAATCTCACCTTCGCCGAAAATCTCGGAGCCAAAGTTGTCCGCGCCGAGGGAAAAAGTGTGGCCGAGGAGGTGGCCAAAATCGTCCGGGAAAAACATATCACCCAGGTAGTTTTCGGACGGTCTGCGCAAGAGGGCTGGAGAAGGTATCTGTATCTTTCCGCAATACATAAGTTCCTGCGTGATGCCCCGCCCGTGGACGTGCATATTGTCACGCAGGAAATGAAATGACGAGCCACTCAGGTCGAGGTCTACTGTTGCTTCCCGGCGTTTGTGAACTCGATCCCATTTCTCGTTTGCTTTTATAAAACAAGAACTGCAGACTGGTCCTTGCCGGACTGAGCAAATATGCACTCCGAACTATCGGGGACCGCTGGGGATGATTGCATCGCATGATGAAGCTTGAACCACTCCGTACTCGTGGAGCTTGGCTCTTAACCATAGCCTTTCTGGGTACCTTACTATCTATCTGCCTGCGGCACAACTCCGAACTCATCAGTAGATGCAGGATCTAGCCCGCACGGTAAGCCTCATTTGGAACACGAGCACGTCCAGCAACGTCGTTGGCTACAACATCTACCGAGGCACCACATCGGGAAACTACGCGCTGCTGAAGTCGGTGAACTCGAACACCAGATACTTGGACGCAAGCGTTCAAAGCGGTCAAACGTATTATTACGCTGTCACCGCCGTAGATTCGGCTGGCGCAGAAAGCCCGTACTCAAATAAGGCCGAAGCAGTCATACCGTGAATGTAAAGTTTTTCGGAGGAGCCTGGTTCCCCAGTCGTGGAACATCCAATGGCCATCAGTGTGAATTCTGTGCCCAACTTTGGGGCAATTCGCGGACGGTTTATTCTCGTCGCACTTTTGGCTCATCATCTGCTGAGAGCTCATGCACTCGTTGACTATACCGAGGGAGCCGCGACCATGAACGCAGCCGATGGAGCATTCGAAGATCTCAACTAGCCTCTCGAGCAATCCTTTGAAATTGGTAAAGCTGGCGGATGCGCCCGTCGATTACGAAACCTATGCGTCCAGCCGGCGAGAAATCGAAACCATGCTTGCGGTGATTGCTGAGCCTGCGGCTCCCCTTTATGCTGTGGCCGGGTTTGCTGGCCTTCGCCGATCTGAGTTGCGCGGGCTCCGAGTTTAATATGACGGGCAACAGTTGATGATCGTCCGGTCGGTACTTTCACAGAAGAACTGAAAACAGAACGCACCAAGGCTCCGTTGCTTATCACTGAGCGGCTCAAGGCCATCCTGGATCGACGCCGCTTAGTTTGTGGCAAGCCTTCCTGTGGCCCGATCTTCGCCGACACACTAGCTGTCGCCCGTGTTAGGCCGGAATCCGAATGCATCGACTACCGCTGTCGCGCGCTGCAGGTCAGCCAGATTATCAATCTCAATCCAAGGCTGAGCAGCTGTATTTAAAATGTTGGTGCGAAACTCCGTCATCAATTCCGAAAGATACTGGTAAAGGCGGATCTGCCCCGCGAATGTAGATAAAGCTAATTTGTGGCGGAGTTTCTCAGCTGAGCCTCCTGCGAGTTTGAATGCACAAACAAACTCGCCTTCCGATCCATGGACGTCGAGTGAACCGTGTTCTGAACATTCAAGATGAATTGTATTGCCAACTCGCCGAACGATAGCATCCACGCGCTCGCTCTTCGAGCTCCCGCTTGCGGCGATAGTAATCTCGGAAGTGCTATCTGCAAGTGCTTCTAGCAATAGTGGAGGCAGCAGCAGGTCGCCCTCGAAATACAGGACGTTTCCTTCAAGATATTGGCTAGCGGAAAAGAGCGAGTAATCCAAATTCCTGCGGTCAAATTCGTCGTTCTGTACGATGTCAATTGCCAATCGGTTTTTCCAACCTCCCAGAAGGCGGCGAGTCTCATCACTGCCGTGTCCCGCAACGACGACCACATCTCGTATTCCGGCGAGCCAGAAAGAGTGCATCTGCCAATCCAATATTGGCCAACCAGCCACTCGAAGCGCCGACTTGTGTATTTGAGCTGTTAATGGCATCAATCGAGATGACCGTCCGGCGGACAAGCAAATCACTCTCATCCTCAAATGCCTCCGTCCTTACGGAACTGCCGTGCCTGGGAAATACGGGCACGTCCGTTCACGCTCATATGTCGGATACTCCGTCACTCGCGACGGCAGGCGAGTTCGTAACCGAGTTCTTGCATCATCGCCCCCCCACCACGCTTTCTCGATTATTTCGATAGCGAGAGGAGACAGCCTCGTGCGTGAGCCACCGTGTGTGGCCTAACTGACGAACAGAATATCTGCACGAGTACCCTTTGTGACATTCCATTTGCGCCACTGTTGCCTTTCGAGATCCCGCATGTTGTTCGCAGAGCTTAGCTCCAATGCGCGTTCGATTTGCTCTTATGTCAACTCGATTCGCAAGAATGGCGCTAGGCTTGCTGGTTCCCGTACCGGCTGTGCGAGTAGATCTTCGTCTCGCACCAATCTGAAGCTGGGCGTACCTGAACGCAAGCGTATCCAGCTGAGCACACGATCTTCTCAGCACCCGACCCGATCGGCATATGGAGCGATGCTTCCAACTACGACGCGCTGCACAAAGTCATCGAGGGAATAGCTGTCCGGGATCAGTCCCACCTTCATGATATAGAAGTACCAAGATACGGCGATGTCTCGCGGATCACGAACGAGATAGACGATCCTCGGATAGCGCGGATCGAAAGATTCATGACTCTTAAGAATCCGCGGAGAACATCGTAGCTTTCGATCAGGCAATTCGTCAATAGAGGGTACAATCTTGTGGAGGTTGCAGAAGTCACTGGCTCACTCTGCTGGATCAAAGTGCCGACAAGAAAGCGAAGCCACGTACTGCCTGAGCGGTGAAAGCTTACTAAGAAGATATCGTCAGCAAACACAGTAAGGGCCCGACCTGCCGGACTGGAGCCCGACACAGACGATGCAAGGGCTCTGAAATATCTGACTGCCGCGCTTTAGCGTCACCGGTAGCCGAAAGAAAACAACTATTGAATAGTGTTTACATCATTACTTTTATAAGCGCTATCTTTTAAGTGCCGTTTTGCCAGAGTGCAGTGGTGCGCATTCTGCACTCGACTGGTAAGAAACGAAAAGGGGTTTTTTCCTAGATGTCGAAACTGTCTCTCTTAAACCAGGCGTATGATGCACGAACGCGCGCGACAGACCGACGTGCCTCTCTCATTTCTCGATATGTGTACCGCCCAACTTCGATATTGCTAACTTTACCTTTCATACACCTAGGCTTCTCCGCCAATCAAGTCACATTCCTCAGGATACCAGTGGCATTACTGTCGGCGTACCTGTTTGCCATTGGGACCCCATATCGTGTTTTGCTGGGCAGTGTGCTGTTCGCAATTGGTACTCTGATGGACTATGTAGACGGCAATCTTGCTCGATATTACAGGACTGCCGGGATGTTTGGGGCAGCTTTGGACGGTGCTGTCCATGTAATTGAGCGAACGCTGATGCCTATGGCGGTCGCCGTCGGACTTCAGTCCCATCCTGATACGGTATGCGATATGCACCCGCTACGCTTAAAGACAGCCTTAGTCTTAGGTGCTTTTGGCTCGATCACTGGTTTTCTCAGAACGTCTCTTTCGCTATGGCAACTCTTTCGTGTTCGCCAGCCACAACAAGTCATCTCACGGGATCGAGGATACTTGACGACCATATGCAATCAACCATCGCCAGCAGCAAGTTTTGACGGAATGCGGAGATACAAATGGGCGGTGCGAAGAGCCATGAATGAAATATCTCACTTTGCAGATGCCTTAGGCGTTGTATTGTTCGCTGTTCTGCGCGTCATGAGTGTTTATTTATTGCTAATCGCTGTAGTGAGTCTTTTTGTGCTTCGAGATGAACTTGGAGGACTTCTGCCAAAGGGTCCGCAGTCACATAGGGGCCGAATCACTCCAGAGCGCAAGGAGTAACTCTCGCGCGATCCCCTAACTAATGGTCCATAATTGCGGGACAGTTCGCGACAAACCGGACCTTTGAAGGATTTCCTTCCACCGAGATTCTGTCGCCGGACTTCAAAAGCTACGTTACCTGAAGGTTCGTGTCAGTTTCCTCGGGAAGTGGATCGACGCCACTAGGACGACCGGTAGATTCGATACAACCCGAGAGCCGTTTTTCGATCTCTCATGCTGAAAATGTCCGACGCTCGCCGTTCCTAGACCCTTGCGCGCAGATGTACTCACAGCTCCGACGTTTATTCATTAGCTATGTGGCGCTTTAAGGTACCCTTCGCGCACTACACGCCCCGTCACTCCGTTCGCGAACGAGGACGGCCCACGCGCACGCTGATCTCCCATTACCGATTCGCGTCAGCACACACTGGACGCTCCCGTTCTCGGTCGGCGCAGTACATTTCGGCTGACAAGATACTGATTGCGGTAGGTGCTGAAAAAGCCCACCACGCGCTCGGGCTGCTGGAACGGTTGGATAAGGCCGTTGAGCAGAATCCGGTCAAAGAAGCGATCGCCGAAGCGAATGTCATCTTGATGGTGCTAGTAGAAAGCGTTCATGGCGAACTCCTGTGTGGTGAGATACCAGGAGCATAGCTTCTAAACGCTCTCTACGAGTACTTGTTGTAGAGCTTGAGGGATATCAAGGGCGAAGCCCTTGCCTAGTTGGCTGCAATCGCCGTTATAGTTCTGGGGAATTTACCAGCATTGAGAGTACTATTACTACCCACATGGCCGAAGCGCCTACTAAATCGAGGGGCAGCCGGCGGCGAGCGGGTTACAGGCAGTCCGACCGCTGTCTTCAATACTCTTGACGATCCTCAGCAGCCGGTATCCGGCGGCGCACGAAGCAAACTTCAGCTCGGCGGCGAGCGGGGTTCACGAGGACGTCGACAAGCAGTTGAGGATGAATGACGGTGCCGTGCTATGAGTTTAAGCGATTTAGAGTTCGTGGCGGAGTACGTTCCGCCACGCAACAAGATTGAACGCTGGGCTGCAACCCAATTCGAAGAAGTTTTGTTCAGCACGACTGCAAAACTACGCATTGTGTGGACGATCACTACTCGCGGCGCAATTATTCACGAAAATCCTGCAGATATTTTTAATCCAACTTCCCCTGTAGACCGTGTTCAGGTCGCCGATAGTACGAGAAGTGAACTGGTTCATGTTCGGAAGTCCATCTCATCAACGCTTTCGCCGTGGCAAAGGTTCTATTGGCACGGGAATTTCGGTAATGGACGCTGAGAGCCAAACAGGTACTGGAGCAACCTGGCGCGATTCCCACCCGGGCAACGCGACAGATTGCGTCTATACGTTCCCAGTGACTTTCGCTCAGCAGCGATTGCTCTTTTTAAATCAGCTCAATCCTGCGAGCACCTCTTACGTGGTTCCCTGGTCGCTTCGCATCAAAGGCCCGGTGGATGCGGCTGCGCTGGAGCGCAGTCTGAACGAAATCGTGCATCGGCATGAGATCTTGCGCACTACCTACGACGTGGTGGAGAGCGAGGCGGTACAGATTGTTCGGCCTTTCGAGCCCGTTCCATTAAAGAGGATCAATCTGGCCTCTTTGGTTGACCCCGAACGGGAAGCCCAGTCAGCCGCAATGCGGGAAGCGCGAACGCCGATTGACCTCAAGAATGGGCCGATGGTCAGGACCACGCTGCTTGAGCTCGACACCCATGATTATGTACTCCTGATCACCACCCACCACATTGCCTTCGATGGCTGGTCGCGTCGGATATTGGTCTCGGAATTGGCGGCGCTCTATGAGGCTTTCTATTCCGGCCTTCCCTCGCCCCTTCCGGAGCTAGCGCTGCAATACGCTGATTATGCGGTCTGGCAACGCGAATTCTTGCAGGGCCCCCACATCGACAGACTGCTGGATTATTGGAAACAGCAATTGTCTGGTGCTCCTACGACGTTGGACTTGCCGACGGACCGGCCACGTCCAGTGGTTCAAACTTTTCTTGGAGCCACGCACTCGTTTGTCATTCCACCGAGCCTGGTAGAAGCGGTGATGAATGAGAGTCGGAAGCTTGGTGTGACGCCATTCATGACATTATTAGCTGGCTTCCAGCTCTTGTTGTACCGCTACTCAGGGCAGGACGACTTCTTGGTGGGCGGAGTCATTGCCAACCGAGATCGTGCGGAAATCGAAGGGCTCATTGGGTATTTTGCCAACACTCTGCCAGTGCGTACCAGGCTAAAAGGCGATCCCAGCTTCCGCGAATTGCTGAGCAGGGTAAAAGAAACTGCTTTGGGTGCATATGCTCATCAGGAGATGCCTTTCGAACGGCTTGTGGAGGAGCTGCGGCCTGAACGAAGCCTGAGCTACAATCCGCTGTTCCAGGTCCTGTTTTCTTTGCAGAATGCTCCACGGCGAGCTTTTGAGTTGGCTGGTCTCGAACTGCAGCCGCTAGGTGGGGTGGCCGGAACCACAGCCAAATTCGATCTCTCTTGCTACCTGCTTCAGGGTGCAGCCGGTTTAAGTGGCCGTCTCGAATACAACACCGATTTGTTCGACGGAAGCACCGTTGAGCGGATGGTTGGTCATTATCTAAGGCTCCTGGAAGTCGCCCTTGAAGCGCCTGACCAGAAGATATCCGAGCTGCCAATCCTTACACTGGACGAGCGCCAGAGGATCTTAGTCGAATGGAATGCAACGCAGGCAGATTACCCGCGCGAAAGCTGCCTGCACCAATTGTTCGAACGTCAAGCTGAACTCAGGCCGGACGCGATCGCGTGCCAGTTCGAGAATGAACGAATCTCTTACCGCTCGCTGAACGAGCGCGCCAATCAGCTAGCTCACGCCTTGCTGCGCAAAGGTATCGGCCCGGGACGGCGTGTGGGCATTTTCGTTGAGCGCTCACTGGAAATGATGGTTGGTTTGCTGGGTATTCAGAAATCGGGGGCGGCCTATGTGCCGCTGGACCCCGCTTACCCAGCCGAGCGCCTACGCCTCATCCTTGAGGATGCCAAGGTTCCGCTCGTACTCGCGCAGGCCAGTTTGTTAGGGCAGATGCCGGAGCATGATGCCGACGTACTGTGCCTCGATTCTGATGAGCCGCAAATCTCCGGCGAAAGCACTTTGAATCCCGTAGTCAACGTCTCAACGGAAGACTTGATCTACGTCATCTTCACTTCTGGTTCGACCGGCCGTCCCAAAGGTGTCCAGGTGCCGCACCGCGCAGTGGTCAACCTGATGAACTTCATGGGACGAGAACTTCGGATGGGTCCGGACGACGTGTTTCCCGCTCTGGCGTCCTATGCATTCGATATGTGTATACCGGAGCTGTACCTGCCGCTGGTTACGGGTGGACGAGTCTTACTCGGCGGCCGCCATCTGGCATCCAATGGCGAAGAACTTGCCGAACTGCTGCGGAAAAACGGAGCCACTGTTGTTCATGCGACTCCGACTACGTGGAGCTTGCTGCTGGACGCCGGCTTCACCGCGAAAGGCCTGAAACGCGCCATTGGGGCTGAGCCACTGCCACCAGAGCTATGTACACGCCTGCTGGAGGCGGATAATTCGCTGTACAACTTCTACGGGCCGACAGAAACTACCGTCTGGTCCGCTTTTCATCATTTCCGCACTTCGAGTGAACCGGTCGTGGTCGGCCGGCCTCTCGATAACACACAGATTTATATTCTCGACCGGAACGGTCAGCCAGTCCCGCCTGGGGTTCTGGGAGAAATCTGCATCGGCGGGGACGGCGTAACTTGCGGCTATCTAAACCGACCGGAACTGACGGCTGAAAAGTATGTGGCTGATCCATTTGCAGGTACACCGAGTGCGCGAATGTACCGTACGGGTGATCTTGGCAGCTTCCTCGCAGATGTGCGTATCGTCTTCAAGGGCCGAGTAGACAACCAAATCAAGGTCCGCGGGTTTCGTGTCGAACTCGGCGAAATCGAAACGGTTCTCCGCCGCCATCCGACCGTGCAGGATTGTGCGGTAATCGCCCGCGAAGATGTTGCCGGTGATAAGCGTCTGGTTGCCTACATTGTTGCCGCGCCCTCGGCGATCCTCGAGTTTCCTGACTTACATAACTGGCTGAAGGACCATTTGCCCGACTATATGGTGCCGGTTGCATGTGTTGAGATGCCACAACTTCCGCTCTCACCCAATGGAAAGGTCGATCGCAAAAACCTTCCGGCGCCGGAATTTGATCGCCCCGACACCGGGCGCGAGTACCACGAACCGCGCACGCCGCTCGAGGAAGTGATGGCATGGATTTGGGCTGAGGTGCTGCTGCTTGAGCGAGTGGGAATCCACGACCAGTTTTTTGAGTTAAATGGTCACTCATTGCTGGCGACTCAGGTAGTGTCGAGGGTCCGTCAGGTGTTCCAGGTCGAATTGCCGCTGCGTGCGTTATTCGAAGCTCCAACCGTGGCAGGACTTGCCGAGCGTGTCGCGCTTCTGCAGCGAAAGCAGCAGGGTTTGATGCTTCCTGCAATGCGGGCAATCGACCGTACCACTCCGCCTCCGCTGTCGTTCGCCCAGCAACGGATTTGGTTTCTTGATCAGCTGGACAAAGGCAGCACGCACTATAACGTACCGTATGTTGCGAGAATGAAAGGGCAGCTGCGTACAGATGTTCTGGAAGCGAGCCTCAACGAAATTGTCCGGCGACACGAGACACTTCGCACATCATTCCAATTGATTGACGACCAACCCGTCCAGATAATCGTTCCTCACTTGACCTGTCCTCTTGTTATTGAGGACCTGACGGGGTTGCCGGCACAGTCCCGGGAAGCTGAAGCGAAACGGCGCTCCGAGCAGGAATTGTTGCGACCCTTTGATTTGAGCGTGGCCCCATTGTTTCGTGCCAGGTTGCTCAAACTGACCGATGACGATCACGTTCTGATTCTAAGCACTCATCATGTGGTCAGTGATCGTTGGTCCATTAACCTGCTTTCGCAGGAATTGGCGACGCTTTACGCGGCATTCTCGGCAAACCGGCCTTCTCCCCTGCTGGAATTGACGATCCAGTATGCCGATTACGCGGTTTGGCAGCGTGAGTTCCTGGCGGGCAAAACTCTCGACAGACAACTTAGCTACTGGAGGAACCAACTCTCCAGCGCTCCCCCCAGCCTCGATCTGCCCACAGACCATCCCCGGCCCCCAATGCAGACCTTTGCCGGTTCCAGGGAAACCGTCGTCCTTCCAGGAGAGCTGCTGGATGACCTCCGGAAGCTCAGTAGACGCGAAGGTGTGACGCTCTTCATGACCCTCGCGGCGGGCTTTAATGTGCTGCTGTCGCGTTATTCCGGGCAGCAGGACATCGTCATCGGCACACCGATTGCCGGTCGAAATCGTGGTGAAGTCGAGAAGCTGATTGGCTTATTTGTGAACACACTCGTCTTGCGTACCGATCTCTCCGGCACTCCAAGTTTCCAAGAGTTGCTCGGCCGCGTACGCGAAGTCGCGATGGGTGCCTACGCGCGCCAAGATGTGCCGTTCGAGAAGTTGGTTGAGGAACTAAAACCGATCCGTGATCTCAGCCGACATCCCCTGTTCCAAGTGATGCTGGTACTGCAAAACGTCCCTGTGAGCGAGACGCAAATCGCGGATCTCAGGACAATCCCGATCGGGATCGACACGCACAGCGCGCGCTTCGATCTTTCAGTAGTCGCGGCGGAAAGTGCTGAAGGATTGCGAGTCTCAATCACCTACAACACGGCGCTTTTTGAGAGCCAAACCATACAAAGGATGCTGGGTCATTATCAGCAGGTGCTCAAGGCTGCGATTTCCGATCCAACTCAGACCGTGGGTCGTATGCCTCTGCTGACTGACGAAGAGTTGCATCACATCGTAGTGGAATGGAACGAGGGGCATGTGGAGTTGCCGCAGGGTTGCTTTGTGATGAATCTCATCGAGCAACAGGTGCAGAAAACGCCGAATGCCCTCGCGGTGGTATGCGAGTCCCAGCAGGTTACCTATCGCGAACTCAATAGCCGTGCGAATCAACTGGCACACCGGCTCCGAAAAATGGGAGTTGAACCGGGGATTTTTGTCGGCATCTGCGCCGAGCGCTCGTTGGAGCTGATTACCGCCGTTTGGGGCGTAGTAAAAGCAGGCGGTGCCTATGTTCCCCTGGATCCGGAACTTCCGGAATCGCGCCTGGCCACTATGGTCGATGACGGACACTTGGAAGTGTTGCTGACCCAGGAGCTACTGTTAGGACGAGTTCCCGGGAAGCTAAAAACCGTTTGCCTCGATCGGGACTGGCCCTCGCTTGCGGATGAACCAACCACCAATCTCGACGTATCGGTAAAGGGATCGGATCCGCTCTTTGTCATTTACACTTCGGGTTCGACGGGCATTCCGAAGGGTGCTGTTAATACCTATCTGGGGACACTTAACCAGATGCTATGGCGGCAAAAAGAATACCGGTTGAGACCCGATGACCGAATACTGCAGAAGACCCAATGCAGCTACGACGTGTCTGTGTGGGAGTTCTTCTGGCCATTCATTGCAGGATCCAGTCTGGTTATAGCGCGTCCTGGAGGACACCGCGATCCGCAATACCTGGTCAATATCATCCGCGACCAGAAGATTACTGTTGTGCACTTCATCCCCTCCATGCTGCGCATTTTTCTTGAGCAATCCAGGGTGGAACAATGCAAGAGTCTGCGGCTTTTCTTCTCGGGGGGCGAAGTCCTTACGCTGGACCTGCAAAACAAGTTTTTCAAGGTATTCGGCGAAATACTGGAGAACTGCTACGGTCCTTCCGAGACCACAATCGATACCACATGGTGGCATTGCACACCCGATCCGACGTACCACACGGTGCCAATCGGGAGGCCCGTCTCGAACACCCAACTCTATATTCTCGATCCGTATTTGCAACCTCAACCGATTGGGGTGGTGGGGGAACTGCATATTGGCGGTGCCAATCTCGCGAGCGGATACCTGAATCGGCCGGAGCTGACGGCAGAGAAGTTCATACCTAACCCTTTCAGCAACGAGCCGGGTTCGCGGTTGTACAAGACGGGAGACCTGACGCGTTACCTTTACGACGGAAACATTGAGTATGTGGGGCGGGCGGACTTGCAAGTCAAGATTCGTGGTGTTCGCATCGAACTCGGCGAAGTGGAAACCGTGTTGGGGCTTCATCCTTCCGTAAAGAGCTGCGCGGCTGCGGTGCGGGAAGAAGTTCCCGGAGAAAAGCGGCTCGTCGCCTATGTTGTTGCCAACCACGGCATGACAATCACTGTGGCGGATTTGCGCAACTGGATGAGGGAGCGCGTGCCTGAGGCGATGGTGCCCCTAGGCTGGGTGGAGATGACCGCCCTGCCCCAGTTGCCGAACGGGAAGTTGGACCGACGTGCGTTGCCAGCACCTGAATTTGGTTCGGAGGATCCTAATAAGGCCATACTTCCTAGGAACGACGTTGAAGCCACTGTCTTAAGAGTCTGGCAGGAAGTATTGGGACTCGACTCAATTGGCATAACGCAAAATTTTTTCGACATAGGTGGCCATTCACTGCTTGCAGTCCGCCTGATGGCAGAGATTGAGAAAGCGACCGGTAAATTACTCCCTGTATCGACACTCTTCGAGGGGGCAACGGTTGAATACCTCGCCAGCCGTTTGAATCGATTGGGTCAGCCTACGAATGAGGTGCTTGTAGAGATCCAAGGTGGTAATGCAAAACCTCCCTTTTTCGGTATTGCGGCCACCGGCACTGGTACGCTCGGCTATATTGCTCTCGCACGACATCTTGGTAAGCATCAACCGTTCTATCGGATATGCGGCGCAAGTCCCCGGCCTAAAAATCGTGGCTATAACGCGACCGAGTACGAGAATCTCGCGGCGGAATATATCACAGTGATGAAGAGTGTCCAACCGCGAGGTCCATACTACCTTGGGGGTATGTGCGAGGGCGCACGTATCGCTTTCGATATGGCGCGTCTACTCGAGGCCGAAGGCGAAAAAATAGGTTTGCTGGCGATATTTGATACTTGGGTTCTCGAGAACAGCCGAAATCGCACGCTGTTTCTAGCTGATCATTACACCGGGCGTCTGATGGATTTCTGGCACCGAACTCCACGAAAGAAGTGGCAGACCCTACTGAGGTGGTTGAAGCACCCGTTCAGACTAATCAAGCCTCCGAAGTCTTTCAAACCCACCTTCTGGCCCGGACGAGACTTTGTTCCTGCCAAGTGCGCTGGAAGTATCATCGTCTTTAAGACTCCGAAACAGCCGTTCTACTACGGCAACGATCCATTGCTTGGGTGGGGAACGCGGACAACTGGAGTGGTAGAAGCTCACTTAGTGGATTCCACTCACCATCATCTTCTCCGCTACCCCTGTGTACGTCAGATTGCCGACAAACTTGCCGATTCTCTCGGTCAACCAAGCTCCGGAGCCGGAGATTATACCGCCAAACAACTCCTATGAGTGTGCTGATGCAACCGAGAACACAGCTTGGACTGCATCCTCCTTGATCTTTCTGACCACCACGTAGTCGATTCCGTCGCTCTTCAGGAGTTGTCGGAATGGGTCCATAAAGATCAGCGGGCAGAGTATCCTTTTCGTTCCAGTATCGAGAATCCTGACGTTTCTCTGACCCGCCTCCCATTTTTACCCACTCACCACCGCCCGAAGAACACGGGATCGCGACGGCGTGTTTTTTAGAATCGGCACTAGTATCTGCGCGACTTATCTGAGAGAGCATGAGGCATAAGCATATGGGGTGTTCTGTCAAGAGATTGCGACAGCTGTTCCTGCGACCGGGCAGTATTAAATGCGCGGGAGCGCACGATGCAGCCAGCGTCAGGGTAGAACAGGATGTAGGGTTTGACGCAATATGGTCCAGTAGCTTCGGGATTTCCATTGCATACTGCGTCCCAGATGAAAACGTTCTATCCATGAAAGACTTCCTCGACGTCACAAGATCCATCAGCACCGCGGTTTTTGTTCCCGTGATTGCTGAGTTCAGCTGGATTTTTCATTTGTATGATTAGCTTCTCGCGCACTGCTCTTTCCGTATTGCAGCTGACAAGCTATCACTTCGGTGCCCACACTGGTTCCGATCATCCCGAAGTTCATTCTGCTGGTCCCAAAACGCAACTCGATTTCGCTCCTGAAAAACTGATTGATTACTCAGCCCTAAAACACGTGAAGCACGTCGTACGGCGCTCCTTACAGAGGGTGAATTTTTGCTGGATGGAATAGGGATTATCACCTTTGCGGCCTATAACCTAATGAGTCTTGTTCTCATAGCGATAGGAATCTAAAACATATTTCGAATGCGTGACGTCTCACATGCTCAGGAATTTGCACCGCCTACATGGAAACGCGAGCCTGTAGTTGTGTGCCAACGGCAGTCTCCGACCAAGTTAGTTAGATCACGGCAATCCCAGAGAAAGGAAACCGTACCTGCAGGTGGGCAAGCTACTTACATTTTAATTACTGGCGTGCGCCGATCATTTTTCGAAATTTGTGCAAGAGTGGAAATGGCACGAACCGCTCTACATGAAAACCCAGCTGTTCGTCGAATCTATATGTCACCGGATCTGATAAGCTAAGCTTCGATAGACCGCGTGCCATCTGTTCTGAGAATCCTGGAAACTGGGATTGCATTGAATATATGACGCTATAGTACAGGTTTCTCCCTAATGAAAAGCAGGGGTACCTCGTATCATAATTATCTAGCGAAAACTTAGGAAAGCACCCATCAATAATTTTTTTGGGGCACAACCACAGTGGAAACAACAGTGTCATATCACCGATGTTTCTGGAGGGAAAGGACGCTGGTTTTAGTCCGGTAGATATTCGAAATATACTTTCGCACAGCAAGTCCTCAAGATTCAGACCTGTACAGATGTATGGCGTGTTGAGCTCACGAGCACGTCGGGACAACGCCAGCCTAATTAGCAGCGTTCCTAGAAATTCCCAGTCATCTCCTTTAAACTCGCGCTCGAAGCTATCGGTAAGCGAAGGAGAATTTCGAGGCATCTTGAGGAGATCCTTTACTTCATGTTCCTCCACGACTGTAAGCTCGACGCCATAGAAATCGCAAAGCTCGCGGGCCCTCGGGACACCTAAGTCCCACTCTGGAATGCCTTTAATAATGACACCATGAACTGCCACGCTGTGATTGCGGATACGACTGAGTCCGTGTAGCAGTGAATTGCTATCTCCGCCGCCACTTACACCAATGACCATAGCAGCACCTGCGGGAAGAGTCTCTTTGACTGTCTCTTCGACCCTTTCAGCAATGACTGACCGGCATTCCTCAGAACTGAGTTTCTTCAGGAACAACTCCGAACCGGATCTGGAGTTATCGAGCCGCTGATAAAAGTATTCGGTGGCCTCTGCGACTGCATCTGCTGTTTCGATGGTCTTGAAGACGTCAAAGGAAAATGTAAACGGATTTACATTTCGATTGAAATAGACGAGTATCTCTGAGAATTCTTGGAGGCTGCTGATACTCGCAGCAAGACAAGGGAAGAGTGTAACTGCGCCGGTACTCTTAGAGACTGCAAACGTCGACACAGCCGACCACGGCACATCATTTCGCTTCAGGACGTCTATTAAACGGTCATTTTCCTCAGTCCGAAGCCTCTGACGTCCGTGGGCTGTTACAACAGATATGCCTGGCCGGGTTTGGAAGTGGCGATAATCAATGCTGGAACTCATGCCACCAGTCGCCCTTCGCCACCTGGAAACCTAGATTGCAGCGGTGTCGCAACTGGCGCCACAGATCGTCTCCAGGCCGTGCTTGGATGCCGGAATCGGCGCGCCTTTAGTCCGGATTTGTTCCAGCTCTGCAAGTGAGACACTTGTGACAGCCGACGAGCGGTTTTCAGAAATTAACTCGACATACTCACCTTTGAGAGCGTAATTGTCAGCCTGAACTCCCTGAACCTTAGCAGTAAGCATGTTGACCGTCCTTCTTGAATGTGGCTATCCAAATTCAAATGGCAGCAAGGATAGTGCGCCGCTCTCCTCTTGTCAATAGATTTCAGGATACATGTCGTTAGCACATGATATGTCCGGTTGAGATAGC
>Ga0126370_10000335_pt1 | contig 18793 bp, 18 predicted proteins | sample PanSoiMetaPlot_3_FD_92586 | JGI IMG/M metagenome (GOLD analysis project Ga0126370, IMG submission 92586) | Tropical forest soil microbial communities from Panama - MetaG Plot_3 | ecosystem: Environmental > Terrestrial > Soil > Tropical forest > Bulk soil | place: Panama | collected 2016-02-17 | reverse complement strand
CGAACGGCTCGAGCGCGGCGAGGAGTTTTTGCTCGCCGCCGAGCGCCTTGACCGTGGCGAGCTCGGTCGCGAGGGGCTCGCCGCGCTCGACCGCGCCGTTGAGCGCGCTCGCGGCAAGCGCGAGCCGCAGCGTACGATCGCCGCGCTCCGCCGCCTTTTCGCCGCGCTCGACCGCCGCCACGCGGTTGCCCAAGCCTTCAAGCTCGCTGCGCACAGCGGCGGACGCATCGGGAATTTTTTGCGCAAGCTCGGCGAGCGCCGCAGCGCCGGCATCGGCCCGCGCGCGCGCCTCGCGCGCGGCGGCAAGGATCTCCTCGTTGCGGCGGCCGAGGGCGCCCACGGTCTCGGCGAGCAGCTTGAGCTCGGTCTCGAGTTTTGCGAGGCGGTCGGCAAGCGCCGCATCGCCCAGCGCCGAGCGGGCGCCGGCGGCCGCCTCGAGCTTGGCGAGACGGCCCGCGACCTCCTCGAGGATTTTGGGATCGGCGCTCGCCGGCGCCGGGCGCGCGGCAAGCTCGCGCAGGTGAAGCTCGAGCCCAGCGAGCCGCGCATCGAGTGCGCTCACGCTGCTGTCGCGGCCGACGATGAGCGTCGCAATACCGAGCACGGCAAGCACGATGCCGAGGCACGCCGTCGCAATACCGAGCAGCGACACGCCGCCGCCGCGCCGCCGCGGCGGCGAAGGCTCGGGCGCTGATGCGGATGAATCGGAAGGTGCCGCGGATGCATCGGGCGCTGCCGCGGATGGCTCAGACGCTGGTTTGGCCGGCTCCCCGCGCGAAGGCATATCGGAGGGTGCATCCATGTTTTCTTCTCCGTGCCGGGCAGCGCCGCAGCGGTGTGCTCTTTAGGACGGCTGGGTGATTCGTTGACCGGCTGGGCAGTCTAGAACGGATGGGCGGCGCTGTCGTAGCAGATTTGCGCAGCCAAACCTATGCGGCGTTTGGGCAATAGCGGCGCTGTTTGCCAATACCAGCGCCGCAAGTCCGGTCTGCTCCCTCCCCCGTTTACGGGGGAGGGGTGGGGAGGGGGCACGCATACTTGTGTCTTTCTGCATGCCCCCTTCCCTAGCCCTCCCCCGCAAGCGGGGGAGGGGGACACACCGAGTGCGGGGGAGGGAGCAGACCGCGTGTGCGGCAGCAGCATCGTGACGTCACGCCTCCCCCACAAGCTCGATCAGCGCCGCCTCGTCGGGGCGCGGCGCGATGCGGATGGTCGCGGCGCCGGCGGCGCGAAGCGGCTGCGCGACCTGGCGGGAGAGACAGAAATGCACCGGCGCGAGCGCGGAGCTTCCCTCGCGCGCGGCGCAATCGACATAGGCCTGCGCGCTGCGGCGCGAGAAATGGAGCACGCCGTCGAGCGCGCTTTGCGCGAGCGCCGCGGCAACGGGCGGCGAGAAGCGCTCGTCCTTGCGCGCACGATAGGCGACCATGGTGAGCACCGGCACGCCCCAATCCGCAGCATCGCCGGCGCGATCCTCGCCGGCGAGATAGAGCAACGCATGTTTGCCGGCGCGCGCGCGCAACAGCGCGGCCAGATCCTCCTTGTCGCCCTCGGCGAAGGTGACGTCGCGAAAGCCTGCGGCGCGCGCGGCCGCCGCGGTGTGGCGGCCCACCGTGAATGCCGGGAGCGCGGTGAGCGTGGCGCGCGCGGGGTGCGCGGCAAGGGCGCGCGTGGCGTTCGCGCTGGTGAGCACCACCGCGTCGAATTGTTGCCGGGGCAGCGCGAAGGCCACGGGCGCGACGTGCAACAGCGGCGCAACCATGACGGTGTGGCCGCGCGCGCTCAGGGCGGCCGCGGTGCGCGCGCCGTCAGCCTCGGGGCGGGTCACCAGGAGCCGCACGCCGACACACGGTGGTTGTGGTGCATGAGTGGTGCGGCGGACTCGGTGGGTCCCCTCCCCCGCGTGCGGGGGAGGGTTAGGGAGGGGGCATGCAACAAGGCTCGAGCGGAGTGTAGGTGCCCCCTCCCCACCCCTCCAACCGAGGTCGGATTTATCCGACTTCGGCCAGTTAAGAAGCGGCCGAACTCGGGTAAACCCGAGTTCGGTTTGCAAGCGGGGGAGGGAGCAGACCGAGTGTGCCGCACGGTCATCACCTCACCCCGCTTCAAACCGCACATCGCCTCACCGTTCGTCCCCGCGAAAGCGGGGACCCAGTCATTCCTGAATTCCCGCTTTCGCGGGAATGAACGGAGTTTGGATGCAAAGCTCAGATTCAAATGTTCCACCATCACCTCACACCGCCGCGAAGAAATCGGCGCCGGCGGAGAGTTTGAGCTCGCGCGCGGCCTCGGCGCCGAGGCGCGCGGCAGCGGCAGCGGCGCCGTGGCGCTGCGCCTCCAACACTTCGCTGCCGTCGGGTTTTGCGATCAAGCCGCGGAACGCGAGGCGGCCCGCGGCGACGGCGGCGTGCCCCGCGATCGGCGTGCGGCAGGAGCCTTCGAGCACGGCAAGAAAGGCGCGCTCGGCGCACAACGCCGCCGCGGTCGCGGCGTGGCTGATGGAGCGCAGCAGCGCAAACGCGCGATCATCGTCGCCGCGCGCCTCGATCGCGATGATCCCCTGCCCGACCGCCGGCAAAAATTCGTCGACCGAGAGCAGCGCCGTTGCGGCATCGGCAAGCCCGAGCCGCTTCAAGCCGGCGAGCGCGAGCACGATGGCGTCGACCTCGCCCTCGGCAAGCTTGCGCAACCGCGTCTCGACGTTGCCGCGCAAGGGCACGACCGCGAGGTCCCCGCGCAGCCGCTTGAGGAGCGCCGCCCGGCGCGGCGAGGCGGTGCCGACGCGGGCGCCGCGCGGCAGCTCGGCAAAAGTCTTTGTGGTGCGGCCGATGAAGACGTCGCGCGGGTCCTCGCGCGGCAGCACCGCGGCGATGGCGAGGCCGCCCGGCAGGAAGGTCGGCATGTCTTTGGCGGAATGCACGGCAAGGTCGACGGCGCCGGCGAGGAGCGCCTCCTCGATCTCTTTGGTGAAGAGGCCCTTGCCGCCGGCGTCGGTGAGCGGCCGGTCGCGGATCCTGTCGCCGGTGGTGTGAATCGCCTCGAGCGTGATCGCGTCGGCGGCAAGCGCGTGCGCGGCGGCGAGGCGCTCGCGCACGAGCTGCGCTTGCGCGAGCGCGAGCGGGCTGCCGCGCGTACCGATGACGAGCGGGAAGGATGGCGTAGGCTTTGCCGATTGCACGCGATGACCTCGCGATGCTAGGCCGGTCGCAGCCGGGGAAACACGGTAGCGCGGATGGAGAAGGAGCGAAATCGGGGATATGCCCGCGCTACTCGCTGCAAGCCGCGCAGCACACTCGGTGCGTCCCCTCCCCCGCTTGCGGGGGAGGGCTAGGGAGGGGGCACGTACGCACGAATCTTGTTGTATTCCCCCTCCCCACCCCTCCCCACCCCTCCCCCGTAAACGGGGGAGGGAGCAGACCGAGTGCGGGGAGAGAGCAGAGCGAGCGCGCGGAGAAAGCAGACTGAGTTTGCGGCGCGATCGAACGGAGCGTTGAATGCTGGTGCTCGGCATTGAGACAACCTGCGACGAGACCGGCGCGGCGGTGGTCGAGCGGCTGCCGCTGGGGCCTGGCCGGATTCTCGCAAACGTCGTGCTCTCGCAGATCGAGGCGCATGCCGCGTTCGGCGGCGTGGTGCCGGAAATCGCGGCGCGCGCCCACGTCGAGGCGCTCGACCTCATCATCGCCAAGGCGATGGACGAAGCCGGAAAAAACTTCGCCGCGCTCGACGGCGTCGCCGCCGCCGCGGGACCCGGGCTGATCGGCGGCGTGATCGTGGGGCTGACCACCGCCAAGGCGATTGCGCTCGTCGCCGAAAAACCGCTGATCGCGGTCAATCATCTCGAGGCGCACGCGCTCACCGCGCGGCTCACCGAGGCGACGCCGTTTCCCTATTGCCTCTTTCTCGCCTCCGGCGGCCACACCCAGATCGTCGCCGTGCTCGGCGTCGGGCAGTACGTGCGCCTCGGCACCACCGTCGACGACGCCATCGGCGAAGCCTTCGACAAGGTGGCAAAGCTGCTTGGGCTCTCCTACCCCGGCGGCCCGCAGGTCGAGCGCGAGGCGCTCACCGGCAATCCGACGCGCTTCTACCTGCCGCGGCCGATGCTCGGACGGCCGCACGCCGACTTTTCCCTGTCCGGACTCAAAACGGCGCTGCGCGTTGAGGCGGACAGAGTTGCGCCGCTGAGCGAGGCCGACGTGCGCGACTTTTGCGCGTCCTTTCAGCAGAGCGTGGTCGAGGTCGTCGCCGATCGCCTGCGCGCGGGGTTGAAACTGTTTCGGGACGCCTATGGCAAGCCGAACGCGCTGGTCGCGGCGGGCGGGGTTGCCGCCAACCAGGCGATCCGCAAAGTCTTGCATCAGGTCGCGTTCGAGACCGGCACGGTGCTCGTGGTGCCGCCGGCGGCGCTGTGCACGGACAACGGCGCCATGATCGCCTGGGCCGGCGCGGAACGCCTGGCGCTGGGTTTGACTGATACGCTCGACGCCGCCCCGCACGCGCGCTGGCCGCTCGCCGAGGTGGCGGGGCCAGGGCGGGAGCCGAACGCCGAAATGGCGGAGGTCAATCAACCAACGACGGGCAATGAATAGGGCTGTCGTCCCCGCGCAAGCGGGGACCCATGAACACCGACCGTGCCACATCGTCCCCTCCCCCGCTTGCAGCCGAACTCGGGTTTACCCGAGCTCGGCCACACACATATGAACTGGCCGAAGTCGGATAAATCCGACTTCGGCTGGAGGGACAGGGAGGGGGCATGCAAAAAGATTCGCGCCTGCTCACCCCCTCCCCCACCCCTCCCCCGCAAGCGGGGGAGGGAGCAGACCGAGTTCGCCGCGCGCCCTAAACTGCTGACGCCATGGCATTGGATCGCATCGCGGTTGTCGGAGCGGGCGCGTGGGGCATCGCGCTTGCCAACGCAATCGCGCGCGCAGGCCGCAGCGTGCTGCTCGCCGCGCGCAATGGCGCCGACGTGCTTGCAAAGACGCGCGAGAGCCCGCGGCTCCCTGGCGTGCGGCTCGACGACCGCGTTGCGGTCGCCCCGATGGGGGCGGAGCTTTCCGGCTGCGATGCCATCCTGCTGGCGGTGCCCTCGCAAGCGATGCGCGCGGCGGCGCGCGCGATCGCCCCGATGCTGCGCGAGGGCACGCCGGTCATCGCCTGCGCCAAGGGCATCGAGCGCGGCACGCGGCGCTTTATGAGCGAGGTGATCGCCGAAAGCGCACCCGCGGCGCTGCCCGCGATCCTCTCGGGCCCGAGCTTTGCCGCCGAAGTCGCGCGCGGCATGCCTGCCGCGGTGACGCTCGCCACGCGCGAGGAGGCGGTGGCGGCGGCGCTTTCCCGCGCGCTCGGCTCGCCGGTGCTGCGGCCCTACCATTCGACCGACGTGCGCGGGGTCGAGATCGGCGGCGCCGCCAAGAACGTGCTGGCGATCGCCGCCGGCATCGTCGCCGGCCGCGGGCTTGGCGCGAGCGCCGCCGCCGCGCTGGTGACGCGCGGCTTTGCCGAGCTCGCGCGCTTCGGCCGCGCCTTCGGCGCGCGGGCGGAGACGCTGACCGGCCTGTCCGGACTTGGCGACGTGATCCTCACCTGCTCGAGCTCGCAGTCGCGCAACTTCTCGTATGGCGTTGCACTCGGCCGCGGCGAGAAGGCGCAGGCTCCGCATGCGCTCGCCGAAGGAATCTTCACCGCTCCGGTCTTGGTCGAGATGGCAAACGACAAAGGCATCGACATGCCGATTGCGAGCGCCGTCTGCGATATTCTCGCCGGCCGCGCCAGCGTGGACGCGGCGACCGAAACATTGCTGACTCGGCCATTCCGCGCGGAGGGGTAACGCGCCCTCTCAAAAGGCTGCGGCTCATCGGCCCCATCGTCCCTCCCCCGCAAGCGGGGGAGGGGTGCACACGGAGTCCGCGGCACTGTCATGCGCGTGGAGGTCGTTGCAGCAGTTAAGAAGAACGCGCTTTAATCTCGACGATCCGTGACGTAACCAATCCAGCACAGTGAGACCGATGGCGTATTGGCTTTTGAAAACCGAGCCGGAGACGTTCTCCTGGGACGATCAGGTCAAGCACGGCGCCAAGGGCGAGCCGTGGACCGGCGTGCGCAATTTCATCGCGCGCGGAAATCTCAAAGCGATGAAGAAGGGCGAGCACGCGCTCTTCTATCACACCGGCGAGGAGAAGCAGGTCGTCGGCATCGTCGAAGTGATCCGCGAAAGCTACCGCGACCCAACGGACGAGAAGGGCGTTTTCGTCGCCGTCGACGTCAAGGCGGTCAAGCCATTCGCAAAACCGGTGACGCTTGCGGCGGTCAAGGCCGACGCGCGGCTCAAAGCCATGTCGCTCGCCAAACATCCGCGCCTGTCGGTGCAGCCGGTCACCGCGCAGGAATGGAAGATCGTGTGCGCGCTCGGCGGCGTGAAGGATTGATGTAGCCGCAACGCGGGCACAGGCCGATCTCGCCGCAAACTCGGCGCGTTCCCTCCCCCGCTTGCGGGGGAGGGTTAGGGAGGGGGCAGAATGATTGAGCTGCCAAAAGGACCCCGTTGGCATATCTCGAGGAAGCGGCGTGTCCGCGCGCGATCGCTGCGGGCGAATTCAACGGACGCCGAACAGATCATTTGGTCGGCCCTGCGTGCTCATCGCATGAACGGCGCGAGTTTTCGTGGTCAGGCTCCAATCGGGCCGTACGTGGTGGATTTCGTCTGTCACGCCGCAAGGCTTGTTATTGAGCTCGACGGCGGACAGCACTTCGAATCAAAACAAGAGCAGCGCGACGCTCGTCGAGATGCGTATCTGGCCGCCAAAGGCTTTCGCGTTCTGCGCTTCAACAATCACGACGTCATGACGAACCGGCGGGGCGTTCTGGAAACGATCGCAATCCGCATAACGAAAATTGCGGGACGCTGATGTGCGTCTGTGGGTCGCTGCCAGCTCAAATATTGTGGCCGCGCTTGCGCAGCTCGTCGATCATTCGCCCGCGCAGCTCACCACCGATCGATTGTCCCCATCGTTGTCCAATCAGGATGCTCTCCTGCGTGATCGCCGGTAGCTTCTGCACGATCTTTTGGCCGGTCGGCCCGCGATAGAACGCAACCGCCTCGCGCAGTTCATCGGCGGTGAAATTTTTGGCATAAAGCACCGCAACCTGCTCGATGAGGTCGTTCATCCGGGTATTCATGCCCTCCAGCACAAGCGGGACCATCGCATCGTAATCGCGCTCGACTTCCGGCCGGTTCTGAGCGATCGCGGGCTTCATCGCTTGCATGAGGGCCGGCATGGTGGCTTTGAAATAATCGACCGCGTGCATGGTGACGATCAGTGCGCGCCGCCGCCATCGCATCGGGCGAGGGCGTTTGCGCGCGCACGGGAGTAACGGCGAACAACACCGTCAGGCACACAATCAGCGTCCATGAACACTTGCGCATGAAAGCCCTTCTCTAGGCACACGTGACGGGATCATAGCGTGGCTCCGACGCAGCGCGGTCTCGGCGCACGCTGGATTAATCAACCGCGAGGCCAGCGTCCTTGATCAGCTTGCCGTAGCGCGCGTAATCGCTGCGGATGCGCGCCAAAAAGTCGGACGGCGTGGTGACGTAAGGCTCACCGGATCCGGCGACGGCGAGCTTTTCCGCGATATCGGGTTGCGCGAGAACCGCGCCCATGTCGTCGCGCAGCCGCTGCACGATCGCGGGCGGCGTGCCGATCGGCACGAACAGCCCCTGCCAAATCGTCACTTCGTAGCCGGGATAGAACTCGGCAATCGGCGGCAATTCGGGCAATAGCTGCGAGCGCCGCTGCCCGGTCACCGCCAACCCCCTGAGCTTGCCCGACTGGATGAGCGGCGCGACCGAGCCGCCGCCGAACATGGCGGCGACATCGCCGGCCATGACGCCGATCGCTGCAGGGCCGCCGCCGCGGTACGGCACATGCACGAGGTCGATGCCGGCCTGCTGCTTGAGAAATTCCATGGCGAGGTGATGCTCACTGCCGTTGCCGATCGAGGCGTAGAACAACGGTGGCCGCGCCGCGCGCGCCAGCGCGATGAAATCTTGAAAGCTCTTGACCGCAAGCGCTGGGTTGACCGCCAGGATCAGCTCGTTCAGCACCAGGCTCGCCACCGGCAACAGCTCCTTGAGCGGATCGAACGCCATCCTGGCGTAGAGGTGCGGATTGACGGCGAGGAGCGAACTGGGGCCCAGCAGCAGCGTATAGCCGTCGGGCGCCGCGCGCGCGGCGAGCTCGCCGGCGAGGTTGCCGTTCGAGCCGGGCCGGTTCTCCACCACGATCGGCTGGCCGAGCCGCGCGCTCAAGGGCGCCCCCAAGGTGCGCGCGATGAGATCGGAGGCGCCGCCCGGCGGGAACGATATCAAGAGCCGGATTGGCCGTGCCGGATAGGTCTCGGCAGGTGCTGCGCTCGCGAGCATCGCAAGCGCGGCCGCGAGCGCGATACGGATCAGAGAAAACACAACACAACGCATGAGGCAGTGTTCCCGGCTAGAGGCCGCCGCCCGTCATTTTGCCGCACGCCGGCGCACGACGACAACCAAAGTCGAACGTCCCTAGACTTGTCGCTTCTGCGGCGACCGTCGCATAATGGCATGGACGAGCCCTTCGGGCGACGGCCCGAACAAGAGAGAATATTGCGTAGGGTGCTTCCCGGCGCGGTGCTTGGAGGAGGTTATGTCCGAGAAAATTTACGACGTTCCGCCGGAGTGGAAAAAACGCGCCTATATCGACGCCGATAAATATAAGGAAATGTACGCGCGCTCGCTCAAGGATCCGAACGGTTTTTGGGCCGAAGAAGCCAAGCGCCTGCATTGGTACAAGGCGCCGAGCAAGATCAAGAACAGCTCGTTTGCTCCCGGCAATGTCGCGATCAAATGGTTCGAGGACGGCGTGCTCAACGCCGCCTACAACTGCATCGACCGGCATCTTGCCAAGCGCGCCAAGCAGACCGCGATCATCTGGGAAGGCGACGATCCCAAAGAGTCCAAGCACATTACCTATCGGGAGCTGCACGACGAGGTCTGCCGATTCGCCAACATCCTGCGCAATCGCAACGTCAAGAAGGGCGACCGGGTCACGATCTATCTGCCGATGATTCCCGAGATCGCCTATGCCGTGCTCGCTTGCGCGCGCATCGGCGCCATCCATTCCGTGGTGTTCGGCGGCTTCTCGCCGGACTCACTCGCCGGGCGCATCGCCGACTGCAAATCAAACGTCATCATCACGGCCGACGAAGGCGTGCGCGGCGGACGCAAGGTGCCGCTCAAGGCCAATGCCGATACCGCCATCGACAAGGTCGGCGGCGTCGATCACGTGATCGTCGTGCGCCGCACGGGCGCTCCCGTCGACATGCAGCCCGGACGCGACGTCTGGTACCACGAGGCCGCCAAGGTCGTGACATCCGAGTGTCCGTGCGAGCACATGAAGGCGGAGGACCCGCTGTTCATCCTCTACACCTCGGGCTCGACCGGGCAACCGAAGGGCGTGCTGCACACCACCGGCGGGTATCTCGTCTACGTGGCGATGTCGCACCAGTTGATTTTCGATTACCACGACGGCGACATCTACTGGTGCACCGCCGACGTCGGCTGGGTGACCGGCCACAGCTACATCCTCTACGGCCCGCTGGCGAACGGCGCGACCACCATGATCTTCGAGGGCGTGCCGAACTATCCCACGACCTCGCGGTTCTGGGAGGTTTGCGACAAGCACCAAGTCAACATCATCTACACCGCACCGACCGCGATCCGGGCGCTGATGCAAGCGGGCGACGCGCCGGTGGAGAAAACCTCGCGCAAGTCGCTGCGGCTGCTTGGCACCGTGGGCGAGCCGATCAATCCGGAGGCGTGGGAGTGGTACTACCACGTGGTGGGCGAGGACCGCTGCCCAATCGTGGACACGTGGTGGCAGACGGAAACGGGCGGGATTCTCATCACTCCGCTGCCCGGCGCCACGCGGCTCAAGCCGGGCTCGGCGACAAATCCGTTCTTCGGCATCGTTCCGCAGATCGTCGACGCAGATGGAAAGGCGCTCGAGGGCGCCGGCACCGGCAACCTCTGCATCACGGATTCCTGGCCGGGGATGATGCGCACGGTCTATGGCGACCACCAGCGCTTCGTCGACACCTATTTCAAGGCGTATCCCGGCAAATACTTCACCGGCGACGGCTGCCGGCGCGACGCCGACGGCTATTACTGGATCACCGGGCGCGTGGACGACGTGATCAACGTCGCCGGCCATCGCCTCGGCACTGCCGAGGTCGAGAGCGCGCTGGTGGCACATGCCAAAGTGTCGGAGGCGGCCGTGGTCGGCTACCCGCACGACATCAAGGGCCAGGGCATCTACGCCTATGTCACGCTGATGACCGGCGAACAGCCGAGCGAAGAGCTGCGCAAGGAATTGGTCGCCTGGGTGCGCAAAGAAATCGGCCCGATCGCCTCGCCCGACCTCATTCAGTTCGCGCCGGGCCTGCCGAAAACGCGCTCGGGCAAGATCATGCGGAGAATCCTGCGCAAGATCGCCGAAGACGAGTACGGCAATCTCGGCGATACCTCGACGCTGGCCGACCCGAGCGTGGTCGAGGATCTCGTCGGCAACCGGCAGAACCGCAAGGCCCACGCGTAGCGGGGCCCGCCTGCGAATGAACCATCGCTGGTGCGACTACGACGAGCAGTGCCACACCGTCCCCTCCCCCGCTTGCGGGGGGGGGGGGACGGACCGGGAGGGGGCACGCAACATGAAAGATCCTTCTATTTGACCCCCTCCCCAACCCTCCCCCGCAAGCGGGAGAGGGAGCAGACCGAGCTTGTCGCTTGCACTGACTCCCGTTCGCTGAAGTCCGCGTTGGCGGACGCGCGCTCATTGATGTGGCGCCGCGACGTGGCGCGCGGAGCACAGTTGTTGGGATTTTGCGCGTCGCTGCTGCCGACGCGCGGTTTTCCCTGAGCTTTTCGATCGATTCGATTATTATAGTTAATGATCCGTCGCCGCCTGCATGAGGGGAATCCAAGCGGATTGTCGGGCGCCGACGATCGAGGGGATTAACGGGCAAAAAAAACACGGTCAAATCATGCATCTGTCACGCTCAGTTGCGGCCGCCGCGGCCGCATGCGCGCTGGCTGCGACCATGCCGCAGTTGGCGCAGGCACGCGAAATCGTCGGATTTTCGGGCTCGTATTCGAGCGGCACCGTCGTGGTGAAAACCAACGAGCGGGCGCTCTATTACGTGCTCGGCAACAGCAAGGCCGTGCGCTATCCGGTCGGCGTCGGCCGGGTCGGCAAGCAGTGGACGGGCACGGCCTATATCAGCAGCAAGCAATTGCGCCCGGCCTGGTCGCCACCCGCCGAGGTCAAGCGCGACAAGCCTTCGCTGCCGAACGTGATCCCAGGCGGAAGTCCGAGCAATCCCATGGGGGCGGCCGCGCTGACGCTCAGCGGCGGGGGAGAGTATGCCATCCATGGCACGAATAACCCGGGCTCGATCGGCGGGTTCGTCTCCTACGGCTGCATTCGCATGCACAATGCGGACGTGCTCGACCTCTATAACCGGGTCGGCTGGGGCACGACGGTGGTCGTCACCAGCTAAAAGTAGGCTTTAAGGAAACAAGGGGTCAGGAGCCGGGAGATTTCCCGGTTCCTGGTCTCTGACCCCTGATGCGCACGTAGAGCGCCCCGGCGCCGCCGTGGCCGACATGGGCGTCCTCCACGCCCGAAACGTAGGCGCGGAATTGCGGCAGTCGCAACCACTGTGGGACTTGGCGCTTGAGCACGCCGCGCTCGCTTAACTCGTCGTGCGCGCGGCCCTTGCCGGTAATCACCAGGACGAATTTGGCACCGCCCTCCTGCGCTCGCTGCACAAACGCGAGCAATGCCGCATAAGCTTCGGTCTGCGTCTTGCCGTGAAGATCGATGCGGCCATCGAGCGGTTCGTTACCGCGCGCGAGGCGCGCCTTGAGCCGCCGGTCGAACGGCTCGAGGCGCGGCGCGGACTTGGTGATGGCCGGCGCGACGCGCGGCGCAGCCTTGCTCGAAGGCGCCGCTTTGCCACCCGCGTCCATAGACGTCCGCTCGGCCGGCACGCGCCGCATAGGCGCGACCGAGCGGGTGATCTCGCCCCAGAGCTTGCGCTCCTCGGGATTGAGCCGCCGCGAGCCGCGCTTGGCTTCGCTCATGTTCGCGGCCGCCATCGCACGGGGCCAACTTGGCGGCGCAATTTCTTTCCCCGGCCTTCCTCCTCGCCCTTGCTGGAGGCCTGCTTGGACTTGCTCTGCTCCCGTTTGACTTCGACCTCGGGGATCGGCGGCTTCGGCACCGGGAGCGGCATGTGTTTTCCCGCTTCGACCATGTCGAGCTCGCGCGGGAGCAGCATGACGAAGCGGCCGGCGTGGCGAATGCGGCCGGCGATCCGGGCGGCATCATCGCCGGCCCCCCAATAGAGGTCGGCGCGCGCCGGCCCGACGATCGCCGAGCCGGTATCCTGCGCGATCATCAGCCGGCGAAAGGGGGTCGTCGGTTTCGCGCTCTCGATCGGCAAGCTCGCGTCGATGAAGAACGGCGTGCCGTAGACGTGAATCTTGTCGACCGCGATCGAGCGCCCGGGCACGAGCGGAACACCCCCCGCGCCGACGGGTTCGCCTTCGTTCGACAGCCCGGTGATGCGAAAGAATATGTAGGAGCGGTTGGTCGCACGCACTTTCGGCGCGTCGTCGGGGTTGGCGGCCATCCAGTCGCGGATGCGCTGCATCGACATTTCCTCGCGCGGAACGAGATTGCGCTCGATGAGTACGCGTCCGACGGCGGTATAGGGGTAACCGTTGTGGGAATCGTAATTGATGCGCAGCGGCGTGCCGTCTTCGAGGATCACGCGTGCCGAGCCTTGGATCTGAATCGCCAGCGCCTCGAATGGATCGCGGAGCCAGCAGATTTCGAGCTTTTGTCCATCGAGCGCGCCGGCCTCGATTGCGCCGCGATCGTGATAAGGCACGATCTCGTTCTTTTCATTGCGCCGGCCGACGAGCACACCCTTGTTGGGAAATTCGGCCCCGGGCTTTAAGCCGGCCGCGGTGAGATCCTGCGGACGGCGATAGAGCGGGACGTGGAATTCGGGATTGGGAAAGCGCGAGCCCTCGACGATCGGCTCGTAATAACCGGTCAAAAAACCCTGCGTCTCGCCGAGCCGCACGATCTCAATCGGCCGGAAATTATCCTCGAAGAAACGGCGCGCGGCCGCTTTATCGGCCGGCCGCACGCCTGCCGCCCGCCGGCAGACGTCCCCGAGCGCGTTGAACATCGGCCGCTCATCGGAAGGCTGCTTGATGTTGCGAAAGGTCTGGCAGCTGGCCTTGAAAGCCGCAAAAGCCGCGAGGTGATCATCCGCTGCCCAGCCGACGACGTCGGCCCACTTGACCGGCTCGAGCTGACTATCGGCGAGCTTGAACGGCTCGTCGGCCGATTGCGCGCAAAGCGGGCCGGCGAGCCAGAATGCCGCGACGGCGATGCTTCCGAGGAAGACGCACAAGCGCGCCGGCATGGCGTTCCGCCCCGGTTACTGCCCGGCTTCTGTGGCGACGAGCTTCCAATTGGGGTCGCGCGAGGAGAGGTCGCGCGCGAAGGTCCACACGTCGGTGACGTCGGTCACCTTGTCCGGATTGCCCTCGATCGCATTGCCGGCCTTGTCGCGGGTCACCGAAATCAGCTGCGAGACGAAGCGCACCGTGATTTGCGCCGTGCGGCCGCGCAGTTCGACGCCGGCGATGTCGGACTTGTCGATGGCGACGAAACGGGACTCGACGGTCTCGCCTTTGTTCTCGCGCTCCCTGATGGCCGCTTCGAATCCATCATAGACCTCGCGCGCGAGCAGATTTTTGAGCGTGCGGCGGTCGCCTTCGGCGTAAGCCAAGACAACCATTTCATAGGCGGCACGCGCGCCGGCAATGAAATGTTTGACGTCGAAAGTCTTGTCTTCCCGGGCAATCGAATCGAGCCCAGCCGCCAGCGCTGATCCGGTTTCGGCGATGCCCTTCCAGCGCTCGGCCGGGTCGACGGGCTCGACCGGCTTTTGCGCGGTATCACCGGCGCGGCCGGGCAGCGTGACCACATTATCGTTGGTCGCTCCGCGCATGGCATCGCGGGGGGAATACGGGTCGTAAGGGGGCCGCTCGCGGCCCGTGCGCTGGCCCAACACGCTTCGCAGGCGCAGGAAGATGAACACTGCCAGCGCCAAGAAGATGATGGTGTAGATGTCGAACACGTCTCGCACGCTCTCGACCGCCGTGAGGGAACCGCGGGATCACTGGCAAGGCAGACAGGAAATCTGCAGAAGCAGAGGCGGTTCCCGCATCAGTTATGTAAGTGCGCGACCGCGCTGATCCAGAGGCCTGTTGCCCGAGCCCGGTGCATGCGCCGCACCGGCGCGACCATAGACGATCCGAACCATGGCGCCAACAAGGCTTGTGACCTAAAAGCCGCCGCAGGAATAGCCCGATGTCCTTGGTTAAATGGAGATTAATCGGATTGCTCATCTTTCAGTCGCGCAGCGAGGGGCTTCATCCTCGCGCCATGGTTGGGCCGGACACAGCGCGGCGAGCCTTTCACCGCCACCTCAAACGCAGGTTCTAGAAGGTCCGCCCGCGTCAATCTCGAGCAGCGAAGTTGCGCTTTACACCCGCTTGGGACGGGCATCGCGAAACGGCAGGGGACCGCATCACCAGATTCCGTCTGATATTTCCGGGCATTAGAAAGGGCCGCGGGCGGGGCGCGCAAGTCCGCGCCCAGGGATGTGAAATCCTTGTCCGACTGGAGTGCCTGTGTTAGCCACGCCGCCGACTGCGTTCATTTGTGTGCAGTGAGAGGGGACAGTCGATGGCGACCACCGGCAATGGCGGACCCGCGCCGAGCCCAAGCGCTCAGCAAACCCAAGCGCAGCTCACGGTGCTCGGCCAGTATATCAAGGACTTCTCGTTCGAGAATCCCAACGCGCCTCGCTCGTTGACGCCGCCGCAAACGCAGCCTGCGATCAACATTCAAATCAATGTCGGCGCCCAACAACTCGCGCAGACGGACTACGAAATCTCGCTTAAACTCGAAGGCAAGGCCGAGAGCGCGGGAACGGTGCTGTTCGCATTCGATCTGACGTTCGCAGGCGTTTTCCGGATCCAGAACGTACCGGCCGAGACGCTGCAGCCGCTCGTCATGATCGAGTGTCCACGCTTGTTGTTCCCATTCGCGCGCGAGATCGTCGCAACGTCGGTGCGCAACGGCGGTTTTCCCCCGCTGTTGCTCGACCCTGTCGATTTCGTCGCGCTGTATCAGCAGCGGGCGACGCAAATGCAGGCCGCGCAAGCAACCACGTCGTCGAGCTAGAAGATCCTGAGCGGGCCCACGCGATTTGTGGTACCGCTATGATTAGGGATCGAGCTCGCTGCAAATTTCAGGCGGCTGCGGCCGGCAGGCTGAGATAGTCGCGCCAGATCACACTTTCTCCAAGCGTTGCGATAAAGGCGAGATGCGCCTCGCGCTCCTCCTCGCTCAACCGCACCACGAGCGCCTCGGGACGGACCACGGCGGCTGGACCGGCCGTCGCGACCGTCGCGCCCACTCCCATCTCCACGAGGACAAGCTGCGCCTGCCGGGCCCCAATCAGCTCGAGATAGACGTCCGCGAGAAGTTCGGCGTCGAGCAGCGCGCCGTGCTTGGTGCGATGTGAATTATCAATTGCAAACCGCGCGCAAAGGTCGTCGAGGCGGTTTGGCGCTCCCGGGTATTTGCGGCGCGCCAGCAGCAGCGTATCGAGCACCCGCTCGCGCGCGAGGAGCAGTTTGCCGGCACGCTCGAGTTCGGCATTGAGAAAGGCGAGATCAAACACCGCGTTGTGCGCAATAAGCGGCGCATCGCCGATGAATGCGATCAAGTCCTCGACGATCTCGGCGAAGAACGGCTTGTCCTTGAGAAACTCGGTCGACAGGCCGTGGATCGCAACGGCTTCGGACGGCACCTCGCGCTCAGGATTGAGATAGCGATGAAAGCTCTGCCCCGTCGGGATGCGGTTGACGAGCTCGATGCAGCCGATCTCTACCACCCGGTGGCCTTGAAAGGGATCGAGTCCCGTGGTCTCGGTATCGAGTACGATTTCGCGCACGGCAACGTTTCCATCTTGATGCCCGCAGCTGACGAATCACTTGCGCCGCCTCGGCATTCTAGCAATCGCCTTGAGGATCGCACGCACCTGCGCGCGCGCCGCCTCGAGGCCGTGCGATGTATCCACGACGAAATCGGCCCGCCGCCGCTTCTCAGCATCCGGCATCTGCTTCGCGAGGATGGCGTCGAGTTTGTCCACCGTCATGCCGGGGCGTTCGAGCGCGCGCGAGCGTTGCACCTCCGGTGGCGCGGATACCACGACCACGGCATCGACCCGTTCCTCGCCACCGGTCTCGAATAAGAGTGGAATATCGAGAACCGCGACCTCCTCGCCGCGCGCGTCGGCTTCGGCCAAAAGGCGTCGCTCGGCCTCTTGCACCAGGGGATGAATGATTGTTTCGAGCCGTTTGAGTGCTCCGCTGTCGCCCAGGACCCGCGCGGCCAGCTCCGCGCGGTCGACCTTGCCGCCCGCGGTTGTGCCGGGAAATGCCGCCTCGATCGCGGCGGCAGCCTCTCCTTCGTACAGGCGATGGACGACCGCGTCGGCGTCGTGCACCGGTACACCTTCCTCGGCAAAGAACCGTGCCGTCGTCGATTTTCCCATGCCGAGGGAGCCGGTGAGACCGAGAATGAACATGACGCCCCCATAGCCCAAGCTGTCTGACAATTCACCCAGCCAGCCAGCCGGCCTGACGGAAATATTGTAGGAGCGCCATGAGCGGCAGCCCAAGAATGACGAAATGGTCGCCTTCGATGCGCTCAAAAAGATGGATGCCGAGCCGCTCGAGTTGGTAGCCGCCGACGCTTGCCGTGAGAGCGGGTCCCGCGGCATCGAGATAGGCTTCGAGGAACTGATCTGAAAAGGCGCGCATGGTGAGCCGTGCAAGCTCACGGTGTTCCCACAGAATGGAGCTGCCTTGCGCCAGGGCGATCGCACTATGAAGCTCGTGCGTTCGACCGCGCAGGGCTTCGAGTTGATTGCGCGGACCGGCGCGATCGCTGGGCTTCGAGAATCGCCGGTTGCCAAGCGCTAGCGTCTGATCCGCGCCCAACACCAGCCGGCTGGGAAAGCGAGCGGCCACGGCTCGTGCTTTCTCACGCGCGAGCAGCGCCGCGATTTCGCCCGCATCCCGGCCCGTGCTGCTTTGTTCGATCGCGCGCTCGTCGATATCGGCAGCCTGAATCTCGATCGGGACGCAGGCATGGCGTAGGATGGCATGCCGGATCTCGCTCTTGGACGCGAGGACCAGCGGTTCGTGGGCGAGCCAAAGTGGCATCGCTCAAGCGACCGGTTGGCGGCGGCGTTCGGCTAGAAAGCTCATTACTGCGGCGGCGGTCTCTTCGATCGAGCGCCGGGTTACGTCAATGCTCGGCCAGTTGTGCCTGGCACAGAGCTTGCGCGAGAACGCGACCTCCTCGGCAACCGCCTTGCGATCGATATATTGGTCCCCGTCGTGATGCGCCCTGAGGCCGAGCAACCGATTTTGTCGGATTTGCACGATCCGCTCCGGGCTTGCGTAGAGCCCGACGACAAGCGGCCGTGAGAGCTGCTCGACATGCCTCGAGATCGCGACCCCTGGCACAACCGGTACGTTGCCGGTCTTTACGCCGCGGTTCGCCAAGTAAATCGAGGTGGGCGTCTTCGACGTACGCGATACCCCGACGAGCACCACATCAGCTTCTTCCAAGTCCTCGAGATGCTGGCCATCATCGTGCAACATTGAGTAGTTAAGGGCGTCGATCCGCTTGAAATAATCAGCGTTCAGGGTGTGTTGCGCCCCCACACGATGCGAGGTTTCGGTTCCAAGATAGGACTGGAGCAGCTGTAGGACCGGTCCCAGAATCGACAAGCAGGGCAGGCTCAGTTCGCGGCAATGATTTTCGAGTCGTTGCAGCAGCACATCGTCAAGCAGGGTGTAAAGGACGATACCAGGCGACTCTTCGATCTCAGCCAGTACACGATCGAGTTGTTTCTGTGTCCGGACCAAAGGATAGATATGCTCCACCGCCGAGACTTTTGTATATTGCGCCGTCGCCGCACGAGCGACGGTGGTTAACGTCTCCCCGGTCGCATCAGATACGAGATGAAGATGGAAATAGCTAGCGGTACGCTGCGGCATGGTGCAGAGGACTAACTGTGGATTGTTGGTGAGAAGGCCACGAGTGGCACCCAAGTGCAAGCCCACGATGGGCTAAACCCCCCGGACATTCCCCACTATAAATGTGAGGAGACCGTTGGCAATTATCGGCCAACGCACTGGGTAAATGTGAATCATATCTGGATGACGAATTAAAAGACCCGATGAAACAAGCGATAAAGCTTAGACTTTCGAATTGCATCACATGGATCACAATTTACTCCACAGGGCGAGCATAACTTTCTCGACGTGGATACCATGTGGACGGAGATGTACGAGTCAAATCAACATCCCAACAATCACAACAAAGATTCTTAAGTTCTATGTTTAGAGGAAGCTCCATGATGGAATATCGCGTGTGACAAAGCTGATTCTCGAAGTTCTTAATCGTCGACGTTGCAGTCCACCACCGATCTGGTTGATGCGGCAAGCTGGTCGCTATCTGCCGGAATATCGAATGCTGCGTGAGAAAGCTGGAGATTTTTTTGAACTCTGCTTCACGCCTGAGTT
>Ga0126370_10000333_pt1 | contig 18801 bp, 12 predicted proteins | sample PanSoiMetaPlot_3_FD_92586 | JGI IMG/M metagenome (GOLD analysis project Ga0126370, IMG submission 92586) | Tropical forest soil microbial communities from Panama - MetaG Plot_3 | ecosystem: Environmental > Terrestrial > Soil > Tropical forest > Bulk soil | place: Panama | collected 2016-02-17 | reverse complement strand
GTCGGGCGCGCGCCGCGGCTGATTTTCTCCTGGAACTCGCCTTCGATCTGCCTGAATATGCCCGCTTGGCGCCCTATGCATTTGTGGGACAATTGCTGGGCCTCTACACGGGACTCGAGAAAGGACTCGATCCTGACCGCCCGCGCCATCTGAGCCGTGTGGTTGTGCTCGAGGCAGCAGACGAGAAGCCTCAACATGCCGGATTTTGATGTCGCGGTCGCAGGCGAACTGAACCTCGACCTGATTCTCTACGGCCTACCAGCTGAGCTTCCCCCGGAACGAGAGCTGATTGCCGAACGCATGATGCTCACCCTCGGCGGCTCCTCCGCCATCGTGGCCCACAATGCCGGTGTGCTTGGCGCCCGCACCTGTTTTTTCTCCCGAATTGGCGACGACCCCATGGGCAATATCTGCCTGGAAAGGCTGCAGGCTGCAGGAGTCGATGTTTCTGGCGTGCGGCGCATGACGGATGGCTCGGCCACAGGGCTCACCGTCATTCTGCAGCATGGGAATTGGCGAAATATACTCACCTACTTGGGAACGATTTCCCAGCTAAGCTTCGAAGACATCGATTTGGATCGGTTGAAGTCTTGCCGGCACCTGCATATTTGCTCGATATACTTGCAGCATGCGCTTCGGCCGCGCTTGACCAATCTGTTTGCCATGGCCAAAGCTGCCGGGCTCACCATTTCGCTCGACACCAATGACGACCCCGAGGACCGCTGGGAAGGGATATGGGAACTTCTCCGCTATGTGGATCTGTTTCTTCCCAACGAACGTGAAGCCAGAAAAATCACGGGAACCGACGACCTCGAGTTGGCCGCCGAGCGCTTGGTAAAGATTGTGCCTACCGTGGCGGTAAAGCTGGGCCCGATGGGCGCCATGGCGCAACAAGGCAGAGAGCGCGTTCTGGTATCGGCGATCGATGTGGCAGTGGTCGATCCTGTGGGTGCGGGCGACAGTTTCGACGCAGGGTTTATTTCGCAGTATGTGCGCGGCGCCGACCTCCGCACTTGTGTCGCCTACGGGAACCTCGCCGGCGCTCTATCCACGACGCGTCCGGGCGGCACCGAGGCATTCCGCGACCGCGAGTATCGCGAGCACTTTTTCGGGCAACAGCTGGCCTCGTTATCGCACAGCTAAGCCTGCTCCCCCCGGAGATCACGCAGTTCGCGTAATCTGCGTATACTCTTGCGCCGCGTCGGAAGGCAGTAGCACCCAGAGGGTATAGATGCCGAGAGCCGTAGCAACTGGAGGATGAAAGAGGGCGAGTATTCCAAGAACGATAGTAAGTGTCCGTGCCCAGGGACGTTTCTGCATCAAACCCCAGCCCGCCAGAAAAGCCGCAGCCGCCACGAACAGAAATCCGAATCCCATCAGGTGCATCACTGCCGGCCCCAGTGTTCGTCCAATGGAGTCACCAAACGGAATAAAGATGCGAGCAACCGTTCCCAACACAGTCATCACGACTGCGGGTATCAGCCAGAAGGCTCCCACAATGATCCACAAGATGGCCAGCGGTTGGATGTGCCGCATCACCCTGCCTTGGCGTGAAGGAGGGTAGGTTGGCGGCCCTGACACCGCACCCTGAATTGGACTGCCGCATTTAGGACAAACCCGGTAGTCGGGTTGTAGCGGACCCCCGCAGCTGTTGCAGAACATGGACAGCTCTCCCCTTACTCACGATGGGCGGAAGATATCTCTGAAGAGATTCTACTCGAATGGGTGAAGCATGTTGCAAATGTCCGATTCAGCGATTCGGCTGGCTTCGGGCGATCTGAGGGTACATGCTCTTCCCGGCTGTTGAGTGATAGCGGCAAGCGAAGCACAATCAGATCCGGAGTCTACGGCGTGCCAATTTTGCCACCTTAGAGTCTTTTTGTTTCTACATCTTGCAGACAACCGCTCCCGGCCTGCTGCACATTGGCTGCTATGGCGAATCGATCGTCCTGATCTGGGTTGAATGCACTTCATCGTGGTTTCAATCCTGGAATGCCCAGCCAATTTTGGCGAGTGCCCGAACGTTCTGAGTGTGGCGGCCAGCTTCGTTGGAAAGGATGGGTAAGAAGGCCAAGCTTCGAAGCTGCTTCTGTACGGATTTTTTCGGCTGGACAAATGCTGGAATCGGCGCAGAATAACTCAGTCGATAGTCATCGGTCGCAATGCTGAAATTCCTGTGACCACAGACTTTGGCCATGACCTAAGGACGAATGGCCAATGACACACGACTAGAGGCCAACGACTGTTTGCGTGTACTCCGAACCGGTCCGACCGTCACGGTTTTCTGTGATGCGAGTCACGGCACAAAGCGCCTACAACCTTCCTGTCCCTAAAACCCGTACTTGGCATGCGGCATCGCCACTAGCTTTTTGAATTGGAGGACAATTCCCATGAGCACTACATTTACACCGACCGAAACCAGGAGGTCGGATGATTACATTGAATCAGTCATGGGTAAGGTTAAGGCGAAAAACCCAGCCGAACCCGAATTCCACCAGGCTGTGCAAGAAGTATTCGACTCTTTGCGTCCTGTGCTGGGCAAGCATCCTGAGTACCTCTCGGCCAAAATTCTCGAGCGTATTGTCGAACCCGAGCGGGTGATCACGTTCCGCGTACCCTGGTTTGACGATCAGGGCAATGTTCAGGTCAACCGTGGCTTCCGCATCGAGATGAATAGCGCGATCGGCCCCTACAAAGGCGGCCTTCGTTTCCATCCCTCGGTCAATCTGGGCATCTTGAAGTTCCTGGCCTTCGAGCAAGTCTTCAAGAACTCGCTTACCACACTCCCCATGGGCGGGGGCAAGGGTGGTTCCGATTTTGATCCCAAGGGCAAGAGCGACAACGACGTGATGCGCTTCTGCCAGAGCTTCATGACCGAGCTGTCGCGTCATATCGGCCCCGATACTGACGTACCAGCGGGCGACATCGGCGTGGGCGGACGTGAAATTGGCTATCTCTTCGGTCAGTACAAGCGCCTGCGCAATGAGTTCACCGGCGTTCTGACCGGCAAAGGGTTGAATTGGGGGGGGTCGCTGATTCGTCCCGAGGCAACCGGCTATGGGTGCGTCTATTTCGCGGCCGAGATGCTAAAGAGCCGCAAAGATTCACTCGAGGACAAGCTCTGCCTGGTCTCCGGCAGCGGCAACGTTTCGCAATACACAGTCGAGAAGCTGCTCGACTTGGGCGCGAAGCCGCTGACCCTCTCTGATTCCAATGGCGTAATCTATGATCCGGACGGCATCGATCGCGAGAAGCTGGCCTGGGTGATGGATCTCAAGAACGTACGTCGTGGACGTATTTGTGAATACGCTGACAAGTTCAAGAAAGCCGTCTTCATGCCGACGGACATCAAGCTGGAGCACAATCCTTTGTGGAACATCAAGGCCGATTGTGCCTTCCCGAGTGCCACACAAAATGAGATCACAGCGAAGGACGCTACCAACCTCATTGAGAATGGCATTAAGCTAGTGGCCGAAGGCGCGAACATGCCGACCACGCTGGAAGCAACCAAGCTGTTCCTGGAGGCAAAAGTCCTGTTTGGTCCAGGGAAGGCTGCCAATGCTGGCGGGGTGGCCACCTCTGGACTCGAAATGGCGCAGAACAGCGCTCGTCTGAGCTGGACTCGCGAAGAAGTGGACGAGCGGCTGCACAAAATCATGATCGCCATTCACAGCAATTGCTTCGAGACCGCCGAGAAGTACGGCACAGCCGGCAACCTGGTCAATGGCGCCAACATCGCAGGCTTTCTAAAAGTCGCAAACTCGATGCTGGACCAGGGTCTGGTGTAGAGACCTGCTGGCGGGGCCTCTTCTGGCTTTAACGCGGGATGGATAACTTCCACCCCGCATGTTTTTTAGGCGCACATGCTCATGAACCTCCTCTCGACTGCGCGCCGGACAAGCTCTGGGGCCGTCGGCTAAGCTCGCCAGGCTGCCGCTCCATATGACCGCAAAGGCGATATCAAATCCGGCCATTGATACCGAGAAGCTCTTCGAGGGCTTCGAGAACCTGATGCCCTTCCAGGTGCAGGACATCCTCCTGGTCTCCAGCCTCTACGACTCCTTCATCCTTCGCGAAGATGGACGCTTGAACGAATTGCTCATCGGTGAATCGCTCGAGCTGCATTTGCAGAAGATCCCGGGTCTGACCCACGTTTCCAGCGGCGCCGAAGCGCTGAGATGCTGGGAGCCGCGCTATAACCTGATCGTTACCAATCTCGACATCGGTGACATGAATGCGGCTGAATTGGCGCGCCGGGTGAAGGAATCCGGCCTAGGAGTTCCGGTCGTTGTCCTGGCTTACGACTACAGGGAGGTACAGAGGTTTATCGAGCGCAATCCGATCACCGATATTGAGCGCATTTTTCTTTGGCAAGGAAACATCCGCATCCTGATCTCGATGCTGCAATATATCGAAGACAAGCGGAACGTCGCACACGACACGGGAGAGATCGGCGTGCCGGTAATTCTGGTTGTGGAGGACGATATCCGCTACTACTCCTCGTTTTTGCCGGTGATTTATACCGAATTGCTCACTCAGTCTCGGCGCTTGATTCGCGAAGGCCTCAATGTAGCGCACAAGCTTATGCGCATGCGTGCTCGGCCCAAGATCTTGCTGGCATCTACTTACGAAGAGGCCGCGGAATTTGCCAGTGCATACCAGGAATATCTGTTGGGGGTAGTGTCGGACGTGGAGTTCCCGCGTCGAGGCCAGCTCTGCTCGGAAGTCGGCTTCGAACTGGCTCGCATGATTCGTGGTCTCGTGCCCGACGCTCCCATTGTTCTGCAGTCCAGCCGAACCGAGTTCCGGTCGCGGGCGCATGGCCAGGGGTTCTCTTTCCTACGCAAAGGATCGCCAACCCTGCTGCATGATTTGCGGCGCTTCCTGAGCGACCAGTTCGCCTTTGGCGATTTCATATTCCGCTTGCCGGATCGCGTTGAGGTGGGACGAGCTACCGACCTCAATGAACTCGAGGAACAGCTGCGAACGGTTCCTGCCGAGAGCATTGCCTGTCATGCCGAGAGCAACCATTTTTCCCGCTGGTTGCGCGCCCGCACAGAGTTTGCCCTGGCGCAGCGGTTGCGCCCGCGGAAAGTATCCGATTTCCCCACGCTAGAGCATTTGCGTCGCGACCTGATCGCCTCCATCGCCGAATACAGGGCTGAGCAGAGCGAGGGTTTGATAGGCGATTTCGATCCGAGAACCTTCAAAGCGAGCGACCAATTTTTCTTGCGAATGGGGGGAGGATCTCTGGGTGGCAAAGCGCGCGGACTCGCATTCGTTCGCCACTTGCTACACAAACATCGCATGCGGCGGAGGTTTGCTGAGATAAGAATTTCGGTCCCGCCAACCCTGGTGCTGGCTACGGATATGTTCGACCGCTTCCTAAGCGAGAACAACCTTCTCGATTTCGCCATTCACTCTACCGACGATGCCGAAATCGACCATCGATTCCTGGCGGCCCACCTGCCCGCACTTCTCCGCAAGAGCCTGCTGGCCTTCCTTGCGGAATTGAACTGCCCGATCGCCGTGCGCTCATCCAGCTTGCTGGAGGATTCCCAATACAATTCTTTTACCGGCGTCTACGACACCTTCATGCTTGCCAACCAGAGTCCAGACCTCGTCCTGCGTCTGGAGCAGCTCATGGAGGCGATCAAGCGCGTCTATGCTTCGACCTTCCACCAACACGCCAAGGCCTATGTGCGCGCTACACCCTATCGCCTGGAAGAGGAAAAGATGGCAGTGATTGTGCAACAGGTAGTCGGGGCCATCCACGGGAGACGTTTCTATCCCGATTTTTCTGGGGTAGTCCGTTCATACAACTTCTATCCGGTCCCACCTATGCGCTACGAGGATGGAATCGCGGCCGTCGCGCTTGGCATGGGCCGCGAGGTAGTCGATGGAGGCAAATGTCTGACCTTCTGCCCTCGTTATTCCCGCAATCTCGTGCAATTCTCCTCAGTCGAAGACATTCTGGTCAACAGCCAATCCGAGTTCTGGGCACTCGACCTCGAGCAGGCAAGCGACGAGGACCCTGTCGCGAAGCTACGCGAGAGGTCTTATGGCTTGGACTCTGCTGAAGGCGACGGCACGCTACACCTACTCGGCTCCACCTATTCTGCGGACAATCATGCGGTCTACGACGGTTTGGGCCGGCCCGGCAGGCGCATCGTGAGCTTTGCTCCAATTCTCAAGCATGGAGTCTTTCCCCTAGCGGAAATCCTTCTTCAGTTGATGAACATCGGCGAAGAAGCATTTGCCAGGCCGGTTGAAATCGAGTTTGCCGTTCGACTCGCGCATGGGCACAGTGATACCGCGGAATTTGGATTTCTGCAGATTCGCCCGCTGGCTCTGTCGAGGGAGGGTGAAGAGCTGCGCATCGAGGATGTCGAGCCGGCACGGCTGCTGTGTGAAAGCTCGACGGTACTGGGAAATGGACGCATCGAACAGTTGCGCGACGTCGTGGTAGTCGATTTTCATCGCTTCGAACGATCTCGCAGCCGTGAAGTGGCCAAGCTTGTCGCCACCTTCAATGCCAAACTCACCGAACAAAACATTCCTTATCTTCTGATTGGAGTTGGGCGCTGGGGCTCAAACGATCCCTGGCTTGGCATCCCAGTCGAATGGGACGAGATCTCCGGCGCCCGGGTCATTGTGGAAGCGGGTTTTCGTGATTTTCGGGTTACCCCCTCGCAGGGCAGCCATTTCTTTCAGAATCTGACGGCTTTCCAGGTGGGCTATTTCACAGTGAACCCCGACGCCGGAGAAGGGTTCGTGGATTGGGAATGGCTAAATGCACAACCTGCCAGCGAAGAGCTGGGGTGCGTGCGCCACCTGAGATTCCTGAATCCACTCGTTGGAGTTATGAATGGAAGGACGAGCCGGGGATTGATCTTCAAGCCACCCCTTCCAGAGCCAGCAACTGGCAGCTGAGTACGGGAAACTAAGCTCTACCGAATCCCCACCAGTCCGTGCACCGACTCAATCAGCTTGGACGAATCGTAGCCGATACCGTCCTTGAAAACCGTCTCTACGTTTTCCATGTCTTCGATTTTCTTTGCCGGGTCGCCCTTGATCACTACCAGGTCTGCCTGCTTCCCGGGCGCGATCGTGCCGATGCGATCGAGCTCGCCAAGATACTGCGCACCATTGAAGGTAGCGATATGTATCGCCTCCAGCGGGGTGAATCCCGCCTCCACCAACAACTCGACTTCACGCTGATCGCCGAAACCCGCCAGCACACCGCCCATCCCTGTGGGATCGAGGCCCGCGAGCAGCAATCCGCCAGCTTTGGAAAAGACGTATTCGAACTCCATCTCCTTCTTGAACGCCGCGGGCCATGGCGATGTTTCGGTGCCGTACCGTTTCCGAATCGCTGCGCCATCACCGGATCGAACCCTCCGTTCCAGCAGCAGCGCACGCGCGTCTGGGGAGAGTGCATCAAGAACCCGCGTTTGAAGCGTGGGGCGTCCGGCAAAACTGCCCATTTCAAATACCGGCAAGGTCGACGTAACCGCAACGTGGCGCGCGACCAGGTCGAGAATCATTTCGTGGACGGGCCCGGAGTTCACGTCCAGCTTTGCCATCTCGACGGGATCTTCTTCGTCCTTGCACTGGCCAGGCTTTTTGTCCGGAAGAAACTCCGAGTCCACCATCAATCCGTGTTCCAGGTCGTCGATTCCGAGAGCCGCAGCCTCACGGAATCCGACGGTGCAGAGGTGCCCAGTGACTTTAGCTCCCCGCTTGTGCGCCGCGTTGATCGCGGCGCCAAGTTCATCGTGCGTGATGAACATGTAGGCCTTGAAATCGTCGACGCCCTCGTCGAGCCAGTAGTTCACAGTCCTGGTGGCATCCTCCGGCCCGGCCAATTGATGCAGTTGCAGCGCCCAGGACCCAGCGCCTTCCAGATACGGACCAGTCACATGCACCTTCGGCCCCGGCATCTTCCCGGATTCGATCGCCCGTCTGATTTCCAAGTCGGTGTACGGCTCGAGCGATCCGGTTGTCCGAATCGTAGTCACGCCGCCGGCCAGGTAAAGGCGCGGGAAGCTGTAAGCCATCTCCCCAAAGGAGCCAGGGCCGACCGGATAGAACATATGATCGTGCATGCCGACCAGCCCCGGAATCAGGCTGTAGCCGTGCAGGTCGAGCGCCTGCGCTTTTTGGGGAACGTTTGCCGCCGAAGCATCGCCGACCGACTCGATCTTTCCCTGGCTGAGAATCACCGTCTGATCTTCGCGCTCCGCCGCTCCGGTCCCGTCGATCACGCGCACATGGGTCAACGCCACCACCGGCGCATCAATCTTCACAAAGTTGCGAACTTCGGGAGATAGTGTCTGCGCCTCGGCTAGCCAGCAGCAACCAAGCACTATCGGAATGAATGCCTTGGGCATGATTCCTCCATGCACAGGAATTAGGCGGCAGAAATCAGGTAGCCGCGCGATACCGGGAACTTTCCTCACCCAACTTCGGCTCAAGCACCTGGCTTCTTTCCCGGCTCGCCAAGACAGGCGAGGCGATGGTCGGCCCGTCCGTTGTATCCGCCCGTGAGCTGGCATTCGAACAGACGACCAGATCGCCCTTCCCTTCAGTCGCGTCCTCATCATCGAGAGCAGCAGCATGAAGAGGAAAATGATCAGCAAACCGATGGACGCGCCGAAAACAGTCATCTCATGTTTCTTGAGGATCGAGAACCGCCCGTAGACAAATTCGATGTGTACCCAGTAAACCAACAAGGAAGTCTGGCCCAGCTGAATTAATGGGCTGAAGCCCCATCCCCCCGCTCCCCAGCGGCACCAGACATAGCTCGCAAATAATATTGCCAGCAGGATACCAACTCGAATAAGAAAGAAATTCGGGCTCGTGTGCCAGAAATCGTACACAGGATAAATCTGCTTCCCCTCATCGAGCCATCTGGCGACTGCGATCAGCAGTGCTCCCAACCCAGCAGCCAGAAGGTGAGTGAGAACCACGTGCCTCCTGCCCCATCCACTCAACAGGACGACGCCGAGCGCGAGGCCGGCGAACGCGAATCCCGCCCAGGGAAAAACCGGGAATAACCAGGCTTGAGGTTGCCCCAGGTTGTGCACACCATCGAAATATGACTCGAAAGGCCATGCCAGCCAGTTGGGGCGCCACACAGTCCACATCAGGGGGGTCACCAAAGAAATAGCCAGGCTGACAACGATGGCGGCGGCGGCCAGAATCCAATCGGAGACGGGCGCACGACCGTCGTCCTCGGCCTTCGCCCCGAACAGAACTCGGCATCCCCAGCATACTGCGCCCATGAGGACGATCGAGACACCGATGATGTTGAGGATGTCAACGCGAAGCAAATCAGTCGCTGGTGCCCACGGGAAGGCGATCAGATATTCCTGCAGACGGAACAATAGGCCAAGACCGAAAATCTCTGTGCCGCGCCGCATGGTGGTTAGCGCGACTCGGTTCGCGCGCCCTCCACGCTGCTCGAGCTTGCGCGTCATCAAAGCAAAAGAAATCCCGGCAAGAAACAGGAAAAGGGGCGCCGGCAGGGTCCCCAGCAGTTGCGACCACATGAAAAATGCGGATTTCCTGGCCGCCGGGCTAAGCCAAGAATCGTAGCAGTGCGTCTGAAACATCAAGACGCAAGCCAAGCCGCGCATCCAGTCAATGTACGTTAGCCGGGAAGGTTGGGATGGAACCTTGCCAGGAGACAAATGGAGCGACGGAGAAAAGTGTTCAGTCAAGCAGCAGCCCAAGTCAAAAATGCGGGAAGGGCGCGGGTTGTAAGCGTGCCTCAGGAAGCAGCGGGCAGTTCGAAATAGGTTTCGTCTCTCAGCACTGCCTCGATGCCCCTGGTGAGATGACTGATACCGGTCTTGGGCACAGCACCCTGCACACCGGAGTTCTTGGCCACCTCGGTCAGCTGGGGGGACAGGTACATGGTGCACATGAGCAGGCGCACACTGGGAACCGACTTGTGGATTTCCCGGGCGGCTTCCAGCCCGTTCAGCCCAGGCATAAGAAAATCCAGGACAACCAGGTCAGGAGCGAGTTCCTTAGCTTTAAGCACGGCATCGCGACCGTCTACCGCTTCGCCGCAGACCTGCCACTGTGGGTGGTGCTCCACGAGTGCACGCAAGCCATGCCGCACATGCGGATTATCGTCAGCAATCAGTATGCGTACCATCTGTATCGACTGTATCGACGATCCTTCTGTATCGACTCTATCCTGTATCGACTGTATCGACGATCCTTGGATGCTCGCCTTAGCCTTGTCGAAATCGTCTTTGGCACTATTAGTGACACCAACTCAGGGCAGAATAGTGATATTTTCCAAAAATACAAATATACCAACAAAACATTAATCGTAGGCTCGATAGCAAGCAAAATTCCGGCCGGTCACCCGTGGACGTTGTTCAAATTCAAGGTGAATCCAGAGCTGCCTTGGTTAATGGGCAACATAGGACAAGTTCAGCCATGGTTCCCGGAAAATTCTCTGACTATGTTGTTTACGAAGCCCTTTGCATCCCCGAACAGCATTAGCGTCCTGTCCATGTAGTACAAAGGATTGTCGATTCCCGCAAAGCCAGGGCTCATGCTGCGCTTGATGACCATCACTGTCCGGGCCTTATGCACATCCAGAATGGGCATGCCGTAGATCGGACTGCCGGGGTCGGTCCGGGCGGCAGGATTAGTAACATCGTTGGCGCCGACTACCAGGGCGACATCGGTCTGCGGGAAATCACCGTTGATATCGTCCATTTCGACCAAGGCGTCATACGGGATGTCAGCCTCCGCGAGCAGCACGTTCATATGCCCCGGCATGCGGCCCGCGACGGGGTGAATCGCAAAACGGACCTCCACCCCGCGTTTTGTGAGCGCGTCATACAGTTCTCGAACCTTGTGCTGCGCCTGCGCCACTGCCATCCCGTAACCCGGCACTACCACCACTTTGTTCGCCGCCGAGAGAATTGCGGCAGCTTCCTCGGCGCTGGCGGTGCGTACCGCTCGGACCTCCTGTCCCGCGGAGGCCGCAGGCTGAACCTGTCCGAATGCCCCGAACAGAACGTTCGTGAAAGAACGGTTCATCGCCTTCGACATGATCACGGAAAGAATGAATCCCGACGATCCGTCGAGCGCGCCAGCGATGATCAGCAGCTTGCTGTCGAGTACAAAGCCCATGGCCGCGGCCGACAGCCCGGCATAAGAATTCAGCAGCGAGATCACCGTCGGCATGTCGGCCCCCCCGATAGGAATGATCATCAGTACGCCAAACACCAGTGGAATCCCTATCATCGCGGGGAAGAGTGTCCGGGCGGCGGGATTGACGACGATGTAAGCCGCGATGGCGATAGCCACCGCCAATAACGCCAGATTTACAAAATTCTGTCCCTTGTATGTGATGGGCCGCTGCGGCAGGACTTCCTGAAGCTTGCCGGCCGCCATCAGGCTGCCCGTAAAGGTGAGCGAGCCAAGAATGACTTCGATTGCGAGCACCGACATCGTGAATCGGGGTACGTCGGGAGAGCGCAGGTAAAATTCCGAAGTACCCACCAGCGTGACGCATAACGCGCCAAAAGCGTGGCTCAAGGCGGTTCGCTGGGGCACCGCCGTCATCTGCACCATCCCGAGCGGGACACCCACGATGGTGCCCAACACGAGAGAGATTGCGATCCACTTGTAATCTACGATGCCGTGGCGCAGCAACGTTCCACCAATCGCTATCACCATTCCGATTTCGCCAGCCAGAACCCCGTGCCGGGCAGTGCTCGGGCTGCTCAGCCATTTGAGTGAAAGGATGAACAGAATGCTGGCTATCAGGTACAGGACTTCGATCAAAGTCTGGCTGGTCAGCGGTGTCACTAGGCTTTCGACCCCGATGATGGCGCCCTGTCTTTTCCTGGGCGGCTGGACTTGAACATCTTGAGCATACGATCGGTAATCAGAAATCCCCCTACTACGTTGCTGGTGGCAGCGACGATTGCGATCGTGCCCAATACGGTGGAGACGGTGCTCCTGCGTTCACCCACCAGAACGATTGCCCCAACCACGGCGATGGCATCGAGGGCATTCGTCAGGGACATGAGGGGAGTATGCAAGAGAGGCGAAACTCGCCGGATTACTTCAAAACCGATGAACGCGGCGAGCATGAATATGAACAGTGCATCAATTAAGTTCGAACCCATACGACTCCAATCGTCAGGAGGCGGCCGAAACCGGCAGGGGCAGGCCAAGGAACTCTCGCACCCGCTGGTTTACGATTTGCCCATCTTTCGTGAGGAGCGTCTCACGCGGGATTTCGTCCTCCAGGTTGAGTTGTAGTTTGCCGTCTTTCACCAAGTACAAGAGAAATGCAGTAATATTGCGCGCATACATCTGGCTGGCATGATAAGGAACACCGCTCGCCAGGTTGATCGTGCCCAGGATATTGACACCGTGCCGGACGATGGTTTGGCCGGCCACCGTGAGTTCGCAATTGCCACCCCGTTCGGCAGCCAAATCGAAAATAACCGAGCCCGGGGCCATGGCCTCTACCATCTCCCTGGTCACCAGAACGGGAGACTTTTTTCCAGGGATCACCGCCGCCGTGATGACTACATCGCTTTCTGCCACCACCCGAGCCAGCAATTCGCGTTGACGAGCGTAGAAGGATTCGTCCTGCGCTGTTCCGTAACCACGGGCATCTTGTGCATCCTTGGCCTCGACCGCAAGTTCCAGAAACCTTCCCCCCAGGCTGTGCACCTGCTCTTTGGCCGCTGGGCGCATGTCATAGGCGGAAGCTACGGCTCCCAGCCGACGCGCGGTGGCGATTGCCTGCAACCCCGCCACTCCGGCTCCGATGACGAACACGCGTGCCGGCGTGATGCTGCCAGCTGCTGTGGTCAACATGGGAAAAAGCCGCGGCAGGGCATCGGCAGCCGCCAGAACCGCCTTATAACCACAAATTGTGCCCATCGAAGAGAGCGCATCCATGCTTTGTGCTCGCGTGATGCGGGGAATCAGCTCCACCGCAAACGAAGTCACGCCCGAGTCGGCAACCTGTTCGAGCACTTCCAGCGTGCCGAGCGGTCGCAGGAAGCCGATTACCACTTGCCCAGGCCGGAGCAATGGGAGATCTTTCTGGCCAGTCACGTCGTTCGAACCGTAACAAAGAACCTGAACAATAACATCGGACCTTCCGAATACAGCGGCTCGATCGGGTTCGATCTTCGCGCCCTTTTCCACATACGATTTATCGGTGTATCCCGCATGTTCCCCAGCTCCCGTTTCGACCAGCACCTCAAACCCTGCCTTCACCAGGCTAGGAACCACCGTGGGAACCAGGGCTACGCGGCGTTCGCCGGGGTACGATTCCTTCGGAATACCAACAATCACAGTTCGTCCTTTCCGTCTACCGCCACGAAAACAGACAATCCTAAACTATTTCACATCTTCCCGGTTCGCTACCGCCTGCTCAAATCTGGTGGATCCCCCGGGTGAGGACCGTGCTTTATTTCGAGCGCGGGCAAAAACTCAGCAGGAAGGACAGGAAGGTCGACATAGGGAAATTCTTGCTTTCCTTGGTGGCGATTGATTTCTACACGGGCATAGCCGTTTTGCGGGCGGGGCTGAAGAATGGCGTTTTCACTACTGTCACGCCTACTTTCAGACGGATACCCTCAATAGTGAGCTCCATCTGCAATTGGTTTCCCAGGCGGGCATGGCCGGTCTCGATGCTGGCGAGGGCGATCATTTTCTTGAGCAGTGGCGACCAGGTGGTCGACGTTGCCTTGCCGACTTGTTTACCGCCGTCATAGACGGGTACATGCACACGTGAAGCCTGGCTGGGAGCCTGTGGTGCTAGACCAAATTTATCGTAGAGTTTTTCGACCTCTGTCCAGTGAATCTCCAGACCAACCAGCTGGCGCGGGACACCGGTTTTGCTGTCTTTCTCCAGGGCGGAGCGGCCAATGAAATTTTCCTTCTCGAGGTCGACCAACTTGCCGAGTCCGAGCTCGTAGGGTGAATATTTCTGTCGAGCAATTAAGGCTTTCTTACTGCTAATGTAGTCCACTTCGATCAGGAGCAGTCCGGCTTCAATTCGGGCCACGTCGAGAGCCAGCATGCCTACTGCGTGCAAGTCGAAGGCTTTACCTTTTTCCATGAGGGCGTCCCAGACGTTGACGGCCTTGTTCCAGGGTATCCAGATCTCGTAACCCAGATCGCCAGTGTAGCCGGTGCGCGAAATATCGACGGCAACGCCGCCAATTTTTCCGCTGGTCATGCGGAAATATTTCAAGTTGCTGATATGGGCGTCGGCCACGGCCTGCAAAAGCTTGGCCGACGTCGGTCCCTGAAGAGCAAGAGCGGCGGTCTTGTCCGAGATGTCCTCGATTTGGACATCCATGTTGAGGCCGTTCTGTCGGAACCAGCGGAGGCTGGGGTCGGCCGCCGTCCAGCGATATTTGTCTTCACCGAGGCGCGTGATCGTACCGTCGTCAATGACTTTACCGTGCTCGTCACACCAGCAGCAGTAAATCACCTGGCCGACGGCCACTTTGTTGATGTCGCGGGTGATAATCCGGTTGACCAGCTTTGTGGCGTCGCGCCCGGTGATCAGATATTTGTAGAGCGGCGTAATATCGATGAGCGCGGACGCGTTGCGAATTGCGTTGTACTCGTGCTCATGGTGCACCTCGTAAACGCTCACCGTGTAGTATCCGGACCACTCGCGGTAATTCAGGCTGTGACAGAGAGCGAAGGTACGTTCGTGAAATGCCGTTCCGACAGGCAAAGAAATTCCTCGCGCTCCGGTTTGGAGTCGGCCGATATATTAACCGTTCCAGGTAGAGAAGAACAAATCCAGCAGTATATGTGACTACTGGTCATATATAACGGTAACTATCGACAGATCAGTTGATTCAAAATAGAATGTGGAGTCATTTTCTGAGGGCATTCACTCGTTTCCCATCGCAGGCTGGCGGCCAGGCGACTGATCGCGGATAACGGAAGCTGCCCTCGAGCTGCCCTTGAGAGGATTATGGCTGTAGAAAATGGATCGCAATCGAGATACGACGTTATCGTCATCGGCGGCGGGCACAATGGTCTGGTGAACGCCGCCTACCTCGCGCGCGCAGGCAAGAAGGTCCTGGTGTTGGAACGGCGGCACGTGTTGGGGGGAGCCGCGGTCACGGAAGAAATTTTTCCCGGATTCAAGTTCTCGGTCTGCTCCTATGTGGTCTCGTTGTTGCGCCCGGAAATCATTCGGGACCTCGATCTGCCCCGTCACGGGCTTGAGATTCTTCCCCTCGATGGGACGTTCACGCCGATGCCAAATGGTGATTATCTCTGGCGTGTGAATGACCACGGGAAAACGCATCGAGAGATTGCGCGACATTCGAAGCTGGACGCAGAAGCTTACGATGAATTCGGCAAGGCGATGCAGGCCATGTGCCGGTTCGTGAAGCCGATCCTCAGCATGGTGCCTCCCGACCCCACCACTCTGAATCCTCGCGAACTCATGAAGCTGGTGTTTCTCGGGCGGCGATTCCAAGGAATGACGACCGAGGACAGATACAACCAGGTGCAGCTGATGACGATGAGCGCCGTCGACTTTCTCGACCAGTGGTTCGAGACCGATGTGCTCAAGGCGACCATGTCGGCCTCGGGAATCATCGGGACATTTCTGGGCGTGCGCTCGCCGGGGACCGCCTATGTCCTGCTTCACCATTACATGGGCGAGATCGATGGCGCCTTCCGCTCGTGGGGATTCGCGCGCGGCGGCACGGGAGCCATCTCTAATTCCATTGGCGCCGCAGCCAAAGAAGCTGGCGCGGAGATACGAACGAAGGCTCCAATTGCGCGAATCCAAGTGAAGGATGGGAAGGCGAGAGGCGTGGTGCTCGAGAACGGCGACGAGATCTACGCTGACGTTGTTTCTTCCAGCGTGGACCCGCGAATGACCTTTATAAAACTGATGGAGCCGGACAAGCTGCCGGACGAATTTGTGGAGGAAGTTCAGCGTTATAAATTCCGGGGATCGTCAGGCAAGGTCAATCTGGCGCTGGATGCCCTGCCGGAATTCAAGTGCATTCCCGGTGCCGGAGCGCACTTGCGCGGCGCGATTTCGATTTCCCCCGCCGTCGAGTATATGGAGCGCGCTTACGATGACGCCAAGTACGGGAACTTCTCCCGGCGGCCGTATATCGATATGGTCATTCCTTCACTGACCGACCCATCGGTGGCGCCGCCGGGAAAACATGTGATGTCCTGCTTCGTGCAGTATGCGCCTTACAAGCTGCGGCCGGGTTTGAATTGGGATGAGCAGCGCGAGGCATTCGGGAACAACGTCATCGATACCATCTCGGAATATGCACCCAATCTGAAGAACATAATCATCGACAAGCAAGTGCTTACACCGCTCGATCTGGAGCGGGAATTCGGGTTGAGTGAAGGCAATATCTTCCAGGGAGAGCTCTCGCTCGAACAGTTGTTCTTTCTCCGTCCCGTACCAGGATGGGCACAATATCGCACCCCGATCAAGAACCTTTATATGTGTGGATCGGCAACCCACCCGGGCGGCGGTATCATGGGCGCGAATGGGCGGCTGGCGGCGCTGGAAATCCTGAAGGACTCGAAGGGGGCCGCCTGATATGGCGGAACGGCGCAACGCGGTTATCGTTGGTGGCGGACACAACGGGCTGGTCACCGCCTTTTTTCTCGCCCAGGCAGGATTCAAGCCGCTGGTCCTCGAGCGTCGACAACAGACCGGCGGCGCCGCGATCACCGAAGAGTTCGCTCCTGGGTTTCGGTGTTCCACTCTGGCGCACACCGCGGGGCCGATTCGGCCAGACATCATTCGTGATATGCAACTGGAGCGCCACGGGCTTCAGCTGATCACGCCTGACGTGGGAGTGGTTGCGCTTACTCAGGACGGACGATCGCTCACTCTCTACAACGACCTTGGGCGATCGTGGCCGGAAATTGCGAAATTTTCTCAAAAGGACGCCGCCAAATACGCAGACTTTGGCCAGTCGCTCGAAAACATGGGCAACGTCATTGCTGATGCCCTGCGATTGATTCCTCCGAACATCGAGAATCCATCCGCCAGCGATCTTTGGGGGATGCTGCGGACCGGACGCGCCATTCGTAGGCTGGGAAAGAAAGATATGTACCGGCTGCTGCGCTGGGCGCCCATGGCAGTTGCCGACTTGGTGGCCGAATTTTTCGAGACGGAACTGCTCCGAGCTACCGTCGCGGCGCGGGGGATTTTCGGCACATTTTTCGGGCCCTGGTCGGCGGGAAGCAGCCTGGTGCTGCTGATCCGCGCCGCCGGCGATCGTCATCCGGCAGGATCGGCTTTCTTCGCGGCGGGGGGCATGGGTGCACTCACGCAAGCCATGACGTCGGCCGCCAAGCAGGCCGGGGCTGAGGTGCGCACCGACGTGGAGGTGAAGGAAGTCCGAATTAAGGACGGGGTTGCGAAGGGAGTGGTGTTAGCCAGTGGCGAGGAGATCGAAGCCAGGACAGTGATCTCCAATGCCGATCCTAAGCGGACATTTCTGAAGCTGGTCGATCCCGCGCATCTGGGGCCCGATTTTGTACAAAAGGTGCAGAACTATCGTGCGCCGGGGACGGTTGCCAAAATCAATCTCGCGCTCTCCCGATTACCCGAATTCACCGCTCTGAAAGGCTCCACGAACGGCGCGATGAGGGCTCGGATTCACATCGGGCCGGAGATTGATTACCTCGAAAGGGCGTTTGATGAGTCCAAATATGGCAAGTTTTCGCGCCAGCCATATCTGGAGATTACGATTCCCTCCTTGACGGACTCCTCGCTGGCACCCGCGGGCAAGCATGTGATGTCGATTTATATGCAGTACGCGCCCTTTAACCTGAGAGATGGCGATTGGGAGAGTCAGCGCGGCGCTCTGGGCGATACTGTCCTGAATACGCTGGCCGAATATGCGCCCGGTCTCCCTCAACTGGTGCTTAATGCACAGATCATCACACCGAAAGATCTCGAAGCAACTTATGGGCTGTCCGGCGGACACATTTTTCACGGCGAGCTGGCACTCGATCAGTTCTTCACCATGCGGCCGTTGCTCGACTGGGCGCAGTATCGCACGCCGATCACGAACTTGTATCTATGTGGTTCGGGCACGCACCCGGGAAACGGCCTGACCGGCGGCTCAGGGGCAAATGCGGCGCAGGCCATCGTGAGAGAAATGAAAAAAGGGGGGTCGTCTTCTCTGTGACGCCAGCCCTTTCCTGGTTCTTGCGACGGGCCTTTAGTCAAACCCTGCAGCGGATTCTCCCGGCAATAACTATTTCGTGCTGAGTACGGTGAGCGGAACCGAGTTCATGGGAACCCATATAACGGGAAACGACTCGATGAAGGGCATCGCTGAGCGGGGAGAACTCTGCAGATAAGTTCCCTAATAACAACTCACGCCAGCCGCTCCACCGAGCGCAGGTCTTTTTTCAGGGAGCCGGCTCGGCATTTTTCAAAGCATCATCCATGCCCTGATTGGTTTTTCCCGGGGCTCCTTCGATCAGACGCCAGCCGTCATCGTAGTGGCGAAACGAGACGGTGGATTTGTATAGCAGACTGCCCTCGACCAGGGCGGCGCCAAATTCGTTGACCGGCATCCATTTCCAGTTGAAATCGACATCGGCGGAATTGCCAGCGCGGTCGATGCCGGTCACGCTGATCAACTGCCGCTGGGCGGTGGTCACGGGAAAATACCGGGAAGAGGAAGCAGTTTTCGATATCAGCGGTTGAACCGTTTCCACTCCCAGGGGCGTGAGCGCCACCTCCCAACAGGGCGGAGGCGCGGT
>Ga0126370_10000332_pt1 | contig 18801 bp, 12 predicted proteins | sample PanSoiMetaPlot_3_FD_92586 | JGI IMG/M metagenome (GOLD analysis project Ga0126370, IMG submission 92586) | Tropical forest soil microbial communities from Panama - MetaG Plot_3 | ecosystem: Environmental > Terrestrial > Soil > Tropical forest > Bulk soil | place: Panama | collected 2016-02-17 | reverse complement strand
TTCTATTCTCCGTCTTCGTGCACCCAACAATCGCTTCTATCATCAGCAGGTCGTAATCATAACCCCAGAAAAGATTCATGACGAACGAGGGAACTCCACTGTTTCAAGAAGGTGGACCGCCTTTGCGGGAAACCGTGCTCCTGGCGACTTACGCGGTCATGTCGCCAGTAAGTGGGTTATTGCGCCTGACGGTGGGAAAGGATCCGAAAGCTCGGCTCTGGCATTGTTTATGTCGAATTTGCTCGGCCCGACAACCCAATTCTGCATCATCTCGCAGGTGATCGATAACCAAAAACCGAGCGCGTAAATACATCGTTGGAAGTGAGGCAAACATGAACCGGTTGGAGTGACAAATGCCATGACTTCCGAGACTGTCTAGGCCTCTTCGCTTACGCGTGCCGACAGCCGGCGGTGGAGTTCTTCTTGAACTACGAGATGGTTTCAACCAGGCCCAGCCCGCCAGACCACCGGGCTGGTCCAGGCCGACTTTGTCTGGCACCGACAGGGCCTCAACGTTTAGCCTCGATTGCGCCGTCGGTTCGGGGGATGTGGCTTGGTCGCTCCTGGTGGGAATGTCCCTGCTAGCATTCGTTTATGCAGAACAGCTTTCTGCGCTACTTCGCGGTGACAGACGCGGAGCCCGCTGACGATCTCAAGGGCAAGGCTGCCCGTGCCTTCTCATCTGCCACTCCCGGCACTTTACCTCGCAGCACGGTGATAGACGCCCTCGGCAGTGTGTAAACCGTCTTCTCATCAGCCTGAATCGTGCTACCTACTGGTGGATGGTCCGGATCGGCATGGCTGTTGGGTCCGTCATTGATCCAAACATACTGATTGCTGCCAAAGGTGACGAATGTCATCGGTCCTGAGAAGGTAACCTCTCGCTTGCTCTTCCCGTCTCCCCATACTACGCGCACCGGCTGATCATCATTCTCATCTCGATTCACCAGCATCACCGACCAGTTTCCGTCCGGACGCCGTACGGCATATGCCGTAACCAGCACATTCCCCTCGCTGTCCTTTAGATCGCTTGACGCGGGAAACATGTAATGCGTGCCCGCGTGATGCTGCACCCATTCCCGATTAATCATGTGGGCAGCATAATAAGGCGAAGTGTACCCGCGAATATCGTACTTTTCGTCGGCCACGAAGTTTGACCACGATGCCCAGCCCAGGCAGGTCTGATGCAGATCTTGCGGTTGAATTGGGGAATGATAGAAAGCCGCACCGCCACCCTCGAAGAAAGCGCCGACGTTATCAGCCAGCCACAGTGCTGCGAAAATCGTGGTCATCGGTCCGGTAAGGTTCGCAGCCAGATGATTCTCGGTAACCATCAGCGGCACCTCCTTCGGAACGCCGTCATTTCTCCAAACCTCGAGGATGTGCTTGATCAGGTAAGGCTCAGAATAAAGAGTCTTCCACGTGATATCGCAGGGCTCGAAGGGGTAATGCTCGAAAGAGACAAAAGCCAGATCGCCAAGCCTACCGTGAGTTTTTAAGTAATCGACGAAGCGCCCCATCCAGGAGGTTCGTCCCTGCGCATCGGGCCACAATCGGATATCCTCGTTCACCCCTTCGAAGATCGGCCCTCCCAGCTTCAGCTTGGGATCCACGTTATGCAGGGCCCTCGCCCACTGGATATACAGGGCTCCATAGTCCTCCGGCATGGCATGTTTCCCGTCTGGTTCCTCACCCATTTCGATGTATCCAACATGGTAGCCGCGCTTTTCGATGTAAGCGATCTGTGCGGCGGCATCGTCCGGGGTTCCATACAGCAGCGTTACCGGAATCATCGCAGCCAAGTTGTTCGTAATCCCACTCCTAAAAAAAAGATCGAAGCCTGTGTGCTGGTAACTGCCTCCATCATGCACGTCGGCAGCGGAATGCCAGGGATCGATGGAGGAAACGCAGTAGCGCGGCAGCCTTTCAGAAGGACTCTTCGAAACCTCAGTAAATGCACCCGTCCCGTCTGTTGTGCCCGCCGCGATCTGTTGAATGGCGTACCCCACGCAATTGCGAACATCCTGTGAGCCGTGTTCATCACAGGTATTGGACGATGCCGTCATCAGGATGCGGATGTAGCGGGTGGAAACGGGAGCGTCGGTCAGCTTGTGCGTCACCGTACCTCCGCGTGCATCCTTCACAGACCCGGACGGGAAAACCTTCCATTCCCCCTTTGGCCCGGCATCGAAATCAAGCGCGCGCGTGCCAACCCAGTATTCCAGCTGGTATTCGGTCGCATAAGGACTTGCCCACGCGATGCGCACTGCGCTCACCGGCTTCTCGGATTGGAGATCGACCACCACCCACTGAGGATGAAGTGTGTCACTTTCCCCGGTGAACTTGCTCGCGAGGTAGGGATTGCTTTTCCAGTAACTCAGATTCGGGCCTTCGATCGGTCGATCGCCACTGGTGGCGAAACCACGATGGGGCAATGAGTATGCCAGAATGTAACGAATCGGTTCTTTCAATTCCGTGCTGCCCGTGAAATATCCGCTTTGATGGGCAGCATCGCTCCAGGTGCCATTCGCATTCCAGTGCCACGCCGCCATGCGCAACTCGGTGTTATTGCGATAAGTGATCGGTCCCCAGCCCGCCGACAGCGATTCTTCGAGAATATGCGGCGAGAACACCTTATCTATATCTGTGCGCGACAACACATCGAGGGAGCTGCCCAACGCGCTATCCGGATCAAAAGAGTTGATTACGTGCGTCGGTGTGGCGTCGATCCTGACCGTACCGGTTCCGCCCTGAGCCGCATTGAACTGTGCCATTGCACCCTTCGGAAGGATGGCAAGGCATAATGCAGCCGCAAGCAAGAGCCTCTGGTTTACGAGAGCGCAGCTGTTCTCCATCATTCAGCCTCCTTACAAGGACATCGAAATTCAGTCCCTTCGACTCCGAAATCAATTCAGGTGGCCGCGCAGCACCGTTACCGAAGCCGCCGGCAGGGCATACACCGTGGCAGTGCCGGCATTCACGCTTGCCTTCGCCGGAGGCTTATTAGGATCGGCGTATCCATTTTTTCGCGCCGGATGCCACTGATACTGCTCCCTTCCAAAGCTGATACTGTCAACCGTACCCGCAAAAGCGTGCTGACGCTTGTTATCGTTGTCCTGAAATACAACTCGGACGGGGTGGGGATTGTCATGGTCTTTGTTGATAAGCAGCAGCGCCCATTGCTGATCCGGCCGCTGCAATGCGTAGGCAGTGACGAGCGTGTGGCCCTTCCCGTCCTTTATATCGCTCGATGCCAGAAATTGTTTGTGAGTGGCATCTCTCGGTTCAGCCCACTCCTGCGTAAGCAGCTGAGCCGCGTAAAACTGCGAAGTCCGCTGCCGGATTCGATAATCCTTGTCGACCATGAACATGTGATACGTTCCCCAGCTGTTGGGGCAGGCCGGATGCGGCGGTGAATAAGGGAGGTCGTGATAGTAATGCGTCGACTGGCCTCCCGCCGACAAAAATCCGCCAAACGAATCCGCCAGCCACAGGGCCCCAAAAATATCAACCGCGGCTTCCCCGCCGTGGTCATTGGTTTCTGTGTCCAGAAGAGGAATGTCGGCCGGAAGCCCATCTTCCCGCCACACTTTCATGATGCGGGTAATTAATTCCGGCTCCCGATAAAGATTCTGCCAGGGCGTCTCACACCCATCGTAGGGATAATGCTCGAACGACATGAAAGCTAAGTCCGGCAGCCTGCCATGCGACTTCAAATAGTCGAGGAAGCGAGCGAACCATGACGTGCGACCCTGCTTATCGGGCCACGTCCGGATATCCTCAGTCACGCCTTGGAACGCCGGCCCGCCGAGCTTCAGTTTTGCGTCAACGCGATGCAGGGCTTCAGCAAATTGCAAATAGAGCGCACCATAGTCTTCGGGCAACATGTACTGCCCGTCAGCCTCTTCTCCCATTTCAACGTAGGAAACCGGATAGCCACGCCGTTCGATGTAGGTTAATTGGGCAGCTGCATCTTCCGGGGTGCTGTAGACGAGAGCCACCGGGATAATCGCCGGTAAGCCACGCGTGATTCCGCTGGTAAAAAACAAGTCGAAACCCGGTTGATCGCCCGACTCCATGCGATCCGGAGCAACGTACAAATCAGAGAAGTCGTGCCATGGATCGACCGACGAGCAAAGGGTAAGAGTCTGCTTCTGGTCGGGAGAATGGCGGAGAATGTCGCTGAACTGTCCGTGTCGATCAATCGTGCCGAGATAGAGTTCACGAATGGCATACCCCACACAATTTCTGCGGTCAGCCGATCCGTGGCTGTCGCAGGTGTTGGACGACTCGGTCATGAGGATGCGTATAAATTTCGTGCTCACCGGCGAGTTCTCCAGCCGCAATGTCGGCGTGCCTCCTCTCCCCCCGCTTACCATGCCTGAGGTAAAGGTCTTCCACTCGCCCTTGTCCTGCTCATCCATGGCATCGCCCGCACCGACCCAATACTGGACTTCATAAGCACGAGCATACGGTTCAGCCCAGGCTACGCGGATGGCGTTCACTTCCTCAGGTTTGTTGAGACCGATTACAACCCATTGAGGATGAAGCGAATCGTCTTCTCCCGTGAACGCCCGTGCCAGGTAAGGATTGCTCTTCCAATACGACTCGAGGTCTCCGTCGTTCAACCGGGAGTAGCCGTCAAATTCCGAGCCGCCATTGCGAGTAAAGCCGCGATGCCGCAGCTGATAGCCATAGGAATGGCGAATCGGCTCTGACGTAGGATTAGCATCGCCAACAAAATACCCTCTTCCCGCCGGGTCACTCCATGTGCCCCGCGGATTCCAGTGCCAAGCCTGCACAAACAAATCAGTGTTCTGCCGATAGCTGATGACTCCCCAGCCCGCTTCCTGGATCTGCTTGATTTGGTCGGCACGAAAGAAGGTATCGGTGGCATTCGTCGGCACTCGATCGACGGTGGAACCTAATGCGTACAATGGACTAAAAGTGTTCACCACATGACTTGGCGTTATATCCACCCGCACGGTTTGGGCTGAGACACTGTAGCCGGCGAGCATAATAAGCGTCATACTTGTTGCGAGGGCGTGATGATTGCGGAAGCTTATGTAGGCACCCAAACGATCAATGAGCATGATTCGAGAAAACCCGATACAGAGTCATACACGAAAATCGCGGCATTTTCTATGCCGGAATACACGTGTTTTCATCCAATGAAACTTATTTCTATTCAGCTACCCGCCTTTTCGTTATAATTTCCGACTTCGATCCGAAATCACAACCAGTTGGGAGATCCGCATGCTGCTGAAGGTCTACGACGACAAGAGTTCTTTAGGAAAAGCCGCGGCTGAGCAGGCCGCCAATCGAATCTGGCGTGCGCTGGCGGATCGCGGCTCGGCACGCATCATAGCCGCCACTGCCGCCTCGCAGCTGGAGTTTCTGGAAGCGCTCACAAAAATGCCGGGCATCGACTGGAAACGCGTGGAAGCGTTTCACCTCGATGAGTACATTGGTCTGCCGGTTACGCATCCGGGCAGCTTCCGTAAGATGCTGCTCGAACAACTGGTCGATAAAACTGGAATCTCCCAGTATCACTTGCTCGATGGCGACGCACCCGATCCAGCTGAAGTTGCGCGCCGCGAAGGAAAAGCGCTGGCATCGGCTCCCATCGATATCGCGTTTCTAGGCATTGGAGAGAACGGCCACATTGCCTTCAACGACCCCCCTGCGGATTTCGAGATTGAGGACCCTTACATCATCGTGAAGCTTGACGAAGCCTGCCGCCGACAGCAGGTGGGAGAAGCCTGGTTTGCTGACATCTCGCAAGTGCCCACCCAGGCACTCTCCATGTCGGTACAGCAGATTCTGAAAGCAGAGGAGATCCTCGCAGTCGTGCCTGATCGCCGTAAAGCCGAGGCGATTCGAACCTGCTTCGAGGGAGAAATCAGCCCTATGGCACCGGCATCCATCCTGCGAACCCATCCTAATGTGACCATCTACCTTGACCAGAACTCCGCCTCGCTACTTGGCCCGGCATTGCAAGGCGAGTTGAAAGAGCACGCACGAGTGATGGTCGGAAGTTAGCCTCGACCTCTCCTGTCCCAATGGCAACTGCCGCAAATCGAACGGCAACCCACACCATTCTCCATTTGCGCTGGTGGATTTGCGCCATATTGTTCGCGTCTACCGTCATCAACTACATAGACCGGCAAACCCTGTCCCTGCTAGCACCATATTTGAAAACCGAATACCGCTGGACCAATACCGATTACGCAGCGATCGTGATTGCCTTTCGGGTTGCGTATTCGATTGGCCAGACCGTTTTCGGACGACTCATGGACCGGCTTGGCACTCGTCGCGGACTCAGCCTAAGCGTCGTTTCGTATTCATTAGTATCCATGATGACTGCGGCTGCCACGGGCTTCTATAGCTTCTGTGGCTTCCGTTTCTTGCTCGGCGCGTGCGAATCCGCCAATTGGCCGGCGGCGACTAAAGCCGTCTCCGAGTGGTTTCCAAAACAAGAGCGAGGGCTGGCGACTGCCTTCTTTGACAGCGGCTCGTCGGTGGGTGGCGCGATTGCTCCGCTCGTCGTCCTTCCGATTTACTTCCGCTGGGGTTGGCGCCCCGCGTTTATGATTCCCGGCCTGCTAGGTTTCCTCTGGCTGATCGCTTGGCGGCGGCTATACCACCCGCCTCAGGAGCACCCCAAGGTAAGCTCAAACGAGTTGCGCTTGATTTCCGAAGATCAGCCGAACGAGCCCACAACCTCCGGCCGAAAGCCTCTCGGCTGGGGACAGCTGATCCGGCTTCCTCAAACCTGGGGCACGATCATTGCGCGGTCATTTACCGATCCCGTGTGGTTTTTCGTGACCGACTGGTTCCCGATTTATCTTGTCGCCAAAGGTATTGAGTTGCGCAGCGGACTGATCGCCATCTGGATTCCATTTCTCGCCGCTGATCTCGGCAATTTTTTCGGCGGAGGCATGTCCGGATATCTCATCAAGCGTGGCTGGTCACTTGGCTCGGCCAGAAAAGCGTTGGTTATATTTGGCGGTCTTGGCGTAACCTTACTGATCCCAACCGTATTCACAACAAATCTCTATACCATCACCATGTTGTTCGCGTTAGCCACCTTCGCCTATGCCTCTTTCTCGACCATAGCCAATGTGCTGCCTTCTGATCTTTTTCACAGTGAATCGGTCGCCTCGGTTAGCGGAGTGAGTGGCACAGGCGCCGGCATCGGAACGATTATTGCCTTCGGGCTGATCGGTCATTTCTCCGACGTGCGCCAAGCTACCCTAACCCACGCCTTTGACCCAATTGTGGTGGTCGCAGGCTTGGTTCCGTTCGTGGGAATGATACTGGTGCTTTTCCTAGTCCGTAATACTCGCGCGACCGACGAAGGAATTCTGCGGCGAATCTAACCAGCTTTGCACGCGCCGCGGAGAGATGAGGGGAAATGGGATATAGCCGCTTGGAATTGAATGGAAAAGTGGCGGTCGTGATTGGTGGCACGTCTGGCATTGGCCATGTTCTAGCCCGTGGCCTTGCCGAAGCTGGCGCCGATGTTGTCCCTAGCGGTCGTCGCCTCGAACAGATCCAAGCCGTCGCTACCGAAATCGAAGGAATCGGCCACCGCTGTCTGTGTATTCCCTGCGACGTAACCAATCGCGTTACGCTCGAACGATTGTTGAGCGCGGTTCTGGAGGCGCTAGGGAAAGTTGACATCCTGGTGAACTCAGCCGGTTTCAACCTGCGCGCGCCCAGCCTCCAGTTTTCCGAAACTGACTGGAACCGCCTAATGGACACGAATCTGACCGGCACCCTGCGCGCTTGCCAGGTTTTCGGCGCTCACATGATCGAGCGCCGTTATGGACGGATCATCAATATTGCTTCCCTGGCCTCTTTTCTTGCCCTGAATGAAGTGGCCGCCTACTGCGCCAGCAAAGCGGGAGTCGCCTCCATAACCAAGTCTCTGGCCATAGAATGGGCCCGCCACGGCGTATGCGTTAACGCAATCGCACCCGGCTACTTTCGGACGCCTCTCACGGAAAAGGTGGTGGTGGGTACCGCTCGCGAAAAAGAAATCCTGATGCGTACCCCGATGCAACGCTTCGGCGAGCTCGAAGAACTGGTGGGGGCGGCTATTTTCCTCGCCTCCGATGCAGCCAGTTTTGTGACGGGGACGCTCGTTTCCGTAGATGGCGGCTACCTTGCTAGCGGCGTGAACGCGTGATTGAGAATTTAAAATAGTTGAGATGGCCGACTAGGTACATCATCCCGATAGTTATTTATATTATTGAGGCTTTTCGTTAGAGCTTGAGAAATGCCGAGCGTCTTCACCAAGCAAGGCTTGCAGCTAAGCGTTTCCAGCAAGCAGCACAAACCGAAAGAATTCTTGTTGGACTTCAATTAGACGGCTAGTGTTCATCGTATGGGACAAATCCACGAGCCTTCGTACGCAGCTTGTAAACCGATGTGGTTGCAGTAAGGTAGAGCGTCTTGCGATCTTTGTCGCCCCAGGCAAGGTTGGCAGGCTGTTCGGGAATAATCATCGTGCCTAAGTGATGTCCCTCGCTATCCCAGACCCAGATCCCACCAGGTCCGGTAACGAAAATATTGCCATTGGTGTCCACTTTCATACCATCAGGCACACCCTCGCCCCTGCCCCCAGGTTCTTCTCCGAAGACGCGGCCGTTGCTCAGCGAGCCGTTGGCGAAATCGTATTGGCGAATATTCCTCTGCTTGCTGTCGTCCACGTAGAAATGTTTTCCGTCGGGTGAAAACGCCAGCCCGTTGGGCTGGGATAAGTCTTTGGTCAGCAAAGTAACCCCTCCGTTTTCATCCAGCCGGTAGACACCTTGGAAAGGTATCTCCTGCTTCTGTCCCTGGGGCAGATCGAGCGTCGGATCACTAAAATAAAAGGCTCCATCCGGACCGACAATAACGTCGTTAGGACTATTGAACTTCGCGCCTTGATAACGGTCGGCCAGAATCTTATATTTGCCGTCCTTGTTTACGTCGATAATTGCGCGGAGGACGCTAGCGCAATCGATAAGGTGGTGCTGCCGATCGTAGGTATTCCCGTCAGGATCACCCAGCGAAATCAGTTCATGCTTCGCCCCGTTGATCTCGAGACGAAATACCTTGTTCAGCGTCTCATCGCTAATCAACAAGAAGCCGGCATCGTCCCAGACCGGTCCTTCCGTGAAGCCAAACCCGGTGGCGACTGTGCTCAGCTCGCTCTTCTGATCAATCAATTTCCAGAATTGCGGATTTAAGGCCTGCAGGGAGAACTGGCGCCGCGGCGATTGCGCCCACAACGACATAACCGTCAAGGCGCTTGTGACGACGAGCAGCACGAGAAAAGTCTTGATTTGATTCTGACGCATAAGGCTCCAATGGAATCGAACACGGCCAAACCGCAGCAGCACGCTCCTACTCTTCGCTCTCCGACCCTGCCGCCATGTTGTTGTTTTCGGCGGCGGTCACCACATAGCTGATGATATCGTTCAGTTCGCCTTGGCTTAGCGTGGTGGCATAGTTCGACGGCATCACCGGCCCCGGCTGGTATTCGACATTCCTCACGTTTGTCTTCTCAAAAAAATGATACGACCCATCCATCGCCTGTAACTGAATAGAGAAGTTATCTTCATTGCGAACCAGCCCGTCATACTGCTTTCCGTCATCGCTGGTTACCGTCGCATGTTTGACGTGCAGATTCGAGTCGCGTCCAGCGTTGAGAATGGCTTCACGAATCTCCTCCACACTGTGACCCTTGCCATAGCTGGAAAGGTCGGAGGCCAGAAAGCCTCCCTTGCCGGCGATCATGTGACAGGAAGAGCACTCCGCCCGGCCGAAGAACAGCGCCTGGCCTTGCGCAGCGTCGCCCGGCAGAACCGAAGGCTGTCCTCGCCCCTGTAGAACACGCAGATACTTCACCACCTCGCTGATCCCGCTGGCGCCAAGCGAATGAAAGGCCGGCATGCCCGTTCCCGGTACCCCTTCGCTTACGATGCGAATCAAGTTTTCATCCGATAGCCGCTGCGCGGCTGGAGCCTGTGCGATATTCGGCGCGCGCTCTCCACCACGTCCGTCCAGCCCGTGACAACCGGCGCACGAAGAGGCAAATATCTGTTGTCCGTCGGCGGATTTGTCCCGCTTCAGGTGCTTGGATTGCTGCGCTGACAAGCAAGAAACGAGGAGCGCAACACTGGCAAGCGCCTGAGTAATTTTCGCCACCGATCGAGGCTTAGGAACGATTCGTCTCTCCCTTAATCGATGGGAGCTCGGGAGGCATTCGGCCTCCGCCCCATCCGCTCTGTCTAGAACAGGAATTTCGCGCCGATCTGCAGGATTCGCGCATTCCGTGCTTGCGTTACCAGGCCAAAGGAACTCGAGTTGATTTCTCCCCCGGGGTTCACAAATTGCGCGTGATTAAAGACATTGAAGCCCTCCAACCGCAGCTGCAGTTCCTTGGATTCCGTAATCCTCGTAGTCTTCAGCAGTGCCATGTTGAAGTTATTCAAGCCGGGGCCATGGAAGAAGCGCCGCCGCGAATTGCCAAGAACACCCAGTTGTTCGTTGCTGAAAAGAGAAGTATTGAAGTAGGCTTTGTTGTCTCGCGGGTTGGTGTCGGCCAGTATCGGCCCACCACCCGAGTAATTCGGGACATCCACAGGAACGGCGCCCGCTCCAATCAAGGCGTTATCATCATTCTCACTTAGACTGATCGGTAGACCAGTGGCGAAGTTGGTGATACCCGAGAGACTCCAGCCACCAACGACTTTCTTGGCCCAACCCGAGCTCACAAATCGATCGAACGGCATAAGCCAGTTGTAGCTAAAGACAAAGTTCTGGTTTACATCGAAGTTGCAAAGCGCTTCGCTGAGCGCAGGATTGAATGGATTGGTTGAGTCCTGCAGGCCGGAAGCATTGTCCAGACACTTGCTGTAGGTATAGCCAGCCAGGAAACTCAACGATCCCGTGGTGTGGCTTGCACTGAATTGTAGCGAGTTATAGCGAGAGTTGGCCACAGTCGAGACGTATGGGTTGGTATCGAATAAGGGTCCTAGCGGTCGAACGCTTGGAATGACTTGTCCCGTTGCAGTCACATACGGTCCTCCGCTCGGAGTCTCGCTGAATGGGCCACACACCGGGCTGTTGGGCGCCAAGTTTGCGGGGTTGCTGAGAAACAAACAGAGCGACTGATTAGCTGGATTCGCTTCAACCGATGTGACCAATCGATGTCCCTGATTGCCGACATAAGAAAGCGTAAACACCGTATTTGTCCCGACCTCTCGCTGAATCGATAGTTCGTAGTGCTCCGAATAGGGCAACTTGTTTCTGTGGTCAAACGAAAAACCGTAAGAGATGGGTTCGACACCAGCCCAATTGAAACTCGTGTCTGGATTCTGTGCGGAAACGTTGGTGGGTGGAAAGGTGAAGGGAAACCGCGGCCATCCCGATACCAGAGCGCCAGTGGAACGAACCGTATACGGTGCTTCGAGTAAAGGAGGATTGGCGCTTCCGTAGTAAAGTCCGTAGGGCGGATCACCCACTTCCAAGAACTGGGACAGGTCCTCGACCGACGTGTAATACAAACCTGCTCCAGCACGAATGCTGGTCCTGCCAGGGCCGCCGAACAATGCTCCCAAAATTCCAGACGAGGCATTTGGCGAGTAAGCCAGACCAAGCCGCGGCGAGAAATTGTGCCATTCGGTAGGTGCCAGGGTGCGCGGAATTCCAGGATCGCCGGGAACCACCCATCCCGGAGGTGCGCCAGGAAACACTCGCGACTGCTCGCCGGGCACAATGGTTTCGATCTTATTCTGCGTGTCATACCAGGGCGTGCTCGCTTCCCAGCGCAGTCCATAATTCAACGTTAAGTTCGCCGTTGCCCGCCAGCTGTCCTGCGCATAAAGTCCATAGTACTTGCTGCGTGAGTCGAGGATCTGAGGACTCGCTTGCGTAAGATTGTCAGGGGCTCCGATCAGGAAATCGGCAAAATCTATTCCCGTCTCGTTGCCGGTGAATGAATACTGACCATTCTCGCCGGCATAATTCCGCTCGTTGATTTGGTCATAGTGGAACTGCCCGCCAAACTTGAGGGTATGTGTGCCCACTACATGGGAGAAGTTGTCCAGGAACTGGAAGGAATTATTGAATTGTCGAGTGCTTACCTGTGGAACTCCTATGTTGAAATTGTTGAAGGTGATATACGGCACGCCTTGGAGCGCTGGCGCGATGGGACTGATACCCCCTGCGGGGTTGGTCCACGGTGTGTCAAACCCCAAATTGTTCAAGCCGTATTGACTGCCAACCCCGCCCTGCGGGAAGGCCAAGGCCAAGGTGTTGCGCACGAAGCTAAAGCGGAACTCGTTGACCGAGTACGAGCCGAGGATCTTGGTATCCCCTAAATTGACCAGCTGAGCGCGCCCGGCCGTGTTAGCCGAATAAGCAAAATTAGTTGCAGGCACAGTCGCGCCCCCGTTCGGATACGGAGAATTCAACAAGTAATCGTCGTTGAAGTAGTACGCGAAAAGCATGCCAAAGCGGGTGTTCTGATCAATTCGCACCCCGCCCTTATCATCCCGCAGCTTCTGCGGGTATTGCGACGACACGTAAAAGTTGTTGGCAGCATTCGGCTGCGGAATCAGGCCGAGATTCAGGAACGCCTTAGCAACCGGAGACCAGGCACTCTGGGGGATATTGGCATTAGGAAAGACGCACTGGCTAAAGGTGGTGCATCCGGGCGTGTAATAGGCCTCACCATCCTGCAAGGTTCCCGCGGGCAAGCCCATTCTTTGGCTCAGCAGGTTCGCGAAAGGCTGCCCACCCACGCTGCCAGTCAATGAACTTGCCGAGTCTAGGAAGTTCCCCCCGAAATTCGCTGCCGAGGGCATCTGCGTATTCACCGGAAAAGCCTGCGCTTGGCGAGTCCCCTGGTAATCGAGGAAGAAAAAGGTTTTGTCCTTCTTGATTGGTCCACCAATCGTTCCGCCGAACTGGTTTTGACGGAAAACTGGAACCTGATTAGCGAAATAGGGGGTTGCATCCAAAGCCGTGTTGCGCAAGAACTCAAATCCGGAACCGTGAATCGAATTTTCCCCCGACTTTGTAACCACGTTCACCTGTCCGCCGCTGTAATTGCCGTATTCGGCGTCAAAGTTGTTGGTGATGATGCGGAATTCGGAAATCGAGTCCAGGTTAGGGATGATGGCGGCGCCGTTGTTCTTGCCTTCCTCGACGTTCGATCCGTTCACCATGAATCCATTAGCGGTCTCGCGCTGCCCGTTCACCGACTGGTTGCCGGAATTCAGGCCGCCATCCACCGCACGGTCGCTGATGCCAGCAGTTCCCGAATCAGTAGCCGTGTATGGCGATACCCCCGGCTGCAGTGCCAGCAGGTCGGTATAGGCGCGCCCATCTAGCGGCACTGCCGTCATCGATTTACCCGTGATCACGTCGCCCATCTGTGTGCTTTGCGTTTCGACATGTACCGTGTCGGTGCTGACTTCAATCTTCTCGCTGGCCGCACCCAGCTGCAGCGTGGCGTCGGCGCGCAGGGCGGAGTTAGCGTCAATTGCCAGTCCGCTTTTAGTAAAAGTCTTGAACCCGCTCATGGTGACCTGTACGCTGTAGGTCCCAACCGGCAGGGAAGGCAAGCTGTAGAACCCTCGGCTGTCGGTAACCACCGAGTTCTTAATCCCCGTGTGCGTATCGGTGGCGACCACGGTGGCCCCGGAAATCACGGCTCCGCTGGGATCAGTCACCACCCCAGAGATACTTCCGGTGATGCTAGCCCACGCGAGGGCGGCTGCGAGCAACGTAAAAGCGGCGAGATAGAAAGTCGTATGACGCGGGTAACGCATAGAGAACCTCCCGATAACGGCAAACCCTGCCGCTCGCGCGGCAGGGCATTTGGGGTATTTCATGCTATGAAAATCCATAGTCAGTTTTGAGAATTCCTGGTGGGACTTTTATATCACTTGCCGAGAAGCTGTCAACCCGTTTCTGGATAAAGTGCCCTGGGCTCGCTCTACTTCTTTGCTTTTACCGCAATCGCGGATATCTCGATACGCGCTTTGTTGACCAGACCCGCCACCTGCACGGTTGCCCGCGTTGGCTTCGGATCAGGCATCACGCTCTTGTAGACCCTGTTCATTTCGGGGAAGTCTTTGATATCCGCCAGGTACACCGTAACCGAGACAATGTCGCCCAGTTCGAAACCGGCTTGCTTTACCACCTTTTGAATATTACCCAGAGCCGCCTGCGTCTCCGGCCCGATTCCGCCCGCCTTCAGCTGGTTGTTTTCGTCGGTGCCCTCGGTTCCCGCGATGTATAGAGTGTTCCCCGCGACGATGCCATCGCTGAAGGGAAGGCCTTTTGACTCTCCCACTGTGATGGCACGTTTTTGTTGCGCCCATGAGGAAGAAACGACAGAAATTCCCCCCAGAATCGCTAATGTGAAAATGAATCTCTTTCTGCTTCGCATGGTGATATTCATCTCCTTTTGCCGATTTCGAAAGTAAACAAAACCAACTTTTGCAGCGTGAGTGCAAAGATGGTAGAGTCCGCGCACATATATACAACCAGGAGGACTGGATGCACAAATCGAAGCGAACCCGATCCGCGAGGGTGGGTGCTGCGCTTATGCTCGCGGCCGCGCTTTCACTAACATTTCTCTCGCTTCTCGGAGCGCAATCGCCCTCCAGAGGAGAGGCGGGGGACGATGCTGGCGCCCTTCTCGATGGTTTTCGCCATGTGGAAGTGGCCTCTGTCTCCGACGCAATCGAGCAAACAACCGGCCGGCGCATGTACATGAGCCATCGCATGCAGCCGCTGTTCCCCGCCAAATTCGCGGGCTTTGCCGTAACCGTGCTGCTGAAGAGAGCCGAGGGCAACAAGGACCCAGCCGCTCTCAACGGAATGCTGGCCGCAATCGATCAAGGCGCCCCCAATTCGGTCTACGTGATGGTGGTGGAGGATGGCGCCGACATTGCCGGCATGGGTGGGCTGATGGGTACCGCCATGTATGCCCGCGGATATTCGGGGGCAGTCATCGATGGCGGTCTTCGCGACGCTGCCTATCTGCGTAAAATCGGTTTTCCGGTCTTCGCCCTGGGCCTGGTGCCTTCCACCTCGGTGAATCACTACCGTTTTGCCGGGGCTAACATTCCCGTCACCTGCGACGGCGTTCCCGTCAGCGCCGGCGACATTGTCACTGCCGACAGCGACGGTGTAGTGGTGGTTCCTCGCGCCCGGGCTGGGGAAATCTTGGCCACGGCGCAGCAACTCGATTTCAAAGAGCACTCTATGTATGCCTACATTGAGAAGTACAAATCGATTGAAGAGGCGGTGAAGAAATTCGGCCGCCTTTAGCTCGCTTAACTCAAATTCAACTTTCATTGCATAATTTTTGCTTTCATTTTTTTTCAGAACGGTTTAAAACAGGGGGCTATGGCTAACCCGCCCAAGCGCACTTACAACATTACTGCCCTGCAACGCGGGCTGCGCATCCTGGAGTTATTTCCGAAATCTGAAAAGGGACTGGCGGCCTCGCAGGTCGCCAAGCTGTCCGGGCTGCCGGTCAGTACCGTGCACCGCTTTCTTGTGAACCTCGAGAGCGCCGGGTACTTGAATTGCAGCGGCACCGGCATCTACCACCTGGGCATTGCCTGTTTTTCGCTGGGGCATGCCGCGCTCGGTCAGCTCGATATTCGCCGGCTCAGTTTGCCTCATCTGCACGAACTGAACACCCAGACGCGCGAAACCATTCATCTCACCATCCGTCAGGGACTCTCGGCGGTCTATATCGAAAAGCTCGATTCGCCCGAGCCTCTGCGTATTTATTCGCGGATCGGCGCATCCGTGCCCTTGCATTGCACTGCTGTTGGCAAAGTGATTCTTGCCTATCTGCCTGAGGCGGAGCTGGCCAGCCTTCTGCCTCACCTTGAATTCAAGCGGCGTACACAAAATTCCATCGGAAGCCTGCAGGAGATGCAAACCCACCTGCAGAAAGTCCGGCGCAGCGGCTATGCCTGCGACCTCGAGGAGAACGAGTCCCACATCCGATGCATCGCCGCGCCCATCTGGGACCACACTGGAGCGGTCAATGCGGCGCTGAGCGTCACCGGCCCTGCAGTGCGAATGTCGGTGATGCGACTGCGGCAGCTCGCCCCTCTCGTGCAGCAAGCCGGCTTACGGATTTCACGGGAGCTCGGTTACCAGGCTGCGAGAAACAGTGAAGCAAGTGCCATTGCCGCCAAGGCCGGTGCCTCTTCCGGCCAAGCCGGCAGAATGGCAATCTAAGAACAACGTGCGAAGGGAGGCTTGAAACCGATGCCATGGCGACGACCAACAGCAGGCCTGCTGGCGCTTTCGACCTGCCTGCTCGTTTCCGCTCTCGCCGATGGCCCCTCGCCAAGCACCATTTCGGTGGCCATCGATGTGCAGCCCTCGGACCTGAGGGTGCAACCGGTCGCCAGAAACTGGACCTCCTACAACGGCGACTACACGGGACGCCGCTTTAGTCGACTATCGGAGATCAAGGTCGACAATGTGAACGAGCTTCGTGCCGAATGGGTCTTCCATGCACGCAACGCCAGCAGGCTCGAAGTCACTCCGGTGGTGATCGATGGCTTGATGATCGTCACCGCGTCGAACCACGCCTTCGCGCTCGACGCCCGCACGGGAAGGGAAATTTGGCATTATTCACGGCCGACCACAGAAGGACTGATCGACGATGCTGCGGGTCACCACAGTCGCGGAGTCGGCATCTGGCATTCGCGGGTGTACATGGAAACCGATAATGCCCATCTGCTCTGCCTCGATGCACGCTCCGGCCACTTGCTCTGGGATGTCGCCTATGCTGCCGGCAACAAGAATTACGGTGCCACCAGCGCGCCCTTAGTGGTGAAGGACAAAGTCCTGGTCGGGACCTCCGGCGGCGATGACGGTGTGCGCGGCTTTGTTGCCGCCATCGATGCCGAAACAGGCAAGGAGGCCTGGCGCTTCTGGACGATTCCCGCGCCGGGTGAATTCGGTTCCGCAAGCTGGCCGGGAAACCTCTACCAGCGCGGCGGGGGTACAACCTGGATGCCCGGCACCTACGATGCCGAGCTGAACACAATTTACTGGGGAACGAGCAATCCCGCGCCGGATTTCGACGGCGACGTGCGCCCCGGCGACGATCTTTATACCGACTCCGTTCTGGCTCTCGACCCCGATACTGGCAAGCTCAAATGGTACTTTCAATTCACCCCGCACGATTTATTCGATTATGACGCTACCGAGACCCCGGTGCTGATTGACGCCGTTTATCGGGGCCAAGCGAGGAAACTTCTGGTGGAGGCCAACCGGAACGGATTTTTGTACATTTTGGATCGGGAGAACGGCAAGTTCCTTTCCGCCGTTCCTTTTGTAGCAAAACTGAATTGGGCAAAAGGTATAGACCAACATGGCCGTCCGATCCGCACCGAGGTCGCACCCAGCGCTACCGGAACGCGCGTCTGTCCCGGCTACGCGGGCGCCACGAATTGGTTCGCTCCCTCCTATAATGAGATCACCCACCTGTTTTATTTCAAGGCATTGGAAGACTGTCAGACTTACTACCGCAAGCCGCAGGAGTTTGCCGAGGGCGTCACCTACTACTCCACCGGCGTAAAACATATCTCCGGAGAAGAGCGTCAGAGGTTTCTGCTTGCCTTTGACCTGAGCACGGAGAAGTTCCGATGGCGCTACCTTCAGGTCAGCCGTGGCGGCTCTGCGGGGGGAACCATGACCACCGCCGGAGGCCTGGTCTTCTTTGCCGACGATTCCTACTCTCTGGAAGCCGTCGATGCCGAGACCGGAAAGCCATTGTGGCATTTCAACACCGGCCAGAGCATCGATGCATCACCCATGAGCTATGGCCTTGGTGAAAAGCAATACGTGGCCATTGCCGCGGGCAGCGATATTTTTACCTTCGCCCTGCCCAGTTCTCTCGACCCGAACCATTCCACCGAAGGAGATTCCAAATAATAGTCGGCTTCACTAACTCGAATAAGTCGGCGGCAAGGAGCTTGGCATGGTACTGAACGTTAGCTGGAATCGTCGCAGCTTCCTCGGAGGACTTGCCACCCTGGCAGCCGCCACCGTCGCTCCGCTCAAATCTTTTGCGGCGAGTCGCTCGGCGCCAGCGCCCGTGAAGCCAACGGGCTTCGGTTCGACCGGCAATGTCTATGAAGAACTCGGTGTAACCACGGTCATCAATTGCGAAGGAACCATGACCACACTTGGCGGCTCCCTTCCCCACCCCGAGATTCAAGCGGTCATCGAACAAGCCGCCCGTCACTACGTGAGCATTCCACAGCTGGAAGCAGCAGCCGGCAAACGCATTGCTCAAATGCTGAATCTACCTCAGGGTTACAGCGCGCTGGTGACCTCCGGCGCCGCCGCCGCCATTCAATCCGGTCTTGCCGGCATTCTTACCGGCGACAACGAAACCCTGATCAGGCAATTGCCGGATCTGACCGGCATGAAATCGGAAGTCATCATTCAGAAGTCGCACCGTAATCCTTTCGATCACCAATTGCGCACCACCGGCATAAGACTGGTCGAGGTTGAAACTCGCGACCAGCTTCGCCGAGCCGTCAGCGACCGCACCGCGATGATGCACTTTTCCAATTTCGCCAATCCCGAAGGCCAGATCAAGGTCGACGAGTGGGTCAGGCTGGGCAAGCAGTTCAATGTCCCCTGCATGAACGACGCCGCTGCCGACACTCCTCCTGTTTCTCATCTCTGGGATTACGTCAACATGGGCTATGATCTGGTCACCTTCAGCGGCGGCAAAGCGATTCG